>Ga0206868_10042_pt1 | contig 21610 bp, 21 predicted proteins | sample Alteio_BWOrgCont_38_FD_152901 | JGI IMG/M metagenome (GOLD analysis project Ga0206868, IMG submission 152901) | Enriched cells from forest soil in Barre Woods Harvard Forest LTER site, Petersham, Massachusetts, United States -... | ecosystem: Environmental > Terrestrial > Soil > Temperate forest >... | reverse complement strand
GCCTCCGGCAGCTAGAGGCGCCTTCTGAACCCTTTTCAAGATCGCTGCATCCATTGCTCGAACGCCGATTCATGTTGGCCTGGCACAACATTCTAAAAACAAATAGTTATCAAGTGGTAACTATTTGCATCTGGATGTTCGATTCTAGCCAACAGGAATCGGCGTTCGAGCAATGGATGCAGCGATCTTGAAAAGGGTTCAGAAGGCGCCTCTAGCTGCCGGAGGCTGGGGTGCTTGAAGTGGATGAAGTAGACGGGGCAGGGGCTGCGGGCGGTGCCGGTGCAGACTTCGTTTCCGCGGAACCGGTACTGGAATCTGGCTTCGACCCCGATTTGGAGTCTTTTGCGGCATCTGATCCAGCATCTGATCCGGCGGCTGCCGGGGCGTCGCCGCCTTCTGCTTTCTTAGTCCCGCCTTTGCCTGCATAGTCGTTCACGTACCACCCTGCGCCTTCGAACCTGAGCGCGGGAGCGGTGACCGGACGGATCAGTTCACCCTGGCACTTGGGGCACTCGGTCTCTGGCTTGGCGCTGAAGTTCTGGATTTTTTCAAAGCTGTAGCCGCACGCGGTGCAGCGATATTCATAGAGTGGCAAGGCACGATCCTCCGGGAAAACTCTCAGTTCTCCGATTTTAACGGGTTTGTCAATCTTGGGCGTTGAGGTGATGGGCGCTTCTGGAGCTCGCCACGGAGAATAGGTTCGAAAAAATAATTTCTGAAAATCGCTTGCGCGCTCACCCATTGGATGTGTTACCGTCTGTAGCATTATGATGAGTAACGCTACAGACGGTCATGAGATTCAAGTCGCGGAAGCGGCAGGGCACGATCCGGCGGAACTGGGCGAGCTGGAGCGGTGCGTGCTGCAACTGCTGTGGCAGCACGGTACACTCTCCGCGGAACGGGTGCGTGAGGAGCTGGACCTGCAGGACCGGCCGCTCAAGGATTCCACGGTGCGGACAGTGCTACGCCGGCTGGAGGAAAAGGGCTACCTGACGCACGTGACGGATAACCGGACGTTCCTCTACTCGCCGGCTGAGCCTGCGCCGATGGTCGCGGGGCGCGCCGTCAAGCGCATTCTGGAATGGTTTTGCGAAGGATCGGTGGAGCAGTTGCTGGTGGGGATGGTCGACTCTTCAGTGCTGGATAGCAAGGAACTGAAACGTCTGGCTGAGCGTATCGCTACTGCCCAGAGTCAGGCTGCGAAAAAACCAGGGAAGGAGTAGGTCATGCTGACATTTGTCCTTGAGGCTGCGCTGCGGTCGTTTCTGATGGCCCTGGCGGTGTGGACATCGATCCGGCTACTGCGGGTGCAGGCCGTGATCGCGCAAAAGGTCGCGTGGGTGATGGTGCTATTGGCTGCCGGCGCCATGCCGCTGGTGATGCGCTCGCCTGTGTTGGCATTGAACCGCGCCATTCAGATTCCTGTGCGCAATATGCAGGGCGCCGGGGTCAGGAATTGGCTACGGGACCATTTGATCTCTACGAAGCCCGCACGGCAGCAGGTTCAGCTTTCTGCTGCCAGCCCCACTCACATGAGTGTCTATGTTCCGAAGCCCAAGCCGTCGGCTGCGCATACTTTGGTTGCGCCGCAAGTTACTGCTGATCTTTCCGATGAGTATGAGCCTGCTTCAACTGCCGGGACTGTCAGCGCTCCGGTTGTTCTCGCAGCGTCGGTCGTGAAGGCTTCACCGGCAGTTCAGACTTCTTCGTGGAAAGCGATGCCCATTCGATCTTTGGCGATCAACGCTTATCTGGCGGTTGTGGCTCTCTTGTTGCTACGTGCACTGGCTGGTTTGAGCATTGCGTTTCGCGTGTGGCGCCGGGCTAAGCCGGTGGCCGATTTCGCCGCGAACGGGCACCTGCATGTGCGGGTAAGCCCGGACTTGGCGACGCCGGTAACCATCGGTTCTACGATCTTGTTGCCTGCCGATTATGCGGAATGGGACGAAGCCAAGCTGCGTGTGGTGCTGGCCCATGAAGGCTCACATGTACGCCAGGGAGATTTCTATCTGCAGTTGCTGGCGGCAGTACATGTAGCCGTCTTCTGGTTCAGTCCGCTGGGCTGGTGGTTGCAGCGCAAGCTATCTGAGCTGGGCGAGGCGCTGAGCGATCGCGCCGGGTTAGAGCAGGCCAAAGATCCTGCCGCCTACGCCCAGATCCTTCTTGAATTTGCGGCCATGCCGCGTACCAATCCCTACGCTGGAGCACTCACGGGAGTTGCAATGGCACGTTCTTCTAATCTTTCCGGCCGCATTGAACGCATTCTCAATGACCGCCGTTTCCGTCTTGAGTTCTTGGGCGGCCGCCGTCACGCCTTTCTTACTGCGCTGCTAGTGCCCGCCGCATTGGTTGCCGTAGTCGCGTGCATTCGCATTGTGCCTGCAGTCGAGGCTGCTCAGGCGCCGAAGATCGCTCCGGTGAATGGTCAGGTAACGGGCCAGGTATCAGGTCAGGTTAAGGGCAGCGTAACAGGCGAAGTGACGGGCCAGATCGCTCCCTCTGCACGAGACCAGGTACTGACGGTGGACGAGGCGCAGGCGGTGGCACCGGTAGCACCTCTCCTTGCTCCGGTGCCGCCCACATCTCCTGCTGCGGATTTGGAACCTCCAACGCCGCCTGAGGCGATAGAAGCTCAGGATGCCATTGCGCCGGCAGCTCCGGGGCGCAAGCATGGAACGCACATCTGGATCAACAATGGCGACGACGACAGCTTCGCCATCGTCCACGAAAACGGCGACGGAACTATGCACTGGAATGGCGAGTATCACGACGATCTTGGCCGGTTGCGCGACAAGCTGAAGTTGAAGGGCGACTACATCTGGTTCGAGCATGACGGCAAATCGTATGTGGTTACCGATCCGGCCATGGTGACGCAGGCGGAGCAGATGTTCAAGGGCGACCCCGAGCTTGAGCGCCAGATGAAGATGCTCGAAGATAAGCAGAAGGTCTGGGAAAAGAAGATGAAGGAGCTGGAGCCGGAGATGGAAAAGGCCAAGCTACCTGGGCCGGAATTTGCCGAGCAGATGGCTAAATTGAACGCACAGCTCGCCGAACTTCAGACCGATAAGTTCAAGAAGATGACCGAGCAGATGAACAAGGAGTTTACCCAGGAGAAGATCGGAGAACTCCAGGAAAAAATAGGCGAGATCCAGTCTCAACTTGGCGAGATTCAGGGCCGCATCGGTGAGCACCAAGGCGAGATTGGTGAAAAGCAGGGCGAGATCGGCGAGAAGATGGGTGAGCTCGGCGAACAGATGGGGCAGATCGGGGAGAAGCAGGGCCAGATGGCCGAGGAAGCAGCCCGGAAGCTAAAGTCGATTCTCAATCAGGCAGTCAAGGATGGGAAGGCCAAGCCGGTCGAGTAGGGCGCAAGCGAATTTGTTCGATCAAAGAAACTCCTGCCGGAAAGCTGTGTCTAACCCGGCAGGAGTTTCTGTATGCGATTGCGCCTTCCTGCGCTGTTGGGTGTTCTTGCCGTTGCACTCGCCGCGATTCAATTGTCAGCGCAGATGCCCAAGGGCATAGGCGATTCTCTGAGCAATCTAGCCGACCAGCCGGCCACGCACATGGGCTTTGTGCTCGATCGCTCCATGCTCCAGGCCGCGCGCGGTGTGTTGCAGTCCGGAGGCATGACACCCGAACGCGCTGCCGCTGCGCTCTCCAGCATTTCCTTCGACAACTATCGATATGGGCAGCCTGTGGTGTATTCGCACGAGGCGATGGCTCCCATTCTCGCAGCTTACCGCACTGCTGGCTGGAAGCATCTGGTGGATGCGCATGAGCCCGGGGCCGACAGTGCGACCCGCCGTGGAACTGCAACGGACCTATGGCTGCATTTCACTGGTATGGATATCGATGGCGTCACGGTGCTCACGCGCGGTGCGCATGACATGAACCTGATTCAGGTAGCCTGCGACCTGCGGCCGCTCGATCTTGTTCATCTGAGTGGCCACTTTGGGATTCCCAAGGTCGATCCCAATGCGGTGATGGTGCCGGACCCAAACGATCGGTAGGGGTATCTGGTCTAAGAGAAGACTCCGTGCTCGATACGGCCAATAAGGTTTTCTACTTCACGCGCGCCTGACTCGGTGCCTGAATAGACAAGTGGCGTCTGATTTTTGAGGGCTTTATTAGGAGTGTTCAACCAGCGAGTTACTGCATTCAAATCGCCGTCGAATAACTCAGTTGCTTTGTCAACGATGGTGTTATCGAGCATGGCTCATTTTCTCTACTCCATAAAACCTTACCCCACCCTAGCCACAAAAACAACAACATGGCGAGGATGGGGCACCGATTCTGGAACTGGGCAAAGACTGTTTAGTAGCGGTAGTGGTCGGGCTTGTAAGGGCCTTCGACGGGAACGCCCAGATAGTCAGCTTGCTTCGTGCTCAGCTTGGTGAGCTTGACGCCGATCTTTTCCAGATGCAGCCGCGCGACTTCTTCGTCCAGCTTCTTGGGCAGGACGTAGACCCCGATCTTGTAGGTGTCCTTGTTGGCCCAGAGATCGAGCTGCGCCAGAGTCTGGTTGGCGAAGCTGTTGCTCATCACGAAGCTTGGGTGACCGGTAGCGCAGCCGAGATTGACCAGGCGACCCTCGGCCAGAACGAAGATGCTGTTGCCGGTAGGGAAGGTGTACTGATCGACTTGAGGCTTGATATTGAGCTTGGTTACGCCAGGCGCGTGATTGAGCAGGTCGATCTGGATTTCGTTGTCGAAGTGGCCGATGTTGCAGATGATGGCCTGATCCTTCATCAGCTTCATGTGTTCGAGAGTGATGATGTCCAGGTTGCCGGTGCAGGTGACGTAGATGTCGCCGCGGCCCAGTGTGTCTTCAAGGGTGGTGACTTCGTAGCCTTCCATCGCCGCCTGCAGCGCGTTGATGGGGTCGACTTCGGTAACGATGACGCGCGCGCCCAGGCCGCGCAGGGAAGCCGAGGAGCCCTTGCCCACGTCGCCGTATCCGCAGACCACGGCAACCTTGCCCGCAACCATGACGTCGGTGGCGCGCTTGATGCCATCCACCAGCGATTCGCGGCAACCGTAGAGATTGTCGAACTTCGACTTGGTGACTGAGTCGTTGACGTTGATAGCTGGGACGAGGAGCTTGCCCTGCTCCAGCATCTTGTAGAGCCGGTGAACGCCGGTGGTGGTCTCTTCGGAGACGCCGCGCCAGTCCTTGACGACGTTATGCCAGTGCTGTGGATCTTCGGCGAAGACCTTCTTCAGCAAATCCTTGATGACTTTTTCTTCGTGGCTTCCGGAGGGGCTGTCGACCCACTTATCGCCATTTTCCAGCTCGTAGCCTTTGTGGATGAGCAGGGTGACGTCGCCACCATCATCGACAACCATCTGGGGGCCTTTGCCACCCTTGAAGTCGAGCGCCTGATAGGTGCACCACCAGTATTCTTCGAGACTTTCACCCTTCCAGGCGAAGACCGGAACGCCGGCGGCCGCGATGGCTGCTGCAGCGTGGTCCTGCGTGGAGAAGATGTTGCAGCTGGCCCAGCGGACGTCGGCGCCGAGGTGCACGAGCGTCTCGATGAGAACACCGGTCTGAATCGTCATGTGCAGCGAGCCGGTGATGCGCACGCCGGCCAGCGGCTTGCCCGCCGCGTACTTGTTGCGGATGGAGACCAGGCCTGGCATCTCGTGCTCGGCGATGGTGAGTTCCTTGCGGCCCCAGTCGGCCAGAGACATGTCGGCTACTTTGTAGTCCGTGGTTGCGACTTCGAGTGTTGAGGTTGCCATGCTGAATTCTCCTTGTATCTCACGTATCGTCACATCGTGATATATTGATATGTATCAGAAACCCGCTATGACGTCAATTGTCCCCTCACTCGTAAAGGTCCTGCGCGTAGTCGCCGATCCCAACCGGCTGCGCATTCTGCTGCTCTTGCGGAGCGAGGAGCTTTCCGTGGCCGAGCTGCAGGAGATCCTTGTCATGGGCCAGAGCACGATTTCCACGCATCTGTCGCAATTAAAGCAGGCAGAACTTGTGGAAGATCGCCGCATCGGCAAAAACAGCCTATATCGGCTGAAAATTAACGAAGCGAAGAACATTCTGGAAGGGCTGCTTACCCAGGCGAAAGAGGAACTTCCCGAAGCGGGAACGGATCAGGCAATGATGCGCCGCGTGGTTAAGAAGCGGCAGGACAAGATGCGCAGCTTCTTCGACAGCGTAGCCGGACGGCTGGGCAAGGATTACGTTCCGGGCAAGTCATGGAAAGGCGTGGCCGAGGCGCTGCTACGGGTGATGCCGCCCATGGTGATTGCCGATCTAGGCGCGGGCGAGGGAGCCTTTGCGCTGCTGCTGGCGCAGCGTGCGACCAAGGTGATTGCCGTCGATACCTCGGCGAAGATGATCGAAGTGGGCCGTGAGCAGGCTCTGCGCAATGGCGTGAAAAATGTCGAATACCGCCTGGGCGATATGGAGGAGCTTCCCATCGAGGACGCGGCTGTGGACTTGGTCTTCTTTTCGCAATCGCTGCATCATGCTTTGCATCCTCAACGCGCTGTGCAGGAAGCATGGCGTATCCTGCGGCCAGCAGGACGCATTGTTATTCTCGACCTGGCGCAGCATCGCTTTGAAGAGGCGCGCGAAATGTATGCCGACGAGTGGCTGGGCTTTGGCGAAGCGGAGTTGGAGGCCATGCTGGAAAAGTCGGGATTCCGCAATGTACAGGCTTCGGTAGTGCATAAGGAGCCTGAAACGCCGCAATTCCAGACACTGCTCGCGGTTGGGGACAAGTAGACCTGACGCGCCGTGCACTAAGGCGTGTGCATCTATAGAATGAGGGTCACGCGAACGGGAGGCGGGATGATGGTTGTTAAAACGCAAGAAACCCGCCAAGAACAGATTCCAGAAGCCACAGCACCGCTCTCGGCAAACCAACGGATGGCGATTCTGAAAGCGCTAGGCGACCCACGCCGGCTGGAGATTATCGAACGGCTGAGCGCCTGCGAAGGCTGTTTTGCCTGCTCCGACATGCGTGACTGCCTGCCGATCAGTGCGGCTACCCTCTCGCATCACCTGAAAGAACTGGAAACGGCCGGCCTCATCAGCATCGCGCGCGAAGGCAAGTTTGCCCGGCTGGCCCTGCGCCGTGATGTATGGCAGGCATTTCTGAGCGACTTACAGCGGTTGTAGATTTCGAACCGAGACTGTCCTCTGACGTTTGTGGTTTTTCTCCCGGACCGACATGCCCTCGCTTGAAAAGCATCATGCGTACAAATCCTTCTACCGGTATGTAGCATCGAATAGACTGGTCGGTTCAATGTCCAAAAGATGACGAAAGGAAATGAAATGGAAGTTCGGAACACACGGGATCATCTCCTTCAGATAGGCCTTCGGCAGATCCGGGCCATGGGCTACGCATCCACCGGCGTCAAGGAGATTCTCGACGAGGCGGATGTGCCGAAGGGGTCCTTTTATCACCACTTCGCGAGCAAGGAAGCCTTCGCAAAAGAGGTTCTCGAACTCTATGTTCGCGGAGAGAACGAACGAGCCGGGAAGATTCTTCGCGATGGCAAAGCCGCGCCCCTCAAGCGATTGCGGCGATACTTCGAGGAGCTAATCTCGATCTACGGGCCAACCGCCAAGATTAGCGGCTGCCTGATTGGAAATCTCAGCCTGGAGATGGCAGACCACAGCGATTCCATCCAATCCTTGCTGCACCTGTCCTTCACCAACTGGCAAGCCGGCATTGCTGGCGTCCTCCAGGAAGCAATAGATCGAGGAGATCTGGACCGATCGAACAAGCCCCAAGAGCTGGCAGCATTCCTGCTCAATAGCTACCAGGGTGCTTTGCTTCGCTCGAAGGCGGACCGCTCCAGCAAACCTCTCGAAAACTTCCTGCACTTCGTATTCAAGGTTCTGCTGAAGGGCTAAGAAAAAGAATTATTCTCTTGCCTGTAAATTCTGAATCGTTAGACCGACCGGTCTACTCTACTGAAGCGAGTCCGATTTCGATTGACGGACAAAAATTCAGCAACTCAGAGGAGACACATCATGTCGAAGCATTTGAATCCTGGCACAGCACTCATCACTGGAGCATCCACCGGCATCGGCTCCGTCTACGCTCGCCGTCTTGCCCAGCGAGGCTACGACCTTATCCTGGTCGCCCGCGATCGGCAGCGCCTTACAGATTTGGCGAACGACATCACGGCGGAGACTGGCCGCAAAGCCGAAACCCTGGCCGCCGATCTGACCGTAAGGGCCGACCTCAAGCGCGTAGAGGAGCGTCTGCGCTCTGACAGCCATGTCTCAGCGCTGGTCAATAATGCAGGTTTTGGCGGTGTAGCGAAGCTGATCGATTCCGATGTCGACGAGATGGACAACATGATCCAGTTGAATGTTACCGCTCTGACGCGTCTTACCTCCGCGGCGCTGCCTGGCTTTCTGGAGCGTTCCAAGGGGCTCATCATCAACATTTCTTCAATTGCCGCTCTCAGCCCCGAACTGCTCAACGGCGTCTACAGCGGCACCAAAGCATTTGTGGTCAACCTCACCCAGTCTCTCCACAACGAGGTCAAGGACAAGGGCATCCAGGTACAAGCGGTTCTCCCCGGAGCCACCAGGACCGAGTTCTGGGACCGCGCCAAGTTTCCTGTAAACAACTTTCCCGGAGAGTTCGTGATGACGGCCGAGGAGATGGTCGACGCATCACTCGCGGGCCTGGACCAGGACGAACTGATCACCATTCCCGCGCTGCCCAACTTAGGTGACTGGGAAAAGTTCGAGGTAGCTCGCAAGGCACTCGGTCCCAACCTTACCCGCCAGCATTCGGCTGCTCGCTACGGCATCAACGCCTGACCGGTCGAATCAGGATCTACTCCGGAGTGCATTTGGATGTAGATCCTGATCTAGAATCAGCCGCAAAAATGGAGAGGAAGTGGACAAAGCCGCCACATGCTCTCAACTAGAGAGTCCGACGTCAAATTCAGACGCGCAGGATTTTTCCACCGCAATGTTGAATCTTAGGTGCGCGCAGTTCATCAATTAGATGGTTGTCGAAATGACGAACTGAAGTTGAGGCGATTTCGATACCAGGAGATAAGGATCATGAGCAAACTTAAAGGAAAAGTAGCACTGGTAACGGGAGCTTCGAAGGGCATTGGCGCAGCCATTGCCAAAGAACTGGCCGCCAACGGCGCGGCTGTCGCAGTCAACTATTCGAGCAGCAAGGCTGAGGCGGAGAAGGTTGTCGCCGAGATTATTGCGGCCGGCGGCAAGGCCATTGCGGTCAAGGGTTCGGTTGCCGATCCAGATGCGATTGGTCCTCTGGTGGCTACGGTGGTTAAGGAATTGGGCCCCATCAGCACGCTGGTCAACAACGCCGGTATCTATGAGTTCAGCCCCATTGAAGGCGTGACGCCGGAGCACTTCCACAAGCAGTTCAACGTCAACGTGTTGGGCTTGCTGCTGACGACGCAAGCGGCTCTCAAGAGTTTCGATCCCAAGGGCGGCAGCATTATCAACATCGGTTCAGTCGCTGCCGACGGCGTTGGTACGGCCTCCGTTTACAGCGCGACTAAGGGCGCAGTGGATTCGATTACCGCTGCCCTGGCGCAGGAGCTTGGGCCGCGCAGGATTCGCGTCAACTCGCTGAACCCGGGCATGGTGGAAACCGAGGGCGTTCACGCAGCCGGCTTCATCGGCGGCGACTTCCAGAAGGAAATTGAGTTGCGTACGCCTCTTGGCCGTATCGGCCAGCCCGGTGACATCGCAACGATAGCTTCATTCCTGGCCTCGGACGACGCGGGATGGGTGAACGGACAGACGATCCAGGCTGCGGGCGGAAACCGGCTGTAATTTTCAATCAGCTAAAATTAGCTGCGCCCCGCGCTTCGGATGAAGCGCGGGGCGCTTTCTTTTTTACACGCCAACGGGTTCCATCTCAGCTCGGCGTAGCGGTGCGAGACGAGTCTGTTCCAATTCGCCACGATAAAACATGTTGTAGGTGTCGAAGGGGATAAGCCGCTTGCCGTCGGGATGAGCGATGTGAATGCAGCTCTTCTTGACACTGCGGACATCGAAGGCCTCGGCGTCGATGAACTGAACGATCAGGACGCGGAAGAGATTCTTGTAGCCCAAATCCTTGGGGATAAGCACCTTGGGCAAACAGCAGAGAAGTTCTTTGAGCGTAGAAGCCTGCGAGCTCGGCGAATGGTTGGTGGCAAAAAGCTTGAAGATATGATCCTTCAAGCCAGCCTCCTGCTCGAACATGATGGTGTTGCGGGCGCCGTCGATCAGCACTTCGGGTGGCACCATGCCGCTGAGGGGCACTGTTTTTCCCGCAAATTTCAATGCATAGGCCATAGCCAGCGAATCCGGATGGCAGGGAACGGGGATCAGGTCTTCAGGGCGAAAGACATTGGTCTGCTGCAGGATGCGGCGGCGGACTTCGGTGAGTGTCAGGCGGTGCTGGCTGGAGTCGAAGTTCTGCAGACGGCCGGCTTGCTGCACGGGTTGGAAGGTGACGCCGCGCACGGCTGGTTGTGTGAGCGCAAAATCAATGATCGCGCCAAGTTCATTGTCGTTGACGCCCCGCTCGACGGTTACAACCAGTGTTGTCGAGACGCCGAGTTTGTTAAGGCGCTCCAGAGCCTTTTGCCGAATGCTGCGCAGGTCTGCGCCGCGCAGTTGCATCAGCGGTTCGCGCTGTAGTGAATCGAATTGCAGATATAACTCGAAGTGCGGCATGAAGCCGGCGAGACGCTTGGCGAACTCCTCGTCCTGGGCGATTTTGATGCCGTTGGTATTTACCATCAGGTGCTTGATGGGGCGCTCCTTGCACATCTCAAGGACGCGAAAAAAGTCAGGGTGCAGCGTCGGCTCGCCGCCGGAGATTTGCACGACATCCGGCTCCTTCTCGTTGCGGACGACGCAGTCGAGCATGGCAGCTATCTGCTCCAGCGTGCGGAACTCTGTCCGATGCTGGCCGCTGCCGGCGTAGCAGATGGGGCAGGTGAGGTTGCAGGCGTCGCATATTTCAATCAAGGACAAACAGCTGTGCTGTTCATGATCCGGGCAGAGACCGCAATCGTATGGGCAACCGTATTTCACCGGAGTGTTGTAGACCATCGGCTGCTCAGGAGTCTTGATGAAAACTTCACGGGAGCGGCGGTAGTAGTCCACATCGTCGGCAACGAGTACGCGGGCATGACCGTGCTGCGGGCAGCGCTTGAGCATCCAGACCTTGTTGTCTTCGAAGACGATTTTGGCGTCCACGCGGCGATAGCAGGTGGAGCAGATGGAAATGGCTACGTCGTAGAAGAGATAAGGGCGGAGTTTATCGGTCATCTGAATCCTCATAGAACATGCGATGAACAAACCTGGCAGCCAGCCGGTGAGCAGTCCATGTCTGTGGCAGCTTTTCCCAGAACGATGCCTCGTCCTCTGCTGCTTCATTCACAGCGATCACAAGCTTGCAATCAGATTCATGCCAGAGGAGCTGTCCATCGCGTCTGGTCAGTGTCGCAGAAACTCGCATCTGGCTTGTCCAGTGATTCTGGTTTATCGTAGCCGTTTGGGGCAGTTGGATTGCGTGTTGACCAAGAATAGTGATCTGGAGTTCAGCATCCTTCTTAATACCGTCTGCAGGAATATTAGCTCGCACTCTCGTTTCTCTGGCGTAGGCATTAACCACTTTCACGACCTCTTCGGCGAGGACAGCCGCCGCAATATGGTGCGCATCGGAAGCGCCGGTCACTGCCACATCGATCATTCGGATTCCACGCAAATCAATGTGCAGTTGCAATCGTGGTGGCGTCGGAGCCCTGTAAACCGGCGCAAAGCACGCCCCGCAAGCAAGAATCCCGATCGCACAGGCAAATGTAAAAAGCTTCTTTTGAAGCAGGGCATCATTGGCGTCGAATTTCAGGGCCAATAGTCGGCCTAAGCCCAAAAAATAAAACCGAAGTTTATCGGTCATGGGGTTCCTCGTCGGAACGATCTTTGCTCTTCTCTTCATCGCCTGAGACTGCATTTTCGAATAATCGTTGGACGTTATCTTTCGGCGCTTTTGCATGCCGGTTATAGAGAATTGAGACCGGCCAGATGATGAGCACGAGGAGAATACCAACGGCAGAGAGTGCCATCAGTATAAGTTCTGCTGCGCCAGTCAGCATGAAGACAGGTACGAGCACACCTCCGCGGCCGCCGGATCCGGCAATGATTGCCCATTGCAACCCACACAGTCCAGAAGCTACCAGCAACACGGTTACAAGGAGGACAAACCATTGTTTGTATCCTTCAATCTCACGCCCGAATAAATGCATGGCGCTCCTTTGGCATCTGAAACCAGTCGATCATAAGAAAGACGACGCCGGCCAGACAGCTCCATTGAATCAGATTGAGTCCGTGGATGAGCGGCTGCGGTTTGAGGAAATCGATTGCAAAGCGCCAGCCCAGATAGCTCGCCAGAAAGATGCGAAAGCGTGCGCCTTCAGGAAGAGTTAGCTTCAGACTTACCCCAATGCCTATCAGGATGAGGAAAAGAATCTCATAAATCTGGACAGGATGCCGACCGATCCCATCGCCGAGATTTACTGCCCATGGAAGGTTCGTTGGCTTGCCGTACGTGTCGTCGGCGAGGCCGGCAATGAAGCAGCCAATGCGGCCGATGGCGATCCCAACGCAGAGCGGCAGTGCAAAGAGATCGCCGGTTCGGCGATGAATGCCACTTAGCTTTTTGACGATTTCTACAGAGAGCCAAGCACCCAGCAGCCCTCCAACTATGGTTTTGCCGCCGGGCGAGAGCAGCAGCGCAAACAAGTGACCAGATTGCCAGGCTGCAAGAACAGTGGGCCATTGTTCGGCGAGGCCCAGAAGCCGGCTGCCGACAAGTGCTCCGACGGCTGCGCCGGCCAGGACTGTCCAGCGCTGAGGTTCAGCGACGACATCTCCCTGCTGGGCGCGAAGGCGGCGAAAGACGGCGTATCCGGCGGCATAGGCCAACGTTTCAAAGACCGGATGCCATGCCGGGTGAGAGCCGATGGGAAGCATGGGGGAAGTATAGCGGCAGTGGACTCACTGCCGCTCTGACTCAAATCAGGTTAGCGAGCCGCACGCTCACTGGCTTCGGTTTGCAGTAGCTGCCGTTTGCGTTCTACTCCCCAGCGGTAGCCGGTGAGTGAGCCGCTGGCCCCGATGACGCGATGGCAGGGAATCAGAATAGCGACGCGATTGGTGGCGCAGGCGCGTGCTACAGCGCGCGTGGCGGCAGGACTACCGATCTCCGCGGCAAGCTGGCTGTAGCTGCGTGTTTCTCCTGCGGGGATTTGCTGTAATGCGTGCCAGACGCGAAGCTGAAAAGCGGTGCCACGCAGGTCGAGGGGGAGACTCTGTCCTGAGTCTTCTCCGTGTATCTGCCGGAGGACTACGGCCAGGGAATCCTGCAGGCTCTGGTCTTCCGTCAGAGTCGCAGCGGGAAATTCAGTGTGCAGGCTTGTCTTTACTTCATCGGCTGAGCTGCCGAGCGAAACCCAGCAGAGGCCGCGAGCGGTGCCGGCAACCAAAATCCAGCCTAGCGAAGGAGAGTCGGAACACTCGGCGACGGCATAGCGGATGGTTTCGCCAAGGCCGCCGGCGATGAAACGGCTGGGCGTCATGCCCAGCGGGCTCCACTCATAGGCGCGACTGGAGGAACTATAGCCGGCGTCGTAAATAGCGTTGGTGACGCTGCCATTGCCTTCACGGAGCTGGCTACGCAGCGCATTGGCGCGCAGCGTGCGCTGATACTGCGCCGGACTGGCGCCCATAGCCTGCTTGAACAGGCGCTGCACAGTGAATGGGCTCATGCCGACCAGTTTGCCAAGCGTGGCAAGGCGGACAGGCTGATCGATTTTTCTTTCGAGATACGCGCAGATGCGGGCCACTGGCGAGGGCTGTTGCGGCTCTTCAGGATGGCACCGCATGCAGGGGCGAAAGCCCTCCGCACGAGCTTCTGCAGTTGTGGTGAAGAAACGCGCATTCGTGCGCAAGGGTAGGCGGCTTTTGCAATCCGGCCGGCAGAAGACGCCCGTAGTGGTGACGGCGTAAAAAAATCCTGCGCTGGCATCGCGTGCGAGAAGCTGCTGCCAGGCTTGGGTTTCGTCGATGTGGGTGTCGATATGTTGTCCGGTGATCATCATGTAGATGATCCTCTCTCTACAGGCTGGCCGCACACACTCCGCATCTTGCGAGCAATTCTGAAATATGAACTAGCTGTCGAGTTTCTTCGTTACCAGCTCATTGAGCAACGCTGGATTGGCCTGTCCTTTAGACGCACGCATGACCTGTCCGACGAAAAATGCTGCGACTGTTTTCTTGCCTCCGCGATACTGCGCCACCTGCGCAGGATTGGCGGCGATAACCTCGTCGATCAGCGCTTCGATGGCGCTGGCGTCGGTGATCTGCTGCGGCTTCTCGCGCTCGTACACGGCAGGGAAATCTTCGTTCTTTTCAAAGGCGATGTCGAAGAGACCCTTGAGCTGCTTGGAACTGATCTTGCCCTCTTCAAGCAGGTCCGCAGCCTGCACAATCCCGGGCAAAGAGATAGGCGAGGCTTCGAGCTCGATGCCTGCAGCCTTGAGCCTTCCTCCCAACTCGCTGAGCAGCAGATTTGCCACGCGGCGCGGACTCTTTGCCGTGCGTGCGACAGCCTCGAAGCGGTCGGCAAACTCGCGCGTTGCAGTTAGCGTCTGCGCGTCTTGTTCATTGAGATCGTATTCAGCGATCATGCGCTTGCGGCGGGCTTCAGGCAACTCGGGCATGGTGGCGGCGATCTCTGCCAGCCATTCTTTTGACACGATCAGCGGCGGGAGATCCGGCTCGGGAAAGTAACGGTAATCATGAGCCTGCTCTTTGCTCCGCATGGAGAAGGTGCGGCCCTCGGCCTGGTTCCACAGGCGCGTCTCCTGCATGATGCGGCCGCCTGCTTCGATGATCTCAATCTGCCGCTCGATCTCGTATTCCAGCGCCGAGCGGATATAGCGGAAGCTGTTGACGTTCTTGACTTCGACCTTCGTTCCAAACTTAGTCGCCCCGCGCGGCATCACGCTGACATTGGCGTCGCAGCGCAGCGAGCCTTCTTCCATGTTGCAGTCGGAAACGCCGGCGAAGAGGAGAATTTCCTTGAGCCGGTTGAGATATTCATAGGCTTCATCGGGCGTGCGCAAATCGGGCTCGGAAACGATTTCCACCAACGGCGTTCCGCAACGGTTCAGGTCGACATACGTACGCGTAGCAGAGTCGGCAAAGCCATCGTGAATGCTCTTGCCGGCGTCCTCTTCCATGTGCGCGCGGGTTACGCCAACACGCTTGATGCTGCCGTCAGCCGTGGGCACGTCGATCCAGCCGTGCTCGGCAATGGGCTTATCGAACTGCGAAATTTGATAGCCCTTGGGCGAGTCGGGATAGAAGTAGTTTTTGCGCGCGAAGATCGACCGCTCGCGTATCTGGCAGTTGATGGCCAAACCCGTCAGCGCAGCAAACTCCACTGCCTTCCGATTGAGCACCGGCAGCGCACCGGGCAGTCCCAAACAGACTGGGCAGACATTTGTGTTGGGTGCAGAACCGTAGTGGTTCGCGCAGCCGCAGAAGGCCTTAGTATCGGTGAGAAGCTGCACGTGAACTTCGAGCCCGATAACAGGCTCGTATTTGGCTAGAATTTCCGGACTCAGGGCGGCGGTTGCACTCATGGCTATCTACGATTCTACCAGTGAGGCTGATGGCCGAGCGAGGCCATCCGAAGTCCACTTATTCAGCTGAACTTGAGGTTCACAGCGACTGGATGTTTCGGTTGATACAGACCGATTTCACCTCCGCCAGGCAGCGGAATCCTAGTGATCGAACCCCAACGTTCTTCGTGAATCTCAGAACAAGAAACACCTTTCCCCTGTAGCACCGAAATCTCAGCCGGTAGATCGTTACACATGAAATAAAGTTCATGCCTGCCATTCTCATCAGCCGGGTGAACTGCCACTTCCGCCGGGGGCAGCGCGAAAATCAGCCATCCGCGACCGGCGTCAACATTCGTAAATCCAAGAGTATCTCGAAGAAAGACGCGATCTGCCTCCGCGTCCTTGCTGTAGATGATCATGTGCGCGCCATAGATCATGATAGGAACCCCTGTCGGCTAAACGAATGCGTGTGATTGTTATTCCACTGTGGGGTCTTCCACGGTAAAGGGCGAGCAGCAGGGCTTATCCACAGCGTGAAACTCCATCAGCTCCAGGCGAATTCCGTCCGGATCATAGAGGTTGAATTGATATTTGCCGTCCTTGCCGATGTTGGGATGCGCGTCGGCATGCACACCCGCCAGGCGGCTTTCCGAACCGAGACGGTTATAACTCTGCGGCACAGAAACCACGCCGATTGACAGGTGATCGAGCACTCCCAGCGATTGTTGCGAGATGTGCTCTGGAAGGCCACCACCGGAGGGACCACTGGTGAGCATGTATTCCAGCCAGTCGTGGCTATCGGGCGTTTGCTGCGAGACCCAGTCGATCTTGCCTTCCTGCATGCCGCCAAACCAGTAGGGACGAAAGCCGAGCAGATCCTTGTAGAACTTGTCTTCAGCTGCGCGCGAATGGACGAGAAACCCAACATGAATGATGTGATGGCCAATCACACGCAGAGCATCGGGCGCTTTTGCCGTGGGAGAAGGCTGGACGAATTCGACCGCGTTGCCTTCAGGATCGTTCACGCGAAAAGCCTCGCTACCATCCGAGTAGCGCGTGATCTTCGCCGGGGTCTTCCAGCCGTTTTCGGCGAGATAAACGCGCATAGCCTCGGCGTCGTCCGTGTTCCAGCCCGTATGGTCGAGGCGATTAACACAGATACCGGCGCAGGCCAGAGGCAATACCTCTACGAACTGGGTGGGGTTGATAGCGTAGCGGACACCCTTGGGGTTTTCCGGATCAGGCTCGCGCGCTGCACCGATGACCTCGGCATAGTAGTGATCCGTGGCCTTCATGTCGGAGGCGTAGATCGCAAGATGCGAGATACCTGTGATCTTTGGCCGAGGGTGCGCTTGCGCAGAACTCAGCGTCGCCACAAGAGAAGAACAAAGCATCAGCGATGGAATCACAAGCTTCAAACGCATAAAAACTCCTTCAAGAATCCGTTGCAACGATAGGCGCTGAGGCCCTGAGCGTGCAACTGATTGTGTGTATAGAGCACGCCACATCGCCTGAAGTAAAAGCCTTTACTCCCAAGAGACGATTTTCGTCGAGGCAGCTGCACGCCGTGCATCGTACAATCGCCCCATGCAAATTCGGTCCTTTTTCTCACTTGCCGTGCTAGTTGCGGGTTTATCTACTCTTGCCTCGGCGCAGACGCCGCAGATCACGCCTGTTTCTCTGGAGGATCGCGCGACAGCTATCGGCATTTTCAAACAACTGATCGAGATCAACACCACAGATACGCCGCTGGGCAATGTAACCACTGGAACCGAAGCCATGCAGAAGCGCTTTCTGGATGCGGGCTTTCCCGCCAGCGAAGTGCATTTGCTGGGACCCGATCCGCACAAGCAGAATCTTGTCGTTCGCATCAAGGGAAGCGGCACTGCGAAACCGGTGCTCTTCCTATGTCACATGGACGTTGTCGAAGCGCTGCCCAAAGACTGGCACACCGATCCCTTCAAGTTTGTCGAGAAGGATGGCTACTATTACGGTCGCGGCACGCAGGACATGAAGGACTCCGATGCGGCGCTGGTTGCGACGTTTCTGCATCTGCATCGCGAAGGCTACAAGCCAGCGCGTGATCTGATTCTTGCGTTGACCGCCGACGAGGAAGGTGGCTCATATAACGGGGCTGCATGGCTGGTGCAGAATCATCGTGAACTCGTCGATGCCGCGTTCGTCATCAATCCAGACTCAGGCGGCATCGAGCTGGAGCACGGCAAGCCAGTGGTTGCAGATGTGGAGGCGACGGAAAAGGTCTATGCCGACTTTCAGATCACGGCGCTCAATCCAGGCGGCCATAGCTCGCGTCCACGCCCCGACAATGCTATCTATGAACTCACCAGCGCGCTTAACAAACTTGCCGCGTACAGCTTTCCGTTCGAACTGAATGGCGTCACCCGCGCCTACTTTGAAGCGCTCACTAAAGAAGAGCCGGCGGCCACAGTTGCGGACATTCGCGCTATCCTGGCGACGCCGACGGATATGAATGCAGCCGCCCGGCTCGCAGCCGAACCGGGCTTCAACTCGAACTTTCGCACCACCTGCGTCGCCACGCGTCTGACCGCTGGACACGCCAACAATGCGCTGGCCCAGACCGCACAGGCGAACGTGAACTGCCGCATCTTTCCGGGGCACTCGCCAGAGCAGATTCGCAACCAACTCATCGAACTGTTCGGAGATCCTAAACTCTCGGTCAAGTATGTTTCAGACGCAGGCGTGGTAGCCGACACTGCTCCGGATCGCAAAGCCATTGTTCCCCCGCCACCGCTGCCTGAGGTCTTTGAACCGCTGACTGCGTTGGTGAACGCTATCTGGCCGGGAACGCCGGTCACTCCGGTAATGGAAAACGGTGCTTCCGATTCCATTTACTTTGCGCAGGCGGGAATACCGTCCTATGGTTTTTCAGCCATCGCGCTTGAACGAGACGACGATCGCGCCCACGGGCAAGACGAGCGGCTACCGGTCGATTCCTATTCCAAGTCTCTCGACTTCTTCTATGCCTATCTCAAAGCCCTGGGCGGTAAGTGACCGCAAGCATCGGAAGTTAGGTTGACTCTAGCTCCCGCTTTGCCTGCGCAAAGCAACGCACTGCGAACTCCAATTCGTGGCGCGTGTGCGCAGCTGAGATTTGTGTACGAATGCGAGCCTTGCCCATCGGCACAACCGGATATGAGAAAGCCACAACATACACGCCTTGGTTGAGCAGCAACTCCGCCATGCGCGCAGCGACGGTTGCGTCTCCAAACATCACCGGCACAATGGGATGCTCACCCGGCAGGATATTGAATCCTTCTCCGGTCATCGCCTCGCGAAAGTATGCAGTGTTGGTACGCAGACGCTCGCGCAGCTCATCCGACTCGCCGACCAGTTCAAGGACCTTCAACGATGCGGCGACAATCGGCGGCGCCACGGAGTTTGAAAAGAGATAGGGTCGCGAGCGCTGCCGGAGAAGCTGAATGATTTCCCTGCGGCCACTGGTATAACCGCCGCTGGCGCCACCCAGCGCCTTGCCGAGCGTGCCGGTGAGAATATCAATGCGTCCTTCTACGCCGCAAAACTCCGGCGTGCCACGTCCGTACCGACCCACAAATCCGACGGCGTGCGAATCATCCACCATCACCAGTGCGTCGTACTTTTCCGCCAGATCGCAAATCTGTTGCAGCTTCGCGATGTAGCCATCCATGGAGAAGACGCCGTCCGTTGCGATCATCCTATGTCGCGCATTGCCGGCTTCTTTGAGCTTCGCTTCAAGGTCATCCATATCGCCATTGCGATAGCGAAACTTAGCGGCCTTGCATAGGCGGATACCATCGATGATGCTGGCGTGGTTCAACTCATCGGAAATGATCGCGTCTTCAGCATCGAGCAGTGTTTCAAAGAGTCCGCCATTGGCGTCGAAACACGAGCCATAGAGGATAGTGTCGTCCATGCCGAGAAAGTCGCTCAGCCGCTCTTCCAGCTGCTTGTGGATGGACTGCGTGCCGCAGATAAAGCGCACACTGGCCAAGCCGTAACCCCAGTCGTCCAGAGACTGGCGGGCAGCGTCGACGATGGCCGGATGATTGGCCAATCCCAGATAGTTGTTGGCGCATAGATTAAGCACCGAAGAGCCGTCAGCGACTGTCACTTCGGCCTGCTGCGGGCTGCTAATCACGCGCTCTCGCTTGTAGAGGCCAGCGTTCTCAATGTCTTCAATTTTCTTGCGCAGATGCGACTGGAAGGTTCCGTACATAGATTCTCCTAACGGATATTGGTCAGGTTCAAGACGACCTTTCCGGTTTGGCCGGAGATCATGGCGTCGAACCCCTGCTGAAAGTCTTTGAATGCGAATCGGTGTGTAATCACTGGCGAAATGTCCAACCCGGTCTCGATCATTACCGACATCTTGTACCAGGTGTCATACATTTCGCGCCCGTAGATGCCCTTGATCGTAATCATGTTGAAGATGACGTCACGCCAGTTCATCGGCATCTCTTTTGCGGGGATGCCGAGGATAGCGATCTTGCCGCCGTGGCTCATGTTGGCGATCATGTCTTTCAGTGCCAGTGGATTGCCGGACATCTCGAGGCCTACGTCAAAACCTTCCATCATGCCCAGTTGCTTTTGCACTTCCGCAAGTGAAGTCTCCGCAGGATTGATAGCCAGAGTCGCGCCCATCTTCCGGGCAAGGTCGAGACGATATGGGTTCATATCGGTGACCACGATATGGCGTGCACCCGCGTGACGTGCAACTGGAATCGCCATGATGCCGATCGGGCCAGCCCCGGTGATGAGCACATCTTCACCGAGGACCGGGAACGAGAGCGCTGTATGCACTGCGTTGCCAAAGGGATCGAAGATTGCGGCCACTTCCTGATCGATGCCCGCATGATGCCGCCAGATGTTGGTCATGGGCAGCGCGATGTATTCGGCGAATGCGCCGGCACGATTGACGCCGACACCTTGCGTATTAGCGCACAGATGGCGGCGGCCGGCCATGCAGTTACGGCAGCGTCCGCAGACCACATGCTCATGAATCTTGGCCGCGATTTCATAGATGCTTTCGACGCGATTGTGAACGAAGTAAACCTGGCCGCCGCGCTCCAATTCCAGTTCAATCGCAGAGCGCACCAGCTTCTCATCGAACTTGGCTACGACCGTTTGAATGGCCATGCGGTCCTTGGGCGGCGTCTCGATCACGCTCATGTCGCGAAGGCCTATGAGCGACATATGCAGCGTACGCGGAATCGGCGTCGCAGACATCGCCAGCACGTCGATAGCACGACGCATCTGCTTCAATCGCTCCTTGTGGCGCACGCCAAAACGCTGCTCCTCGTCCACGATGAGCAATCCAAGATCGATAAACTTGATGTCCTGCGAGAGCAGCCGGTGCGTGCCGATCAGGATGTCAACCTTGCCGGTTTCGACGCGTTCGAGAATAACCTTCTGCTCTTTCGCAGTACGAAAGCGCGAGATCATTTCCACGTTGATGGGAAATTGCGAGAAACGCTTCTTGAAGGTCTCGTAATGCTGGAATGCAAGAATGGTCGTAGGCGTAAGCACAGCTACTTGCTTACCATCCTGAACGGCCTTGAAAGCCGCGCGCATGGCCACTTCCGTCTTGCCGTAACCTACGTCTCCGCAGAGTAGCCGGTCCATCGGACGCGTAGACTCCATGTCGCGCTTGATATCGGCGATGGCGTTCATCTGATCGTCGGTCTCGGTGTAGTCGAAGGCTTCTTCGAACTCCAGTTGGAACTCGTTGTCGACGTTGAATGCATAACCCTTTGCCGCCTGGCGCTCCGCGTAAAGCTTGAGCAGCTCATCGGCCATATCGGCCATGGCCTTCTTCACGCGTGCCCGCGTCTTGGTCCATTGTTGCGAACCAAGTTTGTTCAATACAGGCGTTGGCCCTGCATCGGTCGAGCGATACTTCTGGATCAGATCAAGGCGCGTGAGTGGT
>Ga0206868_10130_pt2 | contig 21651 bp, 19 predicted proteins | sample Alteio_BWOrgCont_38_FD_152901 | JGI IMG/M metagenome (GOLD analysis project Ga0206868, IMG submission 152901) | Enriched cells from forest soil in Barre Woods Harvard Forest LTER site, Petersham, Massachusetts, United States -... | ecosystem: Environmental > Terrestrial > Soil > Temperate forest >... | reverse complement strand
GCCCATAGATGTCGGCGTCGATGAGGCCGACCTTGTTGCCCATGCGGGGCAGGGCGATGGCCAGGTTGACGGCGACCGTGGTCTTACCAACACCGCCTTTACCTGAGCCAACTGCGATGATTTTGCCAACGCCGGGAAGTGGAAGCGGTGCCGGGGGAATCGAATGTCCGTGTGCCATTTTGTTTTCCTTCTGTCCTTCTAATCTTAGTTGGTCCTGCACGAGAGGCTTGGCCGCGTCAGCCTTTGCCGGGGCGGACGCTGCCCGAACTGGCCGGAACGAGTTTCGCGCGCTTGCGGCGTTCCGATTCGGCTTCACGATTCTCGCGACGGCGCTGGGCTCCTTCGTAGCGGCGATGCTCATCTTCTGTTTCGGGCAGCAACTGCGGAACGGGTACGGGATTTCCCTGTGGATCGACGGCGACGAAGACCAGGTAGGCGCTGGCGACGTGCCGGTACTGGCCCGCCTGGGTGTTTTCGGCGAAAACTTTGACGCCAACTTCTACCGATTTGGAAAATGCCCGGTTAACGCTGGATTTGAGGATGAGCAGGTCGCCAACGTGGACCGGCTGGATGAAGTCGATGTGGTCCATGGCGGCGGTGACGACGTGGGTGCGGCTGTGCCTATAGGCGGCCATTGCGCCTACCAGATCGATGAAGTGCATAAGGCGGCCGCCGAGCAGGTTGCCGAGAGTGTTGGTGTCGTTGGGCAGGATAAGCTCGGTCATCTCCGACTGGGATTCGGAGACGGTGCGGGGAGCTGGCTTGATAGGAGTTGCGGCGATGGGATCGGCTGCTTCCGGTTGCGACATGAAGGGACTGCCTCGGTCTGGCTATGGGCTCTGGGTTGCGCTGCGACAGCGGCTACACTGGTTGTGCCACTGAGTTGATTCGAGCGGACTGCTTCCAGTTTCGGTAATTGGGCTGGATTACGCAAATGGGATGAGTGTTTTAAGGGGTTTCGGCGAATTCTATGGACAAGCTGGCTGGACTGAAAGAGATTCTCGCGATGGACCCGGGCAACGCCTTTGCCCGCTATGGCCTGGCGATGGAGTATGTGAATCGCGGCGAGGTCGCTACTGGACTGGCTGAATTCGACACGCTCATCCAGGAGCATCCCGACTACACGGCCGGGTACCAGATGGCGGCACAGACGCTGGCCAAGGAAGAGCGCACCTCTGAGGCGGTCGAGAAGCTCCATGCCGGCATCGCCAGCGCGCGGCGGACGGGCAACAACCATGCGATGAGCGAGATGCAGGGAATGCTCGATGAGCTGGATCGCTAAGCCCGTCTGAACGGATCTTGCGAGAGGGATGCATGAATATTGCTGAGAGCTACGACTACCTCATTCGCGCCCGTCGGGATTTATGGTCTGCCCTAGAGGCAGCGCCAGATGAAGTCTTATCCCGCCCGTTGCTGGATGGTGCGCGGTTTCATTCCATCAAGGATCTGGTGGTGCACGTAGCCGAGGTGGAAGATGGCTGGATCCACGGAGATATTTTGCGCGAGGACCTGGTACAGACGGCCTTTCCTGCGCTGAGGGACAGCGATGGCGGCCCTGTATATGCCGGGTTCGCGCTTGAACTGCTGTTGGATTATTGGCGGGCTGTCGAACAAAGCACCCTCTCCTATCTTGCCATGCTGAACGACGACAAATTACAGAGGATTATTGTGGGTGATTCGCCGGGTGAACGCTTTACGGTGGATGGCCTGCTGTGGCATGTGATGATGCACGAGATTCGACATACGGCGCAGATCGTTATGCTGCTGCGCATGCAGGGAATCAAGCCGCCTTCGCTGGATCTGCTGTTTTATTTGCCATCTGCCTGATTAGGCTCCTCTGAGCTGTTACGGCTTCAAGGCAGAGGATGGCATGGTGACCGAACCCATCTTGCCTGAGTTGCCGTCGACGACGATGATGCGCACCGAGCCCAGCTTCGATTGCACATCGACAGGATGGCGGTAGGGGATGCCGGCGGGCATTCCCGTATCGTATGTGGCCTGTTTCAAGGAGAGGCGCAAGGTGTCGCCGGAGACTTCGGCTTTCTGGGCTGCGTCGTCGCGCTGGGCTACGAAGATGTAGAGATTGTCAGCCCAGCGGCCATTTTTCTGTTCGAGTGCGAGACCAGGGAAAGCGATGCGCAGCTTGACCGTGCCCGGACCGCTGACTGCATCGGTAGCCGGCTCGGCCGCGGCGGTGAGAGCGATTCCGGTCAGGTCCGACGGATTCCAGACTGCTTCCTGAAAGCGTGCCTTGGTGTTGCCCGATTCTTCGTTGTAGAGATAGCCGGAGCGGTAGCGCAGCTTTACACCCTTGCGGCCGGTGATTTTGACCTGGAGCGTGTGATATTTGCCATCGGCTGGAGTGTCGGGATCGAAGCCGATCTCGTAGAGCGCGGTGGATTCCTGATCGATGCTGTCGAGCACGGCCTTGAGGTCGCCTCCTTTGTTAACGGCGCGGCCTCCGGTCGACTCGGCAAGCTCCCGCACAGGCGTCTGAATGGTGTGCAACTCCTGCTGCAGCGTGGCGGTCACTCGCCCCGGCGAAGTATTGCGGGCCGCCCCTCCCGGCGCGCTGTTGGCGGTCGCTACCGGATTGAGCATGACATTCTGGTTCTCGAGTTCTGCGCTGATGGCTCCTGTTTGCACTGCGGACGCATCGATGACGTAGAGCGAGATATGCGCTTCGTTGAGCGCCTCCTTGGTGTGAAGTATGGCGGCTTCGAAATGAGACTTCTCCTTCTCCATGCCCACTGCCTTGTCATCCCAATCGGCCAGCACGCTATCGCCCGCGATCCAGACCATGCTCTTATGGCCGGGAACCGAAGCGAAGTGGCGGGCCAGAGAAATCATCGATAGCAGCGCTTGCCGCAGAGGGTTGTCACCTAATTGGCGCAGCTGCGGATCAACCGACGTGATGTAATCGGGCGTTTCTTCATTGTTGCCATTGACGCTGTTCAAATCGCTTGGATTGCGAACCGTATCGAACTGCTGGTTATTACGGCGATCGAGCGACTCGGCCTGGGAAACAGCCGCTGCGGATGGCATCCATTTCTCGAGTGTCGCCTCGATAACTGCATGGTCCGAAGTTATGTCCTGAATAGCGTGGAATCCATGTTCGTTCATGGAATACACGGCCACGCGCGAGCCAGGACGGGAGCCCTTGAGGAAGCGCAGCACTTCGCCGCGCGCCCGGGTCAAATCGCGGTATGCGACGTGACTTTCATCGATAAGTAGGATCAGCGTGTCAGGAGCATTTTCGTCTTGAGCTGCGGAAACGGCGTTAGTAAAGGTATCCGACGGCTCAGAGGGTGCAGGCACAATGAGCGTTCCGGGTACAGAGTGGTGAAAGGCATGCAGTTGCTGCTTGCGACCGTTGTCGTAGATTTCGATCTCCTCTTGCTTGAGATCGGTAATCGGTTTGCCGTGTTTGTCGGAGGCCACCAAGGCCAGATTCACAAGCCGAGTCGTGACCTTGAGAGTGAAGTTGCCAGCCGTGGGCGTTTCAGCCTTGGTTATGCTGGCGGATCCGGTGGTGGCAGCTTCGTCGGAGCCTGCGTTCATGCCCGGCATTTCATCTACATCGCGAACAAGAATTTCTTCGTCGGACTCGTTCCCGGCCGGCGTGGCAGTCGGAGTTGCTGAAGGGGACGCATTTGGCGTTGCTGAGGCGGTTTCAACGGGCGGCGTTGAAGGTGGTGCCGGACTCGCCGCGACGGAGTCGTTGGCTGTTTCGGTTGAAGCAGTTGCAACTGGAGATACCGGCGCATCAGAAGCTGTGCCGGGTGGCTGCGGCTGGTTGGGCGCTGCGTCTGCCGAAGACATAATCAGCTTTGCTTCCGAACCGAATCGGCGGTAATCGGTGAACTTTACGTCGTTCAACTGAAGTTCGATGATGTCTACCAAGGCATTGATCGGCGAGGACTGGTAGAGAGAGTGGGAAAGCGAGAGAGAGACACTGCGTGTCGGGCAGATGTGCTGCGATTCGCCGATCTGCACCGAACCATACTCGACCATGATGTCGGCTTTTTGAATGGGAGCGCTGGGAGGCAGATCAGCCTGAATCGTAATCCTTAGGATGGCCCCTGAATCGGGATCGACGGTGAGGCGGCCGTGATATCCGACGGCCTCACCCGTCGAAGCGACAACCGCATCTTTTACCTGCCCCTTGGAGGCTCCCTCTCCGTTGCGTGATCCGTAGCTGCCACCGATCCGTTCGCCAAAATCGCGTCCTCTGAACTGCACGTTGTAGTGAGAGTTGGCCTTATCCACGGCAAACTGAAAGACAGCGACGGGCTTGTCATCCAACTGCTCCCAATGCGCCCATCCGAGTTTACCTTTGGAGGCATCGACGAGCACGATTTCGAGAATGGGACCGAATTCACCCCACGACGCCAGCCCCACGTTGGGTACTGGAGCGGCCCGCTTTTTAGAATCTTTGCCCGCACTAACCTTTGACAGGCTTGGCTTTTTGCCTGCACCGGCGGTGAATGAAGGATCGTCCGTTTCCCGGCCGTCGCGAAAGGCAACCGGTGTCTGGGTTTGCATCCTGAAGGCCAACCCAACCCGTGCCGGCCATGCTCCGGGAGTCAATGGCCGCGGCGAATCGTCATAATGCTCGGTCTGGCGCGTTGCAAGGAAATCGGGGAGAGCATGCAAGGTTCGCGCTGCATAGTGGATCGTTTGACTGAGCATGAACTTTTGCGCAGCGACGTCCGGGATAGGGCGGGTTGGAATTTCGCTAGCCGGTGGGTCGAGAAAAACCGATGCGTCGGCGACAACACGCAGAGCTTCGGTCGTCTTTGGGCCAGGGCTCTCAGCGATGAGTCGGTCCAATTGGGCAACGCTCATTCGCTCGGACAACTCGGCGTCGAGCACTAGTCCGGCAACGGCATCATCTGTCTTACGGGACGAGGCAGCTGCGGTGACTACCTGACGCAATTGCTCGACAGTGGTTCGTTTGCCGGCCAATGCAGGAAATGCCACTGCCGCCACTACGCCAAGAACTATCAGCCGCTTGAACATCGCATACCCTACGCACTGGCAACTTTACACTTCGAGCAAGATGCGGCGCAAATGCTATATCACGTAAAAAAGCCATTTAGCTGATGAGAATGCTATTTACACAAATTGATTCGCAGGAGAGGCGGGTTTGCGCAGGGTCAGTGAGTTAGGGCTGTAAAGCTGGAATATTCGGTGGCAATGATGGAATGCACTTCGGTATAGCTCTGTCCACCACCATCTCCTGTAATAACGATCGTATTTAGGGTGACGGATGTCCGCGGCAGCATGTAAGGCTTGCCATCGACTTCCTGGGTGGCGTATTCGACACGTGTTGACTCGTTGTGCACGAATTCCGCTGTTTTAGGATCGGCGTAAAGTACGAGGCGAAGGACATAGCCGGTTTTGGGTTCAACGTAAAACTGTCCGTGATAGGCCATATTGGCTTTGAAGGGATCCCAGGTAACCATGGTCTGAGCCGGTCCAATATGGCCGCCACTCATGTCATAAGTGGGAAAGCAGCAATAGTTCACGCCATAGTGCGACTTCTTGCGATCGACGGAGAAATCAAAAACCGCTACGTCGATGTCGTTGATCCTGTCCCAATGAGAATAGGTCTGCTTGCCGTTGGCTGCGGATTCAGCTGCGATAGTGCGCAGCAACGGGCCGAACTGGCCTGTTTCAATCAGTCCTAGCGGATCATTGGCAGGACCGGCGGGTTTGCCGTCGACGGATTTTACGACGCCGTTGACGTTTTGCATTTCTACCCTGACTTTGCCGTGAAAACGGATGTAGTTTCCGACTACGTTAGTTAGCGGGCCACCCATCAGCGTTCCATTACCCGCAGCTACGCGAAAGTCCTGAATCCGTGAGAGAGGCGCGTCAGAAAAGCGGCCCGTGGCGCGGATAAACATGACGTTTGGAAGGTGGGAGTAGACGTTGTTGATGTAGGTATTCATCCGATCGAGTATGACCTTCTGCTCAGCTGGATCAGGAGCGGGAATGGATGGAACCTTCGATTCATCTTTAGGTAAAGGCTGAAATTGGCTGGCGTATTGACGGACAGTCAGCTCCTCGAGGGTTAGAGGTCCGGGATTGAATTTGGTGTAGGAGTCGAGTGTAGGCTTGGTAAGTTCTTCAGTTATTTCTACGAGCTTCAGCTCTGAGGAAATCTGTTCATCGCTCTTCTTCTGATCGTGCAAGGTTTCAAGCAGTGACGACAATTCCTGTATAGTAATTTTCTTGGCGGCAAACGCAGGCAGGCTCAGCGGGCCGCAGACGAACACGATGGCACAGCACAACCTGATCAGTTTCAACATGGATGTCCATTCTGCAGAGATCTATCTGCCTGAGGTGATTTTGACTTTTCCAGACTATACATCTGCCACGTAGCGGAGCACAACTATAAACCGCGTATTTACATAGTGATAACCTCACATCGCCAGATGCCTACACCAGGAAGCATTGACGCTGGATTTTCCCTTGCAGAATTGGCGGCCTTTTCGTCTGACGCGAACTGCTTGTGCATCCAGCCGGAATCTTTGAGGCGGTTGATCTACTCTAAGAGAAATCCTATGGAGGCTTCATGGCCCATCCTGCACCCCTGCCGCTTACCCTTGGTGAACTTCGCTCCAGCGGTCTCTACAACGAAGCACGCATGGCACGCCGCACCGTGAAGGACGAAATGCGAGAGAACCTGATCGTGCGCCTACGCGACAAGCAGCCACTATTTGACGGCATTGTGGGCTACGACGATACCGTCGTGCCGCAGGTAGCAAACGCGATCCTGTCGCGGCAGAATTTCATTTTGCTGGGGCTGCGTGGGCAGGCCAAGAGCCGCATCCTGCGCGCGCTGACGGGCTTGCTGGATGCTCATACGCCGTACATCGCCGGGTGTGAGATTCGCGACAACCCCTACGCCCCATTGTGCCGCCGCTGCAAGGAGCGGATCGAGGCGGACGGCGAGGCAACCACGATTGCGTGGCTGACGCCGGACGACCGCTATGTCGAGAAGCTCGCTACGCCGGATGTAACGGTGGCCGACTTGATCGGCGATTTGGATCCCATCAAAGCTGCGCGCGGCGGCCACGATCTGGCCAGCGAATTCACCATGCACTACGGTTTGCTGCCTCGCGCCAACCGCGGCATCTTTGCGGTAAACGAGCTGCCGGACCTGGCGGGCAAGATTCAGGTGGCGCTGTTCAACATCCTGCAAGAGGGCGACGTTCAGATCAAGGGTTACCCGGTGCGATTGGCGCTGGATGTGGCGCTGGTCTTCAGCGCCAACCCGGAAGACTATACGGCGCGCGGCAAGATCGTAACTCCGTTGAAAGACCGTATTGGCTCGGAGATTCGCACGCACTATGCGGCGACAGTTGAAGAAGGCATCGCCATCACGCGACAGGAGGCCTGGACCGAACGTCATTTGGAGACGCTGGAGATACCAGCTTTTCTGCGAGAGATCGTGGAGCAGGTCGCATTTCAAGCGCGCGAGGACCGGCGCGTCGATAAGAAGTCAGGCGTCAGCCAGCGGCTGCCGATCTCGACGCTGGAACTGGTGGTTTCAAATGCCGAGCGGCGCGCTCTAGGGCATGGCGAAAAACTGATTGTGCCGCGCATCACCGATCTCTACGCGGCGCTGCCAGGCATTACCGGCAAGCTGGAGCTGGAGTATGAAGGAGAACTGCGCGGAGCCGATACGATTGTGCGCGAGATTCTGCGCAACGCAGTAGCGAAGGTCTACGACAAATATTTCAGCGAGACTAACACGCAGCAAATTGAGCAGTGGTTCCATCTCGGCGGAACACTGCAGGTGGATGACTCGGACTCATCGCGCGAGATTGTGAAGAACCTGGGCGAGATTCAAGGCCTAGTGGATAAGCTTGCGCCGCTGGGTGTAAAGGCCAAGGATGAACCGGCTTTGGTAGTCGCAGCGGCGGAGTTTCTATTGGAAGGGCTGTATGCACACAAGAAGTTGAGCCGCAGCGAGGAGCGTGGTTTTAGCGCTCCGGATAAAGCCGGGCGACGAGAGCAGCGCCAGTCATCCGGCGAAGATGAGCAACAGTACGAGGACTGGCAGCAGCGGCGGTCGGGGCGACGCGGGAGCTTTAACTAGCTTCCAAGATCGGGATTGAGCCAAGCCAAGGAGCACCATGAAGCGCATTCGTTATACGAAGTACAACGGAGAGCTCGCCGGAGACATGGATCTTGAGGATCTGATGCAGCAGCTCTCCGACTATCTGCTCGACTCTGGTTTTCAAGATCCCCTTTCGCGGTTCCAGGAGTTGAATGGTGAGCATACGCTGGAAAATCTGCGCGAAGCCTTGCGGCAGGCGCTTGAGTACGGCCAGTTTGAGCAGGACATTCGCGACAAGCTGGACCAGATGGCTGCCGACGGCGAGATCGAGCAGCTAATCGACCAGTTACTCGATCGCATGGAGCAGCAGGACTACATTCGTACCGATCGTTCTGAAGATCCTTCGCATATGTCGGGTTCGCCGGGAGACGTGGGTGAGGGTGAGTCGTCCGCGCGCTTCGAAGTCACAGATAAGTCGCTCGATTTTCTGGGCTATAAAACTCTTCAGGATTTGCTGGGCTCACTAGGACGCGCGAGCCAGGGACGGCACGATACTTCACACCAGGCTACAGGCGTGGAGACGAATGGCTCGACGCGGCCATATGAATTTGGCGACACGCTGAATCTGGATGCGAATGCTACGCTAGCCGCGGCAATGGCGGCACAAGCTGCGAACTCGAATGGCGATGGAGTTACCTGGCCTATCGAAGTCGACTATCCGCATCTCCACGTACAACAGTCCGACTATCAATCGAGTTGCGCGACCGTGGTGATGCTGGACTGCTCGCATTCGATGATCCTGTATGGCGAGGATCGGTTCACGCCGGCCAAGCGCGTAGCAATGGCGCTTTCGCATCTGATTCGCACGCAGTACCCAGGCGACACACTGAATGTGGTGCTCTTTCATGACTCGGCCGAAGAGGTGCCGGTCTCGCAGATTGCGCGAGTCAAGGTCGGTCCGCATTACACCAACACACGCGAAGGATTGCGGCTGGCGCGCAGCATCCTCAACCGGCAACGCAAGGAGATGCGGCAGATCGTGATGATCACCGACGGCAAACCTTCCGCGCTTACTCTTCCCGACGGACGCATCTATAAAAACGCCTTCGGCCTCGACCCGCTGGTCCTTTCAGAGACGCTGGAAGAGGTTGCGCGCTGCCGCCGTGCAGGTATTTTGATCAACACCTTCATGCTGGCCAGTGATCCAGGGCTGGTGCAGTTTGTGCAGCGCGTTTCGGCGATGTGCAAAGGGAAGGCGTACTTCACCACGCCGCAGACGCTGGGCAATTACCTGATGATGGACTTTCTCAATCGCAAGATGAAGACCGTGCATTGATTGGTTGCACCTTGGGTTCCGAGCGAACAACATGCGAGACAGCTTGTTATAAAATGGCGCAATGCAAATTAGCTATAGACTGACTGCCAGAGAATTTGTTTCTGCACAACGCCTTCATTCTCAAGGAAAACTCTTAAATCGTATTTCAATGTTATTCATCAACTTTATTGCACCACCCGTCGGGCTAGTATTCCTGACTCTTCAAGGGTATTGGGTTTGGGGAGGAGGTCCCAAATCCCTTTCCCTGATGCTTGTATTTGTGGGCCTGTTTTTAGCTTTCATGCCTCTCTGGTTTTACTTAAATCTGAGATACCGATATAGCGCGACACGCCTGACAGAAAACGACTGCGTCCTAGAATTTCTCGATGAACATATCGTGACGGAACGGCCTGGATTTTCGAAGGGAACAGTCGAATGGGCTGGAATCCAGAAGTATTCCGTCGGCAAGAACATAGTCCTCGTCTACCTCGGGCCCAACGTGTTCTTTGCGATACCAAAGCGAGCGATTCCAAGGGACGGGGAGTCCGCATTGATTGCGCTCCTGCAACGAAAAATGGCCAAGAAATAGATAGCTAAGCCTATGCACTTACTACAATTTCAATGTGCGTCGAGTTGTTTGCACTCCGCCAGCGCGACCTTTATGCCAAGGATCTCAATACCCCGCTCTTCTGAGAAGTCTCGCCATATTGGGGTCGACAGGGACAAGCCTTCGTCGCTAGGGTGGTTGTAGGAAAGGTAGGCACTCCTGCGCGCACCGCAGGAGTGCCGCGAAGCAATCGCCTACTGCTTCACCGCAATCGCCGAGATCTCGATCTTCGCGTCGCCGATCAGCCCCGCCACCTTCACCGTAGCGCGAGCCGGCTTGGGATTGGGCATCAGCCGCTTATAGACTTCGTTCATCTTCGGCACATCGTCAAGATCCGTGACATAGACGGTGACGTTGACTAGGTCCGTCATCTTAAAACCGGCCTTTTCTACAATCCGCTGAATCGCCGCAATCGTCCGTTCTGTCTGAAACTCGATTGTCGTTCCGGTTACCTTGCCCTTATCATCCGGTCCCTGTTGTCCGGCTACATAGAGTGTGTTGCCAGCGACAAAACCGTCTGAGAACGGCATCTTCGGATTGAAATCGATTGCCTTGTTTTGAGCCTGGGCAGCGAGCGGCGCAGCCAGCAGGAATGCCAGCGCAGCGCGAATTAGATGCTTGGTCATACGTGCAAATACCTCCACAGCGTGATGCAACTATTCTTGCATCTCAACCCGCTGGCCGATAAAGTCCGAGCTCTAGCGGAAGAGTCAGCTTAAGCGCCCGTTCCCAACTCCTTCCGCACAGCCGGCGTTACCTCAGTTCCCAGGATTTCAATAGCCTTCATCATCTTGGCGTGTGGTAGCGTGGCCACCGTCATCTGGAAGTCAAGACGGCTGATGCCGCCAAGAGCTTCGTTGGTGTAGAGAATTTTTTCGACTACCGTTTCTGCATCGCCAATGAGGAAGGCGCCGGTTTTGCCGCGGGTTGCGTCGTATTGCGCTCGCGTAGTCGGAGGCCAGCCGCGTTCTTTGCCAATGTTGGAGAAGCTGACAGCATAGCCAGGATAGAAAGTATCAGCTGCCTCCTGCGTGGTGTCGCCCAGAAAGCCAAGCATATGCAAGCCGACTTTGAGCTTCTCCGGAGCATGACCGGCGCGGCTGCCTGCTTCGCGGTACAGGTCGATAAGCGGACGGAAGCGATGCGGCTGGCCGCCGATAATGGCAACCATCAATGGCAGACCGAGAAAGCCCGCGCGAGCGAACGATTGCGGCGTACCACCGACACCCAGCCAGATGGGCATTTCTTCTTGTAGCGGGCGCGGGTAGATTCCCTGTCCGGTAAGCGCGGGACGATGCTTGCCGGACCAGTTGACGGTCTTGTTGTCTCGAATCTTCAACAGCAGGTCTAGCTTTTCTACAAAGAGGTCGTCGTAGTCTTCAAGCTTCAAACCAAAGAGCGGATAGGCCTCGGTGAACGAGCCCCGGCCGGCGACGATCTCGGCGCGCCCTTGGGAGATAAGGTCGAGCGTTGCGAACTCCTGAAAGACCCGGACAGGATCTGCAGCGCTGAGGACGGTGACGGCGCTCGAAAGCCGGATGTTCTTAGTGCGCGCGGCAGCAGCGGCGAGGATGATGGTAGGAGCGGAGTCGAGAAACTCAGGCCGGTGATGTTCGCCAACACCAAAGACATCGAGGCCTACCTGATCGGCCAGTTCGATCTCTTCGAGCAAGTTGTTCAGCCGCTCGGTCGGAGAGATGGTAGTGCCGGTTTCAGGGTCCTGAATAGCTGCTGCGAAACTGTCGATGCCGATCTGCACGTCGATACTCCTAGAAATAGTTGTTCAAACAGATAATTTGATGCGCGACGGTACGTTCTTGATTCAGACTGTCAGGATCGACGATTAGACTGGGCCAGAAATGTCTGCTGGAGGGGAGACCTTGCGCGGATGCTCCTCGTGAAGTTCGTGGTGCAACTCGTCGACTTTCTCTCTGGCCTTGTCCAGGGCTTTCCTGCCGGCGGATGTGATCGTGTATACCCTGCGCTGCCGCCCTCCGACTTTCTTAAGGGATGACTTCAGCAGACCACTACTTTCCAATCCGTGCAGAAGTGGATAGAGGGTGCCAGGTCCAATGCGGTAACCATGATGGGTAAGTTCCTCTATCATGGCCAACCCAAAGATCGGCTCGTGAGAAGCATGCACGAGCACATGGATCCGAATGAGGCCAAAGAAGAGTTCTCGCTGGTGACTGGGCACAAAGTTAATATACGTCCGCCGGCTTGGTTATGAATTGCATCTTATCGGTTTTCGATATAAGCTGTGCGAGTCGGACACCTGCTTTGAGGAGCACAACGTGCATCTTGTGGACAACCTGGAGCAGCGATCGGGCAATCGCGGGTTGAAACCCGCGCTCCTTTTGCTTCTACTGCTGGCTGTTCCCAGGCTGTGGGCGCAGGCTGGCCCGCCGTTCCAGACTGATGATCCGACACCGGTGGATCTCGGACACTACGAGGCTTACATTTTTGGGACGGTCGATGGCACCCCGGCGGAACTCGACCAGACGGGGCCGGCGTTTGAGTTCAATTGGGGCGCTATTCCTCGGATTCAGCTCCATGCGATTTTACCTTTCGGGGCCGCGATTCCATTGAATAATCCGGTCTATCTTCCGGGCGGAACAGGCCCCAGCGCTTATGGGCTTACGGATATGGAACTGGGCGTGAAGTACGGTTTCATCAAGCAGACTAAGCGCCGTCCGCAGATCGGTTCCTTCACCATGTTCGAACTGCCGACGGGCAGTTATTCGCGAGGTCTGGGCGTGGGCAACGCGTGGTACAAGCTGCCCATCTGGGTGGAGAAGGAGTTCGGCCCCTGGAGCCTGGTAGGCGGTCTTGGCTACGCCGTTGTCCCGCAAAAGCAGTATCGCAACTACCTGTATGGCGGCTATCTGGTAAAGCGTGTGGTCAGCGAACGGCTGGAGCTTTCGGCTGAGGTCTTTGCGCACGCGCGCGAAGGCTTTGCCGCGGCGCAGACACAAGCTTCAACCATGATCGACGCGGGCGGCTACTACCACTTCAAGTCTCCGGGCCTGCAACTGCTCTTTGCGTACGGGCACTCGATAGCCGGACAAACCGAGAACTACGGCTATCTTGGCCTCTACAAAACCTGGGGAAAAGACAAAGATTCAGATAAGACAGCCGCAACGAGCCTCATGCTGCCCGGGCAACTGCACAAGAACGGATTCTGAATCTCAATACGGGAAGACGGGTCATGGAAATCACGACACGTAGCCTCTGGACGCTGATTCATGGCATGGGATTTGGCGCGCTCTATCTGATGGCGTGTTCCGGCGCGCTGATTGCACTGTACCGCTGTTATTCTCCGAGCCTTCCCGATTCAGTTGCTTTGCAGGATGACCGATTTCTCAAAATATATCTAGTCGCGATGACTGTTCTGGCGTGGATTACTGTGCTTTCGGGCACCTACATCATTTACCCGTGGTATCGCGCTGTTGCACCCGCTGGAGTTTCCAGCTTGGCTGCATTCCCGCAGCAACTGCTCAAATCCAACCCCGCCACGATCGGCTGGCATTCTCTTGGGATGGAGTGGAAAGAGCACGTTGCCTGGCTGGTTCCGATCTCGATTACGGTTGCGGCTGCGGTTGTGTTTAGGTACGGGCGAGACCTCAGGAATCATCCTCAACTGCGGGCCGCACTCTGGAGTTTTATCTTGGTATCTTTTCTCGCCGCGGGGATCGCGGGGTTCTTCGGCGCCATGCTCAATAAGAATGCGCCGGTCGAGGGCGGGCAAACGATCCAGATCATGCATGGAGAATGACTTTGAAGACGCCTGAGAGTTCCAATGTCAGAGAGTCCGCGACGATGCCGAATGGCTCGGGCGCGGCTGCGATTCTGGCTGGCGGCGTGGGCATGTTCGCGGTTGGAGCGTTGGCTATCGCGGCGGACAAATCCGCCCTGCTGGGTAAGCTGCTGGTCTTCTATTCGCCAACAGGGAGACTCTCCGGTGTAACCTGCACTGCCGTTCTTATCTGGCTGTCGAGTTGGGCGATCTTAGAGTGGCGCTGGGGCAGGCACGACGTGGCTTTGGCGCGCATCAACGCCGTCGCATTTGCGCTGCTGGGCTTGAGTCTCTTGCTGACATTTCCGCCGGTTGCCGAACTTTTCTGACAAGGCAGATTTAGTCGAAGACAACGGTCTTGTTGCCATAGCAGAGAATGCGGTGTTCGAGGTGCCAGCGCACGGCGCGGGAAAGGACGATACGTTCCAGATCGCGACCGCGCGCGACGAGGTCTTCTACCTGGTCGCGATGGGAAATGCGGGCTACATCCTGCTCGATGATGGGACCATCGTCGAGAACGCTGGTGACGTAGTGGCTGGTGGCGCCGATGAGCTTGACGCCGCGCGCGTGGGCCGCATGATAGGGCCGGGCGCCGATGAACGCCGGCAGAAACGAGTGATGCACGTTGATGATCGCGGCAGGATAGTGGGTGACGAAGTCTTCTGTGACGATCTGCATGTAGCGGGCGAGGACAACGAGTTCGACGCCTGACTCTTCGAGCAACATGAGCTGCCGTGCTTCGGCTTCTGTGCGCGTTTCTGCGGTTACAGGAATGTATTCGAATCGAATGCCGTGAAAGGCGGCGAGCTTTTCTACTTCACGATGGTTGGAGACGATGACGGCGATTTCGCAGGCCAGTTCGCCAGCGCTGACTCGATGCAGCAGATCTGCGATGCAGTGCAGGTATTGGGAGCAGAAGAGCGCGATGCGCGGTTTCCGGTTCAGGCGGCGCAATTGCCAGCGCATATGTAGTTCTTCAGCGAGTGGAGTGAAGGCTCTGGTGAAGTCGGGAATGTCGGAACTGCTATCGTCTATCGCCCATTCGACGCGCATGAAGAAGAGGCCGAGTTCGTGATCCTGATGCTGGTCGGCATGGAGGATGTTGGCGCCTTGCTCGTAGAGAAGGCCAGCGACCCGCGCCACCAAGCCCTTTTGGTCGGGGCAGTCGATCAGTAGAACTGCGCGGTCATTGCTGGCAGGCGAGATTGTTTCTGGCATCGCTCCCAGCTTAACCGACTGCGCTCACTGCATTTCAAGCCTGGCGCATTTCAAGCAGGCGGGTTGCCATCGAGCCTCATTCGCAGCGAAGAGCCTCGGCAGGATCGACGCGCATCGCACCACGCGCCGGGATCAGCGTAGCAACCAGGGCAACCAGCCCCAGCAAGAACGCGACCGCGGCAAAAGTACCTGGGTCGCGTGGACCGATGTTGAAGAGGAGATGGTTGAGGACTTGCGTAGCTCCCAACGCTGCAACAAGACCGAGTACGCCGCCCAGCGCGATCAGGCGCAGGCCTGCCCAGACGATGAGGCGAAGAATGTCGGCGCGATCCGCTCCCAATGCCATGCGAACGCCAATCTCCTGGGTGCGCCTGCTGGCCATGTACGAGGTGAGGCCATAGAGTCCGATAACGGCCATGGCGAGGCCAGTGAAGGCAAAGAAGGCCAGCAGCGCTGTCTCAAATCGGGGACCGTCCGCCAATCGGCCGACCTGCTGTTTGAGGGTTTCAATCTCGACGGGGACGGTGGGATCTATGTGCGCGATTTCAGAGCGCACCAACGGCATCAAGATTTCCGTAGAGAGAGTGGTTTCGAGAACCAACACCGACGACCGGCTCCAGTCCTCGGGGACATTGCGGCGGAGACGATAGTATTCGGGTTCGTCGCTGGCGGTGAGCCCGGCATTCTTCACATTGGCTGCCACGCCAACGACGGTGTAGAGAGGATCGCCGGGACTGGGACGAAGCTGCTGGCCCAGCGCTTGCCGTACTGAGTCTTCTCCCGGAAACAACCGATCTGCCAGCAATTTGCTGAGAATGACGAAGTGATCGGTGGATGTCTGTTCGGCCTCGGTGAAATTTCGTCCTGCGACGATCGGCACATCGAGAGCGCGAAAATAGGAGGGCGTGACAGAGCGCCATGCGACCATACCGCCAGTTCCACTGGTGGAGCGGGGGTTGTCCAGAATTTGCATCACGTTGAGGATGGATTCGCGATGCGCCCCGGCAGGCGGCAGTGTGTCGCTCAAGGCCAAGGCAGTTACTCCCGGCAAGCGGCGCACTGCAGCTTCAGCATGTAGAAAGAACTGCATCTGCTGCTGCGCTGTCTGATACCTCTGCCTACCCAGCGCAATGCTTGCGGTGAGCACAGACCGGGTATGCATACCCAGACTTTGGTTCTGCAGGTTGAAGAAGCTGCGCAGTAGCAGTCCTGCGCTTAAGAGAAGAACCATGCTGATGGCGATCTGCGCCACGACCAGCGATTGCCGCATCCAGGCGTGCGCGCCGGTGTTAGCGGATCGCGCAACCAGAGCAATTGCCTTCGGCTGGCGCAATGCCGCGGCAGCGCCAAAAAAGGCTCCGCACAGAAGAGCCAGCAGGACTGTAAATGCGGCGATGCGGAGATCGAGAGTTGCCTTGGCCAGAAATGGAATGCCGGCCGGTGCAATGGCCACGAAACCATACAGCAGCAACGCGGCCAGCGCCCAGCCGGCTGCCGCTCCCGCAAGTGAGATCAGCATTGCCTCGGTAAGGGTTTGACGCGTGAGCCGGCCTCGGCTGGCGCCCAGGGCGGAACGCACCGCCAACTCTCGTTCGCGCGCAGCACCGCGAGCCATCATCAGTCCAGCCACGTTGCCGCAGGCGATCAGCAGTACCGCGAAGACAGCACCAAACAGTATCCACGCAGCGAGACGAATATCGCCCATCTGACGATCCCGGATGGAGCGAACGCGGAGATGGACTTCCTTGCGGAAGGCAGGCGGTGCGAGACTGAGCGAGTATTGAAAAACAGAATCGAGCGCTGCACTGGCTTGCTCAACGCCGATGCCGGGCTTGAGCCGGGCAAAGGCATACATAACGCGGCCAGGATCTGCCGTGCGCTCCGCGGCCTCGTCGAGCGCCTCAGGCAGGACCACGTCGGCGGCCTCGAGCGTTGGCATTTCGAAATTGCGGGGAAGAACGCCTACGACGCGGGTCGGCGTGCCATCGATATCGACCAGCCGGTTCAGGATACCGGGGTCCGCGCCGTAGTGGCTCTGCCAAAGACCGTAGGAAATGAGAGCGGCTTTGGGGCCGTTGGGCCGATCCTCTTCAGGGAGAAAGTTGCGGCCAAGCGCCGGGACAATGCCCAGCGTTGGTAGAAAATTGGCTTCCACATTGGCGCAGTTGAGATGCGCAGGATTGCGTTCGGTGAGGTCGCACGCTGAGACGCCTGTTTCTGAAGTAAGAGCCTGGAAAGGCTTTTGATTGTCCCGCCAGACATAGTAGGAACCGCCAAGCATGAACTCCACGGGGATGATAGGCGCTGTCAGGCCTACCGAAACGAGTTGATCTCCTTGGGCATACGGCAACGCGCGAAAGAGAATCGGATCGACCACGCTGAAGACAGCCGTGGTGGACCCGATGGCAAGCGCGAGCGTGGCAACCACTGTAACCGTGAAAGCAGGATTGCGGCGGAAGCCGCGCATGGCGTAGCGCATGTCTTGAAGGGCAGTTTCGAGCAGCCAGCCGGGGCGCTGGCGGTAAGTCTCTTCATGCGTTTGTTCGACGCCACCGAAGTCGATCTGTGCCTGTCTTCGCGCCTGCCCCCGGTTCATGCCGGCGGCGATGTTGGCCTGGATAGACTGCTCCAGATGAAACTGCAACTCCTCATCCAAACGCGCATGATCGATCTTCGCATTCCCTCTGAAGAAGAAGCGAATGCGGGATGCAAATTCACTAAGAGCGTTCGAGAAACTCTTTGTCTCCATGCCAATACCCTCCCGCCGCTACTAGCAGCGCAGCGCCTCGACCGGATCGACCCGCATAGCCGCCCGCGCGGGGATCAGCGTTGCGGCCAAAGCGACAAGCCCGAGCAGCAGCGCAACCGCGACAAGAGTTACAGGATCTCGTGGACCGATACCAAATAACAGGCTCTTCAGCAACTGCGTCAGAGCCAAGGATGCGGCCAATCCAAGCGCGGCACCGAGCAACAATAGACGCGCTCCTTCATGCACAATCAGCCGCAGAATATCCGCTCGATTCGCGCCCAAAGCCATGCGCACGCCAATCTCCTGCGTGCGCTGCGTAGCCAGAAACGAAGTCACGCCGTACAGCCCAATCACCGCCATCGCAAGGCCAGTCAATGCAAAGAAACTCAGCAGCGCTGTCTCAAAGCGAGGCCGGTCCGCCAGCTTGCTTACGCGCTCATTCAGCGTCTCAATCTCGACTGGAACCATAGGGTTCAAGTGCTCAATCTGCGAGCGAACCCACTGAGCTACTGCCGATGGAGATAGAACCGTATCGAAGACCATCACCGGAACTGGCACGCCCCAGTCCGCCGCAACATTGCGCCTGAGCCAGTACGCCTCCGGCATATCCTGCTCGCTGAGCCCGCCATTCCTGACGTTCTCCGCGATGCCCACGACGGTGAAGGAGGTACCGTCAGAACCCATGCCGATACGTTTTCCAATCGGGTCTTCCTGTGGAAACAACCTCGAAGCGAGAAGTCTGCTTAGCACCAGGAATTGCTCACCGGAGCTTCGCTCTTCTTCGCTAAAACCACGCCCACGAACGATAGGAATATCCAGTGCGCGGAAGTAATCCGGAGTCACGCCCCGGAATCGCACCATCCCACCCTCTCTCTGTGCAGGACGCGGCTTACCCTCGATCGCGAAGTCCGAATAGAATGTGGCATTCTGCCATCCGCCACCGGGAGGAAATGAATCGCTCCATCCCACAGCATCGATCCCAGGCAAACGGCGCACCGCTGCCTCCGCTTGCAAAAAAAGCTCCATCTGCTTCTGGCCGTTTCTGCTAACCACGCCGGCAACCGGCCCAGTGCTAACCCCCTGCAGCGAAATGCGCGCCGTCATAACTCCACGCGTTTGTATGCCTAGATTTTGCGTCTCCATCTTGCGAAAACTTCGCAGCAGCAGCGCCGCGCCGGAGAGCAGAATCATGCTGACTGCAATCTGCCCCACCACCATGCCTCGCCGCAAAAAAGCGTGTCTGCTGGAGTGAGTCGTTCGTGCAGTTAGCGCCATCGCTCGCGGCTTCTGCAATGCCGGTATCAGCCCAAAGAAAGCCCCCGATAGCAGCGCAAGCAGCATCGTGAACCCGGCAATGCGCAGGTCCAGATGCGCCCTGTCGAGAAATGGAATACTCGTCGAAGCCATCGCGACGAAGATCAACAGCAGTCCTTGTGCCAGCGCCAGGCCCAAGGCTGCCCCGGCCATCGACAGGAGAAACGCCTCCGTCAGTGTCTGTCGAATCAACCTGCCCCGGCTCGCACCCAGTGCGGAACGCACAGCAAGCTCCCGTTCCCGAGCCGCGCCTCGCGCCATCATGAGACTGGCTACATTGGCGCACGCAATCAACAACACCGCCAGTACCGATCCAAGCAGCACCCATGCTACAAGCTGCACGTCCCCGGTTTGCCGGTCGCGCAGTGACCGAATACTAAGATGAAAGTCCTTGCGTATCTCGGCAGGAATAAAAGTCTGTTGCGTATGCAGGAATAGCGGTTCCATCTGGGCTCTGGCCTGCGCGATGCTGACACCCGGCTTGAGCCGCGCGAAGACGCGCATCGGTTGCCCGATGCCGCTATTTTGGGATCGCTGCTTTTCTGCCTCCAGAAGCGCCAGTGGCATGATCACATCCGCTGCCTGCAGCGTCGGCATTTCAAAGTCCCTGGGTAGCACTCCAATCACTCTGGTTGGATTACCGTCGATGTTCACCAAACGATTGAGAATTCCCGCATCGAGGCCATAGTGGTTCTTCCACAGCCCATACGTGATCATGGCCACGCTCGGACCATTCGGGCGGTCTTCTTCGGGCAGAAAGTTTCGCCCCACGACCGGCGAAATTCCCAGCAGCGGAAGCAATCCAGCCTGCGCATCGATGCGGTTCAGTTGCACCGGTTTCGCCTCGGCCAGCACACAGGCATGAGGCCCGGTGCTCTCCGCCGCCATCGCCTCAAACGGCTTCTGATTGTCACGCCACTCATAGAAAAACCCACCCAGCATGAACTCCTGCTTCTCCAGCGACTGACTCAGTCCCACTGAAACAATCCGGTCGTCATGCGCATACGGGCTGCGAAAAAGAATACGGTCCACCACACTGAAGACGGCTGTGGTTGCGCCGATAGCCAACACCAATGTTGCGATGACAGTGATAGTGAAGGCCGGGTTGCGGCGGAAGCCGCGCAGGGCGTAGCGAGCGTCTTGAAGGGCGGTTTCGAGCAGCCAGCCGGGGCGCTGGCGGTAGGTTGCTTCACGCGCCTGTTCGACGCCGCCGAAGCCAATCATGGCCTGTCTTCGGGCCTGTTTCGGAGCCATGCCGGCAGCTATGTTGGCCTGGGTGGACTGCTCCAGATGGAAGCGCAGTTCCTCGTCCAACTCCTTCAGGGAAGCGCGGCGAGCCAGGAACCGGGTGAAGAGTGTGCGGAGGCGGTTCACGATGCAGCCTCCGCGCTCCCCAATACCAGCGCAATGGCGGCGGCCATCCGATCCCATTGCTTTAGTTCGGCGGTCAGTTGCTTTCGTCCAGCAACGGTCAGGGAATAGAACTTGGCGCGACGGTTGTTCTCGGAGCTAGACCATTCGGACTGAATCCAGCCCCGGTATTCGAGGCGATGAAGTGCTGGATAGAGAGAACCCTGGCCGATCTGCAGCACGTCTTTGGAGGTTTGCTGAATGCGCTGCGCTACACCCCAGCCATGCATGGGTTCAAGCGCCAGGGTCTTCAGGATGAGCAGGTCAAGCGTTCCCTGTAGTAGGTCGTTGGATTCGGTCGGGCCAGTTGATTTAGCAGGTGGCGGCATCGTCCCCTCGACAATCGACAAGATAAAATACAAATACCGCCATCTCTTGTCGATTGTCAAGGGGAGAAAATACACGCAATAGCCGAATGCCCCTTTCAGACACGCGGCTGGTGTGCCGGGCTCGAAGCCAGTTGCTCGCGCAAGCTGCCGGCCAGGTCGGCGACCAAGCGCAGCTTTTCCGCGAGCGGCGCGGGAATCGCGCGGTCTTGAAGCGCAAGCTGTGAATGCAGCAGGAGGCCGGCAACGGTAGATTTCAGTTCGGTTTCGATGGCCGCAGCCGCAGCTTCGTGGGCCAGAGTCCGTTCGCGCTCACGGCGGTTGAGCGCCATGCGAATCTCGCGGGCCAGCCGCTGCGCACCGGCGAGGGCAAAGTTGACCTGCACCGGAATCGCCAGGCCAGCATGTTGCCAGATCAGTTCGGCGCCTGCCGGATCGGAGTCGATAATACCCTCATCGACCACGATAGCCGCGTATTCCTGACGCTTCAAAGCGCCGATCGCTGCTTTACGACCCTGGGCAGCCTCGCAGTCCAGTTGCAATATCTTGGTCAGCGCCGCGGCACAGTTCTCCGCGCCTTCCATTCCCGTCACGATGAGTATTTTCATGGTTGTCTCCTGAGCTGTGCGCAGGGGGGAAGATGTGGATTGAGCCGGCAGTCGGTTGTAGAGTTTTCTTGTTCTCATGCCGCCGGGCTCAAAAGATTGATATATCCGAACCTAATCGTCGAGATCGGTCTGGATGCAGGTTCACGGCGGGGATATGCATCGGAAAGACCATCCGGTTCTTTATTCGGCTATTTACCCTGGCTGGAAATTGTTGCGCCGCGAGACCCGCGCCTT
>Ga0206868_10131_pt1 | contig 21724 bp, 12 predicted proteins | sample Alteio_BWOrgCont_38_FD_152901 | JGI IMG/M metagenome (GOLD analysis project Ga0206868, IMG submission 152901) | Enriched cells from forest soil in Barre Woods Harvard Forest LTER site, Petersham, Massachusetts, United States -... | ecosystem: Environmental > Terrestrial > Soil > Temperate forest >... | reverse complement strand
GAAAACAGGTCTTTGTTACATGTTCTAACCTGTCCGGTAGCAATGGCACTACCCTAAGTAAATGCGGTCTTGCTTCAGTGGCAGAGCGTCATCCAGCCAGTAACGCCCCCCGTGCTTGATCGAAGCAATCGCGGCCGAAGGCGTTGCTGGGTAGGATCCAGTTTTTTAGCGGCTTAACGAAGTCACACGCTGAGCTGCTAAAAGACTGGATCCTACCCAGTATGCCGAATAAGGTTACTGCTTCTGTCTAGGATGACGCTCTGCCACTGTAATAGCTCAACCCCTATCCTTGTCATTGCGACTGCGAGCTTGCGCGGCAGGAAGCAACCCAGGCTTTTGAGAGCTGATTAGAATAATTCATGAAACTCGGAAGCAGCGTTGAAAAGCCTGGGTTGCTTCCTGCCGCGCAAGCTCGCAGTCGCAATGACAGCGATAGGGTGAGCTGTTACCTGCCACTGAAGCAAGACCGAGTTTTACTTAGGCTTAAGGTAGTGCCATTGGGATCCGGTAGCGGTTTCAACCTGTGTTTTTGTTGAGAACAAAGGACGAAAATTTTGCGGGGTGACAGTGTTGATGTGATCTACTAACTCCTCAATTGCCGTGCGTGGGTCGGAGGTTGTATGGCGTCAAGTTCGGTTAGGTTTTGACTGAGGGTTTCGATAGCTGTGTTGAGAGCAGACAGATTGACTTTTCCTGCTTTTGCTTCGCTAATCAAATCAAAAAGGGATTGATATTGTTGATCAAAGTGTGCTTTTTGTTCGGGGGACAAATCTGGGTTTTTGCTCGTATGCGCATCATAGTATTTTTTTGACTCTACCAAATTATTTTCTTCCTGGTGAATCTTCGCCATCGTCGCTCGACTCAGCATGGTTATTTGGGGCACAGCATTATCAGTACACTTTTCTTGGTATGCTTTATACTGCGGATCCGTACGAAGCACCGTTTGATCTGTCACAAAATCATAGCCATACCGCGACTTAATCGGCAACCTAAATTGCAAGTTATGTGTCATACAAACGATGATCAACGCGCGCATTCTACTCTCATTATCCATGTCTGAAATAGGAATAGGCACTTCAGAGGTATTGCCACAACGTGCTACCCAGAGACGCACCATTGCTTCGGCGATGTCTATATCAGCTGGATGTGTCTCGCCTGGATTTGGCTTCGTGTAACCAGTTGGCGGTTTCTCCACACTGACTTGGACATAATTATCTCGATTAGATTCCTGAATACATACATTACTGTTTTTCGTATAACGACGACACGTTCCACTGGGCAATCCTGTGCAATTGGGCACCTTACTTTCTAGCTCGGGTTTTTTACCCCTTATTTTTGGAATGCTTGCGAGATCCTCCTGTTTCCACTCCGGCAGCACAACTTCTTGATCATCTATCTTCGCATCTGCCGCGAACCTTGTATGCCCTGTTACCAAATGTTTTCTAAGCAAGGGCGTATTCTCCACCAGCGCCCCTCTCAGCGAAGCCAGAATAGTCGAAGTACCCTTGTATTCTTGTTTAGCGTCGTCCGCTGTATCTAACAAAACGTCCCTAATCGGCGCTATTTTTTTTTGATCTGCTTCGTGTTTTTTTACTTTTTCTTCATAGGCTTCATCGGCTGCTTTAGCTTCCTGTAACCTTTCCTGGTAAGGACGAACATGCTGCTCGAAAGCGCTTTCAATACCTTCAATGGCGTCACGGGTTTGTTGTTGATATTCTTCATGTGTTTTAGCCACCGTCCCATACAGACTGGGAAATTTATCACGCCAAGTCGGCTCGGATGGTTCGGGTGCAAGCTCGTTTAACTCTTCCAATAAAGTGGTCAGTGTTTTCTCGATCTCTGCTACGCTCTGCGGGTTATTCTCCAAGTCCGCAATTGCTTTATCCATCGCTGCTTTTCGTTTATCGGCAAAGTCCTTCGGCGGCTCGCTAATCGATTCAAGTGTTTTCCATTCAACTTGAACGGATTTGAGATAGGTGACCATAGCATCAGAAACATGGTGTGCGACTTTTTTATTAGTCTCCACTGTCTGTTCTTTAAAAAATTCCACGGGATCTTCTAATTTCTCGTCTGGTTGCGGAGGAGCAAACCCTTCTTCTAAGAAACTCTCCGGTTCCGCTTGGGTGATTCCAGCCCGTGCATCTCTGGCTAATGCCCTGGCATGATCAACTAGCAATGGAAGATATTGATCGGCATTTTTTAACTGAGAGAGCGTTTCACGAATATGCTTTAGGTTCTCTTGCTCTTTCTCTGCTGGAGACATTGGTGGCTGAGTAACATTAAGAGAATGATAATCGTGATTTCTTAATGCTGCCATAGCAGCCTGGAATTTGGCATCTTTTCGTGTTTCTTGCGCCATTAACTGGTAAATGTATCGACTTAAAAATTCGGCTTTACCGACTACGATTTGTTTGACTTCATCTGCATCGGGTTCACTCGCCGCGGGTTGAGGAAGAGAATGGGATAACCATGTGTGATACAATGTAGGTTCTATACCGTGTTGGCGCATACCCTTTAAATTGTTTTGCGCTTTCGAAAACGCGTCCAATTCAGCACCTAATTCTTCTGCCTCTGCTTTCCGGTTATTGTTATTTTCCAGTACCTGATATCCAGCATTGACAACAGTTACCTGTTTTCCCACACCTCTTTCCAGTGCTCGAAACGCAGCATACATCTCTTGGATAGTCACGTTAGGGCGCTGTAATTCCTTCATAGTCCTTTCTAACAAGGCACCTGTTTCAGCAGCTCGTGTTCTTCTTTCTTCACTACAAAAATTTTCTGTTTTTTCGGCTAGTTTAAATTCTTGATAAAGCGCATCCAAATAAGGAAGAACGATGGATCGAATGTGTTGTGTTGCTTGATTTTGTTCTGGTGGGATGGGTTTTCTAGAAGCATCTATTGCACCATTCAATACGTTCTGTGTAGCCTGCGCACTGGCTCTTAATTTGACTTGCTTGTAGACGGGTGTAAATCTTTCTGAAATCTCCCGCAATTGTTCGCTTCTATAAAATGTTTCTGAAGGCAGTGCCGCCAGATCATCACCTTGCGGCTGCAACGCTAGTAATTCGCCGAATAGATCAGATAAATCAGAATCAAGCGCATATTCTCCCGTCCGTAATTTTCCAATGATTTGTTTTAGTGTTGCTATTCTGTCTTGATTATGCTTTTGTTCTTCTTGTAATACACATCGTGTATTTTCCCATTTGCTTTGTAGACATATTAAAGCGTCCTCTACTGCATGAGCGACATCTCGCGTGAATTTTTGCAAGTCGGCGTCACTATTATTGGTTTTTCTGTCTTCTATTTTACCGATTACTGCATCCAATGCACTCTCTACATCATCTTGACCGCATTGATATACAATGCCTTGCAGCTGTTTACAAGCATCTTGTGTCTCTAAGTAGAGCGTGTTGTCGCCGTCGTTCTGAAGGCTTAAATCGATTTTTTTCTCAAGATTCTCAAGACCCTTGATGAGCTTAAAAACGATACCTTGTGGGTGTGGATAAACTGTCGTCTCTAATTCATTAATAGCAGCCTCTAATCTTGCCTGTCTCTCATCACGATAGGCATCATTTGCAGGGGTACTATCCGGTATTTTTCCCCATTCTGCTTGGAGCATTAATAAATATTTTTTTATATCTTCACAAATAACCGTATTTTCAGTGAAGGTGCCTCTATTTGCTTTGATATTGTCATCTATCTTTTTCAGCGTTGCTTGATAGGTTCTTTCCACTTTATTTAAAGGGGTCACATAGGTTTGATGAATGCGTGCAATAGCACTGATTGCTTCTTTTGTTTGTTGTACATAAGGTGGAGAAATGGCCGTCGCCTTCTCTCTTAAATTACGGTGTAACGATTGTAGTATGTTATCCACTTCTGATATATGAGTAGGAGGCGCTTCTAAGGCGCTAATAGCCTCTAGTAAATAGACTTGCCTACCTCTGTCGTATGTGGCTGAAGTGTCTTTAAGCGTATTAATCGACTCCAGCGCTTTCCATTCCGCATGGATAGATTGTAGATACGCCACCATATTCTGTGCGGCATGCTGTGCAACTACCCGATCTACCGCCTCCCTTTGTGTTCGAAAAGTTGATTTTTCATCGGCAAGAAGCGGTTGATCTAACAGTCTCTTGGGATAGTCATCAGCCTTTATCTTGGCTTCTATATCTCTTGTTAAACTACACTGATGTGTAACGAGTAATTTCTGATACAATCCTGGTGCTGGCAACTGTTCTAGCTCTTTAGCAATGAATGCCCTGTTTGCTCCTTCGTCGTTAGGATTATAATTGTCGGCATTTCTTAATTTAGCAATAACATCTTGTTGCGCATGGCTATTTGGCACCTCTAGCTCAATTCGCTGCGCAATATAAAGACCCAGAAACGCTTGGTTATTCACTGCCCCATCGCTAAGCTCACCGTTGTCGCGCCATGCTTGATAAGCAGAAGGTGCAATACCGGTTTGACGTAAGTCTCTTAATTGATATGTGATAGTGTCTATTTGTTTGAAGAAGTTGTTGATATCTTGTTTCTCTTCTCCGACCGCTGGCAGTTGTCTGTTTGTTTGTAGATGTCGGAAGTTATCCACCTTCTTACCCAGCTCAATTCTCAACTTACTAAATTCAAAACACACTTCCTGGGTTGTCAGATTATTAGGCGGGTTCTGCAATGCATTAACAGCATGTCTTACTTCAGCCAGGCACTCGTTTGAATAGCTTATTCTGTCTGGTGAATAACCCACACGGTTCCCTTCATTAAAAGACAGTGCTAGTTCTTGTTCCAACGCCACAAGATAGGCATGCATTTGAGTTTGAATTTTCTCTGCATGAGCCGCATCAATAACTTTTGGTATATCTTGTGTATTGTCTTTGGCAGTGTCATAAGCTCGTTCTCTTTTATTCGTTCTAACGATGCTATTTAACTTTGCGCACTCTGTTGAAATAGTACTTAACGCGGCGATGCTATTCTTTGTGTCTAATAATAACGCTTCTGATACAGGTGACTGACTCTCTCGCTCCATTAATTCCGCTATGCTAAGAGATCTTCCTAAGGCAACAGTAATATCGTATGGATTCGCATTGGGGAGCTTAAGCGCAGCAATAGCGTCTGTTACACGTTTTACTCTGCTTTCGTTATGAAACTGCTCGTTCGGTCCCTCGCTGTGTCTTGCGTTCTCCCATTCTCTTTTTAGTGTTTCTAAATAAGAAATCACTTTATCAGTCACCGCATTTGGGAATTCTTGTAGTTGACTACGAAGCGGTTCAGTATTGCTCTGCTTGATTTCTCTAGCAAACGCCTCATATTTCTGCTGTAGATTTTTTCGAAACGCTTTTAGAATGCCATCGAGATGGCCTAGAATCTCTGCTTTTTCTGCGAGTAACTTTGGGTCAGTAGGATTTTTGTCTATAAAGAGAATCCTGTTTTTTAATTCTTGAATAATACCTTGTGCGTGCTGAGGCGTACCGTCTTTTTCATCTAACTGATCAATTGCATCCTGTAATACTTCTTGTCTTGCAAGCAGGTATGCTTTGTCCGCATCGTCTTTAAATTCACCTGAATTCCACACGGGTTCTAGCGCTACCAAATAATCTTTTATACTGTGAGCAATATCAGTTATTCCATCCTTTTGCTCTTTCTTTTTTTCTATTTCTGGAGAGATAAGTTTATATTTTCTAACGTACTCTGGGCCATTCTGACGTTCTTGTTCCATGGAATCTTTTAAAGGAGCAACGTAGCTATCGCGTATACCCTTTATTTCAGTCACAAGCGATGCTTGTGTTCTCACTTGATAATCTATTTCAGCTCTCCGTTGTGCCCTATTCAATAAAGTGGAGGGAGGGACAGGGATGTTTTGTAAGTCGCCTTCTAACGTTTCGAGCAATTGATTAACTCGCGATAGCGTCTTCGGATCAAGATCTCGCAGTGCGAATCTAGCACGATTGACTGCGCTTACTCTGTCACGAGCATAATCATTCCTAACAACCGCAGGATCGACATCCCACGTCACGGTAAGAGAATTTAAATAACGCGCTACATTAGTAGCAACATGCGTTGCGATTTCCTGGTCACCCTCCGCCATACGTTTTGCAAACTCTGACTGATTAGTGCCCTGATGGTAGGTAGCAACTTTAGGCATGAGAGTGTCCGTTGGGACTCTATCATTCTCTATTTTATTTTTAATATCGCTTGTTAAAGCTTGAGTATGTTTAACCAATAATTGATGATACCGATCTAATGTAGATAGCTGGTTATGGATGTATGTTAAGTTGTCTTCTACGGAGTATGAGGGGTCATCATAAATTCGAGCATGTAACGCACCGATCACACGCTGTTTATCCTCCGGGCTAATGTCCGCATCTTGGCTAATTAAATGTTCGATGTATCGACTCAAAAATAATGGGCTGCTCATTGTCGCTTCATCAATCCAACGGTCATCTACTTGCTCCAAAGAACCCAATGACCACGCTTGATATAAAACAGGCATAATGCCATTGTTACGCAATTCGACTAATTGCTTAAAAACAGCTTGCGTGTTTTGATCTGGTAACGGTTGTAATTCATTTTCTAAGCTGTTAAATATATCCCACACATCATCGAGACGAAGAGTATTTTCTTTTAATCGTTGAATAGCATGCTGTACTGATTCGAGCCTTGTTTTCTGACCCGCATCATTTGGATTCATATTCAGCAACAGTGTCCATTCCACTTCAAGCGCTTCTAAACAGGGAAGAAGATGGGATTGCAGATTAGCTGCTTGTTTTTGCTCTGTGATGTTCTGGTAGTGAATAGCGATCGGTGCAGCTTTAAAAAGAGTTTCCCTTTTTTCTTGAGCCGCTTTTACTAATTCTGCTTTTTTCTGTGTGCATTGCTTTGAGATAAAATATAACTGCAAATTGACATCATTTGTTTCCCATCGCAGCTCTATAGGAACATTATTATTCAAGTCTTTAAAAGATTGGTGGAGTCCACCCACGATACGAGATAGATCAGAAGGATTTTGCTGCAATGCAGTAATTACGCCCTGTACTACCTGTATTCTTCCTTGATTATAAGCATTGGCTTCTGCGTCTTGATAATCCGCGTTCTGCCACTCTGCACATACCTCTTGCAAGTAAGACTGTATTTTTAAACCTATCGCGTGATCAAATGCCACGGGGTCAGGATGTTGCGCTGCCTTTATATCTTGAGAAATACGTTTTAGGCACTCTTGTATAGAAGATGGCTTTAACTCTCTCAGAATTTCTCGTAATTTTTTAGATTGCTCGGCTGTTTCTGAAGATAACTGCTGATCGCTAGGAGGAGGTTTAATCTTGCCAAGATTACGGTAAAGTACTTCAAGAATGCCCTTTGAATAGTGAGGCATTTCTTTTAGGCGCTGGATCGCACCCTCTAATAATTGCATTCTTTTTTGGTGATATACAGCATCTGCTGCATCTTTGTATTCTTGTTTTCCCCATGTTTCTTTGCGTTCTTCCAGATAATCCGCTATTGCGTCTGGAATAGGTTTGTCATCCTGTTTATGTTCAGCAGCTAGTTCTTTTCGCTTGATTACTTCAAGAAGAGCGCGATGTGCCTTATCCTTCTTTACGCTTTTTTTGTTGTGTCTTGGTTCCATGCTCCACCCCGTATATTAATGTCAGTATTGCATAAGGAAAAATAAATAAAAAAAGCATTTTTCCTTACGCAATACTGTGCCATTTCTGGATCCCGTCTTAGAAATTGTTCGCGCAAAAACAGCGCTCACAATTGACGGGATAACGTGAGCATTGGATAAGCGTAAATTACGCATTATCCAATGCTCACGTTAATTATCAAAAAACTTCCGCCAGCAGGAAGTTTCATTTATTTGCGCTAAGTATAGTCGAAAGCAGGTGGAATTGAAATAGTTTTTGGATAAAAGATGCGCAATTGCAAATTTTGTAATGCCATGATTATAAATAAGTTTTTCAAAAAATCCGGAATAAACAACAAGCACTGCTTCATTGTCATCCCACAAAAAACACGTCCTCTGTCCTTGTTAGGTAAACAGGTCTTTGTTACGTGTTTTTTGCGGGATGGCAGTGTTAGTGCGGCCTGCCAGAGGGAAAAGATCAGCTAACCATGGTACATTGCTTACCCGTTAATCCCGCCTCTGCCGCATCCTCCGCTGCTGCAAAAAGCGTTTTCTTTTGTAGACTCGCTTTTTCTGCTAAATAAAGAATACGCTGTCCAATGTGGATCACTGCATCGGTAATCGCTGCCTGATCTTTATTGTCTCTCTGTAAAGACAATTGGATTAAGCCACCGGCATTAATAAGATAGTCAGGAATGTAGAGTATATTACGCTGCGTTAGCCTGTCTGCGAATACAGGAGAAGATAATTGGTCATTCGCAGCACCTGCGATGATATTTGTTCTTAATTGCGGCACCGTTTGTGCATTCAGGATTTGACCCAATGCACAAGGAGAAAAAATATCGCAAGGCACAGCATAAATGGCAGACGGTGAAACTACAGTGGCATGACATTCTGCTGCACATTGCATAGCACGATTGGGATCGATATCGCAAATAGTTAATCGAGCACCGGCTTGATGAAGTAATTTTGCTAAATGATAACCCACATTTCCTACCCCTTGAATAGCAACATGTAATCCTACCAATTGATCTTGCCCAGTCGTTAATTTAACCGCCGCTTCCATTCCTTTAAAAACACCCAATGCAGTAAAAACAGAAGGATTATTCACTACACAACCTTCTTCCAAATAACCTGTGACAAAAGCTGTTTTATCTTTAATGATAGACATATCCGCTTGACTCGTGCCGCTATCAATCGTCGTAATATATCTTCCATTCAAAGAGTGTACGCACTCAGCAAATCGTTGCAAGACAGCGTGATGATGATGTGGTTGATGAGAACGCATAATAATCGCTTTTCCACCATCATGTGGTAACTCACTCAGCGCCGCTTTATAACTCATTGCTTTCGCTAATCGCGTTGCTTCTTCTATTGCGACAGCTATAGAGGGATAAGACATCATGCGACAACCGCCCAACGCAGGGCCACGGCCATAGTGTTGCAAACAAATGATTGCGCAAAAATCCAGAGCCTTATCTTGAAAAACATGCAACTCGCTTGTATTAGCAGAAGTACTGGTTAAAAACATATTCTCTTTACTCCTGATTCAAGTGATAAGCTCTACATAATCCCTGTAATACCAAATCCGGTAATATGACATCAAATAAATCTTTTTCTCGGTATAATTGCGCAAAGCCACCCGATCCAATAATGGTAACGGATTCCTGTTCAAAGACTTCTTGTCGATAAGCTGCAATAATTTCTTTTAACGCGCCCCACTGACCATAATACAATCCGGCTTGAATACTTTCGCGCGTAGAGCGCCCAATGTAAGTGGCAGGTACTTCTATATCCACTTCCATGAGTTTTGCTGTATTTATTTTTAAGGATTCCATTGCAAGACGCATACCAGGCAAAATAGTGCCTCCCAAATAATCTCGTTTTTTATTGATGGCACACAGTGTTGTCGCTGTGCCCATATCAATAATGATTAAATTTTTATTTGGAAAAGCATGCATGCCCCCGATCGCATTCGCAATGCGATCAGCACCCACTTCGTTCGGGTTTTTATATTTGATATTCAATCCTGTTTTGACACCGCTCTGTAAGATAAATAAAGGGACTTTCAAGTATAAATTCAAGGTATGGCGCACAGTGAAATCACAACTGGGGACAACTGAACAGAGCGCTGTGGCTGAAATATTCTCGATAGGAATGCCATTCGCTTGCAAGATATTCAGTAAAAAAATACCAAATTGATCTGCTGTACCAAGCAAATGCGTTGCATAACGAAAGCGTGCAATTTGTTTATGGTTGTCAAACACACCACCCAGTATATGGGTATTGCCGATGTCTAAACACAGTAACATAATTAGTGCTCCAAATCATAACCACTCAGCGTATACCCCAGGCCCAATCGTGAACGTGCCCGTGTGCGTGCCCGGGCCCCAATGGCACTACCCTAAGTAAATGCGGTCTTGTTTCAGTGGCAGAGCGTCATCCTAGCCAGGATGCCGCCCCACACTAGACAGAAACAGTAACCTTATTCGGCATACTGGGTAGGATCCAGTCTTTTAGCAGTTCAGCGTGTGACTTTGTTAAGCCGCTAAAAAACTGGATCCTACCCAGTAACGCCTTCAGTCGCAATTGCTTCGATCAAGCACGGGGGGCGTTACTGGCAAGGATGACGCTCTGCCACTGAAGCAAGACTGCATTTACTCCAAATTAATAACAATCGGTTCCAATGTTCCCTCGGCATCAATCATGGCATAGGAAATAATAAAAATTTTATCCCCAATTTCCGCCTTACGTGCCGCCGCTCCATTTAAACAAAACACTTTGCTGCCCGCTTTGCCTTTAATAGCATACGTCTCCAATCGCTCGCCATTATTCAAATTAACGACCTGCACTTTTTCATTTTCCCTGATATTAGCCTGTCGCATAATATCTTGATCAATTGTGATCGAACCCACATAAAACAATTCCTTTTGCGTAATTGTCCCATAAGCAATTTTGGATTTTAATACTGTAATATACATAGCGTTACCTGCTTTGAATGAGGTTGTAATGATAGCCAATCTGCTTTGTAGACGAGAGTTTTACAGGGTGACAGCGTCAAAGAAATGACACGAGAGTTGCCGATAGAAGCATGATAAGGTACTTGTCGCATGATCAAGTCCTGTACTAAACACAGTGAATAAAAACAACGTCTCCGCCTAAAAGGTCAGATCGCTATGCAGTGTATTCTAGATCAGTCAGACTATCAAGTTACCATCGCGTTCAATGAGCTTTTTATCCATGGCCTTTTGTATCTCTCCTTAGCGCCATGAATAAGCGATTCTGTGTGCTCTCTTAAGTCTCTTACTGTAAAAGTATCCATGGGCAACCACCTCTATCATTTAAAAAATTGTACCCATCAGGGTAAAATTACATGTAAATACGTCTTGACAGGGAATATTCGCACATAATATGCTGACGCAATGGAAATCAAAGAAAGATTACTGACTATTCAATTACCACCCACCAAATCTGCCTTTTTATGGGGACCTCGTCAGGTTGGAAAAAGCACGTGGATTCGCAAACACATGGAAAAGGCGATTGTGATCGACTTTTTGAAAACCGATGTGTTTGCAGATTACGTTTCGCGACCTTCTTTACTACGCGAACGATATAGTAACGCTGATCGCTTGATTGTGATTGATGAAGTACAAAAAGTACCTGCTATATTGGATGAAGTACAATGGCTCATTGACAACCATGCAATTTCATTTTTATTAACAGGATCCAGTGCAAGAAAGTTAAGAAAAACACACGCTAATTTATTAGGTGGACGTGCTTGGCGATACACGATGCCACCCTTATGTTTCCCCGAGATTCAAGATTTGGATATCGAGCAAATCATGGTAAGAGGATTATTGCCCTCGCATGTATTGTCCGTCGATCCCATACAAGATTTTAGAGGATATGTCGCTGATTATTTGAAAGAAGAAATTGCTGCTGAAGCAGTCGTACAACATATTCCGAGTTTTTCTGAATTCCTACACGTATCTTCGGTCACATCCGGAGAAATATTGAATTACACTAATTTAGCAAGAGAATCAGGGGTGAGCGCGAAAGTCATTCGAAATTATTTCCAAATTCTGGAAGACACATTACTAGGTTATCGACTACAACCGTGGAAAAAAACACCCAATCGTCGTCTTATTGAAACAGAAAAATTTTATTTATTCGATGTGGGCCTGGCCAATTATCTGGCGCGACAAACACCTAAAATCGGTTCACGAGAATTTGGCAAATCATTTGAGCATTTTATATTAATGGAATTAAAAGCGTATCAAGCCTATCGAAACCCTGAATTGCCATTATATTATTGGCGTACGAGCGCTGGATTAGAGGTAGATTTTATTGTAGGCGATATGGAATGCGCCATTGAAGTGAAGACTTCCAAACGAATTGATCATCATGCTGCTAAAGCGCTAACTGCTTTACAAGAGGACTATACTGTAAAACGATCTATTATCGTGTCATTTGAATCAGAACCTAAAAAATTAAATAAACACGTTGAATGCCTTCCTTGGAAATTATTTTTAGAAATGTTGTGGGCGAATCAATTGTTTTAACTTGGGTCTGTTGACAATTTTGCCTTAAGTTGATGCCATTGAGTGAGCTGTTGTGATAGCCCTTGCAAATTGTCAATCACATTGACAATTTGCAAGAATCGGCTTAAAATAACAATTCTTATACAGATGAAAAACACAATGCTAAGACGACAAGCCGGTGAAACAATACTAGAAAAAGCGAAATACTATCCCGTGTTAGCGATCACAGGGCCACGCCAATCTGGCAAGTCCACCTTAGCAAAATTATTGTTCCCCCAAAAACCGTACTGTAGTTTGGAGGACTTAGATCATCGCCAATTTGCAATCGATGACCCGCGCGGATTTTTAGCGCAATTTCCAGAAGGTGCGATATTGGACGAAGTACAGCATTACCCTGCGCTATTTTCTTATTTACAGTCGTTGGTCGATGATCAAAAACAATTTGGGTTATTTATCTTAACGGGCTCACAGCAATTTGGATTATTATCTAAGATCACACAATCGCTCGCTGGCCGTGTGGGTTCTATTCAACTTCTCCCCTTTACTTTAAGCGAATTACAAGCAGCTGATTGCGCACCTGCTACAGTAGAAAAACTTTTATTTTCGGGTTGCTACCCACCCATTTATGATAGAAAAATTCCACCGTCTAGCTGGTATAGCGATTATATTATGACGTATATTGAACGCGATGTGCGGCAACTTGTGAATGTACAAGACTTACGTTCTTTCCATCGATTTTTACAAATGTGCGCAGCACGAAGTGGACAACTTCTTAATTTATCTAGTCTCGCTAACGATTGCGGTATTACACATAATACAGCCAAGGCCTGGATTTCTGTATTAGAAGCCAGTTATGTTCTTTTTCTTTTATCACCACACCATAAAAATTTTAATAAACGTCTTATTAAAGCACCGAAACTTTATTTTTATGACACAGGTTTAGTCTGTGCATTGATGGGTATACAACAGAGTGAGCAACTCAACATACATCCTATGCGTGGAGCACTGTTTAAAACGTGGGTAGTGAGTGAGTTATTAAAAAAACGGTTTAATCAAGGGTTATTATCTAATCTCTATTTTTGGCGAGATAGCCAAGGGCACGAAGTGGATATTTTATTAGGCCCATGGCTAAGGTACGTGCGATGAGCCGCCACGAAATGTATTTTAAATGTCCAAATGTAGAATTAATCCCGATCACATCGCATGAATTTAGCTAAAGATACGTTTTAAACTTAAGGATCTCTCTCCATTTTCTTAAATTCATTTTTTTCTTGTCGACTTCAAAAAACACTGCTAAGCTGCTTGCAGCTTAGATAGGTTCCTTTTCTTTACCGATCGCTGACGTTGTTTTCCTTTGTTTGAGCTCCTGAAACCCCAACAGTTCGCTCAATAAACTTCTAAATAATCCATCGAATGTTTCAGTCATAACAAAAAAATTAACAAGGAATTTTTGGCTTACCGTTTCAGCGTTCATCTCGCTTGCTTCAGCTGTGATTTCATCATGAAATCGTATTCTACTCAATGCAAAATTATCTGATAACACAATATCGATATGATCATGCCAAGTCAACGCAAGCTGTTTTACTTCGCAGCCATCTTTGATTAACGATTGTATACTGCTTGCAAATAAATCCTGTTGCTGACAACGGATGATTCTGTTGGTTTGATTAGGATCTTGAAGCACGCATGATTTTTCAATAGAAAATGAGGATGAATAGCTTTTATGTTTTAACCAATGCGTCATAGCGGATGATAATTTTTTTAGTTCGAATGGATGCACTTCTCCTGTTCCTGCGATTACTTTTTTAAATAGCTCAAGAAATTGCTCTATCTTTTTTTCATTAATAGTCCCGATGACAAGCCAGTGATTTTTAGTATCCATATAGGCGTACACACGCGTTAATTTACTAAAAGCGCGGATTAATAGCGTGGTAGTTATTTCATCTTTTAAAGAATACTTTTCTTTTTGGCTGATTTTTCGACTTTCTGCTTTTTCTATTTCTTTGATCTTTTTTGCGAGCGCTTGGCGGATAACGATAGGAGGAAGAATTTTTTCTTCAATTTGTAGACAAACCATCGTACGACCATGGGTGGTTTGTACCAATGGTTCATCCTCTTCATCAATGGGAGATACCCATCCCATACTGAATTGCATCGATGGACGACACGGTTTAAATTTCAATTTCTCGAGTTTTTCTATTAAATCGTCGGGTGAGTCACTCAATTTGCTTGTTAACTGGAATAATTGGGCCTGCTTAAACCACACCTTTTTTTCCTTTTCATTTTTGGAGTGTTGCCAAAGATAGTTGGGCACGACGCATTGAAGGTATCTTTGTATTATTATCGATTCTTCCTGCATTTTCAATCAATAAGTGACATAACAATAAGAGGTCTGCTATGAATAATCAATCCTATCGATTCGATACAATTAAAAATGATGTACTCACATTGGATTTAAAAGAATTGGGATGGGTGCAAACAAAAAAAATCAACAATCAATTAGCGTTTGCAGTGATGCTGAAATTTTTCCAATGGGAAGGTCGTTATCCAGACAAGGATGAAGTGATTCCACCCGTTATCATTGTGTGTTTGGCTAATCAATTGGGCGTTGACCCCTCTAAAATCGAACATTTCAATTGGGAGGGTCGTAGTGCTGAACGCTTTCGTCAGGCAATACGCAGATTTCTCGGCTATCGTAAACCGACTGTTGCAGACAGCAAGAAACTGATGCTTTGGCTGAATTCAGATGTACTCCCACAGGCACCCACCTTGCCACAATGTTTAGAAAAAGCGTATCAATTTTTCCATGATCATCAATTAGAGCCTTTTTCAAAAAAAGAATTAGACCGATATATTCATTCTGCCACCTATCATTTTGAGGAACAATTTTTTTCTACTATAGATAGCCAGCTATCCGCTGAAACAAAAAAGATAATGGATGCCCTGATAAAGGATACTATAGACAGGGATGAAGATGATGAGGAAGCGGATATTGATCAAATCAAGCTACATCATCTAAAAAGAGATATGGCGGGTGCAAAATTAAAACATGTCCATTTTGAAATCAAAAAATTGAATAGCATACGACGTATTTTCTTACCTGTGTCGTTATTACATACTCTTTCGAGGAAATATCTTCAACGATATTATTTACGTATTTTGTCAGAATCCCCAAGCCATATCGAGGAATATAAGGTCGCGAGTCGTTATGGGAGCATGGCAGCATTTTGCTACATTCGGTCTCAACTGCTCACGGATAACCTCTCTGATGTGTTGATGCAATTTATTCATAAAATACAGAAATCCTCTGAAACACATGTTATAAAAAAAGTTATCTCCGAAATAAAACGCGTTGATGGAAAATTTGATATTTTATACGAGCTTGCAAACACAGCGGCAGCCTATCCTGATGGCGTTATTCAAGATAAGATATATCCTAAGGTGAGTCAGGAAACGCTGTGCAATTTAGCAGATGAATTACGCTCACGCTGCAAAGGAAAATGGTATCAAACCCAAGTGCAAATCAAAATGCGATCTTTATATTCGCATGCGCATCGACAGGTGATATTACCGTTGTTGGACGCTTTTACATTTCATACTAATACCCCTGCGGGAAGAGCGTTATTGCAAGCGGTTACATTCATTCAGAATAACAAAAACATTTCAAATGAGTATTATCCTGATACGCAAGTCGTGCCCATTGAAAGCGTTATACCTCACCATTGGCGATCAGCTGTATTGGGGGAGATTTCAGCAACCGATCGACCAGATACACCAAATACCTCAAATACCTCTTCTCCCCCTTCGTATAAAGTGAATCGCATGAATTATGAAATGGCTGTATTGGAAGAACTCCGTAGGCAATTACGTTGTAAACTCATATGGATTGAAGGGAGCTATCGTTATCGGAATCCTGATGAAGATTCGCCTAAGGATTTTGATGATCGGAAAGAATATTACTATCAATTACTAAACTTACCACTTGATCCAGAAGATTTTGTGCAATCTTTGCAATCAAGTGTGAATAAACATTTACAGGAATTGAATGATACCATTCTGGGTAATGACAAGGTTAAATTGCTGACAACCAAAGAAGGCAAGGGAGGAAAAATAAAGCTATCGCCCTCGGAACCGCAGGACCTACCTGTCAACATAAAGGCTTTGCAAAACGCTATTAGGCGTCGGTGGTCCCCTATCCACCTGTTAGATATGTTGAAAGAAGTCGATTTAAGGATTCACCTCACGCGACATTTGCAAACGGTTGCGAGAAAAACCAGTATTGGCATATCCAAATTGCGCAAACGGCTATTGTTGTGTATTTATGCGATTGGAAGTAATACGGGATTAATGCGAATTAGCGCTGCTAATCGCGATGCCAATTATTCTGATTTGAAATATACTAAAAGGCGGTATCTTCACACAGCCAATGTCAGAGCAGCCATTGTAGATGTCGTTAATCACATTTTGAAAATCAGAGACCCTTTGATATGGGGAGAAGGGACCACAGGTGTTGCATGTGATTCTACTCAAGTCAGTAGCTGGGATCAAAATCTCATGACGGAATGGCATCCGCGATACCATGGTCATGGTGTGATGGTCTATTGGCACGTTGATAAAAAATCAGCGGTTATTCATTCGCAGTTGAAAACATGTACCTCGTCAGAGGTAGGTTCCATGATAACGGGGGTATTGAAGCATGATACCAATATGAATATGAATGAAGTATATGTTGATACACATGGACAAAGTAGCATTGGGTTTTGCTTTAGTTACATGCTGCATTTTGATCTATTGCCTCGACTTAAAAACATCAATAAGCAAAAGCTTTATTATTCTAGTGCGAGCCATAAAAAAAATTATCCCAATCTAGCCGCTATTTTAAAAGAACCGATTCATTGGGAGCTGATTAAAGAAAATTATCATGAAATAGTGAGATTAGTGGCCGCATTAAAAACAGGAACAGCAGAAGCAGAGGTGATTATTAAACGATTTAGCCAGGACAATTATAATCATCCTGTGTATAAAGCCATGGATGAGATTGGTAAAGCGGTGAAAACGATATTTCTGTGTCGTTATTTGTCGTCAGAAGCATTGCGTATTGAGATACATGAGGCGCTCAATGTGGTTGAACGGTTAAATAGCGTGATGCATTTTATTTTTTATGGGAAATTAGGAGAGATAGCCACAAACAACAAAGACAATCAAGAGCTCTCTATCGTCTGTCTCCATTTGCTACAAGTATGCATGGTCTATATTAATACGTTAATTATTCAAGAAGCCTTATCCGATCCTGTATGGAAAGATAGATTGACGGATGAGGATAAGCGCGCGTTAACGCCTTTGATCTATAAACACATTAACCCTTATGGTTTATTTCCGCTTGACATGGAGGAGCGTTTGATTATTGAAAGACGAGACCCCAAAAAAACGGTTTGAAGCGAACGACAGTGATCAAATGCGCTGCAGACCCTAAAACACCTCTTCATCATTTGGGTGATGTGATCCTTAATGTGAGCTTCTGCATATCTTGATAACGCTCTTGGTCGAGAGTATGGACATAACGACGTGTCGTTTCATCATTTTCATGACGTAAATTGCCACGTATATGCTTAAATAATATCCCAGCACGATCTTGCTGTGATGCAGACAAATGTCTTAGCCAGTGAGCTGAAAATTTCTTCAGCTTTTGGCATTTTTCCTGTTGATGCATGAATTTTTTTATCGTTTCATGCGCTAGTTTTTTAAGGATTTTATTCATTTGACGGGGAGTGATAGCCATCCCTGTTCGAAAAGAGTGAATCAGAGGCGCTCTCTCATCCACCCCTGGGAGTGGGGGCCGTTGTAAAAAAATGCGATAATGTATGATCGTACGCAATAACATATCGTTGACAGGTATTTTTCCGGGTTTGCTGCCTTTTCCAATGACAAAAAACCACCATTGGTCTTCTATTTTCCTAAAAGCGTTCCAGGTGTGCGTGGCTAATTCATCAATACGCAACCCGAGAAAATACAAAATAGAGACCAGAAATCGTAGGCGTTCTTTTTCTTTTTTTTCTATGATGGATGATTCGGGCAAGGTTTCTAATGTATCTAGCATCGCATGCCATTCATCACTTTCTAAAATACGCCCCTGTATTTTTAATGCATCGGATTGCGCCTGTTTTTTATGGGTATGACGGTTACGAATTAAACTTAACGGGTTAAAATCCAGATAACGGGCTATGACTAAGTAATTAAATAATGAATCGATGACGCTGATAGCTGTTGTTTTTGCAGAGCGGCTAAGCGGCCCCGTAAAAGGTCGCCAATGTAGACTGCCTCGTTTGCAGCGCCGACCACCGGGCTTCGCACACCAGGTAGTCCGTGGCTGTGGATCGTCTAAGAATCGGATGTACTCGTCTACATGATCTCGATCAACGCCAGAGAGAGATTTTTTCTGATAAATACACCACAATAAGAACCGTTCTGCTTCCTTTTGATAGGTCCGGTAGGTGGTTGGCTTATCGGCATATTCGTTTAACCAGCATTGGATGGCTTCATAGTCGTTTTTTGCGCGAATTTTACAGTCAGTCCTTTTTTCTGGACAGCCATCCTCATCCAATGGTGTTGCTTCTAAAATCTGTGGCAATTGCTGCAGTGACGGTAGCATGAGAGAAATGGATTTTTCTTTTTTTTCTGCTTTTCCTGCTGCTTCTATTTTTTCTTTCTGTGCTTTGTGAGATAGTTTTTCCATACAGGCTAGCTGCCGGCTCCCGGATTATTATGTTGATATTTTTTGCTGATTCAGCTGATGATGGATCGATTGTAATAGCTGCTCTATCCAAAGAAAGTGCTTATCCTGAGCCAGGCGGTTTTTTTGCGCTTGCTCAAACTCATTTTTTTCTATGGATTGCCATGCTTTCCATTCCGCCCAATGATTTTCACTGATCTGTAATTTCTTTTCCTGAGCAGCCATCTTTTTTTCTTGCTCTAAAAAGGATTGGATGGCTTGGTCTCTTTCGCGGATAAGTGATTGTAAATTGACGCGATGTTCTGCCAGCTGAGTTTCCAGTGCCTGTGTTTGAAGGGTTAATTGTGCCATTTCTTTTTTTTGTTTTTGCTGGTCTGTTTTACATGCATCCATTTCAACAATGTGGCGTTGACGTGTGGATTCTGCATGGTTTTTAATTTCACTGCTATATTTTTCACAATCCTTTCTCACGGATTCGATTTGTTCCAATAAGCGTTGAGTTTCTTGCTGATGTAATGCTTTAATCTCGGCGAGATGCGCGGCCGATTCTTGTTGAAGAGTCTGATAGTGTTCATTGATTTTTTGGCATCGTTCTTCTAATAATAAGCGCTGCTGCTGTTCTGCTTTAAAATCAAGAGACAGGATTTCTTTCTCAGCGACGAGTTGATGCACAAGCGACTGAAGGGAATCTCGCTCTTTCAGCAGATGATCGTGTGCCTCTTTCATCAATTGTTGTTCTGCGTTGGCTGCTGCGACATCGGTTGCGGCCTTTTCTTTAATAGCTTGGATTTGAGAGGCCGATTCGGTCTGAATTTCTTGCCAGACACGGTTTACTGCTGCATTAACAGGATCGGGCGGTGAGATACCCTGGATCGTGACCAGAGAGGGGCGTGTCAATCGCCAAGCTCGTAAATGCTTTGATATCGTGCTATTACTGCCGGTACCGCCTAATATATGGCGAATTCTTTCGATAGTAGGGTGTTTGCCCTCTGCTAACAAAGCTTCAGCCATACTTTCTACTTGCTCAAATGTGATACCCAGACGAGACATCATTCGTCCTCTTAAGAATAAAGGACGTATTATTGCATTTTATGCCATTCAATGCCAAACGTTAAATGATGTTTACGCACGAAATAATAAGTCTAGAACTGATAATCACCATTATCAGAACTAGATAGAGGCTGATAAGACAAGAGAATGTACATTTTCAGCGAGAAATAAATTTGTCAGGTAAAGGAGAGATGAAATCATTTTTTGGATATTTAAAGTACATTTCGTGGCGGCTCATCGCACGTACCTTAGCCATGGGCCTATTAGAGCAAGGCGATCAACTGATCCCAGTTGAAATTAAAGCGGGACAAACTATTACAACGGATTATTTTTCTGGATTACAATATTGGCAAACGCTTAGCAAACAAACTCATCCAGCTTGGTTAGTATACGCTGGGAAACAACGTCAACAACGTCAACAACGTCATTCCATTGATGTGATTGGTTGGCAGGAGATTGGTTGTATTGATTGAGCCTAGCGAACTGTCAACAGACCCTCCCACTATTTCTTAAATAACGTGTAATAGCTCAACCCCTATCCTTGTCATTGCGACTGCGAGCTTGCACGGCAGGAAGCAACCCAGGCTTTTGAGAGCTGATTAGAATAATTCATGAAACTCGGAAGCAGCGTTGAAAAGCCTGGGTTGCTTCCTGCCGCGCAAGCTCGCAGTCGCAATGACAAGGATAGGGTTGAGCTATTACGAAGCAAGATTGAGTTTTACTTAAGCTTAAGGTAGTGCCATTGCTACCAGACCCCGCACAAACATCCGCATCAGCAACAATGTTCTTGTCTATATCTAGGGGCGGATATTTTGCGGGGTGACAATGAATGGTTTATTTTCTTCAATGATGATGTGCCTCATCCAGTCTGCTTGTTGACTCCACTGCGGGTAATAATGATCGATGATCATGCCTTGTAAAGAAGAGCGGCCAATGCCGCTGCGGCGAGTAGGGCTTCTGAAAAAATTGTACCATTGATTATCTGATTGGGTTTTGCCGGTTTTCATGAAAGACTGGATTGTATTTCGCAAAGCAACATCGTCATCACAGTTCCAAATAGCCGTTTTGAGTTCTTTTGCACGTTGTCGGCCGTAGAAATTGCAGCAGGAAAGTGAGGTGATATAACGATTGATGACACTGATAGCTGACTGTTTGTCTTGAGCAAGCTTACGCTCTTCTGGAGACAATACCTGGTTAGAAGAAGATAAACCGTGAAGCAGCAGATCTTCAATGCGATTTTCGCGATCCACCGCTTTGTTAATCACGACATCAATCATGGCTGATTGAAAATCCCTGATTTTTGTAACACGTTGAATGCTCTTTTGTGTTGTATTCCATTTGTTATCTAATGTTCTAGTATAGTTTCTATGTTCTTGGAATGCTGCAACAATAGCTGCTTGGGTTCGTTTCGATATTTCTTGCTCTGCTAAAAAAGTGCGCCACAATGTAACATCGGCTAACATGATTTCATTCACATTGGAGCTATCACCATCACCCAAGTGAACCCCGTTATTCAGATGCATTTGCAACATGCGCTCGGTGGCTAATTGCGTTCTAGGTGCAGAAAAACCTTGTGTGGTAATGTGGCCGGTGGTGGCATATTCATTGATCCATTTGATCAGTGAAGCAGTTAATATAGGGCCGCAACTGGAAGAATCATAGGGATGACCTGATACATCAGAGCCAGACGTTTGTTGATTCGCGTCCACTGTTTCGAATGTAAAATCTGCTGGTAATTCTTTTGGTAGGTTGCCTAAACAAGCTAGATAAGGATGATGATATGATCCTTTACCA
>Ga0206868_10129_pt1 | contig 21792 bp, 21 predicted proteins | sample Alteio_BWOrgCont_38_FD_152901 | JGI IMG/M metagenome (GOLD analysis project Ga0206868, IMG submission 152901) | Enriched cells from forest soil in Barre Woods Harvard Forest LTER site, Petersham, Massachusetts, United States -... | ecosystem: Environmental > Terrestrial > Soil > Temperate forest >... | reverse complement strand
GCTGATGAGCGCGCACGATCTGGATCGCATCGATGCTTTCTTTGCGAAGTATGGTTCGATCACCGTGCTGCTGGGGCGGTTGCTTCCGGTGGTGCGAACGTTTATCGCCTTTCCGGCGGGCATAGCGCGGATGCCGCAGTTGCGCTTTCATATCTATACATTTGTTGGTTCGTGGCCGTGGTGTTTTGTGCTGGCCTATGTGGGTAAGCAGCTGGGCGATCGATGGAATACCGATCCGCGATTTCATGAGTGGTTTCACCGTTTCCACCTAGTGGTGGAACTGGTGCTGGTAGTTGGGATTATTTGGTTTGTTTGGACACATTGGAAGAAGCGTGGACAGCGGATAGGCGAAGCTTAGGTGGTATCCCACCCTTGCCACGCATAACGTGGCAAGGATGGGGCACCCAGATTTTTTGAAAACTTCGAAGGAAGACGGAAGGGATGGTTGTGTAAGCAATGTCAACACACGAGGTAGGCGGCCAGCAGATTGCGCCGGCAACAGGGAAATTGGGTGTGATGGTGGTGGGTATGGGCGCCGTGGCCACTACGTTGATCGCTGGAGTAGAAGCAGTTCGCAAGGGGTTGGCGAAGCCGATCGGTTCGCTAACGCAGATGGGCACTGTGCGGCTGGGTAAACGCACGGATGGCAATTCGCCGCTGATCAAGGACTTTGTTCCGCTGGCGAGCCTGGACGATATTGTCTTTACCGGGTGGGATATTTTCGACGACAACGTCTATGAAGCTGCGGCACACGCCAAGGTGCTGGACAACGATCATCTGGCCCAGATCAAGCCGTTTCTGGAAGCGATCAAGCCTATGCCGGCGGTGTTCGATCAGCATTATGTGAAGCGGCTGAACGGGACCAATGTCAAGAAGGGCAAGCATAAATGCGATTTGGCTATGCAGTTGATTGCCGACATCCAGGCGTTCAAGCAGAAGGTGGATCGTGTCGTTGTGCTGTGGGCTGGGTCGACGGAGATATTTCTCGAGCCGACGGCGGTGCATCAGTCGATAGCTGCTTTTGAGAAGGGGTTGGTGGACAACGATCCTTCGATTGCGCCTTCGCAGATTTATGCTTATGCGGCGCTGAAGGAAGGTGTTCCATTTGCCAATGGTGCGCCGAATCTTACGGTGGATTTGCCGTGTATGGTGGAGCTTTCGCGGTTGAATTCGGCGCCGATTACGGGCAAGGATTTCAAGACGGGGCAGACGTTTATCAAGACGGTGCTGGCGCCGGCATTCAAGGCGCGGATGCTGGGTGTGGCGGGATGGTACTCGACCAACATTCTAGGCAATCGGGACGGCGAAGTTTTGGACGATCCTGAGTCGTTCAAGACAAAAGAAGAGTCGAAGCTGGGCGTGCTGGATTTCATCTTGCAGCCGGAGTTATATCCCGACTTATACAAGGAGCTGTATCACAAGGTGCGGATCAATTACTATCCGCCGCGCGGGGATAACAAGGAAGGCTGGGATAACATCGATATCTTCGGCTGGCTGGGTTATCCGATGCAGATCAAGGTGGATTTTCTTTGCCGCGACTCGATTCTGGCTGCGCCGATTGCGTTGGATCTGGTGTTGTTTCTCGATCTGGCCAAGCGTACGCCGCAGTTGGCGAGTCTGGGGATACAGGAGTGGCTGAGCTTCTACTGGAAGTCACCGCAGACCGCGCCTGGGCTGTATCCGGAGCATGATTTGTTTATTCAGTCGATGAAGCTGAAGAACACGCTGCGACACATCATGGGGCAGGATCTGATCACTCACCTGGGGTTGGAGTATTACGACTAGCACCTGCCGTGCGGGCGGACGCCTCCGTTGGTCGGCAAATGTAAAAGCAAAAGTCTCATCCGTTTCGGATGGGGCTTTTGCTTTTAGGCCCAACGTTTCTGAATGGTTTGGTTGTTAGGCTGCTGCCGCTTGTACGAGGCGGCGGACGGTTAGGACGGTGATGTCGTCTTCCTGGCCGAATTCTTTGGCGGCGTCGGCGATGAAGAAGGCGGACTGGTTGCTGAGATTGCGGACGCGGTCGAAGCCGAAGAGCTCGCCGTTGGGCTTGCGGGCTTCGGAGACGCCGTCGGACATCATCAGCAAGCGGTCGCCGGGGTGGAGGTAGAGACGGGTTTCTTCGTAGACGACGCCTGCCACGACTCCCAGGGGAAGTCCACCGGGTAGCATGACTTCCTGGCTGTTGAGGTACGGGGGTGGATGGCCGGCGCTGGCAATCACCAGTTCGCCGTTGGCGGAGAAGTAGGCGGCCTCGCAGGTTGTGAAGCTGGAGCTGCCAACCAGTACATCATTGAGACCAGCGAGCAGCTTGGCGGGCTCGGTTTGCGGAGAACGGCGGAGTGCGCCCATGAGCATGGAGACGTTCATGGCGGCTTGCAGGCCGTGGCCGGCGACGTCGCCAATGACGATGAGCAAGCCTCCGTCGCCGGTGGCCTGGATGTGGAAGAAGTCGCCGCCGACTTCTGTAGCGGGAGTGTAGACGGTGTCGACGTGGAAGCCGGGGGTTTGGGGAGATTCACGGGGGATCATCAACTCCTGCACACTGCGGGCGGCCGCGAGTTCGCTGGAAGCCCGCTCGCGTTCACGATGGATGCGCAGGAAGCGGACGAAGATGATGAGGATGATGACGAAGACGCCGGCGAAGTCCGCCACGTCGGAGAAATGGATGGGAACTGGGCCGGCCTGGAAGGTAAGTGGCGATTGCACCGGGGTGCTCAGCCAGCTGGAGGAGCTTGCTGTCGAGATAAGTTCGACAAGGCCAACGACACTCAACAGGAGGGGGAGCAACAGGAGAGCAGCTTCGTAGTTTCGCTTGATGGCCCCGATGGTGAGTGTGAGGCCGACGAATAAGAACCACATGAGCATCCACACGGCGGCGAAGATGGCAGAGAGCACTAGGCCTATCTGTATAGCCTTTCCGTTGCGCACGAAAAGCAGAAGAGGGCCGAAGGCGAGGAGCAATGGGGCCGAATAGCGTAGCGCGAGGATGTACCAGCGCTTGCGGAGGGAGAGAAAGGCCACCAGAAATTCGAAGTAGAAATAGGCCGAGATGAGGAGCAACTGACAGACCATCGCGGCGACCCATAGCTGGTCTATCTGGGCGGTGCTTCCCTGCATTTGCACCCAGGCGATTGGCGCCACCATGAGGGACTGGAGGCCGAGCCAGAGGTATTCAGGGTGATCTCTCTGGGTCCAGAAGAGGGCAAGGAGAAAGATGGCCAGGAGTACCTTGAGTCCTGCGTCGACGAGAGAGGGGATGCGCTCGAAGAGCATTGCGTGCTGCCACAGGTCGAGGTGAGAGCTCAGGTCCTCACGCTCGCCCAGGAAAAAAGTGCGATGCGCGAAGAAGCCAGTGTAGGCATCCAGACCAAAAGGTACAAAGGGGATGCGGATGGCCAGGGTCAGGGAGGTTTGATCCTGAGGAATATCAATCGGATAGATACGGGAGATCTGCTGATAGGTTTCGGGAGTGGCTCCGTTGGAACCTTCGGGGGCGATCAATTTACCGTTGGCAAAAAGGTCCATGCCCACGGTGCCATTGAAGGACATCTGGGGCCGGGAGACGGGTACGCGCACCAGAACGACCAGCGGCCCGTGTTGCTCGGGCAGCAGAATACGAATACGAAACCAGGCGAAGGGGTGTCCGTCAGGGTGGTGGTGTTCGGCAGAGTCATCGTGGCGGTGACTGACGGAGGGATCTTTGTCTTCTGTCTGGGAGGAGGAATCATCCACTTCGGCCAGAGCCTCCTTGGCATCGCGGGTAGGCCACTTGGAGTCGTCGAAGTCCGGTTTGGCGGGGTCCGTGCCGGGAGCGATGCCCAGCCGCCAATTGTGGTCGAGCGCGATTGGGGAGCCTAATCCGGTTGCATCGAAGTTGACGTCGGTCCCGGGTGTGGGAACCTCTCCCTTGGGCGGACGAATGTTCGGGTGCGGGAAAGGGAATCCGGGATGCGGCCCATGCGGGTGATCTGCTGGTGGCGGCTGTTGTCCCTTGAGAAGGGCGGGTAGAAGCGCTAGAAACAGGATGAATGCCCATTGCGGGAGGCTGGGAATCCGCATCGCGTGGCGAGGAGCGTTCGGCTTTTTGTTCATCCGGCGCATCCTGTGGGCTAACAGCATCGTGCCCTTCACTTTAACGCACACGGCTCCTACTTCCAATGGGGAAGGAGGGCGTTGTGGGTGCCAATCCATGTTCCTTGAAGGGAGAATCGGTAGGGAATTCGCCTCGTCCTGCGGAAATTGGATTGCGCGGTATCAAAAACTGTTCGCATCGGCGTTACGAAAGAGCGCATACTGTCGTCTAACAAGATGGTTTCGCATCCAAAGGTGGGGAGTGGTGCGGCTGCCAGGAGGCGTCGGTGATGAATACTCTCAATCCAGCACGCACACAGATGATGCTTGCGGGTCTGATTTTGGCTCTGCCGTTGACGTTTGCAACCACATCGATGGGGCAATCGAGCCCAAGTCAACCGACTTCTGGTCCGGCCACTCCTCAGCAGCCCGCGGCAAGTGGGACGAGTGATTCTCAGACGGCTCCAGCCAAGACTACGGATGACAAGACGGCTGATAAGACGGCAACAGACGCGAAGCCGGATGCAAAGCTGGATTCGAAAGAAGCCAAAGGCTGCGCCGACGATCCCGAGACTGGCAAGAATCCCTGCGACAAAGATAAGAAAGACAAGCCCGGTAACAAGAAGGCCCAAGATGTGGCGAAGGCTCCTAATCCGATCCTTGTGGAGCCGGGCAGCCACATGGAGACGATCAAGGCTGGGAGCATCGACGATGTGAGCGCGGTGGGGAATCGGGATATTGGCGCGCGCGGTATGGGGAACTGGTACTCGACGGACTCCGAGATTCGCATGGGCCGCCAGTATGCAGCGGAGATCGAGAAGAGCACCAAGTTCATCAACGACCCGGTGATTACCGAGTATGTGAACCGCATCGGGCAGAACATTGTGAAGAACTCCGATTGCAAGGTGCCGTTCACCATCAAGGTGATCGATTCGGACGAGATCAATGCCATGGCGCTGCCCGGCGGGTTCTTCTATGTCAATTCGGGACTGATTCTGAACGCGGACGAGGAGGCCGAGATGGCGGGTGTGATGGCCCATGAGACGGCCCACGTATGCGCCCATCACGCCGCGCGGCAGATGACACGGGCCAACTATGCGCAACTGGGGACGATCCCACTGATCTTTATCGGCGGATGGACGGGCTACGGCATCTATGAGGCGGCTAATATCGGGATTCCGCTGACCTTCCTGCACTTCTCGCGCGAGTTCGAGGCGCAGGCGGACTATCTTGGGGTGCAGTATATGTACCGCGCGGGCTACGATCCGCAGGCTTTCATCAGCTTCTTTGAGAAAGTTCAAGCGCTGGAGAAGCGCAAGCCGGGCGTGGTAGCGAAGGCATTTGCGGATCATCCGCAGACGCCGGACCGGATCGAGCACTCGCAGGAAGAGATTTCGCATATTCTGCCGGCGAAGGACGAGTATACGGTCACGACTTCGGAGTTCGACGATATCAAGGCTCGTCTGGCGCGGATCGAGAACAAGCGCCGGTTGACCGATTCGAAGGATGGAAAGAAGCCTTCACTGCGCAAGGCGAGCACTTCGAAGGACGATCCGAACGCTCCGGCGGCCAATCCGAACGGCAACCCGTCCGACCAGCCGACGTTGCATCGCCGTGAGGACAACAACTAGGGTTTTCGCTGCTGACAGTTTTGCGCAATCCTGACGTGGCTTCATGGGAGCGTTACTACGCACATTCGGAGCGTAGGCTAGCTGTTGCGTCCAACGTGTGCGGGACTATACTGGGATCAAATTGTGATCGCGTTGCTGTGGGGTTTGACTCGATGGCCGGAGAGGCAATCAGGTTCAATCCGCGATCCGATCTTTTGCCATGAAAAAGATTCTGATTGTCGCCGCCGTATTCCTATTCATTGTGGTGCTTACCAATCTGGCGAACCGGGTTCCGGCTGATGGGGCTTCGGGAACTTCGTTTAGCCTGAAGGCGCAGAAGGTGTTGGCCTGCAATGCGAATGAAATTGTACTGGTCGATCCGCACCAGAAGGCTACGCGGTTGGATAAGGATGGAAGCTGGCCCGAATGCTCGAAGTTCCAGGGCAGCCAGGTGCAGGACTTCTACCTGTCGCGCGGGGCGAAGACGCATTTTCTGGGATTTGAGAAGACTGCCTGGTGGCGGAAAGCGATGTAGTTCGCACCGCTGGGCGAGTATAGTGGATTCTTCGCTGCGCTCAGGATGACAATTCTTCGGATGACGAAAAGCAGATCCTTCGCTCAGGATGACAACCCATTTCGGCGGACAATTTTGTTGCGACCTGATTGATGATCCCCGGCTAACAGCCGTTTTTACACCGTGCCATGATAGCGGCGTGGAGCCGCTCGCGTACTGAGTTTGGCAGTTCATACACTTCGTGGGAGCGATAGATTTCGATCGTCTTCCGCGTGGTGCTCAGCGTTACTTCGCAGTGTTCGCAGCCGTGCAGGTGCTCCTGCAACTGGATGCGGGTTTGCGCCGAGACCTCGTCGTCGATCAGTTCGTCGAGCAGCGCCAGAAACTCTGTGCAGGTCACTTCTCACCAGCCTTCTTCTTACGGAAGTAGCGGCTCAGGCGCTCACGCAATTGGAGCCGTGCGCGCAACAACCGCGATTTTACCGCTGGAACGCTCAGTCCGAGTGTTTCAGCCGTTTCTTCCGTGGAAAGTCCATCCACGTCCCGCAACACGAACACGATCCTGAACCCGTGCGGCAAGCCCTGGATTGTCTTACGCAAAATCTCGGCCAGTTCTGCCTGCCCGTAGTTCTGCTCCGGATTGGGACTCCAGTCGGCGAGATCCCGTGGGACGCTGCCTTCTTCAGTCTCAATATCGTCGTCGATCGAAACCATCTTCCCGGTGCGCCGCTTGCGCAGCCGCATCAGGGACTCGTTCACCGCGATTCGGACCAGCCAGGTATAAAACTTGCTGTTTCCCTGGAACTGGTCGAGCTTCTCGTAAGCCTTTAAGAACGCGTCTTGAACTACGTCCTGCGCATCTTCCTTGTTTTGCGTGATGTGCTGCGCAATGCGGAAGATCTGCCGGTCGTACTTGTTGACGAGCGTTTCAAAGGCCTGAACGTCCCCGGTGCGCGCACTGGCAACCAGTGCGACATCGGGATGTTGCTCGTTCTCCCCTATTTGGATGGTAGCCATGCAGGTTGGTTGCGAAAAATCCGCTGCCTTTCCGGTTGGGGCGCGAAGCCACCGTAGAAACTCTAGTGTAACGGACTCGCTTGGCGCTTTCCAAGCACGGTGCTTACCAAGTTGGACCGACGGCGGTCGATCTGGTTACGGGAGTGGTTCGCTATTGAACGTGGGTGTGTCACAGAGAACAAATCAGGCATAAAGTGGTGGTATGCGGCAGCGTTTGTGGAATTTTTCGTTTCGGAGCTTTGGTGCGGTAGCGGGTGGTGGCCGTCTTGCCTGGAATGGCATCGGCCTGGGTGGCTTGCTGTCTTTGGTAATACTGGGCGGCGTGGTTATGGCTGCAACCATGCGGGCGGAGGGAACGACTGCGTCTACTAAGCACCACGCCAAGGCCAATGCTGGTGCAAAAGCGGGAACGAAGACGGCTGCAAAGGGGTCGAAGTCCACACGAGCCCGCTCAGGTAAAGGCCGCAGAACTGCGGGCAGAGCGGCGCGAGCGGCGAAGTTGAAGCTGGCATTTGTGGCTTCTACAGAGCTGCGGCCGATGGCGCAGCAACTGGTGGCGATCCGGACGGCTGCGGCTTATACCGGAGTTTCGGCGTATGCGCGCTCACACCAGGGAGAGGCTTCTTCTGCCGCTTATCTGGCGGTTGGCCACGCTTACCTGCTTGATAACCGGTTCGCGGAAGCTGCGACCAATCTGCGCCAGGCGCGGGCGGCAGGAGATGCGCTGGCCGACTATGCCGATTTTCTGGGCGCCAAGGCTAACCATGACGGCGGCAACAATGCCGCGGCGGAAGAACTGCTAAGGGGGTTTGCGGAGCGGAATCCGGACAGCATTTTTGTAGTTCAGATACCTGAGCTGGAAGCCCAGGTGCTGTTGGGGATGAACGACTTTGCCGGAGCACGCAAAGTGTTGACGGACAACCCCGATTCTGCGAACAGGGCGGGGTATCAACTGGCGCTGGGCGAGGTTGGTCAGGCGCAGGGACAGGCTGACGAGGCGGGGCGCATTTATAAACATGTGCTGCTGACCTGGCCGCTCTCGTTTGAGGCTACTATGGCAAGGACGCGTCTGACGGCGCTGGGATTGGAGAGCAGCCTGACGTCCGCCGAACTGCGCAGCCTGGGCGACGCGTATTACAACGCCGGACATTATGTGGAGGCCTCGGAGCAGTATCACGCTTTGGCCCGGAAGAGCGCCGGGGATATTGCGCAGCGCAATGGATTTGCTGTAGCCGCCGCCGCTTGCGATCTTAAACTGAAAAAGTTAACCCGCGAGCAAGCCGAGACCCTCGCTCCGACCAATGACGAGAACGGTGCACGGCGCCTGTACCTGCTGATGGAACTGGCCCGAGATCGCGATGACTTGACCGCGCAAACCACCTATGTCGAGACGATGCGTGCCAATTTTCCGCATAGTCCGTGGCTGGCCGAGGCGCTCTTTTCCAGTGGCAATATGTACATGCTGCGCAAGGACTATCCGCGGGCTGTGACGTATTACTCCGACCTGGCGGAACGCTTTCCGCAGAATACCAATGCCGCAGCGGCCCATTGGCGCGCAGGGTGGTGGTCGTACCGGCAGGGGCTGTATCCACAGGCTGCGCGCATCTTTGAAGAGCAGATCAAGCAGTATCCGGGAGCCAAGGAGACGGTCAGCGCGCTCTACTGGCGCGCACGCCTCTATGAGCAGCAGGATCATGAGCCTTCGATGGCTGCGGCGCACTATCGCAAGCTGATTTCGGTGTATTCGCACTACTTCTATGCGCAGATGGCTCGCGAGCGGCTGGTGGCACTCGGCGATGCTGCGCCGGTTACAGTTCCTCATCTGGATGGGTATGTGCCTGTGGTTATTCCCAAGCTGGATGCAACGTTTCCGGCGGGCGACCCGCATCTGGTGAAGGCTCATCTGCTGGTGAATGCTGGGCTGAGCGAGTATGTGCCGCAGGAGATTGCTGCTGCACCGGATAGTGCTTCGTGGAGCGGGATTGCAGAGGCGCAGATTTATGCTTCGTACGGCGAGACGTTCCGCGCGATGCGAGTCTTGAAGCGCGCGCTGCCGTATGCAGCTTCTGCGCCGATCAAGTCAGTGCCGCTGACTTATTGGCGCATTCTCTTTCCGGAAGATCATTGGGAGACGATCAAGGCTGAGTCGGCCAAGAATGGGCTTGATCCTTATCTTGTCGCATCGCTGATTCGTCAGGAGTCGGAGTTCAACCCGTCGGCGATCTCTCATGCCAACGCATACGGCCTGATGCAGTTGCTGCCCTCGGTTGGCAAACAGATGGCCCGTGAAGAAGGGTTGGGATCGATCGAGACGCGTCAGTTGCTCGATCCGGTTTTGAATATTCGCCTGGGTACTCGTTATCTGCGCCAGACCCTGGACAAGTTTGGCCGCGTGCCGGAGTATGCGCTGGCTGCGTATAACGCAGGCGACAATCGCGTGGCGGACTGGCAGGCTGGCGGTCCGTATAACGGCGTGGATGAGTTTGTAGAGTCGATTCCGTTCACTGAGACAAGGGACTATGTGCAGGCGATCCTGCGCAATCAGGATATTTATCGTGGAATCGACCAGTACGCGCAAAAGCAGCAGGCAACAGAGCGAGCCGATACTGGATCATCGACAGCAGCGACTACCGCGCAATTGCACGCGACCATCTCTTCTGTGCAATGAGGCCGAGCAGGGAATCCGATTCGATACGGTTGGATGAGTGAGTCGGACGAATTCAGGTTGACGAAAGTATCCGCACGCGAAACACTAACGAGAGTTCAGGGCTTCAGGAATCATCAGGAACTTGCTCCACTTTACGGCTTGCTGCGGACCACCAAGGTTGCGGCTTACCTTTAGCCGCAACAGAAGTCGAATTCACCCATTGGAGGGAAGAATGACGGCTGAGTTGCAGTTCCTCGAAGCATGGATCCCGGAAAAGATGGAACCCGGTACTGTCTTCCTATTGGAAGGGCCGAACTCGCTGGGGCACGGCAACAACCCCTTCGTGGCTGTATTGGCCTGTCCCGGTTGCGGGACCGTAGGGCTCATCACGCGACGCCAACTGCACGGCTTCGAAACCATGATCTGCGGCGGCGAGGTTTGCTCGGCCGAGTTTGGTTTCGACGGTGATAATATTCGCTATCGGGCAGTGCAATAGAGATTCAGACATCAGAGATTTGTCGCTCGACATCGGCGGTTATGACAACTATGCGTAGCAATGCCGGCGCGCGGCTTCGATTGTGCATCTGTATTTCTGCGCTCGCTGCTGTGAGCGTGTTGCGCTTGGCGGCGCAGCAGAACGGCGTTCATGCGCCGATGCAGGACGCACGCAATACCGATGTGGTGAATGTCGACACGCATCTGTCCCTACCCAATTTCACAAGTTTGAAGGCATGGGAAGATCGGAAGAAATATCTCCGCAACCAGATATTGGTATCGGCGGGGCTTTCGCCTATGCCGGATAAGACTGAGCTGCATGCGCAGATATTCGGGAAGATTGAGGAGAAGGACTACAGCATTGAGAAGGTGCTGATCGAGACGCTGCCGGGATTTTATCTGGGCGGCAACCTCTACAGGCCACGCAATGGAAAGGTGAGGCATCCAGGCGTGTTGAATCCGCATGGACATTGGCAATATGGGCGGCTGGAGAATCAGCCGCTTTATTCAGGGCCATCGTTTGGCATCAGCCTGGCGCGCCAGGGGTATGTGGTCTTTGCGTACGACATGGTGGGCTATACCGACACGATCCAGGTGCCGCATCATTTTGGCTCTGCCGAGCAGCGCTTATGGTCGTTTGGTCCGCTGGGATTGCAGCTTTGGAATTCGATCCGGTCGCTGGATTTCATCACTTCTCTGAACGATGTGGATGCAACGCAGGTGGGAATTGCGGGGGCATCGGGCGGAGGAACACAGGCGTTTTTGCTGATGGCAGTGGATGATCGCGTGCAGTTTGGGTCGCCGGTGAATATGGTGTCGGCGATGATGCAGGGAGGCGATCTGTGCGAGAACGCGCCTGGATTGCGCGTGAACACAAGCAACGTTGAGATCGCAGCGATGTTCGCGCCCAAGCCAATGTTGCTGGTTTCAGCGACGGGGGACTGGACGCGCAATGTTCCCAAGGAGGAGTACCCGGCGATCAAGCGCATCTATGACCTCTACGGCAAGAGCGACCAGGTGGAGGTGGTGCAGATCAACGAGGTGCATAACTTCAACGAACTGAGCCGGGAGGCCGTCTATCGATTTTTTGCCAAGCACCACCCTGGCCTGAGCGAGAGTAAAGAGCTGGGTGAGCACGATATCGATGTGCCGATGCTTCAGGAGATGATGGCGCTCTCAAATCGCGCATTGCCTGCACATGCGCTGGATGAAGAGGGGCTATTTCGGTCTTGGCAGGGCATGGCGCAAGCGCAGGCGAGCCGGATCGAGGATCGTGCGTTTCTTCGCGAGCGGCTGAGGCAGACGCTGGCTGTCGAGATTCCGCAGGATGTGGTGGCGGAGATGGATGGCCAGTCGATTGTCCTGAGCCGCGCTTCGAAGAAGGACCGTGTGCCTGGGATTTGGATTCCGGGAGATGGTGTGACGGCGATTGTTGTCGATGCAAGAGGTTCGGCAGCAGCACTCCAAACGGAGGCTGTGAGCCGGCTGCGCAAGGAGAGGCGGCCGATTTTGCTGCTGGATGTTTTTCAAACGGGAGCGGCGAAGGCGCGACGCAAGGCAGACGATACGCCTTCGAATCCGGCCGACGACGAAGAGCGAGCCAATGCAGCCGCGGGCGATCCGAAGTTCCTGACGTTCAACGTGAGCGATGATGCCGCTCGGGTTCAGGATGTTGCGACGGCGATCGTCTATGCGAGCGGAAAACAACGGGGAGTCGAGCTGTTCGCTTTCGGCGATGCAGCTTTATGGGCGGTATTTGCGGCTGCGCTAAGCCCTGTTCATGTTTCGCTGACGGTGGAAGATGTGCCGCAACTGCGATCGGATACCGACTATCTGGAACACTTCAATGTGCCTGGGATTTTGCGCGCCGGCGGAGTTGAGGTTGCGGAAAAATTGGCGGCTGCGAGGTGAAGCGCGATCCGAGAGCGCAACTCGCCGAAGCTCATGTTGCGGCACGGCGCCGGTTGGAGGCAGTCCAATGATTGTGCGACACTGGGGATTGTACGAGGATCGCAACAGAGAGCGAACGTGCAGCGCGCTTTGAGACGCAAGTCCTAGGTCGGGCTAAACGATAGATCTATGGCAATCGTTTACGAGGCAAAGCCCGGATGGCGAAATCGGCAGACGCAGCGGCCTTAAAAGCCGCGGGCCGCAAGGCTGTGGGGGTTCAAGTCCCCCTCCGGGCACCAAGGTAAGCTTTTTATAGTCAATAGATTACAGAAAAACAAAAGTGTTGTGTGTACAGCATGGCACTCATTTTACGCTCGCTTCATGCAGACGATCTTTCGAAATCCGAGGGTGCGCGGGCGATCCGAGGGTGCGAGAGCAGAAGCTGTGGAGTTGAAGTCTGCGGACTATTGCGCCACGCTCCCTCACCTCGTTGTGCGATGGTCATATCCATCGTTCGGGGATACTCTGGCCTTCGATGATTCCAAACATTGTGTGGAAAGTTGAACTCAATTCCGGGGCACGGGCGGCGCTTGTCGCACCGGGAACACGGAAACTGGTCTGGCGTCCGCAAACGATGAGCCGAGAAGACTTTTTCCGCTGGCTACCTGAAGGCATCCTGGTAGAGAGCCAAACCATAGAGAAGGTACTGAAACTTTGGGAATAAAAATAGCGACCTCCGGTTGCCCAACGAAGGCCGCTTAAGCACTGCTCACTTTCAAGCCTCGTCCGGCACGAGCGACGGCTCACCGTGGTCGTCATCCGGCTCTCCTACCGGAACGCCGTCCCCAAGATTTCTCTCCGGTTCTTCGATGTTCTTCACTATCGGAACTTCATGCCGGTGTACTTCAGGACCGTCAATGTCGGTCACTGGATTAGGTGCAAGGAGATTGGTCGCCATGTTTTCTCCTGGCTCAATAAGATGCAGGGAAGAGGTGAGAAGGTGTACGGGCTATTGGTTGGGTTTTAAGTGATAGGGAATCTAGGGCGTGTTAACACTATGTCCATATGGTCCCAGTAAATTGGAAACGTATGGAGATCAGTGAAGAGCAATATGGGCGGATCAAGGATAGCCTGCCGGTGCAGCGTGGCAATGTAAGTCTTTCCAACCTGCAGTTGTTGAACGCGCTGCTGTATGTGGCCGAGCATGGCTGCAAATGGCGTGGCTTACCCAAGCGTTTCGGAAACTGGCACACCATCTATACCCGCATGAGTCGCTGGTCGAAGAGTGGGGTGTTAGATAAGGTCTTCGAGAAGCTGCAGATGGAGCAGATTATCCGCATCCGGATTGAAGCTTTTGCGCTGGACTCTACTTCCGTGAAAGTACATCCAGACGGCACCGGAGCCTTAAAAAAAACGGCCCCCAAGCTATCGGCAAATCCCGCGGAGGGTGGACAACCAAGATTCATCTGGTTGCCGCGAATGCTCGAACGGCCATAACCTTCGCTCTGTCGCCTGGTCAAGCCCATGACGCGCCCGAAGGTCGGCTGCTGCTGCAAGACCTTGGCCCTATGCCATCTGGCCTGCCGCTGCTTATGGACCGAGCTTACGAAGGCGATGAAACCCGCCAGTTGGTGCTCGACCTGGGCATGACTCCGGTCGTACCTCCCAAGACCAACCGCATCGCGCCCTGGAGCCTGAACAAGGCTCTCTATTCCAAGCGCAATGAGATCGAACGACTCTTTCGCCGACTTAAAGGCTACCGCCGCATCTTCTCCAGATTCGAGAAGCTCGACTCCCTCTTTCTCGGCTTCCTCGCATTCGTGCTCATCGTCGAGGCGCTTCGATAGTGCTAACACGCCCTAATAGAACAACTCCAGCGAACTCAATTCACCTTCCCGTTGCTCTTCCACTCGATCGGCTAGGTAGCGATAATGCGAAAGCACCGCAGGCAAATCGAGTCGAAGCCGGAAGCTGGGTTCGCTCGATGAATGAAACCAAACTCATTCTTCATCTCAGCTTTCCTTTTCACTATTTTCATTTTGGGTTGATGAGCAATTGGAACCATACCTGCGAACAATCCTGCGCCTAAGGTCAGCGTGCAGCCGACAAAGCAGAAACGCCAACGCGCTGAAGGGGTGTCGGTTGTTGGGGGGCGAACAAAATGATAGGTATTCTGCGATTTGCCAGGCGGGAAAACAGGGACTCCACGATCGATTCGATCTGTGCTCGATGTTTCCGGACGATTGCTACGGAGCAAAGCGAGGCCAATCTCACATTGGCAGAGGAGAAGCATTACTGCGATCCTCAGGAAGAATTCGGATTTCGGCCCGCAGATTCTTGATATTGAATTTCCTAAAATCCTGCCAAAAGAACTACACGGCGAAGCGCGGCGTGCGATGTTCCACATAGGCAAGAAAAAGCCCCCGCTCTTATCGAGAAGGGGCCTGTCTCTCCTATCGAGAAACCATCTGCAAACGACTCTCGGTACCCTAAGACTGAAAGCGGTTGCGTCAAGTACATGCAGGAAGTTGAAGCATGGTTTGACTCCATCATCCGGCGCGGCGATCAGGAAACTGATGAGCAATACCGAAAACGGATGCTCAATGCACTAAAAATGAAACTGGCCGAATCATATCGATCAGGAAGGAAATTCTTGGCCGCTTAGTCAAACATACGCGTTTTACTGGCGCGGCTTTTTCTGTCCCATAGCCGAGTAAGCCCAGTGTTTCAAAGAGCAATTCCCGTTCAATATCGAGAAGAGTAAGTGCCTGTTTGCGAAGTGTGGTAGCTTTTGAGATTTTCATTTCAAGGTTCTTTCTACGTGCGGTACATATGGTTCGAGTCGATCTTTGCCCATAAGGTTATCCCGTCATGAAATATCGGGTTACTAAAGTGCAAGCCTAGCTTTTCGTCGCTGCCAGCTAATTGAAAAATAGGGTTCTGGGCGGGACGGGCACGACGCTTACTGCTTAGTTCCTCATAGGCCTGCCATCCCGGAGGGAATCTCAAATCCATGCAGGAGGTGATGTGTGGTTCAACAATCTACCTTTGCACGATAACCCAGAGTAAGTCTTTGATTGCTGGGATCGACTGAGAAAGTCTGTTAAATCGACGCTGGTGGAAAGTTGTCGAGACGAACAAAAGTCCTTGGCCGCGCAGGGATGTTGCCGCGTTGTTTCATAGGCTCGGCCCTCTCCTCCCTGTAGCCGAGTAACGCCATTTGTTCATAAAGCTGGATGCGTTCAATCCTAAGTAGGATGAGAGTTCGATTGCGAAGCTGAGTAGCTTTTGAGATAGTCATAATAACGTTCCTCTAACTCGAAGTATCATGCTCATTGCGAGAAAAGCTGTGATCTGTATTGCTCTCTCGCGGAATACCACGTTACTAAAGTTCGGAGTCTATCGGTTAGATCATTGATTTTCAGTCTGAAAGGGAAGTTCATTTTTCAGATAGCTGCTGATCACGTGTCTCTCCAACGGCGTTAATCTCCGAAATATTGCTACAGCTTTACGCTTAGAAGAATGTCTGAACGATATCGATGACTTGATATTGAGAGTCGAGCACCGGCAATGTGCGCCATTTGTCAAAGGTCAGGCAGGGATGCGAAATGTCGAAAGCGATCATATCGCCTACGCGAAGATCATCGTGTGCCGCTATTTGCAGATAAGCATGCTGGTCCATCATCTTGGTGATTGTCCAGTGCGCCGAGGAGGCTTTCGGCGCTATGTCGCCTGGCCTGAAATGCAGCGCGGGGATGGGGAACCCGGCGTCGAAAGCCGCATCGCGTTTGCCCATGGCGATGATGGCTCGCTCTGGCTCCAGCACCGATTGCACATAGGCCCAGACTTGCAGGGCGGGTAACAGTCCTGCACCCATGCGCTTTGCGATTGGGTTGCGTTCCTGAATCTTTGTCTGCGCTTCACGATACGCGCCAATGTCGTGGGTGAGATAACAACCGGGGCGCAGAACGATTTCGACGGCGTTGCCGAAGTTGGCAGCGGAAAAGACCTCCGCTACTACGTCGTACCATGCCGAACCCGCGCCGGAAAGGAGTATGGCAGAACGCTGGAATCGCTTTTCGGTGGCGAGGGTACGCGTGACGGCGACCGCGCGCTCAAGATAGGCTCGAACGGAGGCTTCGTCTTCGAGGATCCCTTCATATACCTCGATACCACTGAGAGTTATCGAATCGCTCCACTGCGCCAAGGAGGCCAGCACGGCTTGCAACTGCGCGTCGTCGCGCACGCCGGTGCGGCCTCCTGCAATGCCCAGTTCAAGCAATACATTCAGCCGCTGGCCTCGCTGCGAGAAGTATGCGCCTAACTGATCTACGAGTGTGGCCGAATCGACGAGGCAATAGTATTCGAAGGCCGGGTCTTCGAGCAGGCGGCCGATGATGGCCATGTTCTCTTTGCCGACCAACTGGTTGGCCATGAGGATTCGACGCACTCCATGTGTATATGCAACCTGTGCCTGGTGGGCGGTGGCCAGCGTGATGCCCCATGCGCCGGTTTGCAATTGGCGCGCAAACAGCTTCGGGGCCATGGTGGTTTTGCCGTGCGGTGCCAACCTTACTCCATAGGCGGCGATGAACTGCTGCATCCAATCGAGGTTGTGCTGCAGCCTGTCTTCATAGAGGACGGCTGTGGGAAGGCTGAGGTCTTCGCGTAGCAGGTTCCAGTTGAGTTGGGCGATATCGTTGGGATCGAGAGCCGCTTCGAGATAGCCTAAGCCCTTGTTCAGTGGAGCGATTCCGGTTAGAGATGCCAGGTGACTTATATTTTCATTGCTCAATTTGTTGTCTCCCAGCAAGGATATATCCCTGCGGTTTTCGGCATTCGGGCAATTGTCCTAGAAACACAGGGCGAATGCTCTATATTCTGAATTGGCCTACATGTTGAACTGTGACACTTTAATACGGAATGCCAATGTTTTGGACGGTAGCGGCTCCGCCTCTGAAGTCCTCGATGTTGCTCTTGCGCATGGGCGGATTTGTGCGATAGGACCAAGCCTTGATCTTCGCGCAACTGTGGAGGTGAACGGGGAGGGCCTGACGCTGACTCCGGGCTTCATCGACGTGCATACGCACGATGATACAAGCGTGATCCGCACTCCGGCGATGCTGCCTAAGCTCTCGCAGGGAGTTACGACGGTCATCGTCGGCAATTGCGGCATCAGCGCTTCTCCGGTCACGTTGCGCGGCGAGCCTCCAGATCCGATGAACCTGCTGGGCGCGGCGGAGGATTTCCGATATTCGAGTTTTGCGTCGTATGTTGCGGCAATCGGCGAGGCACGGCCGGCTGTGAATGTGGCTGCGCTGATTGGCCATACTGCTCTGCGCAACAATCATATGGACCGGCTTAACCGGGTTGCGACCGAAGCTGAGATCGAAGCGATGCGTGCGCAGTTCAAAGAGGCTCTTGAAGGCGGGGCGCTTGGTTTGAGCTCTGGGCTTGCATATCTCTCTGCCAATGCAGCTTCGACTGAAGAAGTGTTGGCGTTGGCGGACTTGCTTGCTTCCGCGAATGCGGTGTATACGACGCATATGCGCACGGAGGGCGACGCGATTCTGGATGCTATGAATGAGGCCTTTGAGATCGGTCGTATGAGCACTGTACCGGTTATCATCTCGCATCTGAAGTGTGCAGGTATCGCGAATTGGGGGCGGAGCAGTGAGGTCTTGCAGGTTTTGGAGGCTGCGCGAATCACGCAGGAAGCCGGTTGTGATTGCTATCCGTATACGGCTGGGTCGAGCACTCTCGATCTGCGTCAGGTGGACGAGCGGGTGAAGATCACGATCACATGGAGTACGCCGCATCCGGAGATGGCGGGGCAATCTCTGGCGCAGATCGCAGCGGCGTGGAGCGTGACGCAGCTTGAGGCGGCGCGGCGGCTCAGGCCGGCTGGAGCTATCTATCACAGCATCTCGGAGGAGGATATGCGCCGCATTCTGTGCCACCCCGCGACGATGATCGGCTCCGATGGCTTGCCCAACGATCCCATGCCGCATCCGCGTCTATGGGGCACATTTCCGCGCGTGCTGGGCCGCTACAGCCGGGAGGAAAAGCTGTTTTCGCTGCCTGAGGCGATTCACAAGATGACGGGGATGCCCGCGCAACGATTCGGGCTTGCGGAGCGCGGGCTGGTACGCGAAGGCTATGCTGCCGACCTGGTGCTCTTCGACCCAGAGACGATCATTGACACGGCGACTTTTAGCGATCCGATACGCCCATCGGAGGGGATAACCAGTATGTGGGTCAATGGTGTACTTTCTTATACCGCCGAAGGAGCGACACGGAATCGTGCGGGACGCTTTCTCGCTCGCGGCAAAACAAAGTGGATTCAGTAGACTGGATTCAATCAAATAGACGAGGGGTGACGGATGAGCATTAAGCGCTATGGTGTTGAAGGAGGCAAGGGAACGGGTGGGCAGCATCTTCCCTTTGCGCGGGCAGTTGAAGCCGATGGGTGGCTGTATGTTTCGGGACAGGTTCCGATGGTTAACAGCGAGGTCATCGCGGGCAATATCGTCGCTCAATCCCACCAGGCGATTCACAACCTTCTGTCTATTCTCAAAGAAGCTGGATATGGGCCTGAGCATGTGGTGCGTTGCGGGGTGTGGCTTGAAGATCCGCGCGACTTCTCCTCATTCAACACGGTCTTCAAAGAACACTTCGGCGAGCATCCTCCGGCGCGTGCTTGCGTTGTTTCGCATATGGTTGTCGATTGCAAGGTGGAGATCGATTGCGTAGCCTACAAGGCTCCCAACAGTTAGCCGCGACTGCTTCAATCTTCTTCCGTTCTATCGTTCTATCGCCTGAGAAGCGCTTATCCTGTGCCCCTCGCAATGCTCATGATCGATACGCATAGCATCTTTTTGCTGGTCTCGGCTTTGGTGGCCGTGATCGGGCTGATTCTTCTCATTGCAGTGGTTAAGTTGAATCCGTTTATCTCGCTGCTGCTCGCTTCCCTCTCGCTGGCGGTGGTAACTGGTATGCCGGCTTCGACAATCATGCATTCCTTTGAGGCTGGCGTTGGCGGGGCTCTGGGGCATATTGCGATCGTGGTCGCGCTGGGCACGATGCTGGGAAAGATGATGGCGGAGTCGGGCGGGGCGGACCAGATCGCTTATACGCTCATCCGTCTCTTCGGAGAAAAGCGCGTGCATTGGGCCATGGTCGTCATCGGCCTGGTGGTGGGTTTGCCGGCTTTCTTCGAGGTCGGATTCGTGCTGCTGATTCCGATTGCATACACGGTTGCGCGGCGCACCAAGACATCGATGATCATGGTCGGTTTGCCTATGGTGGCGGGGCTTTCGGTGGTTCACGGATTGGTGCCGCCGCACCCTGCGGCGCTGCTTGCTGTCACTATCTACAAGGCGGATGTGGGCAGGACTATTTTCTATGCCTTGCTGGTCGGTCTTCCAACTGCGGTCATCGCAGGGCCGCTTTATGCCAAATTGATCGCGCCGCATATCCAGCTTCCGGCCAAGAATCCAATGGCTGCACAATTCGTCGATCATGGTTCGGAACGCAGCCTGCCAGGCTTCGGGCTTACTTTGTTTTCCATCCTGCTGCCGGTGCTTTTGATGCTGATCGGTAGTTGGGCGGACTCCATTGCCGTGCCTCAGAGTGCTTGGAACGAAGGACTGCATCTGGTTGGCAACGATGATATGGCGTTGCTGATTGGCGTGCTGGTTAGCTTCATTACGCTGGGCCGGCTGCGAGGCTTCTCGCGGGAGACGATTCTGCGCTTCAGCAATGAGTGTCTTGCGCCTACGGCTACGATCACGATTCTGGTTGGCGCTGGAGGGGGCTTTGGCAGAATCTTGCAGGATAGCGGCGTCTCTCAGGCCATCATCGGGGTTGCGCTGCAGAGTCATATTCCGTTGCTGTTGTTGGCGTGGCTGCTGGCTGCGTTGATGCGCCTGGCGGTGGGGTCGGCGACTGTAGCTATGACTACTGCAGCAGGTATCGTTGCTCCTATCGCGTTGCATAGCACGGGTGTTCATCCAGAGCTGCTCGCTATTGCGACTGGAGCTGGTTCGCTTATCTTTTCCAACGTCAACGACGGCGGCTTCTGGCTTATCAAAGAGTATTTCAATATGAGCGTTGCGCAGACGATCAAGACCTGGTCTATCTGCGAAACGATTATCTCGGTCGCGGCGCTGCTTTTCACTGTCGCTCTATCATTCGCACTGTAATGGACGAAGCGATGAAGGCTATCGGTTGATCCAAGGTATAAGTCTCAACCTCACGAGGATGGAATGGTAGACAGAATGTTGAATATGGCATCTTCACGTCGAAAGTTTCTGAAGGGTGCGGCGGCTCTTACTGTTGCATCTTCCGCGCCAGGCATCGCGCGTGCCGTAGCCGCTCGTGGCGGCACGAAGAAGTTTGCGTATGTTGGCACAAACACAGGCGCGGTCGGCGCCGGAAGCAATGGCGAGGGTATCTATCGGTTTGAAATGGAGACCAACAATGGCGAGCTATCTCACTGCAAGTTGGTGGCAAAAACTGCGAGCCCTTCGTGGATTGCGATTCACCCGTCTAGCAAGTATTTGTACGCGGTAAACGAGGTTGCCAATTACAACGGCGGCAATGGTTCGGTAAGCGCGTTTGCGATTGACCAAGCCAGTGGTGATCTCAGCCCGCTGAATACAGTCAGCTCGGAAGGTGCGGGGCCTGCTCACATGAGCGTCGATGCTTCGGGCAGATTTGCTTTTGTGGCTAACTATGGCGGTGGAAGCATTGTTGTGCTTCCCATCCTCGATGGCGGCAGGCTTGGAGAGGCTGTCGATGTACATCGCGATAACGGCTCTCTTGGCGGCCAGCAAGCGGCTCATGCGTCCCCTGGTAGTTTTGCTGTCAGCGGACACGACGCTCCGCATGCGCACATGATTCAGGCCGATCCTCAGAATAAGTTTGTGCTAGCCACCGATCTTGGCCAGGACCGGATCTATGTCTATCGCTTCGATACTCAAACAGGGAAGTTGGCTGCATTGCCCAGTGCGCCTTTTGTCTCTTTGCCTTCTGGAGATGGGCCGCGTCATTTTGCTTTTCATCCCAATGGGCAGTGGTTATACGCAATCCAGGAAGAGGCTTCGACGATCGTCTGCTTCCACTATAATCCGGCGACGGGAGCGTTGGCTTCGCAGCAGACCATCTCCACGCTCCCGGAAGGCTTTGCGGGATCGAGCTTTGCTTCAGAGATTCTGGTATCGCCGGATGGGAAGTTTCTCTACGCTGCCAACCGGCTGCACGATACGATCGCGATCTTTGGCATCGATACGAGCGGTAGACTCCGGCGCATCGGAGAGGCATCGACGATGGGCGAGTATCCGGGTCAGTTCCAGATCGAGCCCAGCGGCAATTTTCTCTATGCATGCAACAGGCGCAGCGACAACATTACTTCATTCCTGATTCATCGCGAGACGGGATTGCTGACCTTTACTGGACAGTACACGCCTGTGGGAAGCCCTGGAAGCATTGCGTTTCTCCCGTGATTGTTGGGGATGGCGCCCCGTTGCTCATGTAGACTGAGT
>Ga0206868_10126_pt2 | contig 21831 bp, 18 predicted proteins | sample Alteio_BWOrgCont_38_FD_152901 | JGI IMG/M metagenome (GOLD analysis project Ga0206868, IMG submission 152901) | Enriched cells from forest soil in Barre Woods Harvard Forest LTER site, Petersham, Massachusetts, United States -... | ecosystem: Environmental > Terrestrial > Soil > Temperate forest >... | reverse complement strand
ACCCGTTAAAACCTGGAGGCATTACGATGTCGGGCTTGCCACTCGCGGATGGCCAAATGCAGATGACAATTGCTTGGATCAGCCAACCACCCAATGCCGCGGGCAGTGAAAGGAGAAACGACACAAACGCGATCGCGTAAATCTCGAAGAAAACCTTCGCTACGTCGAGTTTCGGCAATTGGGCAATCAACCCCCAAAGGCTTTCGCTCTCTTTGCCCATGCCGCCCGCCAAGTCTACAAGGCCGAGTGCGATGAAAACACAAACTGACGCGACCAACCAAAGACGTTTGTTGGTGCGTCCGAGGTTTCTGTTGAACACTCGCATCTCTATTCCCTCAGCAATCAGGTCTTGATGCGACGTCGCCCATTCGAAATCAACGCCTCATTGTCCGTCGGAACCGTTCGCGGATCAAGGGGCATCGGCCAAATGAGTTGGCGGAATGCGGCCTTTGTACTGATGGGGCCGAGATTTCCGCTTCTTCGGATTATTCGGATTCTTACTGGTCCCATTTAGTGGCAAGCAATTCATCGAGGCCCTCGGAAAGAAGATCCATCACATGAGCGATGGTCAGGCCGAGGTGGATGGCGATCTTTTCCGGCGTGTGCTCTTTCCCATCCCAGAGGCCGATCCGCATTTCGATGGCAAAGCGTGCGCCGGGCGCGAGAGACTTCAGACGGGCGATCTGTTGCTCTTCGAGTAGGACGAGGGCGGGCATCGGGTCGGCGAATTTGTTGATGGCAGAGTCGCCTTCGCTAGTGAAGGCGATGGCGTCGTGAGGAAGCTGTTGTTCTTGCTCACGTTCGACGGCTTCGACCAGGCGGCGAATGATGCAGCGCGTCGCGTAGGTCGAGAATGCGAAGCCGCGTTCGGGTTTGTAGTTGTTGGCGGCGAAGACAAGCGCGACGTGGGCTTCGCCGATGAGATCGGCCAGCGGCAGGTAACCGTAACGGAAGAATCGATGCGCCTGGGCGTAGGCAATGTTGATATTGTCGATGGCCAGGCGTTGAGCTTCGGTCAATGCGGGCATTGGCTTTCCTCAATGGTAAAGTCAGGCGATGCGGAGTTCCCAACGGCGTTTCGGAGCCGGGCTTTGCACCTTAGGTCGCGGCCGGCTCGGACAATTCCACTGGCCGCGGCGGCTAATGCTGGTCGGCGACCAACCGGCGGCTTTGTAAATGGCGCCCGTGTGAGCAACGGTGTCCTGATAGCTGATGAGATTGACGACGTTCGGTCGGGTGCGGCGAATGAGCCGCGCCATGACGGCGAGCATGCGGCTGGGTGTGTTTCGCGGCGCATCCGGGGCAACAGCGAGACGGCGCAACTCAAGCCAGCGCCGCTGCGGCAAACGCCGAGCGACCGGATTGCTCCAAATAGCGATGGCGTAGATCGTTCCGCCGTAATGCGCGGCATAACAGAGGTACGGCTGATTCTTGATGAATCCGGTTCCGAAGCGAGGCAGGCGCGAGTGCCAGACTTCATTCAGCGCCTTCGCGTGAATGAATTCGATCGGTTCGAAGCGGAGCTGTGTCGCCCGGAGCTTTGCAACCCATCCCCATTGCCTGTGTTTTCATACGGAATTGTTCTGTTGTGCAATTAAATGGGCTCAATTTGCGGTCGCGGAGTCGTCGGGGATGATGAATTCGACATCGGCTTTGATGGCGTCAGATTGAAGGGCGTGAATGGCGTCAGCCAGTTTACCGAACGGATTATCGCCGGGCTTGGAGATTTGATAGAAGCGTTTTTTGCACGAGTGACAATGAACGGTGTCGGTAGAGTCAGTCACATCGGCGAGACGTTCGATATCAACTTCGGTTGTCGTCTTGCATTCTTTGCAAATGACGCGAACGGTTTTGAGCTCGGTCAAAAGGAAGGCGAGCAGTTTACGGCTCATGTCTAGAATCCTCAGAGCTCAGACAACGTCGCTTGAATGAGCTGCCATTGTTTTTAGCTTGTTTTCGGTATTTTTCAGCATCAGTTCGCGAAGGCGGCTGATTTTTCTGGTCGCAATTCTCGCGACAAAAGTATGGCCGTGGCGCGAGCGCCGCCTTAGATTCAAACCATCTCACACTGTCTGGCCATCTTTTGATAGTCTGACAGGTTTTTGAATGACGACATAGCCGCCCGGATTGCGGCACAAACCAGGGGAATGTGGAGTCTGCGAAGAAATTCGCAGTCTTTACGATTCCCTTTTTTCGTTTCTGGAGGTGAAGCAAAAGAAAAGGCGGTCGGGATAGGTCTGGAAAACTGACCCCGACCGCCAATACCCAACGCTCCCGTAGCTCAGTGGCTAGAGCAGGTTCCTACTAAGTCCCAGGTCGCCGGTTCGAATCCGGCCGGGAGCATTTTGCGCGCTCATTGTATCCGGACATCATCAAAGGCAACAGACTGCGAGAAAACATGACAACGATTCGAGACGGACTGGAGTGGACTAGGTACTACCCCTCCTCCTTCCTGATCTTCCTCTTGGCAGCATCAAGGAGTACCGACCGAGCCCAGGCAGCCATTCCCTCCGGCTCAGTCTTCGTCGCTTCCGCGATGACTTTCTTTTGCTCGGTCGTGAGCGGGATGCGCAAGTCAGTATCCATGCGCAGCGCACCGGCTTTTCGTGGTCGTCCCATATAGCGGAGTATTGTAGCAAAGATATTCCGATAAAGTCAACCAACTGACATTGTTTCGTGGAGTTATTATGTCTACAATACTGAGAGAAAAACATCAAATGATTTGTTGGGATGAACGCATGGAACTCCGCGAACTCAAAGCCTTGGAAATAGCGGCGCGTTGCCATCTAAAGTGCCAAGACGGCACTTGGATTGTGCCGAGCCAAACGAGTCCGGGCAAGACGTATCTCGTCAACATCTGGGCCAGTCCGACTTGCACTTGCGACGATTTTCAGACGACGGCCAAGCCGTGCAAGCACATTCTGGCGGCGCGTATCGCATTCGAGCGCGACGGCGGAAAATCGTCCGCCATCGTGGTCGATACCGAGCCGAAGCGGAAAACGTACAAGCAAAATTGGCCGCTTTATAATCGCGCCCAACAGACTGAGAAAAACCGATTCCAAGAACTCTTGGCCGAACTATGCCGCGGGCTTGTCGATCCGCCTCAACCGGGAGTGGGGCGACGGCGCATGAAGCTCGCCGACGTCATCTTTTCCATCGTTTTTAAGGTCTATACATCGGTCAGCAGTCGGCGCTTCGCTTGCGATCTTCAGGAAGCATTCGACCGGGGACATATCAGCCATTGCATGAACAGCGTTCAGGTTTGCATCTTTCTCGAAAAGGAAGACATCACGCCGATTCTCAAAGAGCTAATCGTGCGGAGCAGTCTGCCCCTGAAAGCAATCGAAACGACGTTCGCGCCGGATTCGACCGGATTCAGCACGAGTCGATTTCATCGTTGGTTCGATGAAAAATATGGCTGCAATCGGTCGGGCAAAGTCTTCGTCAAAGCGCACGCTATTTGCGGCGTTCAGACCAACATCATTACGGGCATCGACATACTTGACCAATACTCTCCCGACTGCCCGCAATTCGCCGGACTCGTCAACAAGACGGCGGAGAATTTCAAAATCGACAGAGTGTGCGCGGATAAGGCTTACGTCGATCATGGCAATCTTGATCTAGTCGAGAAGCACGGCGGAACGGCATACATCCCGTTCAAAGCGAATAGCGTACCCGGCGCGGCGGGAAGCGTCTGGGAAAAGATGCACCATTACTATCAATTCCGCCGCGAAGAATTCAATGCACACTATCACCAGCGCAGCAACATCGAGTCTACGTTTTCGATGGTCAAAGCTAAGTTCGGGGACCACGTTCGCAGTCGAACCGACACGGCGATGAAGAACGAAGTCTTGTGCAAATTCCTCTGCCACAACATCGTCGTTGTCCATCAGTCCGCGATCGAGCTGGGCATTGAGCCAGTGTTCTGGCCGGAAAACGGCACCGAACTTTATCCATCTGTACTCCCTTTCACGCGAGCGTGATATACTATCGAGCGATAGTGAAAACCTTATCAGTGGGGAAAGATCAATGCCCCGGCCAGAATCGGCCGGACAAACAATCGAATGACGCGCGTGCGTCATGTATCGCTTCGCGGAACCCGCCAGCCTGAGTCAGAATCTGACTCTTGTATCCAACAATAGGAAGCGGTGCTGAGCCGCGCCCCGAAAGGGGCGTCGGCCAGGCCGTTCCTATTGCCCCCTGGCGGGGGTCCGTGGGCGTCTTGGTTCGACGCTCCGTTCCTTTTTCGGGGGTATTTCATGCCGACGATTTTTACCTGCCAATCGTGCGGCGCTAGGCTGCGAGTTCCAGATAGCGCCGCTGGCAATCCGTTCAAGTGTCCGAAGTGCAAAGTCACGTCCCGAATGTCAGCCGATCAAGATGATGGCGACGAAGAGCCGCAACAAAAGTCCAACAAGTTTATCTTCATCGGCGCTGGAATAGCTGGCGCTGGCGTGTTGATAATCAGTCTTGTTGTTGGCATCATCGTTTTGCTTTTGAACAAGAGCTCAAAAGATACTTCAGCATCGGTCGCCAATCAGATTGCGCAGAATCAAGGGAATGAAGAGCAAAAGCCAGATGCGCAACCAGCGCGGAAACAGCCGCCGATCGAGCAAGAACAGCCGAATGGTCAGCCGCCGAAGATGGCGGTTCCGCAAGAAGCCGAACAGCCGAAACCGCAACAACCAAATGCCAAACCGTTGCCCGGAGAGCCAGTTATCACAGAGAATGACTACGTTTTTCACAACAGCTACGTCAACAACCAAATCGGATACGACGACAAGTATCTCGGCAAAGTCGTGGCGCTTCGCGGATTCGTAAAGCCGCCAAAGCGCGATAGGTCAGGTCGCTACTTCGTCACTTTCTATTCCGACGCAACTTTTGGAATCCCAGGAGTCAGCACTGGGACGCCAGAAAAGGATATGGCATGGTGCTTCATACATCCCGACGCCAAATCACAATTCGTCGAAGAAAACCTTCACCATCAGGGTGGTATTGTCATCAAAGGAACCTGTCGCGGGCTCGAAGCGAACCCTTTCGCTCATCAAGGCCATGTCCTAATCCTTGAAGATTGCGTTTTGATACCGCCAGATCCAAACAAGAAAGGACAGCCAGCAGCTCCCGTTATCATGCCGGGCAATCCTACGCCTAAGCCAAAAGAAACGCATCCGGGCGACAAACGGCGAGCGTGGCGCTCAACGTCAAAATCACGCGGCGGCTTATTCCGTGAAGGGCTAAATGGGCAATGGACAGAATTCGACAAAAGCGGAAAGCAAGTCGGACTATGGAAGGAGAAGAATCGAACCGAAGAATACGTCGAACTCGAAGATTACACCCACACTTCTCTACTTCGGCTCAGCGACAGTAAAGCGATGATGGCGAGTGTCAAAGACGGAAAGTTCAAGCCAACGCCAAATGGCAGCGGCGAATGGCTTGAAAAGTAGCCGCTGAGGATGCCTATTCACGTCACGCGATTGCTTTTGTTCGTGAAAAAGCGCGAATCCTACAATTAAGATAGTGCCCCCTGCGCCGTTAGCAGCGGCCAGGGGGCTTGGTCCCCAACTTTCTCGGAGTCAGGAACATGAATAGTATTTCCATCGAATTCGAGTGCCGAAAATGCAAGACGAAACAATCAATCACGTTGACCAAGCAACGACCGACAGCGCAGGAGCGAAATCAGCCCAAGCTGATGAAGCATCAGGCAGCCCAGGTGACTTGTCGCAATTGCGGCTTGTCCCAAGAAATACCGGTCGCGAGTTAGCCACCGGAGAAGTTCGCTTCGCTTCTGAGGAGGATGAAGCCAATTTTCTGAGACTCCAGAACGAATCGCATCCATCACTCGGTTCTGACTGGATTTGGAAGTCTGAGCCAACTCTCTCGAAAAACTGACCATCCGCAAAAACTCCCGATAGCCAAACAAAAAGGCTGTCGGGAAAATCTAAGTCCACTTCCCGCTGATATTTATTTCCCCTCGGCGCAATAAATTGCAGAAGGTGAAGAGAAAGACGGACAAAGCTGTCGCCCGGCGCAGATTTTTATTTTTTCGGCCCCGGTGACAAAGCGCCAGGATGGGAGTCGAACCCTCCTCTCCCGCCCGGCATGGCGGTCGCATCAGCCGGATGCTACTGGCGCAATCTCGAACGTCGTTCGTCTCGGTCGTGTCCGGAATTGTCCGCTTTTGTCCGCGCCCGGGAGAATTTCGCCCTCCTCCAATCTTTTGATGACCGCTCGTGTCCGGAATTGTCCGCTTTTGTCCGCGCCCGGGAGAATTTCGGCGCCCTCCATCCTCGACCGAGTTGCTCGTCGCCGTGGATCGGTACATTGTTATTCCTCCGGGAGTGCGGGACTGTCTTCGCTGTCTCTCCCCACAGCCCAGCGCGATAGATAGCCGGTGCCACGGCATTCCGGGCAGCCGCGGCCTTTGCAGCTGCGGTGAACCAGGAGGGGCTGGGCTTCGACGATGCGAATCCGGGCGGTGGCGAGTGTTTCAAGCAGGTCGCTCAAGCAGAGCCACTTCGACCAGCGCGACGCCGTTGTAAACTCTGCCATCAGCCGGTCGATTCGCGCCGGCGCTTCGTGGTGAAGCGAATCACCAAATACCTTTTGCAGCGACTTCGGAATCCGGTAGCCCGAGGCATCGTAGCGCACGAGCCGAATCGGTGGAGCGATTTCGCTCTGAGCATCCGACTCCGTCTCGACGGCTCGTGGGCTGGGATTCACTGCGCTTGCAGACGAGGACGAATTGGCAGCCGCGATTTGGTTAGCCTCTGCGGCAAATCCGCGCCGACCGACGTTCATCGTCTTCACGACATTATTTTTTTCGAACTTTATTACCGGCGCGCTCTTCGCGTTCAACTCGGCGCGTACACGATCCACGAAGCCCCACGACAGATTCAGCTTCTGCGCCATCGAATTCGTGCTCCACTCGCGCCATTCGGGATCGGCGAGCAAGACTTCGACGGCGTGCCGCTTGTCCTCGTCGGTCCGGGGCAGGCCGTGGCGGGCATTGTCGAAGAGCGAAAAGAGCAGGGCGTCCTTGAAGGTTCCCTTGCGGACGATCGCTTCGACATCGAGGACGCCGAGGAGCCGACGGGCTTGGACGCGATGGTAGCCGCCTGCCATCCAGAGCCGCTCGGAGTCGTCGAAGACAGTCACGGGCGGGAAGATGTCGCCATTCTGCAAGGCGTCGGCGTATTCGCGGGCGACGCGCTCGTCGACGCCGCCGACGCGCGCTTGCAGCCGCACGTCTAGCGTTAACAGGTCGAGCGCGATCGTTTGCAGTTTTTGCTCGGTCATGTCTCGATTCCAAATGCAGATGTTCAGGCCAATACGCGGGCGGTGGCCTCACGCGCTTCGCGGAGCCGCTCCTCGACCATCTGTTTGTGCTTGACCGAACCGTCCGGCGAATGAACGGCGACGGAAAAAACCAACCAACGCCGCAGACACTCGACGAGCTCGCGGTTGTAGCGGTTCTCGGCATCCAGCTTCAGGGACAGCACCTTGGCGCGCTCTTCGCAGTTTTTCATGGTTCATGCTCCTTTTCGTTGGCGCGATTGAAACTTTCGCAACGCCTTCGTGCGCCAAGCATCGAAATGTCCGCGCCAAATGCGGTAGTCGGTGCCGAGCCGCTCGGCCGGAAACTCGCCGCGGCGAATGAGCCGGTACACCGTCACTTTCGAGCAACGCATCAGTTCCGCGACCTCTTGCGTGGTGAGGTAATCTTTGGCTTTGCGATTCCCGGACATCGGCCACCTGAGTGCAATGAGGAAACTCGGCGCAAGCCCTGCGCAGCGCGGTCATGGCAGCGCGACACCGCGTCGCTTCGCCGAAATTGGCTTGAGATTGCAGCTGGAGATGGGTAGATTGTTTACATCCCCAGCCGTCCTCACCCCATGATGACCGTTGGCGGAATCCTCCCCGGCCGGTGTTAGCGCACCCGCCGGGGAATCTTTTTCCCATTGAACTTTACCTAGCCCATCTTGATAAGGCAAGGTCGGTAAGTGTACTTAGGTATACTTAATCAACTTTAGCATCAAAATCGCCAAAATCGCCTTTAAGAACAAAATGAACTCCGAGCCATTTGGCTGGTGGCGGATGGCGGCCGTGCAACCTTATAATTGGGGCATGATTACTAACGGGGAAAGAAGCATCCATGATCGAATTAACCGGCGAACAAATCGAATCGCTCAAATCTCCCGAAGACACGCCCGCTCGCATCGTCAACCCGCAGACAAAAGAAACATTCATTTTGTTGCGTGCAGATGAGTACGAGCGATTGAAATCGGAAGAGTTCGACGCTAGTCCTTGTACGCGCGAAGAACTTGAAGCGCTGAATTGGGAAGTGCTGGATCGTTTGGAGCGGGAGGAAAAGGCGCTCGCGGAAAAAAACGGCCCGCGATCTTCGTCCAATCCGACCACTATGCCAACACGGTCAGAACGGTCATTATTGCCCAAATCACGACAAATCTGAAAATGGCTGCGGACCCATCCTGCCTATTAATCAATGTGAATAGTCCTGAAGGCAAGGCAGCTGGACTCGACCAAGATTCCGTCGTTTCTTGTTTGCTCCTTCAAATCGTCTATTCAGACTCGATCGTGCAGGTTCTAAGTTCGCTGTCAAATGAAATGAATCAAAGGCTCGATGACTGCCTTCGGGCTGCCCTGGGATTGTAACTAATTGCGCCCTAGCGCTCATCGCGTCAAAACAAATCTCACCCATCCCGGTATGGCTTTTTCTGCTTGTAGTTCTCGAGCATTTTCTTGCCGACGTCGCCGGCTTGTTTAGCGTAATCGGCGTCACTCAGCGCTTTGGTCATCCACTTGACCGCTTCGTCGAAATCGCCGGCTTCGGCGTAGCAAGCGGCGAGAGTGTCGATGCACTGATTGTTTTTCCATTCCGTGAGTTCGCAAGCTTGACGGGCCACCTCGACCGCTTTCTTGCCGTCGCGGAACTTGGCGTCGGGGCAAGTTGCGAGCAGCCACGCCTTGGCATTGAGCACGGGAATCGCTTTTGGATCGAGCTTGATCGCGGCGTCGAAGTCCTCGATCGCTTTGTCGAATTGCTTCTTTTGACGCCAAGCGACGCCGCGAATATAGAACGCGTCGACAAAGTTGGGATCGATACGAATGACTTCGTCAAAATCCTTGATGGCCTTGTCCGGGTCACCTTTGTCTAGCCAAGCGGTCGCGCGGCTGGCAAACGCTTCGACGAACTTCGGATCGAGTTCGATCGCCTTATTGAAATCGTTGATGGCTTTGTCGTAATCTTTCTTGGCATACCAGGCCGAGGCACGGTTGGAGTACGCTTCGACGTACTTCGGATTAAGCTCAATCGCCTTGTCGAAGTCCCTAATACCGCGATCGAAGTCACCCTTGGCATTCCAAGCCCAGCCGCGATTGTTCCACGCCGGCGCGTGCTTCGGGTCGATTCGGATGGCCTCATCGTAGTCTTGCAGCGCGGCGTCCACGTCTCCCTTGGCGACAAGAGCTGACGCCCGGTTGGAGTAAGCAAATAGATTCTTAGGATTCTGCCGGATCGCTTCGCTGAAGAAAGGAACAGCGTCGTCGATGAGAACGGCTTTGTCCTTCGGAAACCAGCCCTTCTTGTCATTATGTTGGACGCGCAGCCAACCGTCTTTGTCGTTCAGCACTCGGTAACTCATGCGATCGAGGGTGCCGACGTAGACCTGCTCTTCGGTCTTCGGGTCGGTGTACCCGAATTTGACGCCCGGCTCCTTCATGACGACGATCCTGCCCACCCACGAATCGTCGGCACGCGCGAATCCGGGCACCGCGAGGACGAACAATGCGATCAGAATGTGATTCGACGCGCGCATACGACGCTCCAGGGTGCAGGAACAAGTGGAAGAGAATATTGTCGGAATCGATGTGAGGTGATGCAAGGGGAGTGGGGAGTGGGGAGTGGAGAGTGAAGAGTGAAGAGTGAAGAGTGAAGAGTGCGTGTTTGTCTTTCTCTCCACTCTTCACTCTCCACTCTTCACTGTCTCGCTTACATCCGGAAACGGTTGATCAGCTGCCGCTCGGAGCCTTGGATGCGCTCGAGGAGCGCGTTGATCGTGGCGGAGTCGGGGAGGCTGCGGCGTTCGAGTTCGGCGGCGCGGCGGAAGTCGTTGTAGGCAGATTCAGTCTTGCCCAGCGGCAAGCGAGTCAGGCCTAGGAAGTACAGGACGCGGGCGTCCTGATTGTTGAATCGCGCCGCGTTTTCGAGCTGTTCTTCGGCGGCGGCGTATTGCCGGCTGAAGTAAAGCTGCACGCCGAACGAGAAGAATCGTTCGGAACGCGCGGGGTCGGCCTTTGTTGGAACTTCGACCGCCGCTATTGGCTGCGTCTGTGGTTGGGGCGCGGGGCTTGAGGTATGCGAGCGCTTGAGTAAGTCTTTGAGGCGCGCGATTTCGGCGGCTTGGGCATCCGGATCAGCGTTGACGAGTTTATCAATGGCGGCCGCAATGTCGGCCGGCGTCGCCCGCTCGCCGACGAGGTGCGCGGAGCGCAAGCGAGCCGTCACGGTCTCGTACGATTCCTCGGCGCTCTTGCGCGCCATAGTAACTTCGGCGAGAGCTTTTCGGGCTGAGGCTTCGCGAGTGGTCGCTTTGTCCAGTTGTTCGGCGGCCGATTTCTGCAAGGCGGTGAAGGCGGCGTCTTTCCTGACGAGATCGGTTTCGAATTGATGAGCCTCGCCTTTTGCCTTCCGCCAATTCTCTTCCGCTTGCTGGCGCTCTTTCGCCAACGACTCGATGGTCGTTGCAACATCTTCCGGATTGCTGATCTTCAAGGTTTCGGTGAGCGACTTCATCGCCTCGTCGTATTTTCGCTGATTGGCGAGCAGGACATCGACGACTTGAACGGGCGAGCGGCCGTCGAGCTTATAGCCGGCAAAATGCAGTTTCGCCTGGGCATCCCACCACGGAACCATCTGATCGTTCATGTTCATGGCGAGAGCGAGGTCGAGCTGCGGATCGGCGACCGGCGCGGCTTTGGACTTGCCGCTGACGGCTTCGAGGCGCGAGTGGGCTGCGAGGAAGAGATGGTCACGGTCGGGGAAGCTGTCTCGGCCATGCTCGTAGGTTTCGCGCGCCAGATCGTAATGCCTGAAGCTTTCATTGATGAGGCCGAGCCAGAGAGTGGCCTCGGCGTTGCGCGCGGCGGCGAGGTCCTTGCGGGCGTGAGCGACTTCGTCGGCGGATTCGTCGGGAACTTCGTTGTGTTGTTTTTGCTGACGGACGTAGGTCAACCAGCGCGACTGACCCCGACCGGCCAGGACCTCGGAGGAATCGTCGCACTGCTCGAAAGCGGTGAGGGCTTGTTCGAATTGGCCGTTGTCCAGATGCTGACGGGCCAATTCCGGCGTGACCTTTTGGATGACATCACTGGCCGTCGGCGGCAGAGCGTCGGCAGTCTTTTTCGACGAGCCGAACGCTCCCGACATCCACAGTCCGGTGCAAACGACAACCGAACCGGCGACTCCGATACCCGCGCCGCCAAGCCACGACTTGAGATCGCGCGGCTGGCGAAGATTCAGCGCATGCATCGATTGCGCCCGAAGCGTCTTCGCCGGGGCGGCCGGTCGCGGCGGCGGCGAAACCGCGGCCTGTTGAGGGATGCTCAAGCCTGCCACAGGTATCAGACCGTGCGCGAGGTTGACCTTCGAGGTGCCGTCGTCGAAATCGAGCGCGGCGGCAAGCACGTCGGTTTCGTCGGGGCGCTCGCCGCCCGATTCCTTGAGTGAGTCGGCGGCCTGGATCGCGGCCTTGTTCAAATCGACGGCGGAGCCGGTATCGTCGTTCAGATCGCGGAACCAGTCCTTTACCTCGGCGAATTCTTCGGGAGTCTTCTCATGAAGAATCGGGATAGGCGCGGGCGTGGCGGGCGCTGGTGCGGGACCTTCAAGCCGCCGACGTTCGGGCGCGCGGCGAATGCCAGAATTCTTTGCCTCGCGTTCCAGGTTCTTCAGAATGGCGTTGTCGGAGATCGAATCGATCTGCAACTCCGGCAACGAACCGAGACCGACCTCGTCGTCGGAGCGCGGATGCTTGCTGCCCAAAACCTCAGCCCACGACACGATCGACCCGCCGCTCACCGGCTCCGACATCGAGCCTTGCCGGCGAACACCCGAATTGCCCAGGACCGGCTTCGTATACGTGTCGAAGTCGATCGTTCCCTGTTTCAATTCCTCCGACAATTCGACCGGCGTGAGGCCCGAATCGCTCTCGGCAACCGCCGCAGGCTTACTCGGGGCGCGATCGTTTTGCTGAACATCACTCGACGGCTCGCGAGAATCACTCATGGGCACCGGCTCCGGATCGGGCGGGTAAACAGTTGCGGCGAATCTGGTCGGATTGTGCCGAATGTTCCAGATGGGAAAAGTTTCCCACTCAGGCATAGCTTTTTTTTGAAGGAAATGCGGCGATTTCAGTCGAAAATCGGTTCAAATAAGTGTTCAGACGAACATGCTGAGTTGATTCATTTAGGAGGCGGCACGCCTAAGTCTTTGCAAATCTTGCGGCATAAGTGGTCATCGACTTCCGTGTGTCGCGGTATGGCGGAGCGGCGACGAGTCACCGGATTGACCCACCAAGAATGGCGTCGGCCTTCCCGCACGAAATCGCAGCCCTGAGCGCGAAGGTGTTCGAGCAGCTCACGCCGTTTCACGCGGAAATGCCCACTTCTTCATAGTCGCCCTTCGCCGCGGCGCGGGCTTCGCTGCGGTTCATTTCGAGTGCCTCATCGAGCGCATCGCGCAGGTTTTCCAGAAGCTCACGGCGCGTTTTACCCTGCGAATTGACCCCCGGCACCTCCTCCACCCAACCAATCCACCACTTTCCGCGATGCTGAATGACGGCAGAGTAATTCGTCGCCATGTAAGTCCCCAAGATCAAGCGATTCACGTCAATCAGTATATCAGTCCATTCGTGGCGACGACACAAGTATGAGTTTGGTGTTTTTCTGGAATTATCTGGACACGATTGGGCCTTGAAGTTATAGCTCCCAACCCTGGCGATAGTGGCGTTAGATCGAGGAAGGGCCGATGCGACTGAGCCGGTGGATGATGGCGGCGGCACTGGTCGGTGGCGGGTGTACGTTCGAACGCCCCGACGCCTCGCCCAAGCCGCTTGGTCCCGGCCAGATCATCCGCGCGCCGGCCAACGGCCAGCAGATGACGCAAGCGAATATCGAGGCTTGCACGCGCGTTTACCAGATCGGCGAACACATCCTCGCCGCGAACCTCGACCTGCCGCAACGAATGGTCTTCCGCGCCGCCGCCAGTCCGCAGGCCGAGATCTTTCATCAAGGCGCGTCGTCGGTCCTTATTACTCAGAAACTAATCGACCAGTGCGCCAACGACAATCAGCTCGCCGCCATCCTTTGCACCGAGCTCGGCAAGATGATGGCCGAACGCGCAGCCCTCACTCCGACTGAGCCCGAGTTGCCGCAACGCCCGCTCGAAGGCCCAACCTTGAATTCCACCGTCGGCTCCGCCAACGAGGACCCGATGCGCCTCGCCGAACTCGCCCAGTACGAATCGCAGCAACACAAAATCACCACGCCGCGAATCGTCGATCCGCAAGACCTCGCGAAGAAATACATGACCCGCGCCGGCTATCCGGTCGAGGAACTCGAGCGCGTCAAACCGATCCTCCGCGCCGCCGCCGAACACTCCGATCTCGAAATGCAATTGCAAGCCCGACCCCACGTCGCCCCCTTCACGCCGCCGGGATGACCGCCGACAATAACTTCGCGGCTGAAATTATCGGCAATTGACCGGCGTCTTATCGATGTCGGGCGAACCGACTCTGACGCACTTCGGAGAAGAGCCATGCGATGGGGCGCACTTTGCTTGGGGATGGCGGTCGCCGCGATGGTCGGCGGCAATGCATTCGCTGAAGAGAAGATCACTGTCGCCGAACTAATCAAGAAGTTCGACGACAAACCTGATTTAGCCAAGTCCGCGACCGGCGAGAAGTACTCGCTTGAAATCGTGATCGCCGGCATCACGAAGATCGGCGGTCAGCCCTATTACCGCGCCAAGACCGATTCCAAGTCGGCGCGCATCTTCATCGCTCTCGACAAGGAACTCAAAGCAGACGACAAGTTGCTCGTCGCCGCGACCGTCAAGAGCGCGACTTGGAATGCCAAGGACGGAAAGCGCATCATTTTCGATCCGGCGACTGTCGAAGAGGAAGTCGCGATCGCGCCGCCGCAGTTCACGGCGGAGCAATTCAAGATCAAGATGGCGGAAGATTCGGTGAAGTTCGCGAAGGAATACAAGGGCAAGACCATTCGCCTCATCGGCCGGGTCACGCTCAGCAACGGCCCACCAGCGAATGCGCCAGGACCGCGAACGGGAGCAAATAACAACGCGGACGTGGATACGCCCAAAGCCTATCTCTGGTTCCAGAAGACCTGGACGAAATTCGGCATGTCGTATGTGACGATTCAAGTCAAATTCGCCGACGTCAACGGCAAGGTGTTTATGCCGCACAACAGCGCCGACATCAAGATCGAATGCGTCGTCGAAGAAGCAAACGGAATCGCGATCGTGATTAAAGATGCGAAAATCGTCAAGTAAATGGTGCAGGGCGCATTTTTGGGTGGCACGCCGGGGTGTCCAGCCACGTCCGGGTGCCGTGTTCCTCGATGCGGCGAGTGCCAAGGATCTCGCCGAAGTCCACGCCCGAGAAGTGGTTAGCGGGCGAGATGACTGATTCCTGACGATGGAACAGGAACTTTGGTGGCGAGTCTAATGCCAGTTTAAGCAAATTGCCGTATGCGAGTAAACTCGACGCTTGGCGCCGTCGCGGTTTGAATAGTTAAGTGACGAACGACTGCTTGCTTATGGCTTCGCGAAGGTCGAATTGTCGAGCTTTTCCAGCTTCTGGCAATCCGTGGCATCGTTTTCAATGTACTTCTGACCGTCGCGATGAACGGCTTGCTTCATGGCAAACATCACGCCGTTGATGGGCTTGTAATCGGAAAAGAACGATTCGATATTCATTTGCCGCCCGTCGCGCTCCATCGTTTGCTCGATCTTGACGAGCAAACCCGATTCCTTGTCGAAGAAGAATTTCCGGTCGGTGTAACCCTTGGCGGAAATCTTGACGCCCGCAACCGGCTTGTCGTTAACTTTGTCGTCGCCGATGAGCGAGACCTGGATCTGCTTGTCCTTCAACAAAGGCACCAGATTTTCCAGGTAGTTCTGGTATTCTTCGTCTTTGGCTCGGTCGAGATCGACGCCCTTCAACTCTTCGGTTTTGCCGTTCTCCGACCGCCAGCCTTTGCGGCCGTTCAGCACGCGGATTGAGGTGACTTTCTGCTCGCCGAGATCGATTTGGATTTCTTCGCGAAGTTTGTCCGGCAATTGGCCGGCGATGCTGCCGGCAAATCTGAACTCCTTGCCATCTTCGTACACCACGCCTTCCACTTTCACTTTAACGGCCTTGTACTTCGTGAGGTTCGCTTGCCCGCCATGCGCCTTGATCGCCTTTTCAATGACGGCGTTGGCCTTGTCGTCCGCGCTAGCGCGGGCGACGAAGAAACAGAAGAAAGCCAGGGTAAGCGTGGTGAAGCAGCGCATGGCAGATCATCCGGAAGTGATGGGAGCCGCCATATCGGCGGCACAGTCTTTATAGCGTCGCGCCCAGCCGAGTCAGCGCGCTCTTGGCGTCGGCATTTCCCTGCGCGGCGGACTTGCGATACCAGGCGATGGCTTCGTCGCGGTTGGCGGCGATGCCGCGGCCGGATTCGTACATGCGCCCGAGATTGTAAGCGCCATACATGCTGCCGGCCTCGGCCGCTTCGCGGTACAATCGCACAGCCTCGGCCTCATTCTTCTCAACGCCGCGGCCGTTTTCGATCATCAGGCCAAGATCGCTCTTCGCGTTGGGAAGGTTCTGGGCTGCGGCTTTGCGATACCACTTGACCGATTCTACGTCGTCTTTGGCCACTCCCACGCCGTTGGAGAGGTGATATCCCAGACTCTCCTGAGCGACGGCCACGCCCCGCTCGGCGGCTTTCCGAAACCAATTCGCTGCTTCGGCGTCGTCCTTAGTTACGCCGTGACCGAGCTCATAGGCGACGCCGAGGCGGTTCATCGCGACGGCATTCTCTTGTGCCGCGGCCTTGCGATACCATTGCACCGCTTCGGCTTCGTCCTTGGCCACGCCATTGCCGAACTCCAGCACGAGACCGAGATTGCACTGCGCCACAGGCAAACCCATCTCGGCCGCCTTGCGATAGAGCTTCACACCCTCGTTCGCGTCGCGCTCCACTCCTTGGCCCGAGACATAGCAATGGCCCAGGTTGTTGATCGCCATCGCATATTCTTTTGCCGCTGCCTTGCGATACCACTCGACCGCCTCTTTTTCGTCCTTGGCGACCCCCATACCATTCGACAGCATTACCCCGAGATCGCTTTGCGCCGCGGGCACCCCCAGTTCGGCGGCCTTCCGGTACAACCTCACCGTTTCTTTTTCGTCCTTGTCCACGCCCTGTCCGAATAGATAAGCGAAGCCCAGATGGTACATGGCCAGAGGATTATCCTGCGCCGCGGCCTTGCGAAACCACTCGACGGCCTCCTTTTCGTTCTTGCTCGTGCCGCGACCGCTCGCCAGCATGAGGCCGAGCCAATCCTGGGCATTCGCCAAACCGGCAACAGCCGCCTGGCGCAACAGTCTGACGGCTTCGGTATCGTCATTGGATACGCCTTTCCCTTCAGACAACAGAAACCCGTACTGATACACCGCTTCGGGAAGGCCGGTCTCGGAAGCCCGGCGAATCCATTTCGCCGATTCTGTAGCGTCGCGGGTGACGCCAGGCGCGAATTGCATGTAGGTGCCGTAGAGCATCATCGCCATCGGTTCGCCCTGATCGGCAGCTTTGCGCGCCCACGTCATGCCTTCAGTCGCATTGGCCGCAACGCCAGTCCCAAATATCAGGCACATGCCGTAGAGAGCCTGGCCGCGTGCGTCGCCAGCTTCGGCCGCCAAGCGCCAATTTGCCACGCGCGACGCTGCGTGCTTGTCGCGGAATTGCCCCGGCATTCTCAAAGCCCACATCCGCCGATACTCGAGCCAATCCGCGCGGAGCGAGTCGTCCTGCAATTGGCCGCGCGTCGCCGACACCAGTACCGGCTCGACGTTGTAGTCGGCCTTCAGGTTCGGCGATTGCGTCGCGCCGTCGCCGATCATTTCCGCAACATCGCGGCGCACGCGGCGCGAAACGTAAGAAGCGAGACTGGCGAAGGTCACTTCCTGATCACCATCCGCAGCCCGGCCCTTCAAGCCCTCGATCACGTGATAGAAGAACACGCCATGCTTCAATTTCGACGACTCGAACGCTTGCTCACCCGCACCACAGCTAAAGAGCGCGGCCACACCCGGCGGTGGAGGCGGCGCGGATGCCGACGTGACGCCCCGGCCTGCGCCTCGACTCGCGGCCGGATCGTCGCGGCACGCATCAACCAGCAGCACCTTCATCGTCGCGAAGCTCTTGTCCAAATCGCGATAGATCGCGCCAATCGACACGAGCGTACCGGTGTTGGTCTTGAACGGCTTGGCGTCCATCGGGCAGAAGTACGCATCCGATTCGCCCTCGAATTGCAGGCCATGTCCGGAAAACGCAATCACGACCGTGTCGCCCTTGTGGCACTTTTGCAGAATCTGCTTCAGTTGGTTTTCGATATTCGCTTTGGTGGGTTTGAATTCGCTTTTGTCGGCTTCGGTGGTTAGGAGCGCGACCTGGTATTGGGCTGACTTTAGGACGACGGCGAGAGCGGAGACGTCGTTCTCGGCGAAGTGGAGCGCCTTGAGTTTGCTGTGATCGTACTCGTTGACGCCGACCAGCAGGGCGAAGCGCTGTGACGCGGCTTGCTCCTCGCCCGCTGCTGCCGCGCCCGCCACCAACAAAGTCAACGTTGCCAGGATTGCGTATCGAAGATTCGCGAAAGACATGACTTTCTCCCCACCCTTTGCCGCCTCAAGTTGTCGGCGTTCGTCTCCGATAAACGCCGTTATAACCCCGATACTCGGCGTGGCTGGGATTGTGACGCGACCACAACAGATTAATCGGCGAGAAAAGATGGCCAGAAATGAGATCCGACAACGACGATTGTCATGGCTTAACGCCGAGTCGCTCCAGCGCCTTTTTCGCGTTCGGATCAAAGTGTGCAGCGGCCTTGCGATACCATTCGATCGCTTCCGGCAAGTTTTTTGCCACGCCACGGCCGTTTTCCAACATTGTGGCAAAGGCAGATTGCGCCGAACTATGGCCTAGTTCGCCGGATTTGCGGTACCACTTCGCGGCTTCAACGTCGTCCTTCGGTATATCGGCGCCGGAGTCATACATGCGCCCAAGACACCACATCGAATACATGTCGTTTTGAGCCGCGGCCTTGAGATACCATGCGACGGCTTCTTTCCCATCTTTTGCGACGCCTCGTCCCTGTTCGAAACGCAAACCCATATATCGCTGCGCTTCGGCCTCGCCGCGGTCGGCGGCGCGGCGAAGCCATTTCACGCCTTCGACTTCGTCCTTGTCCACGTCGGAGCCATAGGAAATGCAGCGGGCGAGTTCCATCATGCCAATGACCTCGCCCTGATCGGCGGCCTTTCGAAATAAGGCGACGGCCGAGATACGGTCCGACTTTTCTTTGCTGTAGGTCAACAAACACGCGAGCAGCGCTTGCGCCCGCGGGTCGCCCGCGTCGGCCTCCAAGCGCCAGGCGGCGTGCCGTTGAGGCCCTCGTTCCTTAAGCGAGCCGTTGCCGCTCCAGCCAAACGCTTTCTTTCTCCTCTTGACGAAATCACTCCATTCTTCGCGCAATAGATCGTCGTCGGTTCGCGAGCGGCTTTTGGAGAGGAGCACTGGCTCGACCGTGTAATCGGCCTTCAAATTCGGCGATTGCGCTGCCCCATCGCCGATGATTTCGGCTGCGTCGCGCCGCACCCGTCGCGAGACATACGACGCCAGGCTCGCGAAAGTTACTTCCTGATCGTTGTCCGCGGCGAAGCCCTTCAAGCCCTCGATGACGTGGTAAAAGAAGATGCCGTGCTTCAGCTTCGGCGTCTCGTATGACTCCTCCCCAACCCCACAACTGAAAAGTGCCGCTACGCCTTGCGGAGGCGGTGGAGCTGAAGCGGAGGTAATGCCACGACTCACCCCACGGCTCGCGGCAGGATCGTCGCGGCACGCGTCGACGAGCAACACCTTCATCGTGGCAAAGCTGGCGTCGAGGTCGCGATAGATCTTGCCGATCGAAACGAGCGAATCTGTATTAGTCTTGAACGGCTTGGCATCGGCGGGGCAAAAGAACGCATCCGCCTCGCCCTCGAATTGGAGACCATGACCGGAAAAGGCGATCACGATCGTGTCGCCTTTATGGCACTCTTTCAGAATTTGACCGAGCTGTTTCTCGATGTTGAGTTTCGTCGGTTTGAGTTCGGAGCTAGCGCTTTTCGTCGTAAGGAGCGTGACATGATATTGGGCTGACTTCAGCACAACCGAGAGAGCGCTCGCGTCGTTCTCGGCGAAGTGCAGCGGTTTGAGCTTGTTGTGTTCGTATTCATTGACGCCGACGAGCAGGGCGTAGCGCTCGTGCGATTTCGGTTCATCAGCCCTCGCCACCAGTCCAAACGCGAGCAGCGCGATTGCCGCAACAATCCGCCCGAAAAGGACCGTTTCCGATCGCTTATTCATTGCCGTCATCTCCAGCATCCAAATCACCGGCGGGTGGGACGTATGCCGCGGAAGCCGCGCCGATATTCCCGTTACTAGGGAGCGTGCTATTTGTGACACGGAGAAATCGGGTTTCGCAAGATTTTGGATCGTGAAATCTCGCAGACTAGAGTCTCTACCGCGTTGATCTGTCAGTTGCTGATGCTGATGGCGTCAACCAGCCATCGGTCTTGGTCGCCATCGTTGAAAGGAATAACCAATATTACGAATTGTGACTTTCCGCCGGCCCAATCGATATGTCCTTTGAAAGTCGCCTCCCGGCCGCTGCCACCCATGACTTCGCTGTCGATCGCCCAATTCAGGTTGCCCCCGCGAACGATTATCGTGGTCGCGCGATTTCGTTCCTCCGGCGTGCAGAAACCCTTGAGTTCCTCGGTATTGGCTTTCATGACCGCGTTCATAGCCCCTTCGGCGATCGTTCGCGCCAGCTTGAGATTGCGGTCCAATTCCTTGGCATGCTCATTTGCATCCCTCTTATCGCGCGCATAGGCGAGTTCGGCTTTCGCCTTGTCGAGTTCCGATTTCAATGCAACAGCCTCAGCCCGTGCCGCGTCCGCCTCCGCTTTGGCCTTGGCCAGCTCCGGATTTGACCCCGGAGAGCAACCGGCCGCTGCTATACTCAGGATCGCCGTGAGGAAAACTCGGTGTGAAGGCATGGGTGATTCTCCATAGCGCGTCGTCATTTCAATTCCGCGCGAGTAAATACGTCGAGCATCTGCTCTTTCGACGGCGGATCGAGGACGTAGCGCTCGGCGAATTCTTCGGCTTGCGGGTATCTTGTAGCCCGTATGCGCTCGGCGGCAATCGCGAGATCATACGACGTGCGCCGTAGCTCGATGCCTTGCCCGAGCAATAGCCAATACGCGCCCGGTTCTTGAAACGGCATGCCGACGCTGCCGGCATTCACGACGCGCGTTTTGCCGACTCTCCGATCGAATTGAATGTGCGTGTGCCCGCAGACGACGATCGATGCATCTACGCCTTCGAATACCGGCAACAGTTTCTCTTCCGGAGTCCGTTCACTGAAGATCTCGTTGTCATTCCGGTGCGTCGCATGGCAAAACAGCACTGTGCCGACGCCGTCGATCTCGACGGTCGCCGTCTTCGGCCAACTTGCCAGCCGCTCGCGCTCGTTTCGCAACTCTTCCGCGGCCCAATGCATCGACTCGCGAATCGGTTCAGGCAATTTGCTCGATGGATTCCCCGCCATTTCGGCGAGCACCTCGCGTTCGCAATTCCCGGCAATGAATCGAGTCGGGATTTCCAAAGCCAGCAAGCACTCAAGGGCTTCGCGCGCCATCGGACCGGGGACGACGTCGCCACCGACAACGATCTGATCGACCCCGATTCCACGAATCTCCGCTAGCACCGCCTCCAGCGCCGGGAGGTTCCCATGGATGTCGTAAATCGCCGCGACACGCACGAGTCTCTCCCCAAACAAGCACTCACAGCGTCAATTACCGATATTGCGAGAATGCTTTCACTAATTCATCTTCCGTGAAGGACAAATTGCACGTCGGCGCGCTGTCCGCGAGGATTTTTTGAGCGATGAGGCGATTCGTCGGCGCCAGGTCATTGAAGTGATCCGCACCACGAATCGCAAAGAATTGGACCAGCGAGTTCTTGGAGGAATACTTCAGCTGCTTCAATGCGCTGGATTGCACCAACCCTTTCGTGCCTTCGAATACAAAGGTCGGCTTTTTGATCGACGCAAGCCAATAGACTGGCGACCGCAGTGCGAGTTCCTTGGTGATCGCCTCATGGTTCGGAATGTCCGATGCGTATTGCTTACCATAGGAGACTGCTAACGCAGCCGGACCGAATGAAAAAACCGCCCGGAAGCGATCGGAACACTCCGACACCAGCAAGACCAGGGCGCCGCCTATGCAGTGGCCGCCCAAATAAATGCGCTCTGGATCGACGTAGCTTTGCTGGGCGAGGAAGTCCGCGGCGGCGAGCACGTCGTCCACTTCGCCCAGGATGCCTTCATTTTGTCCGGGATTGTCGTTGCCGCCGCGCAACGACGGGAACATCATGATAATGCCGGCCTTTCGATACGCAGCGGCCGATTGATCTTTTTCC
>Ga0206868_10128_pt1 | contig 21881 bp, 15 predicted proteins | sample Alteio_BWOrgCont_38_FD_152901 | JGI IMG/M metagenome (GOLD analysis project Ga0206868, IMG submission 152901) | Enriched cells from forest soil in Barre Woods Harvard Forest LTER site, Petersham, Massachusetts, United States -... | ecosystem: Environmental > Terrestrial > Soil > Temperate forest >... | reverse complement strand
AGTCCACATTGGGCATAACTGCGATATTGGCGAGGATGTCGTGATTGCTTCGCTGACGGGAATTTCAGGGTCTTCGACGGTGGGCAACGGAGCGATTCTTGCCGGGCAGGTGGGGATTGGGGATCATGCGCATGTAGGGCCTGGGGTGATCCTGGGTGGGCAGGCTGGGGTGCTGAGCGGCAAGACTATTGAGACGACGGGGACTGTGCTCTGGGGGACTCCGGCGAAACCGCTCAGGGAATACCTGAGGGAGTTGGCTACGCTGAGTCGGCTGGCTCGGCGGAAGAAGGACCAGAAATCTGCTACGTAGAATTCGTTTCTCCCACCCTTGTCACGATGGAACTATGACAAGGATGGGGTACCCACTTTTGTGGTTGGGATGGGAGTGCCGGTTTGGCTGTGCTGGTGATTGCTGGGAGTGGGCGCGGGGCGGGGAAGACGGCTGTGGGGTGTGCGTTGATTGCTGCACTGCCGGAATTGAGCTGGATGGCGGTTAAGGTTTCTCCGCATGAGCACGATACTGGCAGGGGGCTTTGGGAAGATCTGGATTTTCATTCGGAGAAGGATACTGGCAGGTATCTGGCGGCGGGGACGCGGCGAGCGTTTCTGATAAGTGGGGTTGAAGATTCTCAGGTTGCGGAGCTGCTTTTGGAAGCCAGAGGACGTTCTTCTCAGTGCGATGCGTTGTTGGTCGAGTCGAACAGAGTCGCTGCCGGGGTTGTGGTGAATCTGGGGGAGCCGGCAGTATCCATCGCTGTGCTTGCCGGAGCAGAGGCGGAGTGGAAGGATTCTCTCTGGGAGAGTGCTGGCATGGCGGATGCGTTGGTGCTGGCGAACGGAGTTTCGCAAGAGGAGTTAACTTCGCCTTTTGTGCAGAAGCCGGTTTTTGGATTGGCGGCAGGGCAGTGGTCTGTGCCGGAGCTGGTCAGGTTTGTGCGCGCGCGGCTGTTGCCGATCAAAGCTTGATAGAGAAAGATATCTAAGTCCAGATAGAGCGATTCGAAGCTTCGCGGGAAAGGGCTAACTTGCCGGCTGGGTATTTTCAGCGGGTAGAAATAGAGACATGCGCGTGCCGTGCGAGGCGGGATCGGTGCTGCTGGCAGCGGTGATTTGCCCGCCATGCCCTTCAATGAACTGCTTGGCGATGAAAAGTCCGATGCCGGTGCCGATGGTATTGCGCGTGGTGTAAAAGGCTTCGAAGATGCGGGGCAACTGCTCGGCTGGAATGCCGGTGCCGCTATCTTCAACGGTGAGTATGACTCCCGGACCTGCCGGGGAATCCGTGTCTTGAAGTGACAACGAAAGAGTGCCGCCTGAGGGCATAGCATAGATGGAGTTCGCAAGTAGGTTGGAGATAACTTGCATGATTTCGCCTTTGCGGACTAGGACGCGACGCCTTGGCGTGAGATCGCTATGAAGCTGGATGCGCGCGGCCTTGCATCTAGGCTCGTAGATACGGATTGCGTCGGAGACCAGGTCGGCAAGAGAAACACTCATGGCGGAAGCATTTTCACGATAGTAACCGAGTGTCTGCTTGGCGATATGCGAAACTCGCACGACCTCGCTCTCCGCAGCTCGAAGATAGCCCTTTACCTCTTCGGAGCTGCCGGCATTTGTTTGAGCCAGGTAGATGAGGTTCATTACCGCTTCAAGAGGATTGTTGACTTCGTGCGCGATGGTGGCGGCCATTCTGCCGGTGGCGGCGATCTTTTCCGCTTGCAGAAGCGACGCTTCGACACGCTTGCGGCCAGAGATGTCACGGAGTATTTTCGACGCTCCGACGATCGTTCCCGACTTATCTCGTACGGGCGATATGGTCACGGAGACATCGACGAGTTCGCCATTTTTTTTGAGACGCACGGTTTCATAATGCTCGATACGCTCGCCGGCACGAATCTTTCTGATGATGACGGTTTCCTCCGAGTGCAGCTCAGGGGGAATGAGGGTAAGGATCGACTTACCCACAATTTCTTCCTGCGTGTATCCAAAGATGCGCGCGGCGGCCTGATTCCAACTCATGATGTGGCCGTTGAGATCTTTGCTGATGATCGCGTCGTCGGACGACTCTACGATGGCCGCCAACTCGGCAAGATGTTTGGAGGATTCATTCCCCTCCTGTTCTGCTTGTTCCAAGTCTTCGATCTTGCGTGTCAGTAGTTGGCGCAGGCGAAAGTTTTCGATGGCCGAGGCGGCCTGAGCGGCTACGGTCGCGATAAGGTCTTCGGCTTCCTGCTCGAAGACGTCGGTTTCTCGATGGCCGTAAAAGAGGCCGCCCAATACTTCTCCGGACTGAGCCTGGACTGGCACTGCTAGATAGCTGCGAACGGGCAGATGACCAGCAGGCATGCCGTGATGCGGTGCGTTGTGGCCGTAGCGGGAATCTTTTGTGATGTCGGCGGAACGCACGATGTGGGTGCCTTCAAAGGTGGGCGCGAAGACGGCGGTGTTGCGCGGCATCGGGAACTGGGAGAATTTTTCCGGCTCGACGCCGGACAACGTGTAGAGTTGATAGCTTTCTCCGGTGTCGCTGACGACGTTATAGAAGAAGGCTCCAAACTGGGCTCCGCAGAGCTCCAGGCCTACGTCGGTTGCCGACTGCACCAGGGCTTTCAGGTCAGTACTTTGGGCGAGCAGAAGCCCGGCTCGAACCAGGAGTTCGAGCTTGCGCTGAAGGCTTGCTGTCTGTTCGTTCTTCATAGAATTCGCGGGACGCTTAACTCGCCAAGGGCGGAGGCTGTGTGTCTCTGGAGCTGCCGTGACAATCAGGGGTTCGGCCAACAGGAGAGATGATAGCAGCGCCAGGCTGCCGGAATAGAGCAGAAGGTTACATATCGATTGAGTGGGACAAGCAAGGTCTTCGAGATTTTGAGCGACGCCTGCGCTTTTGGTCTTTGTTCTGGAGTGGAGCGTGAGTTGATCCCGCGGCGCCGCTCAAAAGAGATACAATTCCAGCCAATCTGTTGCCATACAGGAGATACCTCTTGAAGCGTCGTTCGTTTCTCAAGACTGCTGCTGCGCTCTTTCCGGCGGCTGGGGTTCAGGCTTTTGCGCTGAACCAAGACCCGGTTACTTCATCTTCCGATCAGGTCCACTTAGTAGCTGCCGGGCAGGACCGGCTGGGAGAGGTGCACTCGCGCGGATATAGCTCGATTCTCTTCAAGGTTTTGCCGCGGGAGACGAATGGCGGCTTGTTTGTGATTGAGCATGCTGGTTTGGTGAAGGGAGGGCCTCCGCTGCATATGCACCCGCATCAGGAAGAGTGGTTTTATGTGATGGAGGGCGAGGTGCTGTTTCAGATTGGCGATAGCCGGAAGAAGCTTCATGCGGGGGATTCTATTCTTGGGCCGCGCGGAGTTCCGCACACATTTTCTGCGGTGGGAGAGAAGCCGGGGCGGATGCTGATCGCGTTCAATCCGGCGGGGAAGATGGAGGAGTTTTTGCGCGTGACGGGCGTGCCGAATCCGCCGGTGCAGGATGCTGCTTTCTTTCGGCGGTACGAGATGGAGCTTATGGGACCGCCGTTGTCTGCGAGTTAGATGAATGCCCTTAAAGGACTACATAGTGTTCGATTAATTTTGTGGCGATTATGTTCCTGTGGATGGTTGCGGCGGGGGAAGAGGTGCGGTGAGTGGTGGGAAGCTAGATTTTGTGGCGGCCTTCCGTGGGAGTACGATTTTGAGGTTCTGACAAAACGGGTGCATCCACGGGATTTGCCGGCTTAGTTGCAGACATCGATCAGGGCCTCGATCTGAAGAATGTTGTTAGCAGATCATCGGCAACGGGGAATTGCCTGGAGAGTCTTGTGCAGGTGTAAGCCACTATCAGGTTTTTTGCGTCTGCATTTCTTTTTTCATGGTAAGCTTCGCGGATGTTTTGGTGCTTCATCTTTTTAGCGGCCTGGGCTGTTGCTAGCGTAAGCGGTCGACGCAGCCTAACCGGCCTGGTTCCGGGTGTGTGGCTGGGATGGGTATGCTGGTTTTCTTTTGCCGGCACGCGGCTAACTCCCAATTTGCCTATTCCAGCATGGTTTGCGGTTGTTATACCGCTGCTTCTAATTTTGTCGCGTTTTATGAGCCTGGCTTAAGAAAATGGATTGACATTCCATTGGACTGGCGTATCGTTATCGCACTGCTATCGGGATTCATTCTTCGCTCACTCATCATTGTGGTTATTGCACTCTATTGGGACCTGGGGAGGATACTGACATGTCTGATGCGAACAAACCTATAAACAGCGTTGTTATGGTCTGTCTTGTTGCCTACTTAGGGGTGGCAACCGTGCTGAGCGGGAATCTTGTGTATTCCTTGTGGTCGGCACCGGTGAAAGTCACACCTCCGGAAAGCGCGAAGACGCCGGCCGATATGTGCAAGGTTACTGAAGTCAATAAAGATCCTAAGGGCCTCACCAGACTTATGCCGAATGCAGCGGCAGTGGGATCGGCAGTGGATGTTCAATTGCTAGGTTGCGGATTTACCAAAGATACTGTCGTGCAGTTCAACGGAGCTAAGCACGCGATCCTGTATGTCAATTCCGGGCAGATAACCCTTCCATTAACCGGCAAAGATATTGCAACCACCGAATCGTACGCGCTGACTCTCTATGCAAAAGATGGAGATGCTGCGGCATTCGGGACGGGACAGGTGTGGGTGGATATGCCCATCGCGCAATGGAAGTGGCTTTGCTTCTCTGGTGCAATAAATCAGGAATCACTTTTGCTGTTGCTTGTCGCCTTTATGGGTGCGTTCGGCTCGTCGGTGTACGCGTTGAAATCGCTTGCGGATTATCGGGGCGACGGAAAACTGACAGAGACGTGGGGCACCTTCTATTTAGTCCAGCCTTTCGAAGGAGCCGGAATAGCAGTGCTCATGTATCTTGTCGTCCGGGGCGGATTTACAGGCGCCGGTGGCGGCGACATAAAGTCTGTCAATCAGTTCGGCGTTTGTGCGATTGCGGGTCTTTCGGGTGCATTCTCGGATATCGCCTTCAAGAAGTTGCTGGAAGTGTTCCAGACGCTGTTCAAGCCACAGGACGATCGTGGGGGCAAAATCGGCAAATTGAGCATTAGTACATCAAATTTGCCGGCTGCGACTAAGGGATTTTTGTATGATCCTGTGACATTGAAAGCGGTAGGCGGAACTGGCGTGTTGAGTTGGTCCGTGGTGCCGCCACTGCCGGCTGGTTTGGCACTCGATCCGGCGACGGGAATGATTTCAGGTACGCCGACCGTTGTATCGCCTACTACCGACTATACCTTCACGGTAATCGATAGTTCCAATCCACCAGTTACAGCGAGCCAGGTGCTGAAACTCGCAGTGAGTCTGATCAACATCGATACGGTAGACTTGCCGGCCGGAACTGACCAAATGGTCTATGCTTCTGTGACACTGAAAGCAAAAGGCGGAACCCTTCCGTTGACATGGTCGGTGTCGCCGCTACTGCCGGCTGGTTTGGCACTCGATCCGGCGACGGGAGTGATTTCAGGTACGCCGACTGCCAAGGCGAAGGCTGCCGATTACACGTTCACGGTGGACGATAGTTCCGTTCCACCCATTACAGCGACCAAGGTCCTGAATTTCGAAGTGAAATAGCTGTGTTTTAGAGTTCGCGGCGGCCTTCCATGGCTCGGGCCATGGTGACTTCGTCGGCGTATTCGATGTCGCTGCCTGCGGGGACGCCGGTGGCTATTCTGGTGATCTTCAGGGAATGGCCGGAGTTGGCGCGATTGTGCAGGGCGGCGGCGAGCCAGCTTGCGGTGGCTTCGCCTTCCAGGGTGGGGCTGGTGGCAAGGATGACTTCGTCGATTTCGCCGCGTTCTGCGCGGGCGATCAAATTCGCGGTCCGGAGCTGGTCGGGGCCTACCCCATGCAGGGGCGAGAGAGTGCCGTGGAGGACGTGGTAGACGCCCTGGTAGCCTCGGGTGCGTTCGACGCTGGCGATGCTGGTGGGCTCCTCGACGACGCAGACCAGGCGCTGGTTGCGGACGGGGCTGGAGCAGTAGGCGCAGGGGTCTACGTCGGTGACGTTGTTGCAGATGGAGCAGAGGCGCAGGGCGGACTTGAGGGCGCGTACGGCGTCGGCCAGGGCAGCGGCGTCTTCGTCGGAGGAGCGCAGGACGTGGAAGGCGAAGCGTTGCGCACTCTTGGTGCCGACGCCGGGGAGCTTTTTGAGTTCGTCGATGAGCCGGGACATGGGCTCGGCGTAACGGGACATGTCTTTAGGGTATAGGAGTGCGATGAGGATGTGACGAATCCTGCCGGCGCGCCAATTGCAACCGGTCTTGACGATCAGGGACGAAAAGACGGCCGCTGCTTCGTGAAGGGATTGTCCGCCCACTGCGGGAAAACGCAAGAAGAGAATTTCTCTCCTCCCTACTTCTAGATTATTACGCGCCGGGGGGCTTGCGGCAAGACCCGGGCCATGCTGCATGATCGTCGGCTGAAGCACAAGAACCTACAAAGGGAGGCACGATGAAAGATCATGCGGTAGTGATTGCAGGGGCCGGCCCGACGGGCCTGATGCTGGCAGGCGAGCTGGCGTTGGCAGGCGTCGACGTAGCCATTGTCGAACGCCGCCCTAACCAGGAGCTTGCCGGTTCGCGTGCTGGCGGTCTCAGCTCACGCACTCTTGAGGTATTCGATCAGCGCGGAATCGTGGACCGGTTCCTCGCGGAAGGACAAATAGCCCAAGTGACGGGATTCGCAGTCACGCGTTTAGACATCAGCGATTTTCCGACCCGGCACAACTATGGGCTGGGGCTGAGGCAGAAGCATATTGAGCGCATTATGGCCGGGTGGGTCAGCGAGTTGGCCGTGCCGATCTATCGCAGCCGTGAGCTGACGTGTTTCGTGCAGGACGAGACTGGCGTCACCATCGAATTGTCTGATGGTGCGTCGCTGCGGGCAAAGTATCTCGTCGGGTGCGATGGAGGCCGCAGTGTGGTTCGCAAAGCTGCCGGTATTGAGTTTCCAGGATGGGATGCGACGACGAGCAGCATTCTCGCCGAGGCTGAGATGACGGAGGAGCCGCCATTAGGCGTCCATCGCACAGCACTTGGTATCCATGCCTTTGGCAGGGAAAAGTACGAAATTCGCGACGGCAAGATAGTCTTTGCCACTGAAGGTCCCATAGGCATCATGGTGACTGAAAAGAATACCGGGGCCACGACCGAGCCCACGCTGCGCGATCTCAGCGAAGCTCTCGTCGCCGCATGCGGAACAGATTACGGAATCCATAGTCTGACCTGGATTTCCAGGTTCACCGACATGTCGCGGCAGGCGGCGGCTTACCGCAAGGGCCGGGTTCTCCTGGCTGGCGATGCCGCACATGTGCATTCTCCGGTGGGCGGACAAGGCCTCAATACTGGCGTGCAGGACGCAGTAAATCTGGGTTGGAAGCTGGCCCAGGTGGTGAAAGGAACATCGCCTGAAGGCCTGCTCGACAGTTATCACGCCGAGCGGCATCCGGTCGCGGCCCGCGTAGTGCGCACGACAATGGCACAGGTCGCATTGCAACGTACTGACGATCGCACTGAAGCCTTGGGTGACATTGTATTGGAGCTCCTTGGCATGGAGGAGCCTCGCAAACGGATCGCTGCCGAGATGTCAGGACTTGGTATACATTACGACCTCGGCGAGGGGCATCCGCTGGTCGGCCGCCGCATGCCTGACCTCGATTTGGTCATGGCTGATGGTCCTATGCGTGTCTTTACGCTCCTCCAAAATGCGCGGCCATTGCTCTTGAATCTTGGCGCGCCCGGCGGCTTCGACATCACTCCATGGGCTGATCGCGTTCAGTTGATCGATGCCGCATACGCAGGTGGCTGGGAGCTTCCGGCAATCGGGGCGGTCGATGCGCCCGCCGCCGTCCTGATCCGGCCCGATGGATATGTGGCCTGGGTGGGAAACCGAACCCAATCGGATCTCACTGACGCGCTCACCACCTGGTTCGGGCCGCCTGCGGCGTAGTGCCAGGGGCTGGTGAAGCCGAGCTGGTCAACGTAAAAAACGAAGCGAGGCTTCGACGTCCCTGACATGTGGGACAGGGTGGGCGAACCAGTCTGTCTTAGGCCACGTATCCTCAATGTATCCTCAATGTATCCTCAATTCAGATCGCTTTTCCCAATAAATATTGGTTCAGAAGCGGGAGGTTACGGTTCTGGATTTATTCCTGTTGCCGACTTCACTGAGGATCTACCTCATAGCGATATAAACTTGCCTGCAGAGAGGGACGATGAACAGACGAGGATTTCTGATCTCAGCGGTTACGTTGCCGGGAGCGGCTATGTTTCCGGAAGTGTTGGCGCAGTCCGGGCAACAGATTACTCATGTAGACGCCAAGACCAGTGGCGCTCTGCTGAAGAGCAGGGTAGTGAAGGCTGAAAGCATTCAGCCGGAGGGCGCAGCGCCCGGAGCAAAAGCCTACGTGCACTTCAACGGTCCAACAGAGCAACTTGCTGCACTTGCCTCAGGGCTGGTGACGCTGGAGCCAGGAGCGCAACCCCATCCTCCGCATCGTCACCCTGAGGAAGAGATCATGATTGTGGGCGAAGGGACTGGAGAGTTTTTCATCGATGGGGTCACCGCTCAAGTAAAAACGGGTGACATGGTGTTTGCCGAAGCGAACGTGCTGCATGGCGTGAAGAATACGGGCGAGACGCGTATGACGTTCTACTTCATCAAGCTGATGGGAAAACACGCTTCATGAGTGTCTGGTCTGCTTAAGCAGCCGCAGGCAGGCTTCCCGATACCAGTCTGGGTTGTTGGAAAGCGGAAAATCGCAACCGACACCAGGCACCAGTCCAAACCTGCAAAGGATCTGACTGGAGAAGGCTATCAGCTCTCGCGCGCGGCGGCTTCCAGCGCGTGAAGGTCCATCTTGATCATTCCCATCATGGCTTCCATGGCTTTGGGATGACTGATCAACTCGCCGATATTGCGTGGCACAATCTGCCAGCAGAGGCCGAAGCGGTCTGTGAGCCAGCCGCAGGCCATGGATTTGCCGCCTTCGATCAGCTTGTCCCAATAGCCGTCGATCTCTTCCTGCGAGTTGCAGCGAACGAAGAAGGAGAAGGCGGGGTTGAGCTCATACGTGGCACCGCCGTTGAGAAAGACCATCTCTTGGCCCTCAAGCTCGATGGTGATGGTGGCGATCTGGCCCACGGGCCAGGGGCCGACTCCTTTGGAGCGCAGCTCTTCGATCTTGCGCGCGTGGGGGAAGACGCTGAGGTAAAATTCGGCGGCTTCTTCGGCGTTGTTATTGAACCAGAGGAAAGGCGCTAGATTGTTCATGGCAGGCATGGTATCAAACGGGAGGTTACTGACGACAAGCCGCAAATGGACTATCTGATTGTGCTACCTTTGCCAACCCAATGCGGACCGTCGCAACCGGTAAATGAATCGGAGAGCAGTCGTGATGAACCATCAATGGAGTTATCACCGAACAAACGAACATCGTCAACCACGAACCTTCCGTCTTCTGATTTCACGAGGGCGGAGACATGCCAATTTCTCCACCGAGATGCAGGCGAAGCGGGATCTGTCGGGGTAGAGCTTGAGTTTGAAAGCCACACAAAGACCAGAAAAGTACCGTCCTTCTGCCGCTCTTTGTGATCTACAAGATCAGCGCCCGGCAATGCCAACATGCCGTCACCGGAGAATAGGCCAGCGTTGAACCAAGCTGGTTTCTGCATTTTGGCGGTAGGAGCATTTTGGCGGAGGTAATCCGTTTGACAGGCCTGCGTGTTCTCAAGCTGCTCACGCAGGCGTTTACTCAGCAGGCGACTGATCCTGACCTTGTCTGGCCCATGCGGGATACCAAGTAGGTGACGTGTCACGACCGCATCGTAGAGGTTGCGCGTTACATCGATGACAGCTTCTTCGTCCAGAAGGCGAGGTAGATCGGATAGCCGGTCAGAGTCGGGGGCCTTGTCGCCGTTGCCACTGATAGGTGTCAAAAGGCCATCGTCTTTATCTGCGACTCCGATGTACCCCGCCTTCGGTGGTCCGGGGTTCCCTTTGACGAGAGTGCTGACGTTGATATGAGCACGCGCGTTGCCCCGCTGAAACCAAACGCTGGCACAAAGGCGGCCGTCCGGTTCACGCGTGGCACCATGCTTGACCTCTTTAATATTGCACCCGCCGGCATTCCATTTGATGTGATTGACATGCAGCGAATCGGATTTGAGCCAGTCTTCCAGGTGCTGGGAAGGCAAAGAAGGGTCGAGTTGGTGCACATCGAGAGCCTTCGCAAAGGCTATCTCCTCGTTATAAGCGGTATTTCGCAGAGCGTTTACCGCATCCCAGTCCGTGTAGTGAGGAGAAGGTAGAGCCGCAGGCGGCTTGTTGTCGACGTGATCTCCGGTCCAGTGGATACTGTCGCAGCCGGTGAAGGTTTCACTGAGCAAATGGGAGGGACCGTCGGTGTCGAGCCCGTCAAAGAGGCGGACGTCATCAACGACGAATCGATTGTCCTCCGGGATGACGGTGGCAATGACCACCCAATTCGCCTCGTCGGGGACAAAGCCGGGAAGCTTTACATACGTGAGTGGGACAGATATGGCGAATGACCCGTCCTGTTGGGGTTCTTGATGAGCTGCAAATGCGGACAGGGGGAACGCACGTTTGCTATAGCCGACGAAGATACCGCTATCAAGCCAGGCTGGCTTCGAACCGGATGCTCCATTTGGGCGTTGGCGAAAGTAGTCATCCTGACAGGCTTGTGCGGACTCCAGTTGGTGAGTCAAACGCTGGCTGAGGAATGGCCAGAGGGCTGTCTTGTCCGAGCCGGTCGGAATGCCGATCGGATGCCGCTCCACGATCTTTTGGTAGAAGCTGTTGATACCGCCGGTGACAACGGGTTGGTCGAGGAGATGAGGAAGGCCAGAGAGTTGTTCGGTCCACCCAGTCTGCACGAATGGTGCCTGTTGGACGCCAATCCCTTCATAAAGCTGAGGAGGGCCGATGATGCCCTTATTTCGGGTTCCGATCAGGATAAGAAAGTATCCCCCCTGACCGCCCCGGCTAAATTCAATGCGCACGCAGCGCGGGTAGTCGGTATCCAGGTCCGGCTTGTTATCGCAGGTCTCATCAAGCATCCACTTTAGAAAGTTGGTATGGGGTGGCCCAGACTGTAACCAGCCTTCTAAATGCTGCGAGGGTAATGAGGGATCTAACGCCTTGACATCGATTGCTTTGACGTAAGCGACGGCATCTTTCTCGCTCTTGTCGTAGGCCGCGGCTGCTTGCTTCTCGGCAGCACTGTGCTGCGCAGAACAGGAGTAGGCGCACAGGAACAACATCAGCAGCAGAGAATAAGCCTTCATTTGCACCTTTGTGTTGTCGCCTTCACACTGACATGGATGCCGACAGAAAGCAAGCCAAAGCGGTAGCTCACTATCTTTCGTAGCCTACTCAATGAATAACAGCGACTTTCCCGAGAAGAGTGCCACTTTCCGAGATGCCGGCATCCGGCACATGGAAGATCCGTACCGAGAAATGCTGTTCTCGTCACCGATCTCATGGATAGCTACCGATTCGTCAACGGAAGACGGCCTCTATGCACACACGGTTCTTCGTGCGGCGTTATGGGATCTGCTGAACCCATTGGCTTCGCCAATCGGGCGCTTCGAAGGGGTCTGCGAAATACTGCGTTTCGTGCACTACTTTGCCGTTACGGAATTCCATGATGCTCATGGTGTATGCGGGCCTGCCCTCGTAAGTGATTATGTATTCGGTGATCCAGAGATCACCCGTGCCGAGAATTCGCCTGACGTCGAAGCCTGACGGCTTAGCGGGATGATGACCGCGCAAGGCCTGCAAATTGCTTCGCCCGATAATTCGTTCGCCTGACTGGGGATAATCGCATACGGCGTTGTCGTCGTAAATTTCGTGCTCTGCATCCAGATCGCCGATTGCAGAGGCGTGCCAATGCGCATTCAGGAGTTCGCGGATTTGTTCCTCTTGCATGGTTGCTCCTGCAGGTTCTATTCAATGCCGAGGATTTTTACTATTACGCGCTTGCTACGCTGGCCGTCGAATTCTGCGTAGAAGATGCGTTGCCAGGTGCCGGCGGCGGGAAACTTTTGAGTCCGTCGATGAGCCGGGACATGGAACTAGAGTACTAGGGTAGGGGCTGGGAGTTGAGCGGCAGAGTGTTAGATCGGGATCGAAGATTGCGTGTCGAGAGCTGGCCGGTCCGTGCAGCGTTTATTTGCAAGAGATTGGCGGCGGTGGTTTTATTGGGTGATATTCAGGGTCAGGTTGAGAGGCGTTGCTCCTCCGGATGCGGAGACGGCGACGGTGCTTGTTCCGATTGGAGTGACAGGGCCGCTTGGAGCATGGCTACCGCTGCTGCCGCATCCAGGCAGAGAGCTGGCGGCACCGAGGAACAGAAGCAGGGTGAGGATGAACAGAGAGCCATGACGGAGTAATTTTCTTCGGCCGAGGGCGATGAGAACGATTCCAGGGAATCCGAAGAGGGCGGCAGCGAACAGTTGATGTGAGTTACCGGTCTTCGGGGTAGAGGTGGGGTTTCGCAAAAGGGCTTGGGTGCTGACGTTTGTTGCGATGGTCATGGTTACGGTCTGCTGGGATTCGCCGATGGCTCCTGAGAATGTCAAAGAGGCGGGCGAGAATGTGCAGGTGCTGTTGGCGGGAAGGCCACTGCATGCGAAGGAAAGCGTGCCGCTGTAGTTGCCGTTTGGCGTGACGGCGATCTGCGTTGTGCCGCTGCTACCCTGCGCGATGGTGAGGGTGGTGGGATTGGTTGCAAGCTGGAAAGTGGGCGCAGTTACGGTGAGACTCAGGGCCGGACTGGTCGAAGGAACATCGTTGGTATCGCCGGCGTAGGCTGCGGTAATGGAGTGGGAACCGGTGGTTAATGATGCGGTGGAGTAAGTCGCAGCTCCGAGGGCCAGTGTCCCTGTGCCGAGAACGGCATTTCCATCAGAGAAGGTGACAGAGCCGGTTGCGGAAGCGGGTACGACTGTGGCGGTAAATGTGACGCTTGCACCTTGGGTTACGGTGGCGGAAGTGGAGGTGAGGGTGGTCGTGGTGGAAGTGGCTGTTGATGTGAGGTCAAGGAAAGCTGTGGCGGAGCCGTAGTTGGCATCGCCGTTGTAGACAGCCTGCACGGTGATGACTCCGGAGGCCTGGATTGGGATGCCAAGCGACGCTTGGCTCTGGCTGACCGGCGCAGAGCCGATCTGAAGCTGATTGGCAAAGAAGGTCACGGTGCCAGAGGGAGCGGTTGCGCCGAGAGTAGACAGTACGGCGTTGATGGTTACGGTTTGACCGGCGGTTACGGTGAGCTGGCCGTTCGCGGGTGAAAGCGTCAGGGTAGGTACGACGGGAGGATCTGGATTGTTCTGATTCAGGAGCGAGGTTAGACCGGCCGTGGTCAAGACGAGAGCGTCAAGGTACTGATCTTTGCCACTAGCGATGGCGTTTTCATTGAGCTGTCCGAAGGCGAGGAACTGCTGCGATGGGTAGCTGGCTGAGCCGGCAAAGTAATTGGAGGGGTCTTCCTGAAACGAGCCCGATCCCTGATTCAGAAATACGACCAGCCGGCCTTGCGGAGCGAAGTAGGTTACGCCGATTTCCGGCATGCCATCTCCGTTGAGGTCGCCGACTTGAATCCAGGGAGTGCCGGCGATGGTCGTTGAGGCTGGTAGAGCCGAGGAGAAGATCGGGTTCGCCGTGAAGGTGCCATCGCCATTGCCATGAAAGACGCTGATAGCTTGGCTGTTGGATGTGATCAGGTCTGGAATCCCATCGCCGGTTACGTCTTCGACGAGGAGATCCAAAGCGAGAAACTGGAGAATCTGGGAGGTTGGGGTGAAGGTGCCATCGCCGTTATTGAGATAGGCGACGATGGTGCCGCTGGTGTCGGCAACAACGAAGTCTGGTTTTCCGTCGCTGTTGAGATCGGCGAGAGCCAACCGTGAGGGTGACTGACCGAGCAGCGGCACCGGGACGGGCGCTGCGAAGGTGCCATCTCCATTGCCGGCGAGGTAGAGCGCGCCGCCGGTGGAGGCGTTGGCATAGGTGACAAGAAGGTCGGTTTTATTGTCCCGGTTAAAGTCCGTGGCGAGAACGGCGGTCACGACTTCCTGCTGGAGGTTGACAGTGCTCTTCAAAGTGAGTGTGCCGTCCCCGTTTCCAAGAAGGATGGATATTTGTGCGGGCTGCGGGCCGCCTCCGGCGCACTCCGCGCCGATGCAGGTGGTGCCGGGCGATATGGAGGCGACGTCGGTGTGGTTGTCGCCGTTAAAGTCGGCTGTAGCGGCGAAGGTTGCTGAGATGTTCTGAAGGGGTGACGGTACCGGAGTGAATTGGCCGTTTCCGTTGGAGAGGTAAATAAGGGGAACGCCGGCCGATACTACGGCGTCGGGCAGTCCGTCGCCATTCATGTCGGCCAGGGTGAGGGAACTGCCGTTCACTAAGTTCAGAGGAGCGGCCTGGAGGGTTCCATTGGCATTGCCATAGTAGATGGGCAGGCTCAACCCTTGCTGTGTGGGATCGGCGCCGATCAAGTCTGGCTTGCCATCCGCGTTCAAGTCTGCAAAGGCCAGCAATTGACTGGTTTCAAACGAGATGGGATTGGAGAATCCGCCCTTACCATCTCCTAGGAGGATGGAGATGCCATCGTCGGCGGGGGGATAGGCGATCAGATCGAGATTGCCACTCCCGGTGAGGTCCAGTGCAAGAAGGACTGCGTTGGGAAACTCCGGGGTGGAGAGAGTTGTGGGTTGACCCGAGAGACCGGATGAGCTGCCGGGGAGGAGATAGAGCGGAGATGCGGTTGAAGAGTTTATGGAGTAGGCGAGATCGGAGAATCCGTCGTGATTGAAATCGCCTACGGTGAAATTACCTGTTACGCCGGGTAAGGATTGTGCGGTTCCAAAGGTTCCGTCGCCATTTCCGAGGACGAAACCTGGGCCAAAGACCAAGTCCTGTTTGCCATCGCCGTTGAAATCGCCTGCGGCTATGCCTGTGGGAGAAGTGAGTGAGAGGGGGTAAGTTTTGGCGGCGGCGAATTGTCCCTTGCCACTGTTGATGGCGACGGCGTAGGAAGCAACACCGGAGGCAAATCCCAGATACGAAGCGTCTGGTAAGCCATCACCATTGAAATCGGCAAAGGTCATTGACGAGACAGTGAAGGAAGGCAGCGAGGCGTGGGCGGGAGAAAGAAAAGTGCCGTCGCCATTGCCGAGCAGAAGATCGAGATAGCCCTGCTGGCAGACCACTGCCAGATCGAGCTTATGGTCGTTGTTCAAGTCAGCAGCTGCGATAGTGACTGGGGTGCAGGCCTGTAGCTCGGTTGCCATCTGGACAGGTGCGGCAGTTAGTTGCCCAAAGGCAATTACAACGAAGTTATTGGAGATGGCTGCTGAGGGTCCCTGGGTTGGGGACTCGATATAGGCAAGATCAAGCCGGCCATCACCGTTGAAATCGCCTGAGACGGCCTGGGAGAGGACGTAGACGCAGGATGCGCATCCATTTGCCGGCTGGTAAATCGGAAGGTCGGGTTGTACGGGAAAGATGGGCTTCTGCCCTACTGCTGTCCCAACGGTGAAAAGGCTAGCTGCCAGAGAGCATAGAACCAACAGGCACTTAAGTCGCAAGCTTGTATCCCCTAACTTTGCAACAATAGTGTCACGACTTTGGTGGTCCTGTCCAGAAAGCGAACGATGGGGAAGATTTACAGGAGTTATAAGCTTCGCGGACGTCGTTGCGGCGGACGATGGCTTCGATCTGGTCAGTAATGTGGACCATCTCTTTGCGTTTGCGGGTGTTGAAGGTGAGGTATTCGGTGTGGGCTTTCATCTCTTAAAGGCAGCGAGTTCGCGCGCTGCGCGCGTTAGCAGGTTACCACCCCACGAACCAAGACCTGTTCGTGGGGACCCGGGTTAGCAAGTTAGCGCATGCCGGGTCAGATGGTGCGATAGACGATGCCGGTGAAGATGTCGGGGGACAGCGTGCCTTTGGCCCAGACGGCGTCAAAATCGGCTGTTGGTTTCTTGGTGATGGCTTCCTGTTCGGAGGAGCCGGCTTTTTTGAGTGCGGCGACTTTGTTACGCACACCGGAGAGCATGTCGTGGAAGCTTTGCAGGTCGGCTTTGGTTCCGAGAGGGCCGTGGCCGGGGATGATTTTGGTAGTGCTGCCTGCTATAGCCAATGCCTTTTCGTTGGCGGCGATCATGCCACCGATGTTGCCGCCTGAGCTCTCGTCGATGAAGGGGTAAAAGCCGTTGAAGAAGGTGTCGCCGAGGTGAAGGACGTTGGCGTTGTGGAAGTGGATGTAGACGTCGGTGTCGGTGTGGGCGGGCTCGAAGTGGACGATGTCGATGGAGTCGTCGTTGAGCCAGAGGTGCAGGGAACTGTCGAAGGTGAGGGCTGGCCATGCCGTTTTGGGTGCTGCGGGCAGGGAGAGCCCGAAGGCTTTGATGGTCTGCGGGGTGGAGAGGCGGTCGCGCGTTTTCTGGTGGGCCACGATACTGAAGCCGGCCTGGTTGAGGCGCTCATTGCCGTCTGTGTGGTCGAAGTGCCAGTGGGTATTGATGAGGGTGCCGGCCTGCTCTTTGTCGATGGCGTTGATGGCGTTGAGAATAGCGGGAGCGGCGGTGGAGAAGCTGGAGTCGACGAGATTGACGCCGTCGTCGCCGAACTGCGCGGCCATGTTGCCGCCAGCGCCCTGCAGGAGGAAGAGACTGTCGGAGAGCTGGGTGGTCTTGATGGGCGTTTTGGCGGCGGTCTGGCGAGATTGGGCGAGCATGTCCGGTGGGGCGGCTGCCTGGCCGAGGAGCCAATGGGGAGTCAGCAATTCTGGAGAGAGTAAGGCGGCGCTGGCGGTAGCGCCCATGCGCAGGAAACCTCTGCGGTTCAATTCAGGCAACATGAAAATCCCTTCGGGCGTGCAAGTTCAATCTGGACAAAGGAATGTTTAGCTTACGCCGGGAAGGTTTAGGCCGCCTAGCATTCCTTTTAACTGTCCTTGAAGGGCTTCTTCGGCTTTGCGGCCGGCGTCGTTGACGGCGGCTACGACCAGGTCTTCGAGCATTTCTAGGTCGGCGGTGTTGCCGGTGAGGCTGGTGACGGCGGCGGGGTCGATCTTGATTTTGAGGAGCTGCTTCTTGCCGTTCATGGTGGCGGTGACGGCTCCGCCGCCGCTGGCGCCTTCGATGACGGTCTGGCTGAGCTTGCGCTGGACCTCTTCCTGCATCTGGCTGGCTTGCGAAAGCATCTCTTGCATTTTCAGCGGATTAAACATAAATCCTCCAGCAATGGTCTAGCTTTATCTCATGTGGTTACCTTTATGGGTAACTTCACTTTTCTCGTAAGTCTACAACGCTGACGATCTCGGCGTTGAAGAGCGATTGGGCCTGAACGACGAGGGGGTGGGTGCGGGCTTCGGTTTCGATGGCGCCGAGAGGGGCGCGGGCTTTGGGAGCGGAACCGACGGTGGCCTGGCCTTCGCCGGGGACGATCATGAAGCGGGTGGGCGCTCCGGCTTGGGTGAGCGCCTGACGGATGAGCTTTTCTGCTCCGGCGTTGAAGGTGAGGCGGATCATGGTGGGCTTGGCATTGACTTCGATGCGGACGCTGGAGGCTTCGATGATCCATTTGCCGTCTTCGATGAGGACGGCGGCGGTGGCGTGGCCGCCGGCGCTTAGGGTGTGGGCTACGAGGGAGCGGATGGAGTCGGTGCTGCTTGTGTCCTCAGAGGCGGCTAGGGATGGGACGATTTGAGGGCCGCTTTCCGGGATGATCTCAACCTCTGCCGTCTCTTCAGGAGGTTCGGGTAGTTCGAGAAGACCCACGGCGGTTGATTCCGATGATTGAGAGAGCTGACTGCCAGCTGGTCCGGAAGAAAAGCCCACCTCAGGGGCTAAAGCCCCTGTAAATGTTTCCGCGGTAATGGCAGGGCTAAAGCCCTGCCCTACCTTGGAAGCGGTGTCTTCGGCTTTTGGAACGTCGCGGACGGGTCGGGAGATGGGGACTTCGGCGGCGCGCTGGTTGCTGGCGGCGAAGGGCGAGAGCGCCGGAGCCGATGGTGCTGCTGGGCGAGGTGGTGCTGGGGGGGTGGGACGCGGTGCTGCGGCCGCAGTTGGAGCGGCTGAAGGTTTGCGGGCTCCGCTTTGCGTTGCCAGGCCGCTTAGGATCTCTTCCATGGGGAGGAGGCGCTGGGCCTGGATTAGTTTGAGGAGGCCTAGTTCCAGATGGAAGCGCTGTTCCTGGCGGTAGTTGAGCTCGTCGAAGGTGCGGAGCGCGATCTGGAGGTTGCGCGTTAGATCTTCTTCGGTGAAGAGGAGTGCGGTGCGGGCGGCGCGGGCGCGTTCGTCCTGGGCGATTTCTAGGAGCTGCGTGTTTTCGCCGCCTAGCTTGGCCATGAGGCAGTTGCGCAGGTAGCGGACTAGCTGACGGGCGAGGGCGCTGGGGCTGTTGCCGGAGCTGATGAGCTTGTCTAAATCCTGCATGAGCGCGGCGGAGTTCTGGGCGCTTACGGATTCCATGAGGCGCTCGAAGACGGCGTTGGGAACGGAGCCCATGAGGTCGCGGATCTGGTCGGTTTGCAGGACGGCGCGGCCGTTTTCTAACGGCGCGGAGGCGATGGCCTGATCCATGATGGACAGGGCATCTCTCATTGACCCGTCGCCGGCTTCGGCCAGCAGGGCGAGGGCCGCGTCTTCGGCCTGGACGTTTTCTTTCTGGGCGATGGTCTTGAGCTGGGCGAAGATGTCGTCGAATTTTACGGCGTGAAAGCTGAAGTGCTGGCAGCGGGAGCGGATGGTCTGCGGGATGCTCTCGGGCTCGGTGGTGGCCATCATGAAGATGGCCCAGTCAGGGGGCTCTTCGAGGGTTTTGAGGATGGCGTTGAAGGCGGCGTCGGTGATCTGGTGGGCTTCGTCTAGGAGGAAGATTTTGTATTTGTCGCGGGCGGGGCGGACGTCGGCCTGGGAGCAGATGGAGCGGACGTCGTCGATGCCACGGTTGGAGGCGGCGTCGATTTCGATGAAGTCGAAGGAGTTGGTGGCGAGGGTGTCGCCGGAGGCGTTGCCGCCGGAGGAGATTTCACGGCAGGAGACGCATTGCAGGCAGGGCTCGACGGTAGGACGCTCCGCTGTCCCAACTTCGGTCCGGCAGTCTAAGGCCATAGCAAGGATGCGGGCGATGGTGGTTTTGCCGATGCCGCGGTGACCGGAAAAAATGTAGCCGTGGGCGATGCGGTTCTGGGTGAGGGCGTTGGTGAGGGTGCGGGTGACGTGGTCCTGACCGTAGACGTCGGAGAAGCGCTGCGGACGGTATTTACGCGCCAGTACCTGATATGCCATCGCAGCGAGTGCTCCCTATGGCGATTGTAATAGTTGCGCAAGGCGGTCATTTGCATTGAGGTGGAAAACCGGTCCGACGCATGCGCGGCAGGGAAGGCTGAGACAAATACGATGTTGACAAGTCTTTAAGATCAGATCACTCAACGTTACGGAGACGCAGCAATGCTGGCGAGATGGTGGATGAAGTTTGGATGGGCGGCTTTGTGGATTATTGCCGGCGGAGCGACGGTGGCCTCGTTTGCCCAGGGAGCCGCACCTCTGGCGCCGCAGGCAGAGTCCTCACAAGCGAAGCAGGCATTGCCTGTGCCGCAGACTGCGCCTGTACCGCCGGATGACAACGCAGTTCCACTGGCACGGCCGGGTGAGATTTACCAGCAGGCGATGAAGCCTCTGGATACTGTGCGCAGTTCGCTGGACAACTGGTCAGATGCCGAGCTTGGTGCGCTTGGCTCAGGCATACGCATGGCGCGCGAGGCTTGCGGCGAGATCAGCATTAAAATGTCCGGCGAACAAGATCTGTACGATCTGATCCGGCTTTGCTCGCTTGGCCAGGACTGGACCAAGGCCAACTCAGCAGCCGGGCAATATATCGCCAGCGGGGCGAATCAGCATCGAGCGCAGGCGTATGCACTGAGCATCAGTGCGCTGGTTCGCCTGACTTACCTGGATGGCGCGGTTACGCAGGCACGGGCGATGCTGCGCGATATGCCTTATAACGGCGAAGTAGCTTATTCGATGCAGTTTTTGAAGACCTACCTGACGCAGGCAGTGGACTCGAATGCGCTGGGGTTTGCGACCGAAGAGCATGGCGCGCTGGTGGAGGCTTTGGCGAGCGGCACGACGCTGAAGTCTCTGCACGGCGAGGCGGTAATGGGGGCAGGCGCGCTGTTTGAGTCAGGGATGCAGCTGGCGTTTCTGCAACGCTATGCGGGAGACACACGTGGTGCTGAACGGACTTGCGCAGATCTGGATGCGGCTGTAGCGAAGGTGGATACGCTGAGTGTTCCGGACCGCCAGCTGATCGCGGCGGTACGCAAAGAATATGGGCTGCTGGGGTATGTGTTGCCGGAGATCGATGCGCAGGGGATTGCCGGGTCTCGAGCGGCGAAGAAGTTCCGCAACGATGATGGGTTTGTGACGATTGTGGAGGTTTTTCCGGATTACTGTCCGCAGTGCGCGAAGATGATGAGCGGGCTGGAGGAGTTTGCGGCGGAGCATGTGGCCGCAAAGGTGCATGCGCGCGGGTTAGTGATCCGTGACGATATGACAGCGGCGCTACCGGAGAGCTGGAAGGGGCTGAAAAGCGCGACGACACTGGCGGTAAAGCCGGATGCCGTGTCAATGCTGGGGGCGACGGAGTATCCGCTGCTGGTGGTGACGGACCAGCATGGGCTGGTGTATTTCGTGGGGACGATTCCGTCCAATGCCTTTGTGCCGAATGGCTACATGGAGCAGGTGATTGGGCGGATCGTGGGGGAGACTGCGGCGGTTCGCAACGGACCTCGTAACGGCACGGTGAGCGCCGCCCACAATGGCGGCCACAGCGGCGACCATAACGTTCCTGGGGCGCGGGCAACGCCGACGGTGAAAAAGCCGTAACGCTGCATCGATTCATCGAATTCATTGAATGCGGGATTCGCTCAGGATTTGGCTGCCTGGCCGGGTATGGAAAAGTACGAAAGTTCCATAAGGGGCGGTTCAATCGAGTGCGAAGGTATGTCCATTTGGCGTAACCTGTTGTGAGTTGAATTGGATACGTTTTCGGGCGCATCTGCGCTATGCTGTTACGATTTGGTCACGAACGGCGGACTATTTGAACAGACGCGGCTTCAGGTGGGGCTATAAACGGATCGCTGTGGGCCTGGCATTAGTGTTCCTATTGACGGCCGGGGTGGCTATACCTGCGTTTGCTCTCGATCCTTCCAAAGCTTTCAGTCAGTATGTGCAGTCTTCGTGGGGACTCCAGAATGGCCTGCAACAGAAATCGGTGATGGCGGTCGCCCAGACTGCTGATGGATTTCTGTGGCTGGCAACGGAGGAGGGACTGGTTAGATTCAGCGGGCGGACGTTTGTTACCTATGACGAGCGCAATGCTCCGGGGCTGGGCGACCGGTTTATTCGGAGCCTGGCGGCTGCTCCTGACGGCAGTCTCTGGATAGGGACGATGAGCGGGCTAGCGCGGTATAGCGGAGGCAAGTTCGAGAGCTTCCGGCGCGAACCCGAGACCCGCATGGATATCTATGACTTGTGCGTGGGTACGGACGGCAGTGTTTGGTTCAGCAGCGACAGGGGTTTGCGGCGGCTGCAGAATGGCGTGTTTCGCAACTACACGACTGTGGATGGTTTGCCGGCGAACGGTATTACCGGTTTAGCGGCGGCGCCGGACGGAGGCATTTGGGTTGCGACGCTGAAGGGATTGGTGAGCTTCAAATCCGGGCGATTTACAACCTATTCGAAATGGGATGGTGTCGACAGCGGGCCCTTGAACTCGGTCTCGATCGGCCGGAACGGCAGTGTCTGGGTTGGAGGCAAGAATGGCAGCGTCGGTCTG
>Ga0206868_10127_pt1 | contig 21913 bp, 16 predicted proteins | sample Alteio_BWOrgCont_38_FD_152901 | JGI IMG/M metagenome (GOLD analysis project Ga0206868, IMG submission 152901) | Enriched cells from forest soil in Barre Woods Harvard Forest LTER site, Petersham, Massachusetts, United States -... | ecosystem: Environmental > Terrestrial > Soil > Temperate forest >... | reverse complement strand
GTCTTCAAAATTGGCTCAGGAGATATTACGTGGCCGGAGATGCTGGCTGCAGTGGCCTCCACGGGCAAACCCGTACTGTTGGCTAGCGGGGCTGCCAATCTGGGCGATGTCCAGCGCGCCATGGCTATCCTGCAGGCTAATTCTTCGCAGATATGCCTTATGCAATGCAACACGAACTACACGGGAACGCTCGAAAACCTGCGGTTCGTGAATCTCAACGTGCTGAAGACATTCGCCAGCATGTATCCGGATGTTGTTCTCGGGCTTTCGGATCACACCCCGAAACACGCCACGGTAGTGGGTTCGGTGGCGCTCGGCGCCCGAGTGATCGAGAAGCACTTTACCGACGACAACAAGCGAGTCGGCCCCGACCATCATTTCAGCATGACTCCAACCGAGTGGCGCGAAATGGTGGAGAGAACGAGGGAGTTAGAGGCCGCCCTCGGTTCCGGAAACAAGCGCATTGAGCCGAATGAACAGGAGACGGTCGTCATTCAGAGGCGGAGCGTCCGTGCCGTCCATGATCTGCGAGCGGGGACAGTGATTGCACGTGAAATGTTCGAGGCTCTGCGCCCCGCGCCTGCGGATGCAATTTTCCCCTACGATCTCGAGAGCGCCATCGGCAAAGTCCTCACGGTCGATTTGCCCAGTGGCCAGTATTTGAAACGGACGATGTTGCGGGAGGTTTAGCTCGGTGCGCGTCCTCTACATAAGCGAGGGTCTGACCGTCCATGACGAGCGTTTCATCAAGCTCATCGTAGGGGGAGGCCATACCCTCGGCTATGTGCGACTCGCAGGCAAAACTTCGAGTGCCAAGAGAGATTCGCTGGCAGTGGAGTGGTGGAGGGACCTCCAACCCGCAGGCCTGCTTGAACTCGTGTCGCTTGCAAGAGAGATGGAGTCTGCAATCGATGCCTACAATCCCGACCTCGTACACGCAGGGCCCATGCACTACGGTGCCTTCCTCGCGGCGCTCGCGGGTTTCCACCCACTCGTGAGTGTTTCGTGGGGCTCTGATGTGTTACTGCACGCGGCCACCAGTCCCGCGGTTGCAAGTTTAGCGCGATATGCACTCGATGGGTCCGATGGCGTCCTGTGCGATTGCGATGCCGTGCGTGACGCATTGCGCGACCTGTCGACGAATCGCCCTCTGATTGCGCAGTTCCCGTGGGGCATCGAGGTTGACACGTTTCTTCATTCTCATGCGCGGCAGGAATGTCGATCTGAGTTGGGTTGGAAAGACGGTTTTGTAGTCTTCACCAGCCGCGCTTGGGCTTCTGGGTATGACGTCGATATCGCGTTAGCTGCGGTTTTCGAAGCGATGCGGGACAATCCCAGCGTGCGGCTGTTGTTAGCTGGAGACGGGCCACTACGCGCTGAGATCGACTCTCAAATACGGGCTTCCGGCCTCGCAGATAGGATCCACCGGATCGGCTTAGTTTCCCAAGCGGAGGTCGCGCGTTATCTTGCCGCATCCGATCTTTATCTGAGCTGTACACCGATGGACGGAAGCTCCATCAGTCTTATGGAAGCAATGGCGTCAGGTCTCCCGGCCATTACCGCCGATGCAGGCGGAAACCGCGAATGGATCCGAACGGGCTGGAATGGATGGCTGGTGAAGAGTCGGAACATCAATGGATTTGCTTCCGCGATTCTGCAGTGCGCCGATTTAGATCTCGCCGAACGCCGTGCGATTGGGAGTAGAAATCGCGAAGCCATGGAAACACGCGGCGACTGGAAGAGAAATTCACAACGGTTGCTTGATCTGTATGAGAGTCTTCAGGCCCGTGCTGGCGTGAGCGCCGGCAAGCGATTGGAAGGGGGAATGGCATGAATGTCCTCAAGAAAGCGATTCACCGTGTTTATCCTCCCAAGCACCTTGCTTTCTATCTGCAACGCACTGTCCTGAATCCACAGCGTCGCCAATCAATCGCTGGATTTTTCGCGTCGAGGCTCCCGAAACCGGCCAATCAGGCAGTCTCTCAGGAAGAGGAGCGGGGAGTTCAAGCGCTTGAGACTGATGGTTTCGCGATGCTGCCTCAGCTCATAACCCCAGGCCAGATCGCCGATGTGATGGAGTATTTGAAGGACAAGGAGTGTTACGACCGTTGGAAGCCTCAATTCGGACGTTTCCAAGTCGACCAAGCTCCGCCACAATGTCATGTCGCGCCCTACATCGACTCGGTGATTGTGGCCGCGCCGCATCTGCTGGAGATCGCTAATCACCCTTCCGTGCTGGCCATCGTGCAGAAGGTCCTGGGATGCAAACCTACAATTTCCAATCTCGGCCTTTGGTGGTCGCTGACCGGGCATAGCAAGCCCGAGGAGGCGGAAAACTATCACCGTGATGTCGACGAATGGCACTTCATCAAGCTCTTCGTTTACCTCACCGACGTGACTGAGAACTCAGGACCTCACAAGTTCATGCGCGGTTCACATCGAAAACCTAAACTCCTTCCCATCCGGCGCTATCAGGACGACGAAGTGCATGGCGTTTTTGGTAAGGGGAACGAGATGGTTTTCACCGGCAAGGCCGGTACCTGCTTCCTCGAAAACACGTTCGGCTTTCACAAGGGGCAGTTGCCGATCTCTGAGAACCGGCTGGTGTTCCAAGCGCAGTATTCTTTGCACCCCATTGGAATTTACAGTTACGAGCCTTCTCCGCAACTGGAGAAGAATGCTCAGCTTGATCGATATATCAATCGTTTGTATTCGAAGGCTTAGTCGTCGATGAAGATTTTGTACATCGAGAACCGATACCAGACGCATTTTTGGGAAGAAATCGCGCGGCGTCTGGAGGGTGACGGGCACGACATCCACTGGATCGTGCAGAGCCATGCTTTTCGTCCGAAGATCGGTTCAGTTAACGTCATTCCTTATCCGCGGAACGCAGATCTTGGCAATTTTGAAACAAGCAAAACCTACCTGGCTCGGGTCGCTGGAAAAGACCGTAACATCAATTACTTTCTCGGCAATTCGGCGCACTATCGCCATTACGATGAGCGGATCGTTGAGATTCTGCAACGCACTCGGCCTGATGTCGTCTTTGGCGAGAGTACTGAATTCCACGAACTGATGGCCATCGAGCATTGCCGCGCCCTGAACATTCCATATCTACAGCCAACAACAACGCGCTATCCTTCAGGGCGATTCGCCTTTTACGAGTACGACACCCAAGAACCGTTCGCGGGCTCTGGGGAACGCTTGAGCGACCAGGCCGTGGATGAGATTGTTGACGCCATTGTGGGGCGATCGGTGCTTCCGGATTACATGGTGAAGGTGCAGACTCCGAGCAGGTTTAATGCGCTCTCGCAGAAGCTCAGAAATCGTTGGATCCTCACCACCGCGTATTTTTCTGGAGAGAGATTTAATACCCCACATCCAATCCACAAAGTGGGACTGCAGCGCGAGCTTGCGAATAACTTGCGGCGCTGGGAAAAACTTGCCGGTCAGCGTGCTCCCCGCGCCGACAGATTTACCTTGTTGTATCCGCTTCAAATGCAACCCGAGGCTAACATCGATGTGTGGGGAAATGAGCACCGCTGCCAGGCCACTCTTTTGCAGCGTATGCTCAAAGGCACCGATGCTCAGACGCAAATTCTCGTGAAGGGAAACCCGAAGGCGAAGTACGAGATGAGTGATGCACTGCTGCGCATCATCGAGTCATCCGACCGCCTGATTCCTCTGCCTCTCGCGACGCCGATGGCTAAAGTTTTTGCCAGCGCAAGCCTCATTGCGACGGTCACGGGAACCGTGGCGATTGAAGCCACTCTGGCGGGGAGGCCAGTGGTCACCTTCGCCAACGTCCCTTGGACATCTAACCCGGGCTGCATGCGGCTGTCGTCGCCCGATAAGATCGCGTCGGCGATTGAGATGGTACGCAGTGGTGCTTTCCCCCGGAACTCCGCGGACGATAGTCGGAAATATATTCAGTGGGTGGTAGCGACGAGTTACCAGGGACTGACTACTGCCTCATTTCACAATCCGCGGTCTGCCGATCCTGTGAATCTGCAACGAGTACACGCAGGTTTTGCGCACGTGCTGCATGCGATTAAGGAACAAAAGAAGCAGGATTTCTTGTCAACGGTTCACTCCGTGGGCTCTTAAATGTCGATTCGAACCAACACGAACGCTTTAGTGAATCCCTCTACGATGAGGCTGACTCGCCCCGTCGCGAAGGCAGCGCCTCTCGGTCTGGTGCGGCATTTGGCGCCGGAACGCCTGGCCCTGTACGGCATTGGGATTTACCTGATCATGTTCATACTGGCGCCGGTCGTGATCACGATCCCTCTGACGTTGGAACCCTTCCTATACCTGTTTTGCGGATATGGCTGCATTTTCCTTGGGATGGCCGCCGTTCGCGATCTACCGAAGGCGCAACACTCCCCGGTTCTCGCGCCAAGCGTTGTGAACGTATGGTTTTGGATGTCTCTCACGCTGGGGATCGTGGGGATCGCGTTCAAGCTTTTCGACCGCTTTAGCGTGCGCGCAGCTGAAGTCGGGGCTAACGTGATTCAAGAGCGTGAAGCGATGGCGCAAGCGGGAGCCAATGGCGTTTCCGTTGTGGCTGCCGTGCTCTATCCATTTTGTTACCTGGTGTTTTTCTTGTACTTGGCTCGCACTCGCGGCAAGAAACGAGATTGGCGATTTATAGCGGCGTTAATCATTTCGTTGGCGCCCGGAGTAATCGCTATCTCGATGGGCGGCCGTTCCGGGTTCATGGTAAGCATTGCCTTTGCGACTTTCTGTTCGATCTACTTCGGCGCCTTCCGCATCCGTCTCCGAACGGTGATCATTTCCGCCGTCGTATTCCTGATTCTGATTGTCATTTCGAGCGTTGTATTCGTAAACCGAATGGAAGCCGTGAAGGTGGATCCGATGTTCACCGTTTACGAATCCGGCTACGCGTTCACGGATCGGCCGAACGCATGGGCCGGCGCTGCCTTGTCCGGGAGTCGGGGCTTCGTGTTCTACATCTACTTCACGGTCCTTATGCTCCTGCAGTATTTCGTCCATGGTGTCTTCGAGTTCGTTTATCAGTACCAGCACTTCAGTCAGGCGCACCTGTGGGGCGCCGATACGTTCTCCGCATATTTCAAGCTCTTTCACATGCTCGGCTTCGGCCGCGATCCGTTCGACTTGACGTCGAGCGTCAGCCCGCGCACCGGGATTTACACCACGTTCTTCGGTCCCGTGTTTCTTGATTTCGGCTGGTGGGCAATGCCGCTGCTGGCACTGTTCGGGGCCGCTCTGAAGAAGATGTGGTGCCAGGCGCTGCAAGACGACTACTCGGTCGCGCCGCTCTACCTATATCTCGCAATCGTCGTGCTTTTCATGCCGGTCACGAACTTGATCGCCTCGGCGGAGGGCATGTATGTAATCAGCGCGCTGTTTCTGTTCTGGTTCGTCACCGCGTTCATTCCGAGGAGCGTTTCGAGATGACTTTGGTAAAGCGCCTCGCGCGGAGCGTCTCGCGCTTCTTTTTACTCAGGTATAGTGTGCTGCTGCTCATCAAGATCGGCTGGGTTTGTTCCCGTACCTGGAGCCATCTTCGCTTTCGCGCCCTTGTCCCCGGCGCGGGCGACTCGGTGTGCAATTGGACCGTCGAGATTAAGCACCCCCAGAACTTAACCATCGGAAACAATGTGCGAATTGGCCCCTGCGCCTCTATTGGCGCAGCCAGCCCGATCACCATCAAAGACAATGTCGTCATTTCCCGCGGCGTGATTATCGAAACCGCCGGCCTTGACCTTAAGAAGGACATCCCATACCCGCACATCTCAAAGCCGATCGTGATTGAACGAGGAGCGTGGATCGCAACCAACGCGATCATCCTCGGCGGCGTGACCATCGGCGAAAACGCGCTGATTGGAGCGGGCGCAATTGTGGGCAGGGACGTGCCCCCAAACAGCATCGTGAAGCCGGCGGCAGTGCAAACCCACACTCGGTTCACCGCGAACTCCGTTACGGCGGGGATGGCGGAGCGATGAGCGACACCGTACAAAGCACGGAGCCTATCGAGTCGCAGGAACAATCAGGGTTCGGCGTTCCGGGGCAAGACGGTGAACTGGAAAATCCCCGGCCGACATCTGAGCCTCGTCCTTTATCGACGGCGTTAGGGGCCAAGCTGAAGTCATCTCTCGGTTATGTCGGGGCCAAGGCGACTGCCTTCCTACTGCCACTCCTGCTAGTGCGCTTGATGAGTATCTCGGTGTACGGCGTTTACGAGTACGCTCTCGCCTGGGCGACTCCGCTTTCCATGATGCTGTTGTTTGGCGCGGGTGCGTCGGCGCCCTATTTCCTAATCAAGCAGAATCGACCCCATTATCGCTCCATCTTTCATTTATATTGCGCGACGCTTGCTCTAGTTGTCGTTGCGGGTTCCGCCTTATGGGCCGCGCATCTCGTTAACCTGACTGTATATCTCTCCTTCGTGACGACCATCGCCTTCACTTCACAAACGGTCTATGCGAGCCTGTTTCGAACCGATGGTCATCCTGCGCTCACGTCATTGGCCGAGACCGGCGGATATGTTGTTTTGTTCGTGGTCGTGCTCCTGCTGCTTCCTTTCAGGATTTACCCACAATTGGGTTGGATTGGCGCAGTCATAGCCCTCTACTCGGTCGCACTGGGAATAGACAGTCTCCGGAGACTTCGGAAGGAAGGGCTAAATTTTGACGTAAAAGCAGCGACCAAGGCTCTCGTGCACTATGGCATCCCGTTTATGGGGTCTGCGTTGTTGATTTCAGCCTTGATCACTAGCGGACGATTGCTCGCAGGCAACCTCGTCTCGATGTCTGCCTTGGGCGAATATGGATTCTATTTCAGGATGACCTCCGCCCTGCTTCTCATCCATCAGCTCATCACGAATCTATTCTTCCTGCGTATCTACCGCTTTGGTCGGCGCGGACTCGACCTGTATTTCGCTTCGCTGATCTCCGTGATCTTGCTGGCGGGTGCGACTCTGTTTTGGCTTGGACCCTACACTCTTGGCCGATTCGTGCCGCTCATGAAATTCGCAACCCGCGACCAGCGGGAGCTCTTCCTGGTACTGAGCGTCCAAGCAACCTACTGGGCAGCCACTTCGATGCTGGAGATACCAATGGGGCGCGAAAATCTGGCGCGACGACAGTTGTTCGCGGTGGCATGTTCGGTCACCTTGCTGCTTGCGGTTGTATTTACTGTCCGCGCCTTGCATATGCTGACCTTACTGCGATTAGCTCAAATCTGCATGACCAGCATTTTTGGCTTCTTCCTCGCGCAATGTGCGATCCTGTGGATTCACAAAATCAGGCTTCGCTTTGTGCCAATTCTGGGAACCACCATCTACGTGGCATACTTCTTTTTTGATCGTCTGCTCTTAGCTCGGTAGGAGCAATCCGCGTTACCATATCTTCAATCTGGCCGCTGCTCGTAATCCCCGTAATTAGGAGGTAAGAATGCGATCTGTATTCGCACTCGCGATCCTTTGTACTTTTCTGGTTTCCGCAGCCATCGCGCAATCAGCACCATCGGCGGTTAACGTTCAGAGCATGGGAGCCAAGGCGGACGGCGCCACCGATGACACCGCCGCCATTCAAGCCGCCATTGATAAAGCCGCAGGATTGCCGGTATATCTTCCAGCGGGAAAATACGTTGTTTCTAAGCCGCTTACTTACCACACCCGCGGGTATCAGCCTGCGATCAAGATCTTCGGCGATGGAATTATGGAAACTCAGATCATCGCAAAGCTGCAGGGCGGTGCGGTATTTGACGTGGACGGGAGCGGCGTCCCTAACCAATTTCAGATGGGTGGCTACATTCGCGATCTCAGCATAGAAGGCGCCAATAAGCCCGAGAAGGCCGTCTCAGGAATTCGATTGACTGCCGCCTGGATGCTGACGATCGAGCGCGTTCGCATTAAGCAGCTTACGGGCGATGCCATTGTCGTGCCGCTGCGCACGGACTTTGGCGCAAATCCTGATCTTTACAACACCGAGTTTCTCGACATTCGGCAATCCGAGCTTTCCGCTAATGGAGGGTGGGGATTCCATGGTGAAAATGGCCTGGGCAGCGGAAACCTGCTCATCGAGCAGTGCCGCATCGGCGTCAATGCTACGGGAGGTGTTTACACCGCAGCTCACAACGTCCGAATCATCGACAACTTGATCTTCAGCAACGGAGAAAATAACAATGGCGGGGGCCTCGTCGTCGACTATGTTCAGACCGGCGGGAATGGCCTAATCGTCGAAGACAATGAGTTCGACGGCAACTTCGCATTTCACATCTGGGTCAAGTCTGCCGACACCTTTCGCATCGTAAGCAATCGTATGAATTCGTGGGAGATTGGCGGGCCATTCAAGGATGGCGCGCTGCATCCCGCCACTCACATTCGCCTGGGAGACAACGGCCGCGTCGTCCGCGACTTCCTGATCTCTCAGAATTACCATCGATCACAGCGCGCATCGACGGGCGCAAGGGCCGACCACGATCTCACCCTCTACGAAATCGTGAACAACGGTGTGGTTGGAACGATTGAACGTCCATGGATTCCAGCCGCCAACAACACTCCAAAGCTCAATAAGTTGGATAACGGGCCGCGAGCCAAGATCGACTTTCATGATCAACCGTAGCCGCCGCATTCGAATGCTCCAGCCAGCATGCTACCGGCTGGCGGATCCCGTACTCTTCGATGCAGACGCGCTAACTGGCGCTGCCGATGTCTGCGGCGCGATCAGCGCCTTGACACGGTCGGCGAGACCCAGAGTGAACTGGCGTCTTCCGGCGGCGTTCATATGCAGAATGTCGTAAAAGTACTGCGGACGTTCCAGAGAGGTGAACTCTTCAGGATCGAGAAACGTCACATTGCTTTGCCGAGGTAGATTCGCCTGAAGTTGCGGAGCGCCAGGGATCGCTTCTATTGCCGGAAGAGGTAACGGCGACCGCGGCATTTGCACGAAGATGATCCGGGTTGGGCTTCCGCGATATTCCTCTAGTATCTTGCCCGCCCAATAGCTATGGAAAAGAAGATTCCTCGCGGTGAGTGCACGCGCGGCGTCTGCGCTGGGGCGGTTCAGATAAAGATTTGTTTCATGCCGTCGAAAAGAATCGAAGTGAGACGGATATGCAGTGACCGTCGAGAGATCGGCGGTCAGCTGCAACTGGTCCACGTTTTCGGGTGGCCCTGCGTCGGTCAATATCTTCCGCTCTCCACCACCCGCGAAACGCTGGAGTATCCGGGTGGAATTCACCAACATTCCGATGCCCGCGGAATGACTCGTAAAGATCGCCTGGTACTTGGCTCGCTCACGGACGTTTTCATCAGTGAAACTGCCGATAAAGGCCGGCCAGTCATTCCAGGACAGGAGCGGGGTTAATACCTCAGCCGTCTCGGGATCGTTTTCGAAATCGTCCCAGAACGGAGTGATGGTGTAGTCCGCGGTCGAGATCACAATTGCCGAGTAGCGGTCATGATTCGGATCGACATACTTCAGGATGTAGTACCACCACTTCTCGGAAGACCCACCTGTTGCCGCTTGAATGAACCGGATCTGTCCTGACCCGTCGTTCGAATTCGCAAGGCCGTCCCAGAACCCGTACTCCATCCTCGAGTTTCCGGTTACAAGGACCTCTTTTCTCCCGGACGGATCGCGGCCTCGCTCTACGCGGGCGAACTGAGCAACCTTTGCCTCTTTCGTGATTCGCGGCAGAAAGCGCGTGTAAAGGGCGGTTCTGAACAGCAAATTATCCCCGGCAAAAAACACGAGCACGCTCAGGAACACCAACAGCATCGGGTTCCGAACCGACCAGCGATTCGGCTGCTGCTCAGAATTGGCCATAGACAAAGCTGTGTCCAGAACTTGTTGTGAGTGCCGACAAGATTAGCAGCGCGCATCCGTAAATCACCCAGTTGGGAACGAAGCGAATGATCGGTCGCGCTAGCCATTGGCTTCCCGGAGCCCCCGCGCCCAGGTACAGCGCAAGCGGCAGACAAAGGTACAGCGAAGCAGAGATGTCGGTTCGGAGGTCACCGAAACCCAGGGAGCCAGCGGGTGCGGTTCCCGCCAATTGCTTCAGTCGCTGGACGGCAAAGCCCATGGTTCGCGCCTGGAAGAACACCTGGGAAAAACTCCATAGCAGATAAGTCGCGAGGACTCCGATGAGATAGCGCAGTTTGCGCACCGACGAAGGAGCCCTTGCAAAGAAATCGTTCCGGCCTTTTAACGTCAGAGCGGAGACGCCCATGAAAATCCCCTGAACAAGGCCAAACGTCGCGAAAGTCCAGGTGAGCCCATGCCAGATGCCGATTAGAAGTAGGTTCAAAACAATGCTGAGAACAAGTCCAGCATTTCCAAGCCTGCGCGTCGACATCCGCACTGGCATGAAAACATAATCGGTGAGCCACCGCGTGAGGCTCATGTGCCAGCGACGCCAAAAGTCCTGGATGTTTGCGGCGGAAAACGGCCCGTTAAAGTTTGGCGGACTGTCGATTCCAAATATGCGTCCGATACCGATTGCGATGTTCGTATAACCGGCGAAATCCGCGTACAACTGCGCCGCGTAGGTCAATGTCGAGACCAGAAGAACGCTTCTCCGATATGTCCCAGGCGACGCGTCGATCAGCGTGACAAATTGTGCGAGCTGATCGCCGACGATCATCTTCATCATGAGGCCGCCGATGATCAAACTCAGCCCGCTCTCGATCTGCGCGAAATCAGTTTTTCCGGAACGAACGTCCTTCAGTTGCGGGAAAAACTCGTACCCACGCTGGATCGGCCCGCTGAGCATCTGCGGACCAAAACTGGCGAAGCAAGCAAACTCCACGAAGTTGTTATGGACGGCAGTGTCGTCCCAGTAGATTTCGACGATGTAGCTGATCAGCTTAAATGTGTAATAGCTTAAGCCGACCGGAGCAAGCCATCCCACATACACGGCCTGCACTTTGAACACAACCAGAGGCGCAAGCGTGAGAATGAGCCCACCGATCAACCAGGTCTTCTTGCCCGTCTCAGTCTGGGTGTCATGCAGTTTCCGTCCGATCCAATACACACCGACGACGGTTGCCGCGAGCAGCGCGAGGTACTTGGGAGACCACGTCGCATAAAAAGCGCAGGAAATCGCCAGCAGATAAGGTACGCGCCACCGCGAGGGCAACAGATAAAACATGAGCGCGGCAATCGCGAGAGCCAGGTAGAAAACTAGCGATGTAAAGGACATAGAAATCGCAGGAGAACGGCCTCAGCCGACTTTCTTGGCAACCAGTTCGATTAGGTCGCCCACGTTCTTCATGGAACGCACCTCGCGGGTCGCAAAAGAAAATCCGAACTCCTGCTCGACTGCGACAATCAGATTGATATGGGAGAGTGAGTCCCACCCCTCCACGTCGTCCGCCGTTAATGAAGGAGAGAGCTGCAATTCCGGTTGATTGAAAGTCTCGCGAAAAACATTGGTCAGCTTCGATTCAATTTCAGATCGAATCATTCGAAATCCTCTTGCTTCGGCTACGAGGAGCCTATCGTCCCCGTGCGGACAACGGGGCTGTAAATTTATGCCGATGTGCCGGCGGTGAGGCCGAAAACGGGATCGAGTTCCTCGGTATGCATGAAAACCTTCCGCGGAAGGTAATCCTGCACCGACAAAGTCCACTCGAAAGATTTATCGCTGGATATGGGACTCGCCACGAATCCAAAGTTCGAATAAAACTCTTTGACCATCGAATTCTTCTCGGTCGGAATGTATCGCCCGCGTACCGTGGCCATTTGGTGTCGAGCGGCGAAGGACACAACACTGTTCATCACGAATTGTTCCACACCCCGCTGCAATACTCGGCAGCTCATCAGGAATTCGTCGATCTCCAACTCTTCGTCGCTGAGCTTTAGCACGGTCACGCCGATGAGACCGTAGTCGCCATACTTATCCGCTAGCGAAAACGAAAGTGGGAGATAATTCTGCGGGTCATTCATGAACTGTTCGCAAGCGGCTTCGCTATAGCGCCTGGTCGTCAAATTGAATTGGTTGCTGCGCTGCATCAGTTGGGCGATACGCGGAAGACTCGCGGGCGAAAATCGCTCCAATTTCACAATCATGTTGAGCGAAAGCAGATAGTCTTCGATGCTTGAAAAACTGGACTTGGTAAGCTCACGCTGAGCTTGCTCGCGATATAGCTCGCCACGCTGGCTATCCGATTCCGAGAACGACGCCGTCTCGAAGAGGTTGAGCGCTGCCAGGGCGCCCCGATACAGGGATGGATCTTCAGGCATCTCAGGGACAATTACGCTCGGCAGAAACTCACGAACCAAGTTGCGCTCAAACGGATTGTCGTCGACAAACACCATCGAATCGAATCCTATGTTCAACACTTCCTGGATTCGACGAATATTCGTCGCCTTATCATCCCAGTTCGCGATGAAAACCGAAATGTCGCTCTCCTTCAGTACCATCGAGGGATGCTCGCGGAAGGGAAGAATCGCCGCATCGTGATTGTTCTTGCTGACAACTGAAAGGATGATTCCGCGTCGCTTGAGCTCGAGTAGGAACTCCTGGAAAGAGACAAAGGCCTCGCCTTCGTCATACCCCCCGAGCTGAATTCCATGCAAACCGTCATCGCCAATCACGCCGCCCCACAGCGTGTTATCCAGATCGAGTACAAGGCACTTCGCAAAGACTCCCGACGCCGCCAGAATCACGTCCAGCAGGTTTCGCGCGAAGACTGGGAGGTTGGGCAGACTGCATGGAGTCTTGGCAATTGCCCAAAGCCGGGCATCTGCCCACGCCGATCGCCCTGCCTCTGCGGCAAGATGGTCGACATCCAACAGCAGGACACTTCGCGACGATTGCGCCGCTTCCGCTATGCCGAGATTGATCGTGGAAATCGCTCGACCCAGGGAGTGAGCAACCTTCTGTTCGTAGTTCCCAAATACACGTTCGCTCGGTACCACGTAATTGCCCTGAATGATATGGGCCTTGCTGCGCTTGCCTATGGTCTCCCAGAGCTCAGTGTGGTGTGTCACGACCATTTCGGAGAATGCGGGCCGGTCCGTCGCGGCATAGAATTTTGCCTTGAGCTTCTCCGTTGCGTGCAGGATGGCAACGAATTGCGGCTCGAACTTGTATAAGCCCGACTCAGGATTCAGGATCTCGATGTCTATAACGTCGTATCCGCCGTCATAAACCTCGAGTCGCACCCCACGCCTAGCGGAAAGGACCTTCAGGACCGAGATTAATTGCTGGGTAGCAAAGTCTGCAAGCACCGCTAAGCGCAGTGTTTTCTTACAGTGGCTGGTGTCCAAGCCCCGCGCTTCGCGGGTCAATTGAAAATAGTCCAAGCCTTCGCCCATGTTCGTCGTTTTTCCCAAGCGATCAGTGTTTTGCGAGAGCGAAACCGCCCTCAGGTCTCACGAAAAGAATGCATTCCATTGCAGGTGAAGTTGTTCTATTCTAATGGCAGACCGATTTGAAGTCGAGAATTCTCGACTGTCGCAACCGCACATTTCCAGCGTTTACAGGCTCGCTTGGCTGCGTTTATCCATGCGGGGACTGCTATGCAAGGCGGGGATCGATACTTGTCCCAAAGTGGTAAATCGATGACGGTGAATTTTCTAGTTGTATCGGCGAGAGTCGCTGGAAACACCATTTTAGGCGCCGCCTTAGCTGCGTTGCCGTTGTGTGCACAAACTCGCGTCGATTCGAGGGTCAATGTTTCGGTCCTGAATTCTTCCTCGCAGGCCTCATCACCCTCTTTGGGCACTGTAACCGGGATTCCAGCGACATCTGATCCGGCCACCGCAACTGGCAGTTCAACGCTGCAGTTGCCGCCTCAAGGCTCTGCGGTCCAGCGGTATCAGACGCCGCAAGTAAATGCCGTTGCCAATTCGGCCTCGCCTTCCGATAGCTCGGACCAAGTCCCCGCGAACCATCCGCAGCAATTCGGAACGCAACAGATGAACGTCGCCGGTGCCACAGAATCGATGACGTTGCGCCAGGTCGCTGGGCAGTCTCAGGTCGGATCTCAGCAAAGTGCGGGCGCTCAGGAAAATCCGGGGACGGTCAATCCAGCCTCAGGTTACCTGTTGCAATTCCGTCCGGGCGTCGGTTGGGTTCGCTCGGTTCCCACTAATTCGTCGTCAAGGGATTCCAATTCCACTTCCGCGTCTGACGCCACCTCCAAGGGCGGAAGTCCGTCCGTTTCTCAGCCGTTCCAATCGTCCTTGGGAAATACTTCGCAGCTCTCGACTGGCGGCTCACAAGCGTCAGGAACCAGTCCTTCGTTCCAACCTGGCACCGGTTGGAGTTCCGCCGTTTTGGCGGGTAGTCCAGCGGCTAGTGCAAATCAGCACTCGAATGATCCAGCTAACTCAACGACCCGCACTGGAGCTTCAATGGCCTCGGACCAGCAATGCAGTCTCCAGACTCAGGGAGTTTCTTTGTCGCCCATGGGCCAGTGCTCGCAGACGGGCGAAGGCGGTGCTGGGCCTTCCGGCGGCGCTTCGTTGAATAGCCCCATTCTGGGCTCAAAGCAGACCCCGATCTTAGGCCCTACGCAGCTGTCGAATTCAGCGATTCCTGTAACCAGCGCCGCCACAACCTCTGATCAAAGCGAGAGGACCAAAACAGCGTCCGTTTCGCTTCATCCTGGTGTTAAACAGACGATGAAACCGTCCCTGGGATTCGAGAGTTTGGCGGAAGAGAGTCAATCGACAACCAGGATCCAGCATGCCCAGATGGGTTTTCCAATCGACCAAGGCGACAGCGACGAAGAGGTTGCGGCCGCAGGGAAGCACAAGTTGCTGATGAAGCGCCAGAAGATGGAGCGGGAATGCGCCGAGATGCAGGCGAGTCAAGGCGCAGGCAGCATGGGGCAAGGCTCGGGCGGCATGGGCTCATCCTCATCATCCATGTCGAGTTCGTCGAGCATGAGTTCCTCCACGGGTGGATCGAGCATGTCAAAATTTGGGTCGAATCCGTGTAACCCGAAGAAGAACTGAGCGTACGGCCGCGACGGAGCTAAACGAACGACTTTTGCTTGCCTCGCCCACCTGCCATCTTCGCGTCGTGGGCTGCTAGGCTCTGTAGCACAAAGTCGGTCAGCTTCTCCCGAAACACAGCCACATCGAATTCCAGGGCATGACTTCGAATTCTGGATGGCACAAACCGCTCGGAATTAGCCTCAAAGCGCTGCATCGCATCTACTAGCGCGTCGGTGGATTGCTCGTAAAAGAAGATGCCGGTCGGGTCCTCCGCTGCGTCGCCCATTCTCTCATCGGCAAGGCCTCGCACCGTCTCCAGCACGCCACCGGACCCATACGCGATTACCGCTTTCCCATAAGCCTGCGCTTCCACGGGCACGATTCCAAAGTCTTCTTCCCCGCAGAAAAGCAATGCACGGCACTTGGAGTAATTCTCCCGCACCTCTTGATCGGATGCCGATCCCAGGAATTCCACCGCCGTCCCCGCCATCCGCTTCAAGTTCTTATACTCGGGGCCATCCCCGATAATGCGCAGGCGTCGGCCCATCCGTTTGCAAGCCTCGATCGCCAAATCATTGCGCTTGTAGCCGACTAACCGGCCGACCGTGAGATAAAAATCCTCCTGCTCCGTCCCGATCGATGCCTGCTCCGCGTCCACCGGAGGATGGATTACCGTGCTCTCTCTTCCATAGAACTTACGTATCCGGGCAGATACGAACTGCGAATTGCTCACAAACTCATCCACTCTCGAAGCCGTTGCGTAATCCCAAATCCTCACGTAATGCGCCGTTAATGAAAAAATCGCCCGAACGATCTTCGACATCCCGGATACGTATTGCGGATACATATCCCAGATATATCGCATCGGCGAATGGCAATAACAAATGTGCAGCGTCTTGGGTGATGTCAAAACACCTTTTGCAGGGCCCGATTCTGAACTGATTACGAGGTCATAACCGCTCAGGTCAAACTGTTCTAATGCCAGCGGCTGCAAGAACAGGAAATGGCGGTGAAAGCGGTTGACGAACGGCAGCTTTTGTAGAAATGAAGTGGTGATTTTTCGCCGCTTCAGGACCGGTGCGAGCGATTCTGGCCGAAGGACCAAGGTGAAGATGTCGGCTTGTGGAAACACTTCGGCGATCGACTCCACCACGCGTTCGCCACCGGCTCTTCCCACGAACCAATAGTGGACGATCGCAACTCGCAGTGACTTTAGGTAGTCCGAGGTTGAATCTTGGAGCTCTGCGCTCATTTGCTGGTTCCGGCTGCGCGAACTTGGGAGGAACGCGGAACCTCTTGCTTCTTCACGGGAGAGTTCTTCGCAAAGTCTTCCGGGTTGTCCCGCTTCCAATCCACGAATGCCTCCTCAAGCGAATAGCGATAAACATAATTCAGATCGCGAAGGCGCTTGGGTTCAATATTCGTAGAACGATAAAGCTTCCTAATCCGCACCGGGGAAATTGGCTGCCGGATTCCGAAGGTCCTGGCCACGCCATCGATCACATACGAAGATCCAAGCAAGAGAGATCTTGGGACTGACAACGGCTTGGAGCGAATCTCTGCAACTTTGCGGATTACTTCCACGAATTCGCTGAGCGGACGTGGCGGATCCATCGAAAAATTAAGAACCGTACACGCCTCGCCGCTCGATTCCTGGTGTTCCTGCCCGAATCGAATTACCTCGCACAGCTCCTTCACGTAGCCGCCGGCTTTTCGCGTGTCACGGTTCCCCATGTACACGAAGTACCCTTTAACCAGGCTTCGGACAAGCCGGGTTACATTGCCGCCCTCCCCGGGCCCGAAGACCACCCCGGGCCTGACAATCAATAGCTTTCTATCGGCATTCGCTTTCTGCCAAGCGATGTGAATCTTCTCTGCCGCAAGCTTCGAGCCCCCATAAGGAGATTCCGGTACGGGCAGGGAAGCCTCCGTCTTGGAGTCTTCCGTGGGACCATAGGGAGAAATTGAACTTGTAAAAACGACCTCGCTGCACTTGACGGCCGCCGCATACTCGCAGACATTCTCCGCCCCCAACAAGTTGGTTTCGTAATATTCGTGTGGAAGATGGCCGGGTTCCCGGTGCACTGCCGCAAGGTTGTAGATGACGTCTGCTCCGCCGATGCTCTGCGGTTCGATCCGCTTCCGCACGTCAAGCGGAGTGAATGTCGCCCGCCCACTTTTCAGGGCATCTTGCAGAATCGAAGCATAATTTGCTTGCCGCGGCGGCAAAAGGTCCACGAGAACCACATTTTCCGACGGCGCACGTTGCAAAATCGACTGGGCGAGATGCGTGCCGATAAAGCCCGTTCCACCGAAGATGACAGATCGCTTCATGTGCCCTTCACGCTCGGCTTCCCCACATGCTGCAAGAAAAGCGACGCTTCGGCGCACCCGAGTCCAAACGAAATGCGGACGCCTGCGCATCAGAAACCATGATGCCTTGTTACGGCAGGGATGTTCGAGGAATTTCGTACCAGTATACAACAGGATGTCGCATGAACCGCAGACGGCGCTGCGGTTCAGATCGGACGAGTCACGTCTCGCTTCTGCCGTACGCTGGCTGTCGCGCCTGTTTTACATCCCGTCGTAGTTCGGGCCGCCACCACCCTCCGGCGGCACCCAAGTGATGATCTCGTACGGGTCCATAATGTCGCAGGTTTTGCAATGCACGCAGTTCGAGGGATTCAAATGGATCTCTTTTCCGCCCGGAACATCCTGCGAATCCACCATTTCATAAACGTTAGCTGGACAGAAATTTGTGCAAGGATTCCCAAATTCCTTTGTGCATCGCGTGCTGCAAATCTGTGTGTCGTGAATCACGAGGTGTGCGGGTTGGTCTTCTTCGTGCTTCGTCCCCGAGTGATACAAGTCGGTCAACTTGTCGAAGGTCAGCTTTCCATCGCCCTTCGCCGGTCCCACGATGGCATCGCGCCGGTCTCCATATCCCATCATGTCCCACACCGGATGCATCCGCGTATGTCCCGCGGTGGCTGGGTACCGGTTGCGTACACCATGTCCACCCGTCACCTGCTGCAATGCCGTGTGAAGCATGCCTTGCACGAAACCGTGCTCGAACCCTTGGTGGAAATTTCGCACCGGCCAGAGCTCGGCGCGAATCCAGCTCGCCTCGACTTTCGCTGGATAAGCGTCCAACTGCTGCTTCGAGAATTTATTCTCCAGCAGGGAATCGAAAGCGGTTTCTGCCGCCAGCATCCCGCTCTTGATTGCGAGATGAATGCCCTTGAGACTTTGTGAGTTCAGGAATCCAGCCGAATCTCCGACAATCATCCAACCGTCTCCTGCCAGCGGCGGCAGCGCGAACCATCCCCCGTAGGGCAGCGACTTCGCGCCATAACGGATCATCTTGCCACCCTCAAGCAGTTTCGCAATGAACGGGTGTTTCTTGAACGATTGCAAAACATGCTGCGGATCGATGCGCGGGTCCTCGTAATCCAACCCGGTGACGTATCCGAGCGAAACTACATTGTTCTTGCCGCCATAGATCCAAGCCCCGCCGTACTCATGAAATGTCAGCGGATACCCGAGCGTGTAGATCACCTCGCCGGGAGCGATCCGGCCGGATGGGACCTCCCACAACTCCTTGATGCCCACGCCATAGGTCTGCGGATTGCGGTCCTTATCCAGCCCAAATCTTCCGACCAGTTGTTTCGTGAGCGATCCGCGAGTGCCCTCGGCGAGCACCAGCACCTTTGTTTTCAGGTCGTATCCCGGTTCGAAGTTCGACTTCTGCTCGCCCCGCTTGTCGACGCCCTTATCGTCGGTACGAACGCCGACAACTTTCTCGTCTTCGATCAAAAGCTCGGAGCCAGCAAAGCCTGTAAATAGTGTGATCCCCGCTGCTTCGACCTTTTCGCCAAGCCACTTCGTGAACCGGTTGATCGAGATTACGTAGTTCCCGTGGTCGCGCATCGGCGGAGGAGTGATCGGCGCTTTAAACTTTCCTGTCTTTGTCAGGAAATACACCGATTCCTTCGAGACCGGCGCCTCGATGGGCGCCTCTTTCTCCCACCCCGGCAGCAGCTCGTTCATGGACTTTGGATCGAGTAGGGCGCCGCTCAAGCAATGCTGACCAACTTCACGTGCCTTTTCGAGCACGTAAATATTCTCTTTGCTGACCTGGTTCTCCGGGTTCGCGGCGTTATGCGCGTCAATCAACTGTGAGAGTCGCAGGGCGCAGGCCATTCCGGCCGGTCCGCCGCCGACGATCACAACGTCAGCATCCATCTGCGGGCGCTCGACGCCCGAAATCGGTTTGCGAAATACGATCATGATTGGTATCCGTGGTTATCCGAGGGGACTGGAAAGTTTAGCAGCCGTGCTGAAGCACTCGCAACCTTCCTCCGCATGTGAGAGCGACGAATGCCAATTTGGAGATGGCGATTTCTTCGTCCGCCGCTCTGGTTGAACCTGTCGGGGTGTTGCGGTTTCGCGAATCAGTCATTGCTTTGTCCAAAAATCAAGGTTATGCTGTCGTCCCCTAGTTCCCCGGCCAAGGCATTTCATTCAATTTCCAATCTCCGATGAGGCTTCAATGAATAAATTGCGGGCATTCGCCGTGGTGGTCCTGTTTTCGCTTTCGACATCGGTCACCGCCCTCGCTTCGGGTGGCAAAGGGAACCCAATCACATTGCCAACGCCATCATCGCCAGCGGCGACGATGACCAGCCCTACTCCGGGGTCGGTGTTGGGTGGTTCCACTGTTACCTTCACCTGGACCAATACCGGAACGCAGTATCTGCTATATGTCGGCACCACGGTTCGTAACGAGAACCTCGACCTGGTCCGCGCGGGCACTGCTACCACAGCGACCGTCACCAATGTTCCGACCGCAGGTGCGACGCTTTACGTGACTCTGTTTTCGCTCATCGCCGGAAATTGGGTCGCGGAATCTTACACTTATACCGAATCCGGATCCCCGCACGCGGCCACCATGGTCAGCCCGACCAATGGAACGACATTCGCCAGCGCATCGCAAACCTTTACCTGGACTCCGTACACCGGCGCTACTTCGTACCTGCTCTACGTCGGCACCACCGCTGGTAATGACAATGTCGACCTCGTGAAGACTACCTCCACGACCGCGACGGTTACCAACCTGCCAACGAACGGCAAACCGTTGTATGTGAAACTTTATTCGTACGTCAGCGGTGCATGGGAGTCGAACTCATACACCTACACCGCAGCCTCGGCGCCCGCCACCATGCTTACCCCGACTCCGGGCTCAACTCTGACCGGCGCGAACGTAACATTCACGTGGACCAACACCGGAAGCCAATACCTGCTTTATGCCGGCACCGCCAAGCGCACAGATAACATCGACCTCGTCAATGCGGGAACTGCTACCACCGCGACGCTCACCAACATCCCGACCAGCGGGACCACGTTGTACATCACGCTTCTCTCTTTCCTCGACGGCGCTTGGGTTGCCGAAAACTACACCTATACGGAATCGACCCTTACGCGCGTCGTCTGGGTGCCCGACTTTTACGGTGGAACCCTGCAAGTGCGCGTCGGAGCGGGCGCAAGTCCGACCGCGGTCAGCGTTGCTCTCCCCACGTGCAATCCCAACGCCGTAGCGGTGAACAGCAATAAAGCTTACGTGGTTTGCAACGCATTCGGCGCCAATCCCGACAAGATTCTCGTTTATAACGCCGCCACCATTCGCTCGGCACCCGCCGGGGCGCTCACCATCTCCCCGACCAAAACCATAACCAGCGGCGAATTCAATTCGCTCATCGGCATCACCTTCGACGCCTCGAATAATCTCTGGGTGGCGAGTTACGGCAATAGCCAGGTGGATGAGATCACCGCTGCCGAGCTGGCAGCCACCACGCCCACCGTTACCGCCGCACTGATCGAATCACCGGGTAGCCCCGTAGCTCTTGCGTTCGATGCGTCTGGTGGCCTCTGGATCAGCGGACAATATTCTGGGGGCATCGTCTTGCACTTCCCCAGCGACCAGGTCAACAGCGGCGACAGTGGAACGCCGGACTATTGTCTAGCCACCGTCGACGTCGGTGCCGGCTGTCAGTTCGTCGACAACGTGTTCCTCAACCCTGAAGGCCTCGCGCTCTTCAACGGCGACGTCTGGGTAGCGAACAACGCCACCGGCGGTGGAGGAAACGTGCCCGGCCGCGAAATCGTCGATCTGAAATTCGCTGCTGGCTCAATCACCGTCAATGCGACCTTCGGCAGCTCCACTGACGCCACCAAGAGTCCCTTCGTCTGTCCCGGAGGTCTCTACGCCGGAACCGTCCATCTTTGGCTGAATGACGAAAGCTACGGTGAGACCGATCCGCAATGCGGCGCCGGAGGCGATGTCGCCAGCGCGACCGGCGGAGTGTTTGCCTTCACCCCGGCTCAGCTCGCGGCACAAACCACTACGGTCGGCCAGGTGCTGGTCTATTCCAACATCACCGGACGTCCCGGCTTTGGCGGAATCTTCGTAGAGAACGATCAGTAAACAGCGGTTCTTTCCTCTCGTCATGCACCGTTTGCTATTCCAGCAAACGGTGCGCTGTTTTGCGCCCGATTGAGTTCGCTCGCCCAACCAATTATTCTAGGTATTCATATCAGAGGATCCCATGGCCGCACTCATCGACGCCATCAGCGTCAAGCGCAAGATGTTTTTCGAGTTCGAAAATACTCCTTACCACTGCCTCGAAGCCGAGGTCTCCACACCCACCGCCCGGGGTGCGCAGACGCTCGTTCGCCTCAAGATGCGCAACCTGCTCACCCGCGCGGTCTTCGACAAGACCTTCAAAGCCAGCGACAAGTTCAAAGAGCCCGATCTCGAGATGGTCCCGGCCTCGTTCCTTTATCGCGATGCCGACGGCTCCTACTTCATGGACCAGGAATCCTTTGAGACTCACAACCTCTCCGAAGATATGATCGGCGATGCCGACGACTTCCTCGTCGAAGGCCTCATCGTCCAGCTCCACAAATAC
>Ga0206868_10009_pt1 | contig 21946 bp, 23 predicted proteins | sample Alteio_BWOrgCont_38_FD_152901 | JGI IMG/M metagenome (GOLD analysis project Ga0206868, IMG submission 152901) | Enriched cells from forest soil in Barre Woods Harvard Forest LTER site, Petersham, Massachusetts, United States -... | ecosystem: Environmental > Terrestrial > Soil > Temperate forest >... | reverse complement strand
GATCTCCGAGACCTACGGCAAGATTGTGAACGGCGCCAACACGAACCTTCAACCTTCGGCCGAAGACCTCAAAAAGCGAAAGGAGTGGTTGGCCGTGCTTTATACGGACTCCGACGCCAAGGTAAAGACGCAGAAATATAAGGACTATCAGGCCGCCGTCTCGGCGTACATGAAGGCCGTCTCTGCGTTCCAATCCCAGCGGTTGAGTTTCGACTTGAGCAAACCGCTCCAGCAGCAGCAGTGGCTGGCCGTCGCTCCTGCGCTTCAGGGCGACATCGACAATGCGTACGACGATTTGCAGGCAACCAGCTCCCTAGTCGTCCCTGCCCTTCAAGGCTTGGCCTCGACCGGTAATTCCATTGTCGCCGCCGAGATCCAGTCGGCGCAACGGTCGTTTTCGCAGGCAGCTACCGGTAACGCGGGCGGCGGCAGCATCCCGTTGTCCTACGCGATTCCGACGGATTGGGCCGCCGATACGGGTGTAGACAACTACAGCGCCTTTACTCTATCGTCGAGCTACCTTAACCAGACGTTCTCCAGCAAGTTCACGTCTTGGGGCGGCGGCGCCTCCTATGGGTTCGGCTTTCTCGGTTTCAGCGTCGGCGCATCGGGCTCGACCACGACGGTGTCTCAGCACATGGATGCGGACCAATTCACCCTCAAGGCGAAGATCGGCGTTATCCAAATCGAGAGGCCCTGGTTCGAGGATCTGTTGTTTCGTCTCGGCGGCTGGAGCCTGCAAGGACAGCCTCCCGGAATCGTTTCGAACGGACAGCTTGCCGGCAACACGGGGCATCTGTTACCGCTGACCCCTGTGGCGTTTATCGTAGCCAGAGACGTGTCGATATCGGCGAACTTCTCGCAGAGCGACTACAACTACATGAATTCTCAGTGGAGCGCGGGCGGGTCGTTCGGCTTTGGGCCCTTCAGTTTTGGAGGACACTACAGCTCCAGTACGACCAACGAGACGTTCACCAGTTCTATGGTCGGCGGCAGTCTCGTGGTTCCCGGGCTTCACGTTCTGGGCGTCATGAGCACCGTCATTCCCAATTCGCCGGCGCTTCAAGGTTAGGGGAGGTCAAGGCAAATGGCATTGATGGATGCAGCGATTCGATCGACGATTTCGGGCGCGTCCAAGCGGCCGGCCGTGAATCTGGCTTTGGTCTATCAACCAAGTCTTGCGCCGATTTCTATCGACCCTTCGAAGTACGCAAACGCGCTGAGTCCGACAAATCCCCAAGGGGACATGCTGGCTCTTCGCCGTTTCTACGATTCGATCGGCAACGCGGTCCCGAATTGGGCCTATGCGTTTGCCCCTTCTCAACAAAGAGTCGACCGGCTGTACGGCGCCCTGATTCAGGGCGCCCGCCCTGCCGACCATGCCGACATGCAGGCCATCATCGCGAAGGCTAAACAGACCATAAGTCTGGCCCAGGCGCCGCCGGTCGTGGTGGGAGATACCACCTGGGTTCCCACATATCCGGATCAAGACGACTGGTCAAATCCCGATCAGATGACGTCCTCGGTATCCATCGCCTTGAACGCGATTCCGCCGGGTACGGGGTCCGTGTCGACGATTGGCCAACCGGCGCCGATAACGTGGTCGTTCGTCGGGTATTCGATGCAACTACCCGTCGCAACGACGACGACGGTGTTCAGCATCGGCTTCAGCTACCGCGTCATCAATCTCGTAAGGCCTTGGTGGGATTGGGTGCTTATCAACTCGCCAAAGTGGTCCGCCGATGGGATCGTTGCCGGTGGCATCTCGGACCCGCGCTCGCCCGGCGGCAAGTTGATGCCGTTAGTGCCGACGGCGTTCGTCGTTGCCAAGAACATCGCCTTGACTGTGAAAGCGATCGGAAACGATGCTCGGATACTTAGCCTGATTGCCGCGAAAGATTGGCAAGTGAATTTGGGGCAGATCCAATTTGGCCGAACGCAGGCCAACTTGGAGGATCCCGACTTTCGCGCTGTGCTCTCGTCCGGTTCAACGGCTTCAGGACCCGCATCTGAGCAAACGTTTCAACTTCAGGGATCGGCAATCCAGATCCTAGGTTGGGTTTCGGCCAAGTTGCCCAAGCTGCCGCCTCGGTAGGTTATACGTCCAACGGATCCCGATAGGGGTAACTGCCTAAGATCGTGGTCTCCAAGGCGTACGACCGCAACGTCTCGATAGCGGCTTTGAGCGAGTCGTCCGTCCGGTGGCCGGCGCAGTCGCAGTAGAAGATGTATTCGAAGGTCGCCCTTTGGGCGGGACGGCTTTCGATCATCATCAGGTTGACCCCATGCGCCTCGAAGGCGCGCAGGGCATTGACCAGTTCGCCCGGACGGTTGCGCAGGTTGAACATGACGCTGGTCTTGTCGCTGCCCGTTTTGGCCGGCTCGTTGTATCCCAAAATGATGAACCGCGTTCGATTGGACGGGTTATCGTTGATATGCTCGGCGAGCACGGGAATGCCGACCGTCTCGGCGCCCAGCTTGTTCGCGATCGCGGCGCTGGCGGGATCTTCGAGGGCCGCCTCGGCGGCCTTGGAGGTCGGGACCACCTCGATGATCTGCGCGTTCGGCAGGTTCGCCCTCAGCCAACGCTTGCATTGCTGCGCTGGTTGAGGCCCCGCGTAAACCCGTTCGACTGCATCCAGCGACGCTGCCGTCGACAGGAGGTGATGATGGATCGGAATGTAGACTTCTGCGCAGATCTTCACGTTCGTCTGCGGGAACTGATCCAGCGTCTCGGGCACCACGCCCGCCACCGAGTTCTCGACCGGCACGACGCCGTAATCGGCCTTGCCGTGCTCGACCGCCTGAAAAACGTCCTGGATGCTGTCCTCCGGCTGGAACGTGCTGCTTGCCCCAAAGGTCTCGATCGCGGCCAGGTTCGTGTACGTGCCGGGCGGGCCCCAGTAGGCGGCGACGAGCGGCTTTTCGGCAGCCCGGGCAGCACTGATGATCTCTCGGAAAATGGCCGCCAATTGGCGGTGCTGTAGCGGCCCTGGGTTGATCTCGGCGAGCTTTTCGTAGATCTGCCGCTCCCGTTCCGGCGTGAAATATGGCCGGTTGTCCTTGCCCTTGACCCGGCCGACTTCCTGAGCCAATTCGACCCGTTTGCTAAGAAGTGCAACGAGTTGGTCATCGATTGCGTCGATGTCTTGTCGGATCTCTGGGAGGGTTCGCTGGGTTCCTTCGGCCATAACACTGTCCAATCTCGAAAGCTCGCACGCAGCCGTGTCTCGAACTCGGGATTCAGGGCATCATTATGAGCCCTCAAAGCGTCCAACGAACAAGCCCTTCTTACCCATCGGGTTAGGGTCGAACGTATTGCGGCGGATAGAATAGTCAAGACGGTAGAAATTGGACGAGTTACTAACCCCGTTGCGGAATCTGAGCGCCTTGCCTCTGAGCCAGAAACTGGTCAACGTAGTTGACGTACTCCTTGTCGCCTACGTCATCTACCGCCTTTTGATGATCATCCGCGGCACCCAGGCTCTGCGTGTCTTTGCCGGCGTAGGCGTCTATCTTCTCGTCTTTGCGGCAAGCGCCAAACTGGGCCTTGTTACCCTTGCGTGGATCCTAGAGAAAGGGATTTATCTCGGACCAACCGCGTTGGTCATTCTGTTCTTCCCCGAGCTCCGGGCGTGGATCGAGGCCTTTGTGCCTCAAAAGCTGGGTTTCGAACGGCTCGTCAATCCGAAGGTCGACGAACGGATGGAGGCACGGACCGTCGAGGAGATCGTCGCCGCCGTCGCCGAGCTCGCGGCCGACCGGGTCGGCGCCCTGATCATTATCGAAAGGGTCGCGCCGCTCGACGACTACGTGTCGAACGGCGTTCAGCTCAGCGCACGCGTCAGCGCACCCCTCTTGGAGTCGATCTTCTTTGAGAACAATCCGCTGCACGACGGCGCCGCGATTATTCGAGGCGACACGATTCTCGCGGCGGCGTGCCGGTTGCCTTTGAGCGAATCGAAGCATATCGACCCCCACGTGCACATGCGTCACCGCGCGGCTGTGGGCATCACCGAGTCGTTCGACTGCATTTCGATCGTCGTGAGCGAGGAGCGGGGAACGATCAGCATCGCTTCCGAAGGCAATCTCAATCGGCTGGGATCCCACGCCACGTTGCGTACGATTTTGAACCGGGAGCTTCGAAACATCGACGAAGAAGCGGACGAAGCGCGAAAGGTTCCCAACCGCCGGCGACGGCCGAGGGTTGTGGGTTGAAATCGCTCCTTGGGCGCGTGAATATCGGGATGGCGATCCTTTCGCTGATGATGTCGGTCCTGCTGTACTTTCTGGTGCTGCCCACGTGGATGTCGAAGCGGTCGCACAAGATTCCGGTCCGTCTGACGATCGATCTGCGCACCTTTCCCTCCAAACAGTTTTACATCGACAAGCAGCCCTCGACGATCTCCGTAGCGGCCAACATTACCGACCAGGAATACGACCAGTGGACGGGCACGGCCTATGCGGAAGCCGACCTTAGCAATGCGCAGGCCGGCGTCCACGACTATCCGGTTAGCCTGTATCCGCCGAAGTTTCGCAATCAAGTGGACGATGCCAACCCGCAAGCGACCTTTACGCTGGAGGCGGTCAAGACGCGGGACGTGCCCGTTAGCGTGATCAGCAGCGGAAAGCTGAACGATCCGAGCGAGATCGTCGACAGCTTGAAGCCTGAGGCACGGAAAGTAACCATCGAAGGTCCGGCCTCGGATGTCGGCCAGGTTGTTAGCGCCAGAGCAACGATGCGGCTCGACATGCTGGACCCTCACGCGATTCAGGCGGTGCCGCTTACCTTGGAGCCGATCGACGTGAACGACCAGGTGATAGACCGTGTCGACGTACATCCGGCCCACGTAATGGTGACCGCGAAGTTCTCGATGGCCCCGCAGCAGAAGCAGGTGTTCGTCCGGGCTGACTTCGGCGTGGGCATACTGCCGAGCGGCTTCGCGGTGAAGGGTTATTCGGTCCTGCCGCAAGTCGTGACCGCAAGCGGAACGAGCGAAGTGCTGTCGCGGATCGCCAAGGTGGGCACGGAGATCATCGACATCAGCAAACTGACTGCCACCCAAACCATTAGCGTGCCGCTGAAGCGTGTTCCTGGCGTGACGTTTACGCCAAATGTCGTGCAGGTCAACATCGTCGTCGAAGCCGCCGGCGTCACCGGCGCGACTTCGAAGCCGCCGGCAGTTGGGGGCACAACCTCGAAGACAGGGGGCACGGGCAACCACAGATGACCGAAATCCGCACCATTCGCGAGGACGAGGGGGAAACGTTCTTGCGGTTGATGTGCGACTCGTTCGGGTTGGATTTCGAACGGGCGTACGACGTGTTCTTCGCGGAGCCGCTGTTCGATTTGAACCGGAAGTGGGCGCTGTTCGAGGGTCGGGAGATGGTCTCGATTCTGACGACGAGCCCCCTCATCTTCGGCTGGGGCCGGGCGTTCGGGATCGCCGGCGTCGCCACCAGCCAAAACCGGCAAGGCGAGGGCCACGCGTCCCGGCTGATCCAAAGGGTCATCGTCGAATCCGAGCGGCGCGGCGAGTCGGGCGCCCTGCTGTTTGCCCGCGACCTTCGGTTTTACGAGCGCAACGACTTCGAACCTCTGGATCGCGTCATTCGCGCGCAAGTTAACACCGTTATGGAAGAAGAGATCCCCGACGCGTTCGAGTTCGAAGCCGTCGCCGAGAAGTACCTTTGCTGGAGTGAAGGCCACCCCGACCGCCTGCGGCGCGACGAGCGGCGATGGAACTACTGGCGTTGGCACTACCGGATCTGCATGCCGTTCCAAAGCGGCTACATCTGCTTCGAGCCAAACGTCCTCCGCGAGCCCCTGTACGAGAAACCCGTCGACTGCCTACCGTTGCCCCCCGGCACCGAATGGTTCGGCACCGCGTTCATGGCCGACCAATTCGAAATCCCGTTGGAAGATCCCGTCGTAGACCTCTACCTAATGGGCCGCAACATCCCCGGCATCCCCCAAATGTTCATGACCGACCAGTTTTGATCGCAAAATCGGGAATTATCCGTAGAATAGTTAGCGAGGATCACCATGGCGAAAGTGCACCCGACAACAAAGAGCCCCAAACCGGTCAAAGACACCACAGTGATCGTTGATCAGCCCAAAACCGTGCCTGGAAGGACGCTCAGAGAGATGATTGCCAACGGCTTCGTCTTACCGACGGTCGAGGGCAGGCCGCGTGCCGACGGCAGACCTTGGTCGGAAATCGAAGGCTTCGAGGAATAGATTTCTCGCAATAAGCCACCGTGGGACGCATTGAGTGGACTTAACCCTTATTGACTCGGGGCCGCTTGTCGCCTTGATCGACTCCAACGACAACCATCATGAGAGAGCAAAGGCGCTTTTGCTAGATGAACTGCGCGGCTGGACGACAACTACTGCATGTATGACCGAAGCGTTCTACTTCCTGGGGCGCTCCAGCGGTTACGCTGGGCAAGCTGCTCTTTGGCGGCTGATCAATTTGAAAGTTGTTCTTGTAGCCGCGCTCGCCGATTCTGACCTTGAATCGAGTGAGTCGTACATGGAGCGATTCCGAGATGTCCCCTGCGACTTCGCGGATGCTAGCTTATTGGCGCTTGCCGAAAGGACCGGTGCTCGCCGGGTGATCACCCTTGATCGTCATTTCTACGCCTACAGGATAGGCGACGAATTCCTGGACGTGTCGCCATAGGTCCAGATGCGGCAGACTCTCGTAACTGGTCTGCCTGCAACTCTTCGCCCTCGGCTCGTCGCATCTTCGAATCGCAGGAGACGCCGTGAGCCTCCAAATGCGGGCATGGTATTTGACTGACCGGTACTCAATCTTTCTGCGATCAAGATCGCCGTCGGAATTCAAATCGTTGAGCATCGCGATAACGATGGCGTCAGGCGATTGCCCGTTTTTGATGAAGTATCCAGATTGGCATGGGTAGGCGTTGACCTTGGCATGAATTACTTTGGTTCATTTCATTCACATCCTTGGACCGAGCCCGAAATCATTGAGCGAAACCGTGAAGGTTGGAAGGCAGAGCACTATTATCAAGCATCTGAGCCGGACAAGAAATCGATGCCCCATGACTGTATCGAGCTGATCGTGTGTTGCCAACCTTGGAACGTTGCGCAATTCGGGCACGAACTTTGGGACGTGCGCGGTCTCATATATTCAGGAAACATCGACGTGCGCCACATTACGTTCAGCGCCTGGAACAAGGATGAGAACACAACCGATGTCAAGCAAGTAGCGGTAGTTCCGGCTGAGCCTTTCATTTCTGGCTTCGAGTCTTCGTAATGCTCGACCATGTGGGCTTAACCAGCGGAGTTAGGCGGGGTGAAAAACGGGGATATTGGAGAGGTTCTGACGGGCTTCCGTAGGGGTCTGTGGGTGAACTCTGAATCTGGTGTCTGCCCTCGAACCTGACCTTTTGAGCCTGAGACTTCATGACCGACCAGTTCTGATCGGGAAGTCTACGGTGAGAGGCCAGCAAATAGGTTCGCTAAGTTGCATCGCCGAATTGAATCCGAATCTGCAGTCGATGTAAAGCTGGGAAGACCTGCTCTGCAGAGATCTTCCCGTGACCGATCTAACGCTTAACCTCTAAGACGCTTGAACCAGATTGTGCGATCCGAACGGACGAACAACATGTACAAGCGGTCATAGAACGTAAAGATAGTCGGGGTCACATTAGACGTTTCAGAGAATGACTGTTCAAGCTGCCAATTGCCTTTCCCATCCGTCGAAATCAGCTCGAGGTGGCCGTTGTCATATCGCCGGTAGGCCAAGAATAGCCGTCCTCCCCACTCAACCATCGAAGGCGCGGTGAGGCTTGTTGCCCCGGACCACTGCCACGGATTGCCTCGTGGATTGTCTATGTACGAACTAAGATGGGCCACGTAAATGTGGTTGTCGGTGCCCGCGTGGGCGCCCCAGAGGTTGCCGGCAAATTGGACGACGGCGGGAGCTTCCTTTGTTGCGCCGTACACTTGAAGCGACCAGTTCGGATACAGACGAGTAACGGTCCCATTGCCGTAGCTCCAATCCCGCCGATATAGATCGACCATGTAAAGATACATGTTGAGGTCCGATCCGCCTCCGCGATTAAACTCGTACAGCTTGTCACCAACAGTTGCCATGGACGGGCTTTTCGCCGACGATGCCGGGGCCAGCCATTGCCAATTCGAAAGGACCGTGTTCGCCTCCTCGCCGGTAACACGGTCGACGTAAATTAGGCTGTCATTGCCAAGGTGGGCTATATACCGAGCATGGTCGACGCTGGAGGAGTTTGACGTCGAGGTCGGCCCAAATAAGGTTGCGCCAGCAGTTTGTCTCCATGTGGGCACGAAGCTTTCGTTTTCGACCATCCAAGTGAAATAAATCCCCATGTCTGTCCCCGCCAGGATGAAATAGAGAAGACCGTCGTTGTCGGATGTCGCGACGGGATGGTCGGTATAGCCCGTCAATTGTGTCCAGGGAGTCGTGTACAGTTCCGCCGGCACAAAGGTCCGAATGAACGCTAAGGGGTCTACGAAGCCCCGGGTTTCCAGGCGCGGACGATTAGCGGACTCGTAGGTTGCCCAGTCGGATGGCAGACTTCCACCACGGCCCCAGCCAATTTTTGCATTGAAGGTTCTGTCCTGATGTGCTTTATTGAAGTAGCCAACCTTGTAAATGGGAGCATCCAGGAATGACCCGGTGGTGTTGATGCCAAAGTGGCAGTGATCCCCCGCTGATGGGAAGAGCATCGTTTTGCCGATTACGTCTCCTCCGTTTACATGTCCCCCGACTGCCAGCCCGGGCTGTGGTGTCGTGTGCCCGTAGACTGCCCAAAATGAAGCGATCACGCCAGTTGCTGGATTGGCTGCCTTGTGTTCGATCCAAATGCAAGTCAGATCAGGGTCGGCATTCCTATAAATGATCCTAACTGTTCCCGCCGATACAGCGTATACGGGCGAATTATGTGGCTGCATCAGATCCTGCCCCAGGTGGTAGTCACCCGAGATATATGGCGGTGAGTCAAAGGACGTGTTTAGCCAAAGCCCTCCGGTGGGCGGCGGAGAAGCCGTTCCCGTGGGATAGACAAATCCGGTTGTGGTCCTGGCCTGCGCAATAGCGATCCCGGAAAGGGCGAGGCCAAGAAGAGCGCAAAATCCAATTTTGCAGGAAAGCGAAATTGGTCTGTAGTTAGCATTCGTACCCATACCGCTTATGCTGACCTGCACTATGGCGTACAATGCGAATCGTGGGTGAAATCCCCCGTTCCACGGCAACCGCACAGTGGTTTTGCTTGATCCGTGAGGCAGCCGAAGTGAACGGTTGCAAAGCTCGACAAGTCCAAGAGGCATTCGATTGGATTGGGGAAACCGTATCTCTCGACACCGCGAAGGATCATCTCTCCCGTGCCGTTCCCCACAACTTGGATCGTTTTCACGCCCTCTTGCGGGCCGTGCAACTCCCCACGAATGATATCGAAGCGGCCAAGCGAATATGGATTACGATCCGAAGTGGGCGATCAGAGCTCCCCGAAGTAAGCACACTTTGCAATGACAATACACTAGAGAGATGGATTCGAAGGCTGGAAACGGACTGGGAGTTTGGCGATGTAGATGCTGCGCTTGAAGTCGCCAAATACCTTGCCGATCACGCTCCCGCCACGTCAGTGCATCGTGTCAATGCGACTCGCTATTGCGCTGAGTTGCTCGCCTTAAATGGGCGGCACTCCGAGGCGACCTCGATGCTAAATAGATTTGCAACTTTGGCGGAAAGGTGGGGCCCGCAAGAGCGGGCGGAGAGCCGCTGGCTTCTGGCCATACATTCCCCTAGGCTTGGCAAGGCGAACAAGATGCAACTTTTCGCTCATGCTGAGTCCATCGCCAAAAGTCAAACCGAAGCCGTTTGGGCCCGTCGCTTGATGCAGTCCATTCCCCGAGACCGGCTGGGAGTTGTCCTGCGAGGGGAGTCTAAGACCGAGATGATCGAACAGGCTGACGCCGAACTTCGGACCGCTTTGAACATTGCGGATACGGCACAGTCGATTGCCCTAGGACATGAAATGTTGGCACGCGCGTCGTTAAAATTAAGAAAGCTGGATGATGCCTTCGACCATATTCGGAAGACGCATGAGTTCGACGGAGAACATTCCCTTCTATTTAGGGTTAAGCGGATGATAACCGAGGCCAAGATTCTATCGGCGAGCGGATCGAATGGGGACGCGCTCCTGCAGGCGGCCGAAGACATGGCAATCCAGAGTGGGTTTCGCTTGTATGCAAGGCAGATATACAAGTTACGAAATGCTTTTTCAAACTGGGAGTCTGACCAAGGTGAACCCTAAATTCTATCGGCATCGAGCTTCCAGTAGCTCGACAGCTCTGCGATCGTGGCCCGTGGCGACGCCGGCGATTTCACATTGCTCATTGGCCCAGAATTCATCAAGCGCCTTTGTCGATGGTTAGTTTGCCCTCGATGCAGTCGTCGCGGTACTGGCACGGCGTGTGGAGGACCGGGGCAGAGAGGCGCGATAGCGAGCAAGGTCAACAGGACGTCGTCGTACCACTTACTTTGCGGCTTGAGGTAACGGCGGGGACCAACGATGCCCGAGGCCAGCATCATGCAAAGGCCCACGACGGCCAATCGGATGGCTTCGTGGGCTACCCGGTTGGGCTCAAGGACGTCATCGTGGCGGAGGGTGACCCTTATGAAGAGACCGTTGCTAATGTCCAATCTGCCATCCAGTTTCACATTGAGACGTTTGGATTGGAAGCCCTTGATGGCGACGATTCAGTGATCCACGTCTTCGTTGCAGATATGGCTATAGCCGTTTGATGGCGAAGTTTCCAGTCGACGCACCCAAGGAAAGAGTCGTTAGGGCTATCGCGGTATTGGGGTTCGAGGTCGTTCGGAAAGAGAGCATATCGCGCTTATCAGAAGGAATGCTGACGGTACGAGCACTCCCATGACGATTCCAAGCCACAAACAGATCAAGGGGTCGACCTTGCGGACGATTTGCAGTCAATCTGGCATCTCGCGAGAGGCATTCATGAACGCTTACCAAAAATCGTAGGCACGCCCGTTGCTAAAAGTAGGCCTTCAATGCCGATCAATTCTGATCGTCGGTTGACCGGACACTAACTCCGAACAGCATTCGGTGTAAGGCTCACAGGTCCTGATTATCTATCCAATCCGCACTTCCTTGGAGTTCGCTATACGGATTGGACGATTAGGATGACGCCGATGGCGGCAAGGCCGCAGTAGACGCACTTGGGCGGCGACAGTGATCGAAAGCAAAACCGCAACTGGCGCAGCGATCTTGATCGGCATCGTGAGGGCAAGCAACGGAACCGCCACCAACGCCTCGTCAAATCCAAAAGTCGACGGGATGAACATGTCGAAGAACGCCACGATGAGCACGTTCCAGCTCGCAGCATCCATTTATTCCTAGCCTACGATATCGGAAAGCAAGCTTCCGGTGATGAGGGCTTTCGATGATCCGTCAAAATCCGATCAGCCCAGCCGTCGAAGAGTTCTAGAAATACTTTGCGATGCGATCTTCAAAGAAGGCCTGCCAGAAGGGCCTATAGTCACGCGGGGCATCGTTGAAGGGGTATTTCTCTAGGATTTTCGCATGCTCTGCGGCGAGCGAGTGCGCCCAGTCTTCGTTAAGACGTCGCATGAGGGATTCGTGATGGGCAAACGCTTGGCGTCTACAATCCTCGTTTGGGCAACGATGTTCGCATTCATAGTCGAGTGCCATCGAGAAGGTAATGGAATGAAATACGTGATACAAGACGTCCTGCACGTCTCCGGACCCGACAAGGCTTTCGTAGTAATGATCCGACGAATAGCAATGCAAAACGCCGTTGGATTCCCGGACAAATTCGCCGCTGTAGGGTTGGGTTTGAGTCGGCAGTCGATTGGGATCAAGCCCCAAAACTGCAATGAGCCGTAGCCCCTCGTCGACGTACTGGTCGTACAAGCTCAAGGATTAGCGGGCCTCCAGGTCTTGGAAGCTTCTTTGAGTTGGCGGAGTTCTTCGCAGAGTTCGAAGGTTTTTCGGATCCGCCATTCGGGGCCTTTCTCGCGGAGCAGTTTGATGCGCAGGAGGTGCATCTCTCTGCTGGTGTCCATCAGGTCGGTCCGCTGCATGAGGAGATTTTACGACACTCAAGGGCATACTGCTCTTCGATGCGGCTGATCCTGATCGATGGGCCTCCGGGGGCGGGGAAGAGTACGCTCGCGGCAGAAGTCGGCGCTCGGCTGCCGGACCTTAGAGTGCTTTACGAGATGGATGCGGAGCATCCGTTGCATCCGGCGAGGGTCAGCGGCGGCGGGGCGGACTTCGCCGAGTTGGCGGACATGGATGTGGCCGATCTGGGCGATTTGCTGCTGGATAAGTGGGCCGCTTTCTTGGAGGCCAACACAACAGGGACCGTCTTGGAGAGCTATCCCTATCAATCGCACATACGGGTTCTGTGGCAAATGAATGCGTCGGAGGCTCTCCTTTCGAATTGGCTGGACAGGCTGCACCTGCTTCTGGAACCCCACGACACAACGCTCGTCATGCTCAAAGTCCCAGATCCAACCAAGCACTTCGAGCTTGTGTTCCAACGACGCGGACCGGAATGGACGGAGTTCATTGCCGATTTCGTTGCGAGGACCGCCTATGCCAAGGCACATGGGCTAACCGGAGTCGAGGGCGCGCTGGCCCTAATGAACGCTTACCACGGCCAAGTAGGAAAGTGGAGCCGTACATGGCCATTCCGGCGCATCGAGATGGAAGCCTGGTCGAAACCGGCCGCTGTCCAAGCGGACGAAATCTTGCGTTCGAGGTTCGGATGCGTCAGCGGACCAACGAGCCGGGTAGCCTCACCATAGACACACCGACTTCGCTTCGCGCGCGCATGGAAAAGGCCCAAAAGGAGCGGGCCATCGCCGAGGCCGAGTTCGACGCCTTGCTGTAAGTGGGCTTCATGATCACACTCATTCTCACCTCTCTTCTTGTGCGGCAGTCGATCTTGCCTCAGGTCGCCTTCGTCCGTACCGTGGATCGTACCGACGGCGTTTCCGTATCGCAGACGATGGCTCGCAAACTGGTCGCACCTGGCAAGCCGGATGTCTGGCTGGTCGGCGCCGCGCATATTGGCGCGAAGCAGTACTATGCCGACCTCCAAGAGCTGCTCGATGCCCAAGACACCGTGTTATATGAAGGCGTCCGGTCCCAAAAACAACCGAAGGCGCCCCCCAAAGCGGACCCGAATGCGCCGAAACAGTTCTATCAGGTGCTCAGCGATGCGATCGGCCTGGATTTTCAGCTTGTCGACATCAACTACAACCGGCCGCACTGGATCAACAGCGACCTGACGATGGAGCAGCTCGACGCCATCAACAGCAAAGCGGGGAAGGGCAAACCGACCATGTTCAACACGGTCGAGCAGATGCTTCAACCGGGCTCACCGCAGGCAAAGATGATGACGAGCTTCTTCCAATCGGCGCCGCCGTCGATCAAAGAAGCCTTCAAGATCTTCTTGGTCGACAAGATCTCGAAAATGGAAACTATGCTGACGGCCGGCTCCGATCCCGCCACGATCGAAGTCCTGCTCACCGCCCGCAACAAGTCCGTTGAAGACGTGTTCGCACAAGTGATGGCCGGTTCCGAACCGCCCAAGTCGGTCGGTATCTTCTACGGAGCCGCGCACCTTTACGACATCCAGAAAGCCCTTGCCGCCAAGTATGGCTACCAAGCCACCGAGCAACGTTGGTTTACGTTCGCGAAGGCGGATCACAAGAAGCTGGACGCCACCGGCAAGCAGTTTCTCGATACGTTGAATAAGATGCTGCCGAAGTCGTAAGGCGAAGCCCTAGCCCTTCACCTCTACCGCCAAGCCAACATCCACGCCTTGCCCCCCGGTGGTTTGGTGGCAATGGACGGCCATCACGATCTTTGCGCCTGACTTGAGGAGGGCCTTGGCCTCGGGGGTGATGTCGATCGGTTCGTAGGAAGTGCCGTAGCCGGGCGCTTTGCCGGCGAGGACGCCGTTGAAGTACACCTCGACGTCCTCGTCGTGATACACCAGGAGCTGTGCATCGCCCTTCAATGAGGGCACGGTGAAGATTCGGCGGAGCCAGATGTCGTCGGTGCTCCAAACGGTCTTCGGCGCAATGCCGGGCGTACCGGCGGTGCCGAACGGGCCGACAGCCTCCTTCCAGGAGGCGTCGTCGAAATCGGGCTTGATCCAGCCGTCGGCGGGCTTATCGATCGAGTACTTCCAGGAAACGGAGGCAGACCGAGATGTGGGGACGACCTCGGTCAGCTTGGGCATCACCGGAAGCGGCGCCCACGGACCGGGGTGCTCCTTGTCGTCGAAACCGATCCATTTCTGCCATACGGCGTGATCGGCGAGCATCTTGATGAAGATTCCGCCGACGACGGACCGGGCGTGCATGCCGTCGCTCTTGATATTGTCGGTCACGTAGGAATCCACCAAGGGTTGCCGGGCCGACGTGGTGTTCAGGTAGTCGTAGATCGGCGAGACGAGCGTCTCGAACGTGTCCAGGTCGGTCGCCATCGTCGCGCTCCAGATTGACCAGTCCGTCTTCGTCAGGTGCGTTCGAGAGTCGAGCGGCACGCCGTAAGGCTGCAGTACGCTCTTGTAGTAGTCGATCTCCTGCCGCGCTACCGACGAAGGGAAAACCCCAAGGTTGAGGATCCGGTCCCAGACGAGGTTGTATTTTTGGCTCCAACTGTTCGGCTTGTCGAACGCGAGTAGCGAGTGGCCGCCCGCGTCGGCCACCTTCATCCAGTGGGCGCCGTCGTCCTTGGCAAGCTTTTGATACTTCAGGAAAGTTTGTGCGTCCCCGCGGATTCGGCACAGATCGCCGTATGCGGCCAGGCCCAAAATCGCTTTGACCGAGAGGTTGGCGTTGTGCGCCAGGTGGCCCATGAAGTCGTCGGTGCAAAGCTGGTCTTCGGGGTCCAGTCCGTATTTTTCAAGGTATTGCGCCCACTGCGTGAGCTGTGGCCACCACGGGGTCAGGAACTTGGCGTTCCCTTCCGATTGGGCGATCGCGTCGCACATGATCAGCATGTTGCCGCTCTCTTCGACTGGCATGCCTTCGCCGCCGTCGTCGGTCCCCTTCGCGATCGGATACGTGCCGAGATCGTGGGGAGCGTTCGGAAACTTCCAATGGTCGGAGGCGGCGTAGCTGAGGATCGGGACGATCGACGCCTTGGCCAGCGCCGGGTTGAACAGAATCCACATCGGGCTCATCGGAAAGATGACGTCGACGGTGGCGATGTCCCCGTTGCTCGTGTTCTCCTTGGTGAACATCAGCGGCTGCTTGTTGGCGTCGGCCGCGATGCCGGTCGCCGCCAGGCACTGGCGATAGGCAAGCGCCGCGATCTGGGCATACTTCGGACCTCCCGTGGCCACCAAGTCGTCGTCCAGGAGCTTGTCGAAGATGTTGCACTGGTCGGCTTCGTAGTCGAACTTCTGTTCGGCTTCCTGCAGCATCGAAGCGGGCGTAGCGCCATTTCGCCGCCAATAGGGTCGCAGCTTTTGGCCGAAATACTTGATCGCGTAAACCTCGTCGTACGCCATTAGCACGTGCCGGGCGACCGGGACCGCGCCGACGTTTCCTAGATCGAAACTGAAACCGAGCGTCGGCTGGTCATCCGATACCGCTCGGGGCATACGCTTGTCATCGGCGGCCGAAAGTTTGCCGGTGGCAACCCATGCAGACGTCAAGGCCTCTTCAGAACCGATGGCCGTCGATACCAGTTTGGTTTGGGCAGCCACGTAGGCGTAGCCCCAGTCGATCCGCGTATCGTCGCCGGCGAGTTGAAGCACGGGCTGGTCTTCGGTACCCGCGCGGAGGGCCGTAAGCGGGCCCATCGTCTCCCTCGACCATGTCACCTTCTGGGACTGTGTATTGACGGTCAAGGCCGAACTCGTTCCGTCGAACACTTCCACAACATGTTTTTGACCGTCGGTTGAGCGGACCTTCCACTCGATATAGTTGACCGGCCGGGTTATGGCGTTCAAGTCGTCGGGCAAGGCCGGCGCCATAAAGGACAACGTGACATGGACCTTGCCGTCTTTGAACTCGTAAATGCTCTGCGAAGGGGTGACGCGCAGCCCGGTCTGCGGCATCGCGGGAACATCCTTCGGCGTCGTTCCCATCAGCCGGTACGCGGTTCCGTCGATTCGAATCAGGCTGGTCAGGGGCTGCGGTTGGTGCGTCCAATGCCGGGTGACGTCGTCGGTCAGGTGATCTGCTTCCGACCAGATGCTGAAGTAAGGGTCGAAGGTGATCAGCGGGACGGCGGGCGGGCGAAACGGCTTGCTCTGAGCAGAGCACTGGGTCGCCGCCGATCCCAAGACCAAGGCCGCCAGGCCAAATGTGCGAACGAGCGAAATCGGATCCGTGGACGTCACATGATCCAGTGTATCGCCTGACGGGCGATCTAAACCTTGGATAGATGCATGATCAGGAGGGCGCGAACGTCGTCGGCCCGGAACGGTTTGCTGATATATCCGTCCATTCCGGATTCAAAACATTTGTCGCGGTCTTCGCTCAGGGCGGCAGCGGTCATCGCTACAATCGGTGTTCGCACACCGGCGCCTTGCAATTGGCGGATGGCGCGCGTGGCGTCGGCGCCGTCCATGTTGGGCATGTGAAGGTCCATCAGGATGAGGTCGAAGGTGTCGTTGACCGCCAAATTGACGGCCTCGACCCCGTCCGCCGCAACCACGACCGTGAAGCCCATCTGCTCGAGTAGCCTTTGGGCGACCAGCACGTTGACTTCGTTGTCCTCGGCGAGAAGGATCTTGCCCGTGAGCTTTTCTTCGGGCAGGACAGGCGCCAAGGCTTCGCCGCCGCTAGCCGGTGTTTCGCAGGCCTGGGCAGGGAATGAAAACTGGAAGGTGCTCCCGACTCCAAGCTCGCTGCTCAACTCCAGTTCTCCGCCCATCAGGAGCACCAGGTTTCGGCTGATCGTTAGACCCAGGCCGGTGCCGCCGTATTGCCGGCTGGTCGATGCGTCAGCCTGGATAAAGCTGTCGAAGACGGCCTTCTGGCGGTCGTCCGAGATTCCCACCCCTGTGTCCTTAACCTCGATTGCGAGGACGCCTTCGCCGTAAGATGCCGAGATCGAAATCATGCCGGTGTGAGTGAACTTGAGAGCGTTGCCGACAAGGTTCGTGATGACCTGCTGCAACCGCGACGAATCCACCAGAACCGTCGGCATCTTCAGAATCGGCAAATATACGGCAAAGTCGAGACCCTTGGCCAGTGCCATGGGCCGGAATATCCGACCCATCTCCTTCAACAAGTCTTCGATGCAGCATGGATTGGGGTCTAAGACCAGCTTTCCGGCCTCGATCTTGGACAGATCCAAGATGTCGTTCAGGATAACGAGCAGCGATTCGCCGCTGGCAGTTATAGCGTTGACGTAATCCTGCTGATCCGCCGTAAGCTCCGACTTCGAGAGTAGTTGGGTCATCCCGAGCACGCCGTTCATCGGCGTGCGAATCTCGTGGCTCATATTGGCCAAGAAGAGGGTTTTGGCTTTGTTGGCGAGGACGGCTTCTTCGCGTGCATGGATCAGTTCGGTGACGTCTGTAACCGCTCCTACCATCCGCGTTACATTGCCGTTCCGATCCAGGATATGCGTCGCGCGGCTGAGGAGGTGCCGGATCGTGCCGTCTTTGTGGAGGTACCGGTGGGTCGCCAGGTATTCGTCGACTTCGCCGGTGTTAAACGCGTTGGCCAGCCGCCAGGCGTCGGCCTGATCTTCGCGCAGGATTGCGTTGCGCCAGGTTTCGTGCTCATTCGGCAATTCGTGGTCTTCGTAGCCAAGGATCGCCTTCCATCGCGGCGAGAACCACATGGTGTCTTTGGTTAGATCCCAGTCCCAAATGCCGTCGTTGGTCCCTTTCACGGCTAACTCAAACCGTTCGGTCGCGGCTCGAAGCGCAGATTCCGACTCCATCTCGGCCGTAACGTCGACGATGATCCCGTTGAAGACAATTTCGTTATCTGTGATTCGGAAGGGGGTCGAGATGCCGCGCCACCATTTGACGGCGCCGTCTGCCGTCAGAAATCGTCCCTCAAAATTCCAATCGGAGGTTGTCGCGACCGCTTCTTCGACGCTTGCCTGCCAAGCCGCCATGTCGTCCGGATGGAGGCGGATCCGGGTCCAATCTTCCACCAACTCTTCGGGGGTCAGATCGTAATAGTCCCTGATCTTGGGGCTCACGTAGTAGAAGCCGCGCTGGCCATTTTTCCTCTCGAACCATTGGTAGATCACCCCGGGTACGGTGCTGGCAAGCGATTCGAAGCGATCGCGTGCATCCATGAGCCCGGCATCGCCGGCATCATAGGCGAAGATGCACACGTTGTCGTCGCCGACGAACTTCCAGCGAATCGAGCGGTAGTTGCTCGACGCCGTGCGGATGCGGTGCCGGTATTCGAGCCCATCTGGCGAGTGGCGGCTTTCCTCCAGGTTCTGCTCGACTCGCGCCCGGTCGTCCGGATGGATCAACGTGATGAAGCCGCGACCGACGGATTCTTCGCGAGACCAGCCCAACTCGGTTACCCACGCCTCGTTCACGCAACGAATTAAGCCCTTCCTGTCGGTGATGCAGCAAGGCTCCGGATACAGCCTGAAAAGTTTGGCCTCCGTCGCGGAAATGGACATAGCGGTAGCTTGCCGATCAGATTTCCACGACTGAGGACTGACCATGTTCCGCAATTTTACGAGGAATTGTGTAAACCTAGCTACCTTTCGGCAACCAACTTATAAAAATTTACCGCTTACGACCATTAATAGCAAGATAAAGTAAATGCAAAATACTGGTTGGCGATCGACTCGCGATCCTTAACCGAAGACGGGTATCACAGGAGTTGGTAAGGAGAGACAACAATGACACGAAAAGCCAGCGCAGTTTGGAAAGGCGGCCTAAAGGACGGCCATGGAACGATTTCGACCGACAGCGGGGTCCTTCACGACAGCCAGTACAGCTTCAAGACCCGCTTCGAGGATGGCATCGGCACAAACCCCGAGGAACTGCTCGCGGCTGCCCACGCCGCCTGCTTCTCGATGGCCCTGAGCAACCAGTTGGCACAGCAAGGGATGACCGCCGAGAGCATCGAAACGACCTCCTCCTGCACGATGGAGAACCTGACGATCACGAAGTTCCACCTGGACCTAACCGCTACCATCCCCGGCGCCGACCCGGCCGAATTCGAGAAAGCCGCCAACGCCGCTAAAGAAGGCTGCCCCGTCTCGCGGCTCTTCAAGGCCGATATCACCCTGGATGCCAAGCTAGCTTCGTAGCTTTTGGGGTCTCACGCAAAGACGCAAGGAACGCTAAGAGAGGGCTGCCCCCGCCAGGGGGTGCCCATTTTAGGCGATCCTAAGCAGACGCTTCTTCGAGGTCCAGGGCATTCCTCAACTTAAGCCCCACCGTTTGAAGGTCTTGCACGGAGAGCGTGCCGCGTCGAGCGAGTAAATGAGATTTCAGAATCGTCTGGATCTGTTCGCATTTGGCGAAAGAATCTTTGGAAAGTCCATTTTGAACGGTTTGCAGAATCGAGGCGTGAGATGGAATCCGTTCTGATCCGCTTCCACTCATTGGCACGACGATCGTGAGGGGGTACCTGTCGTGAATATTCAGCAAATCACTCTGAACGACCACGGCGGGCCGAACGCCGTTTTGACGACTATCGGGATGCTGGTCGAAATCCACATCCCACACTTCACCTCGCTTAATCACTAATCTTGACCGCCGCCGCTTGTGCGTCTGTGAGGAACTCCATATCAACCATCTCGGGCGACTCGGCGAGCAATTTAAATCCGTCTAATAGCGCCTGTCTGTCCTCGCGGTCCAGCTTCTCCTTTACCGCCGTGACGATAAAGGCTGCGGCCGACCCTCGGTTCGCGATTCGATTGACAAGATCTTCCGGCATTCTCACCGAAAGCTGCTTTGTGGTTGGCATGCAATCAGCATACCAAAAATGAAGTTCAGATATGAGTGTCATCTTTGGCAGTCACTGCGATGGATAGCGATTCGGGCCATACAACAAAACCTCAGGCCCCGCCTCAAGCGTAGATAATCTCTTGATGGCGACGGGCCTTTTGCGTGGGTTCTTGGGTGGCGTCGCTTTGTGCGCGCTCGCCGCTTCCGGATGCGCTCAACAGGCTCGTGTGCACATTCCGGATGGGCCTCGGCACTTTATCGTGCTGGTCGACTCCAGTGCGTCCATGGTCGCGCGGAGTCTGCCGCCGGCGCCGCCGAATACCAAGCGCAAAGCGCTGGCGGCGGCCGAAAAGCAACTTATGTCGATGCTCTTCGATAGCGGCGCCGTGGTGCCGGGAACGTGGTATCGCCGGGGGCAGGACTTGATCTCGGTGGTCCAATACGGGATCGACACGAAACCGCACGCCGAGCAGGCTTACCTCCGCCTCAAAGACGCCCGCCTTGACGGCGACTACGTCCGCCGTGTTGTGCAGGCAGAAACGAAACTTTCGCGACAACGCTTCCAAGCCGCTCTCAACCCGAAAATCCACACCCATCTGAATATCCTCGCCTGGGCGCTGCCGATGGGGGTATCCGCTGCCGCCGTTCCCGGCCGGCAGGTTCAGGAGACGTACGTGATCCTGCTCAACGATGCGCAGATGAACGATGGGAGCATCGTTCTCGAGATGCGGACGATGGGGATGCACCTCAACGATGCCGCCCGCCAAAAGCTTGCCGCCAAGCAAAAGCTGATCGACGACTCGATTCGGCTGACCGGCAAGAACGGTTTTTCGGGCGCATGGTTCGAGAAATCGTTCGGCGACGGGATGGACCGGGTGGTCATCACCGCATTCAAAGCCGACCCGACGACAACGGCCTCTGCCGCCGAGCCCTACCTCAAGCTCCAGCCGCTCGATTCGCTGACCTTCGAAGATAGCCGCGAAGGTCTCAAAGCCTCCTTCGACCCGGGCGAATTGCTGCGCGGTTCGAGCGCCTTCCTGAGTATCGCGGGCCCGAAAGCCGAGGCGTCAAAGAGCCTAATCCTCGCGAACCACGATGAGCTTGCCCTCAAAAAGATCGAAGGTCAGCATGCGGTCGCTAGTCTTGCAATTCGAAAGTCCTCCTCCAACCCGGTTCTAGGGCAGCAACAGTTCCAGGTTGTGTACGAGCAGCCGGTCCTTCTGCCTGCCGGAGCCCGGACACGCTCATTCTTTCTCGCATTTTTGTCTCTTGCCGCGGTGGTAGCGCTTGCCGTTTGGGGCTACTATCACGCCATGCTCGCCAGGCACTTTCGGCTTTGGCTGCCGGGTTATGTAACCTCATTCGAACTTCCGCCGGTCTCGCAGCGAATCGCATCGCGTCACATCGTCCGGTTGCCGACCGAAACTGGCGAGCTAGCGGCGGTATTAACTCTCCCATCGCCGCTAATCCGTGCCATCTTCTATCGGCAGGCTACCCTTCGCTGGGATCCCAAGCTTCGGCTACTCAAGGCGCCGGCGACCTTGGAGATTAAGGATCTCATGCATTTACCCACTGTAACCAAGCTCGTCTGGCACGATCGGCCTCCCACGGCGGGCGAGTTTGAACTTACAATTGAACGGCCTGCCAAAAACGGTAGGAACCAGCGGGCCAAGATCAACGTTCGTTTTCTATCGTTGCCGAATCGGCCGCGAACATCAATTGAGAATCTATGAATTCCGACGGGCCACAACAACCACGGGCGAGCATGTCGACCCTGCATCGCAGCAAGCTTTACCGGATCTCCCTCGACCTCGGCTCCGACTCGACGGTCGCCTTCGTCGGCGTTCCCGGCCAAACCGAATACAAGCAGATCGAGCTGCAGTACTTCCTGCGGGCGCTGGCCACCGTTCCCGATCTGCTCCGCGACCGGTATGACCGCCCTTCGCATCGTCTGAAGAGCCGCTATGCGGTGAACTCGAT
>Ga0206868_10124_pt1 | contig 22137 bp, 20 predicted proteins | sample Alteio_BWOrgCont_38_FD_152901 | JGI IMG/M metagenome (GOLD analysis project Ga0206868, IMG submission 152901) | Enriched cells from forest soil in Barre Woods Harvard Forest LTER site, Petersham, Massachusetts, United States -... | ecosystem: Environmental > Terrestrial > Soil > Temperate forest >... | reverse complement strand
GCGGAGAGGCAGGGCGATCAGTTGCCGGCGTGGTTTGATTATAGTTCGGAGACGTCGCGGCATTCAATATTTGCGGGAGAGCTGGAAAAATCGGATTGAAATATCAAATGGCCAAGCGACAAGCCGGTGTCGCTGTTCCTCTCCCTGCAATGGTTCATTGGAAACTAGGGCACTTCTCGGCTCTCACAAAAATGTTAGACGGTCTCTATGTGGTTGAAGACTCCACATTTCGACAAGGCAGAATCAGTCCAAAAGCGCTCGACGAGGAAAGCGATGGTTATTTCCTTATTCCAGAGGGGCCGCCTCCCGCCGGCTGGACGTCGGTAAAATCTGAAGAAGGCAAAACCGTCTTCGGAACAGGTTGGGTCACATCATCCGATGGCGGCGCAGGGGGCGGCGATTGTGCCAGCGGTGCTCCCCCTGCAGGAGGGTCCGCAGAAAGCAGTTCTGATACGAAACCATGTAAAAAGGGAATGCCTCAATACACTTTTAATCCCCTGCGAATAGGCCTCGAAGTTGCCGATGTCCCGTTGAGTTATAAACCGCCACTCGGACCTGAAGTCGATTTCAGAATCACCTATAGTGAAATGACGCTTTATGCAACTGGCCCTTTTTCATACGCCAACCTAGGTAATCAATGGACGTATGAGTGGCTGGAATATATTTCCGACAATACAACAGAGACAAATGCCGACGTGGACTTGACTGTTAATAATGGTAATTCAGAAACGTTCACAGGCTTTAACCCGACCAATAATACCTATGCCGTTGAATATCAGGAACAAGGGCAATTGACCAGGACCTCCGGCAGCAGTTATCAGTGCCTTTATCCGGACGGCTCAATAGAGATTTTTTCGCAGCCTAATGCCACCAATGGCCCGCGACAGGTTTTTCTAACTGAGAAAATAGATCCTGCCGGAAACGCGCTCAGCTTTCATTATGACTCCCTTTGCCGCTTGACAAATATTGTTGACGCCCTTGGGCAGGTAACCTCACTTTCCTATGCGCTGACAAATGACGTTTATAAAATTACCCAGGTGACGGACCCCTTTGGGCGTTACGCTACACTCAGCTATAATAGTTCCGGCCAATTGACAAATATAACCTATGAAATCGGGATGTCCTCATCTTTTGATTATGGGGCGACGAACGAAGCAGATTTCATCAATGCAATGACCACTCCATATGGCACGACCACGTTTACAAATAATAATGCACAACTATCTACTTTTAGCATTACGAACACAGTTAATAATGGACGCTGGGTGATGGCCACAGACCCGTTAGGTGGTCAGGAGCTGGTTGAAATGACAACGTACCAATCAATCAACAACGATCCAAACAACCTGGTTCCGTCAGGTTTAAATACAAACGATTTGAATACCGACCTTCATAATCGGTTGAGCTTTTTTTGGAACAAGAAAACGATGCAAACTATGAATGGCGTAATTGATTTTACAAAAGCCAGGCAATACACCTGGCTTAGCGCCGCCGGCAATTTCAATACCTTTAGCCGCACTTTATATAACATCAAACAACCGATGGAGCAGGCTCGCACATGGTATGGCTATCCTGGCCAAACTCAAGCGAATCAGCAAGGAACCATGAGCGAGCCAAGCGCGATAGCCCATGTGCTCGATAATGGCGCGACGCAATTGCAGCAATATCAATACAACGGCATAGGCAAGGTAACAGAGGCAATTGATCCGATTGGCCGTACGACATTTTTTACGTATGCTACGAATGAAATTGACCTCTTGTCTGCGTCTCAGCTTTGCGCCGGCCAGACGAATATTTTGGCGCAATATACTTATAATCGGCAACATTTGCCGCTTTCAGCAGTAGACGCGGCAGGAAATACAACATCCTTTGGTTACAACACAAATGGCCAGTTGATCGCTATGACCAATACGCTTAATCAAACCGTATTTTTAAACTACACCACAAATGGTTATCTTACCAATATTATTGCCGGAGCCATTAACGGAGGAACATGGCAGGCATTGAGCACCAATTTCTTTACTTATGACGGCTTTGGACGGCTGAGAACAACAGCCGATCCGCTCGGCTATACATTGACCTATAGCTACGACAATCTCGACCGCGTTACAAATGTGACTTACATGGATGGCACCTATCAACAGGTTATTTATGATAAGCTCGATCCTGTGCTGGTTCGAGACCGTGATGGGCATTGGGTGGCGAAAGTTTATGACCCGCTACGGCACCTGACGGATGTGTATGATAATGCTGGTCGTCACACTCAGTTTTCCTACTGTCCGTGCGGGGCTCTGGATGGCATTACCGATCCCAATGGCAACATGACCACGTTCGTTCGCGATTTGCAGAATAGGGTTACAACTAAGATCTTTCCCGATCTCACTCAAATTTCCTATAATTATGAAACCAACAGCAGCCGCCTTCGTTTCACGATAGACGCCGATAAGCAGACAAATATTTTCAATTATTTTGTGGATAATAACGTTCAACAAATCAGCTATAGTAATGCTGTAGTTGCTACCCCTAGCGTGTCCTTCACTTATGATACAAACTATAATCGTGTCACAACGATGACGGACGGAACGGGCGTCACAACATACAATTATTATCCTGTTGCCGCCGGCCAGCTAGGGGCGGGAATGTTGTCGTCCGTGTCCAATTCATTTGTCGGGCCGACCAGCCTTATCAGTTACAATTACGATGCTTTGGGCCGGATCACTAATCGCGCCATCAACGGTATTTCTGAGCAATTTACATTCGATAATCTAGGCCGTATAATCGGAGAGACTAACGCACTGGGTATTTTTTCAAATACATACGTCGGGTCTACTATGCTGATTGCCACGAATTTTTACCCCAACAACCAGCTTACAGCCTACAGCTATTATAGCATTACGAATGACGAACGTTTGCAGCAAATTCAAAATCTTGCTCCAAGCGGTTCGAATCTTTCCACCTTTAGCTACGTTTATGACGCCGTCGGAAATATCACGAATTGGACGCAACAGGAGGACGCAAACATGCCGACAGTTCAGGTGATGCAATACGATCCGGTAAACCAACTGTTGAATTCAACCACCTTTGGGAATTCGCTTGCGGGGGCAATTTTGAACCAGTATGCTTACGGCTATGATTCTACGGGTAATCGTACCAGTGAACAAATAGGAACCACAACAAACGCGCCTGTGGCGGTGAGCCAGTCTAATTACGGCAGCAACAACCAGATAACAGGTCGATCAACAAGCGGTGGGCCGACGATGTTTGCTGGCAGCATTAACCGACAGGGAACAGTCACCGTCGGCGGGGCTGTAGCCGCAATGAACGTTTTTACGACCAATTTTACAGGTTACTCGAGTGTAAACTTGGGAACAAACGTCGTGCCGGTTACGGCGACTGATTACGGTGGCCACAGCCGGACGAACAATTATCAGATAGTGGTCACGAATAATGGCGTAGCTGAGACGTTTGCCTATGATGCGGATGGGAATCTGACGAATATTGTTACCGCTACTAGCACCAATTCATTCCAATGGGATGCAGCCAATCGTCTGGTGGTGATTTCGCAACTCAGCAGCACCAACCTTCAAACAAGTCTTTTCGCATATGATGGGCTTGGAAGACGGATCCAGGATATTGAGGAAACCAATGGTGTGGCGTATAGTACGAATAAGTTTATCTGGGACAGAAAAATGATTGCTGAACAACGTGATTTAACGGGAAGCAGTGTCGTGAAAAGATTTTTCGTCTCCGGCGAACAAATCTCGGGAGTGAGCTATTACTTTACTCACGACCATCTTGGTTCGATTCGCGAAATGGTAAACAGCGCTGGTATCGTTATGGCGCAGTACAGTTACGATCCCTACGGTCGACAATCGCTGCTATCCGGAACGATGAGTACGGATTTCGGTTATGCAGGAATGTTTGTGCACCAGACAAGCGGACTGTGCCTGACCTTTTTTCGGGCATATTCGGCTGATTTGGGCAGATGGTTGAGTCGCGATCCGATTGGTGAAATTGGCGGACTGAATTTGTATGATTACGTTTTGAATAATCCAATGATGTGGCTTGACCCGTATGGGCTTTGCGGTGGTGGAACTAAAATTGGTCAATCTGGAGAGGTTACAGGAGGTGCAGGGAGTCACGGAATAAATTGGTGGCAAGTTGCCAAGGGCGGAATTACTGCTCTCGGTGGCGCACTCGCGCTTGGAGTCGGACTTTTTACAATTGCGACTGGTGTGGGTGGATTTTTTGCCTTATCTGGAGCCGTTGCCCTTGGTTCTGGCTTGGCAAACGTATGGGCCGGTCTTTCTGGAAATTCTGTTATGGAAGAAGCTGCAGAAACAGAGCCAACAAATGTAAGCGGTCTAATCGGTTATGTAGTTGATGGGCAGACTGGGCAGACTGTAGCTGGTTCTACTGAAGATTTGGTTACAACATCATATGATTTTGCTAACGTATTGACGAATCCCGATAAAATCGGAACAATATCAACTTTTTTTGATGATGCCGGCATAGCCGGAGACATGTCTGACATTGATCAAGATAACTTCGGATGCCCATAACTAATACATTGAATATATTTGCAGGTTTACTATTGATTACCTGCGGGATTTATGGATGGATATATGCCACCCTTAAGCCTTCCATCTATTTTAAGATTGGTCGCTGGAAATATCGATTATTATGTATTATTTTTGTTTTGATCGGCGTATTGACCGTCCTATAGGATATTATCGTGCATAGCAATAATGATCTTGAGCAAGAATATGAATGAATGGTTTGGATTTTTTATTTCTATATGTGTTATGATTTTAATGGCCGGGGTATTATTGGATGGCTGGAGACACAAAAGGGTCAAAGTGCCGCGCCGTTTCAGTCAAGAGCCAATATACAAAAGCCTGAATCCAATACAGTACTGGGGGGTAATGTGCACGTATTTGTTTTGTGAACTATTTCTCTTACTCCCTCTATATGCATCGATTCGCTTAATCTTTGGAGACCTTAAGTGATTGTTGATCAAGTGCAATCCTATATATTTAGATAGTAAGCGGGAATATAATCTAGAACTTTAGAATACGATTAGCATGTTTGAATCAACTTTAAGCTCAATTTCTTGTCGACCTTGGCACTTTAATTGTTGGGAGAGTCATTGAATTCAACGGAAAATCAGGTCTTGAGTCACCAGAGTGTCGAGAATGCTGCACACTCCACCATTGTAAAAATTTCACACTCGAACTGATTCATCAGACTGAAAGCGCATGTCAAGTGCCGGTTCATAATATTTTTGATCCGACGGGTCGTGCCCAGTCATCTCTTCGCCTTCAACGAGGCATGGATATGTCCTCCGGCAGTTCGCATTCACGCCATCAAAACTCGCAATATCGTCGGCGAATCTGCTATGTGTCGGGACGAACATCTTGACCGCCAGGACCACAAAAAAGCCAGTTGAGTCTGGTCCTTCATCCTTAATTCGGCGCGCCTGTGGCGCATGAATATCAGTCCCTGCGTAAAGAACATTATAGCCCGTTTTAACCAATCGATCTAGACGGGTGAAAATCCAAAACTTGCTTTTGCCGCTTGTACTTAGCATCATGTGCGCGTAACGATGAACATCCTTTCGGCCAAAATCAGGGGCTTACATTGGAGTCAATGGCTTAGTGTCCTGGGCTTGGCCGTGCTGTTCGTAGCACTGCGCTGGAATAACTTCAACGCGCCGCTTATCCGTGATGAGGGAGAATACGCCTACGCAGCCCAACTTATGATCCAGGGCGTTGCGCCATATCAACATGCCTTTATCCAAAAACCGCCCGGCATCGTTTATAGCTACGCGCTGGCGAACCTGTTGCTGCCACAGTTTTTTTGGTCTCCGCGTTTGCTGGCGTATCTGTTTGTTGCTCTGGCTACCGTCCTGCTCGGTTTCATTGCCTGGCTGGAATTTGGAGAAGGTTTTGCGCTTCCGGCGATGTGGCTGATGACAGCGATGGTCCCCTTGCCTATGGTTGACCAATATAGCGTGAATACGGAGATGTTTATGCTTCTGCCCCTGCTGGCAACGGTGGCGGTTTATTGTTATGGCCGGCAACATGGAAACAAAAACCAACATTGGTTTTTCGCCGGGTTTTTGGCCACAGCAACGTTGCTCTATAAATATACTGCGGCGCCGATGGTGGCATTTGTATTTGTCTCTTGGGTGGCCGAGATGCATTGGTCACGCCAAGGCTCCGGTTCAATTTGCAAGGCGTTGGGTTTTGCCGCCGCCGGAGGTGTCCTGGCCTGCGCGCTGGAATTGGGATTTTTTATGGCACACGGCGCATTGAAACAATTATGGGAATGCACGCTCGTTTTTAACCGGTATTATCCGGCTGCGTCAAATGATTTTGCTCCGGCTTACCTTTGGGCCAGACTGGAAATGTTTTGGGACTACTGGTGGATTTTATTTTTGATTCCCTGCGCCATTCTCTTGGAACCGCGGCGGCGGGTTTTGTTTTGGCTGGGCATTTTTATCTGTGCTGCCTTTGCCACCAGTGGGAGCTGCTATCTGCAATATTATATCGCAATGATGCCTTTTTGGGCGTTGTTAAACGCTGTCGGCATCCAGGCCATTTTTTCCAGAGTTTCAAAATGGATGCAAAAACCGGTCCTCTGGCTTGCCACTCTCATTGCCGCCGTAGTTGTGGCACTAGTGGTTCGCCCGGACATGCCTTGGATATTGTGTCCGGGGGAACAATTTGTTGTAAAAAAAATGGAGGGGGTATTGCCGTTTGTGGAAGCTCGGTTCGTGGCCGGCCAGGTCTCTCAAATCACGTCTCCCGACGACTTTGTTTATGTGGCGGGCTCGGAGCCGGAAATTCTTTGTTACGCGCATCGCTTTAGTCCCACACGATTCATCACAAGTTATTCGCTTATGATTCCAACGCCCCTGGCCCTGCGCTATCAGCAGGAAGTTATCAACGATTTGGGAGAACATTTTCCAAAAGCCATCGTTTTTCCGCAGACGGGCGACAGTTGGATGCGATTTTCAACAACACCGACAAATTTACTGGATTTCATGGGCAAGTTTTTATCGCGCAACTATGAGCGTGTGGGGGGCTACGTAAAAAGCAGCGGCCAAAATGGCTACTGGTCAACCAATTTGACCTATAGTGAATTCAGAGCATCGAGTTTAGTGCTTTATAAACTCAAAACGCTAGACGCTTCACACGACCCTTGAGAAATGAACATTACAGGCCAACCATAGCACCAGCAGCGCCAATGAAAATGAAACGCTGAAACAACTTCTCGGTTAGGAACGCTTCAGAAAGCAAAGCTCACCCACGTCCAACTGAACAGCCAAATGCCCTGCCCGCCACGTGGTACTGTTCCGGTTCACTAAGAAAAGATTTCGGGAAAGTTTTCATTCCAATCTTTCCAGTTCGCATTCGGTAATGACTGCGACGGCTCCGGCTATTACTGCCCAATTTTCCGAATGATGGCCAAAAATCAACGCATATTTTTCTAACAATTCCTAACAGGCGAACCGTTTTCAGTTCATCTTGCTTCATCAAAACGTTCTGCTATGTTGTCAAAAGTTATTGATTTCCTTAGAAACAGTTCATTTTCGAGTGAAAGCCAGCCAAGCGTGAGTGAGTTCAAATCTCACAGCCCAGTTCTTCATCTACTTTGCTCTAATAATCTTCTGCATAGTGGTGATGGATGTCCAAAAGACCACTGCCAGCGCCATGGCATCGAACATGTCCATGTTGCGATCCTCGTTATATCCTGTCCGACGCTTTCGTGGCAGTCGCAAGCCCAATTCGTTCGGAAACATCTGCGCAATCATTTCTGCCCGTGAGTGTTTTGTCCCCTGGCCATCTGTAAAAAAGACTCGCTTTACCTGTTTAGCTGAAATTAGCTTAACCTTGAGCTTGTGTTTCCCTGCCACCTTGATGATTTGCCGGGCTAGTGCCTTGATCCGGGGAGCACGCCGAGCACCCTTACCTGCAACGTCTGAAAGCACAAGGATGTCCGGCTCGTAAAAATTGATGAGCTTCTTGAAATTTGCAAGGCATCGGGCATTTTTGTCACCTTCGGCAGATTTGCTGCCATATCTAACCAGCGCATCCTGTCCCTCCATAACGGCGAAACCAAAGCCTCTCGTCGAAAGCGCAACAGCTAAAATGCGGGGTTGTTCTTGATTATAGTTCATGCTTGCTGTGGATCAATGAATGACTTCGATTGCCCCGCGGCCAGCCTCGTAAGCGCCTGCCGCTTATGCGCCGTGAGCCGATTGTTTTTCCGATCCTTTCGGAAGGTGAGAATTTTGGCTCGTGCCGCAACTTCCTTTTCAATCTGCTGATGGAGGCCCGCAAAAAGCTCGCTAACCGGCCGATCATAGATCACCTCGTATGCCAATGCTGCTTCAAGCGTCGGCATACGGGCAAACTTTTCATCCCGGCACACTTTGATCGCCTTGCCTTCTCCCTGAAATCCTAGGAGAAATGCCACTTCCTCTTGGGAGAGGGCAAGGCGGTTCCTGTGGGTTTGTAGATAATTTGGAAGTGGTGACGACATAAGCGGCGAAGCAAGCTCCGAACGAGTGCAGGGCCACACAATAGCGTTTAACGGTGATAAAGGTAGGCACCAAAAATTGCCAAAATTGGCAAGTCCACAAAAAATGCCGGGCCTATTCGGCTCGGTGGGAGTGAAAATATTTAAGCACAATATTATACTTTTGTCAATATTAGGGCGAAATCACAACTTGCCGGATATGGCAAGTTATGGTGCCTAGGCCTTGCCTTCGTATGGCGGTATGGTTGATGGCATGAAAACACAACAAGAATTGAGCCGTGAGGCTATTGAGGAGTTCCGAGCCATTTATCAGGAAGAATTTGGGGAGGTATTGTCAGACGACGAAGTCCGGGAGATCGCCCTGCGCCTGCTTCGCTTTTTTGGGATATTGAACAAGGGAAAATAGGGGCTTCGTTGACGCGTCCATCGTGGCGCGTTACCATGACACCGTTTCCTCTTCGCTAAACCCACCTTAATGCCTGGATATTTCATCTATTGCCGCAAATCATCCGAAGCCGAAGACCGGCAGGTTCTTTCCATTGAATCGCAGACCCGCGAACTGGAACAGTTGGCCGCAAAGCTCAATCTGCCTATCGTCGAAATACTCACTGAATCGAAATCCGCCAAAGCTCCTGGACGCCCTGTCTTCAATGCGATGATGCAGCGGCTCTACCGTGGCGAAGCTGCCGGCATCATCTGTTGGAAGCTGGACCGTCTGGCGCGTAACTCCGTGGACGGAGGTTCCATCATTTGGGCCATCAAACAGCACGGCATCAAGGTGATGACGCCCGCGCAGAGCTATGCCCGCGAGGATGACAATATCATCCTCATGTATATCGAATTCGGCATGGCCCAAAAATACGTTGACGATTTGAGCAAAAACGTGAAGCGCGGCCTTAAAACCAAGATCGAAAACGGCTGGTTTCCTGGGGTCGCCCCGGCAGGCTACCTAAATCACACAGACAAGGTGAGTGGCGAAAACACCCTCATCAAAGACCCGGAACGGTTTCCGCTCATTCGGCAAATGTGGGATTTGATGCTAACCGGCCTCTACACTCCGCCAAAGATTCTGGACATGGCAAATGACGAATGGGGCTTTCGCACGCGACCGACCCGCCGCATGGGCGGCAAACCGCTGGCCCGAAGCGCCATCTACCAAATTTTCACCAAACCCTTCTATTACGGTTGGTTTGAATATCCGGGCGGAAGCGGCCAATGGTATCAAGGAAAGCACGAGCCGATGATCACCGAGGCGGAATATGATCAAGTGCAGACTTTGCTTGGCCGAAAAGGAAATCCTCGTCCGCAGCGACATTTTGATTTTCCCTTCACTGGCTTGATTCGTTGCGGTGCCTGCGGACGAATGGTGACAGCCGAGGAAAAGCAGCAACTCAAGTGCAGCACATGCAAATATAAATTTGCCTACCGAAATCACGACATCTGCCCGTGTTGCGAGACGCCCATTGAAAAAATGGCTGCCCCACGGTATCTCCATTACACCTATTACCATTGCTCTAAAAGCCGAAGGCCGGTATGCCGGCAAAAATGCGTGACCGGAAAGGAACTGGAGAATCAAATCAACGAGCATCTTGCGTGGCTCACCATTTCCAAGAAGTTCAAGGAATGGGCCATCAAACACCTTCACTTATTGCACGAAAAGGAAAAATCCTTGCAAGGGGATATTATCAAGGCCCAGCGGAAAGCCCATCACCAGTGTCAGGAGGAAATTGACAGTCTTTTGAAATTGAAAACCTCTTCAGGCAACAAGGAGGGCAGCCTATTGTCAGACGATGAATATGCCAAGCGTAGAGGCTCGTTGCTCAAAGAAAAAGCCGCTCTGGAGGAATTGATCAACAACGCTGACCAGCGTGTGGAGCAGCAATTAAAACAATCAGAGGAAGCTTTTGAAATCGCCTGCCAGGCGCAAAAACGATTCGCCGAGGGCGATTCCGACACCAAAAAAGAGATCCTTGCCGCCGTCCAATCGAACCTAATTTTGAAAGACAAAAAGCTGTTATTTGAAGCCAAAAAACCGTTCTTGATCCTCGAAAATGTGATATACCCTGAAAAGGCTATAATATCGCCTATCGAACCAGAAAAAATCGTTGTAACGCATGGACGGAATACGCCAACTATCTTCATGCGTCCTTACTTGCTGGGAGACTTAGACGATGTTCGGACTTCTATCAAAAAAGCCCAACGTGCAGCCGCACTCATATATGCTCACTTCAGGAAGGAGTTTGGGTCTGGTAAATAATTTAACTTTTGAATAATCGAATAAACCTTATTCAAGCCATCGTTCTTCTGCAATGCCCGACTGACGAATCATCTTCTTGATTGCTCCCCGGCTATAGAATCTGTCGATCTGCTTAACCTCAACGATGCGGTCTGGCTCCCCGTTATCGTGAAAATTCATCCATGCCTTGCCAACGCCGGGTACTTCGTCAAAATAAGCAAATCCGTTGCCTTTGAGGAAATTGATGACGTCCTCATACGTCCAGTTGTTTAACTTTGTGATCATGCCGTGGAGAATAGCCCCTGAATGGAAAATAAAAAAGGCATCAAAACTTGCCGCAGCTGGCAATACCACGTTAGGAGCTTAATTGCACGAGCGGCATTCTTTTTGATTACCCGTCAGGGTGTTTTGTTAATCGGTGCCGCCCGCTCACTGATTTGCCCGACGGCCCAAACCGCTGATATACTGTGTTACGACGAAAACTCGTTGAGTCGAGCGTCAATTTATAAGCATAAGTAACATACACATACAAAAATGGACAAACAAATGATCAGAAACATTGCCGACACCATAGCGAAGGGCATAATCGTAACCCTTAAAGAATACCGGGCGGCAGGAAAGAATCTTGATGACGTTATTGCAGCATTCGAGAAACAAGACGCTGTTGAGAAAATCGTTCTGTGAAGTGATAAGTATGTAGCATGGGCCATATTGACGGATTTCCCATATATGATACAACTAAACCTAGAGTAGTAAAGACCTTCAAAAGTCTTCCTCCATCCGCCATAGCCCAAAGCTGCCGAGTGTCTCGGCATTTCCGGGCTATGGCTATATCTTCAACATTCGCCTACCCATAATCAACATCTATCATCGCTGGGGATGAAATAACATAGGAAATGTATGCATGTATTTCTTGTCCTAGCATTGTCCATACCCGTAGCTACAATAATGATTATGATTATCGGAAAGCCTTCAGATTTTGAGGGAAAGGATGAAACTGTTTGCTCTCCCGGCCAAGTTCGCTTGGACGAAAATACTAAACCAGTGGATTACGCGATTACCCCTTTCCCGGAAGCTAACTTCCTTTTGCTGGCGCTTTCAGCGAAAGATACCATATGAGCACGACTTCGTTCCGAGCGGATTAATCGAGTTCAGGTCACGTCAATCTTAATTGATTGGCGTGATTTTTGAATCGTTTAATTCAGATTTAACAGTTCCCTATAATCGTTTGACATGCATGAGACAATTTCTTAATCTGCCCACATGGCCGATAATCAGATTACAAAAACGGCTGGTCTTGTTGAAAAATCCGAAAATTTAGTCCATTGGTTTATTGTTTTGGTTGGTCTGACTTATGCTTGCGGCTTCTTGATTGTCTTCACATTTTTTAAAAGCTTCGGAATTGATTCTGTCGATCTTATTGAAGCGAAATATATCCATGTCGGGGTTTTATTTATTTTGTCCTGCCTTGTTATCGCTATGCCGTTGTGGTGGCTTGTTTGGCCACTGAGATTAGGCGCAAAGTCTTCTTACAGAAGACAAGTTCAAAAGGGAATGCGCGAAATAACCTGGCGAGGGCGTATAAAGTATTTTATTTTCAATCCTATAAAATCGCTCTTCTTTCCAGACTGGTCTATTGATCCTACACATGGGATACATGCCAGTTGGCCTGTCCGAATAAGCATGATTCTGATTCTATGGTCTTTTGTTTCTATTGTAATGTTTGCCCCGTCAAATTTTGGGAACAATCATTCAAGACTTGCTCTTTTTAACTTTTTAATTCCCATGGTTGTCCTGGTTTTAGGTTTTTTTGGCGATCTGTTCAAAGGCGGAGAACTTTCCGCGTCTCAACATTATTTTCTAAAGCGAGCTAGATTTGTTTTAAGAGTATGGTGGCTTTCGGCGGGCGTGAGTTATTATGTTTGCTTTCTAATTTCGGATTATTTTAGGCGTGAAGTTTGGATATTGGCGGTTTTTATGCTAATTCCTGTATTGATCATAATTGGGATTTTGTTGATTTTACTTAATTCAAATCGTGGTTCCAATTTACATAATGCTATGGCACGCGTCGATGCGTGTCTCTGGGCGCTATATGCAATCCAATGGACCTGTGTGATGTGTCAGATTTGTGTTTTTATATGGACTATAAAGAGGAATACGTTGGATGTTTCTCTGTTCGATGTTTTGTTTGGCAATAACTACGTCCCAGAATTGCGCAAAGCCATTTCTAGTTTTGATATTGCGCATATGTCTTTTCCGCACGGCGGAATTTACTTTGTGTTTTTTATCATATTGATTGTTTTTTTCTTGATCAGAAACAGTTACCGTCTGACCCAGTTAACGGAAGATAGGAGCCATCAAGTGGCAACAACTGTATCAATGGCAGCTATTGTAGTGCCGCTGTTTTACGTCTCAATCCTTACTTTTGCTTACAAAATTTATCCATATATTCCTTATGACAAGGGAGGAGGTGATTACATAAAATGCCCTTCCGTACGTCTTACTTTTAATGCTAACGCGATAACAGAAGCAGGATTTACGGTTGTCGTTCCGCAAGAACTTCTGTCTCAGGATGCATCAAATAGTTTTATTATCTTAAATGAAGATGAAAGTTCAGTTTTTCTCGCTGCTACCAATACCGATTTTGGAGGTCCGGCAGACTGGCGTAGCGACAGTAAACCGACGGTCTATGAAGTTCGTCGTGAGGCAATAAGTTGCATTACCCAAGTGAAATGAAGCATCACTTTATGCGCTATTGCACCTTACTATATGGCTCACTTCTGCCTCGGTTTGAACCTGATAAAGCACTCGAAGACTTCAGCGACTATAAACCCTTGGGATGCTGTGAAATTCGCATTCATGAATTTAATGTTTCTATAAAAACCAATATGGAACTCGAGGATTATTGCCATTCCGATCCATAACCCGGAAGGCAATGTCGTTGCCTATGCGGGACGCTGGCCGGGAGAACCGGCCGAGGACACGCCCAAATACAAGCTGCCCCAGGGATTCCGGAAATCGCAGGAGCTATTCAACATCGACCGGGCAATCAAAGAACCGGCAGACAAGCCGCTCGTTATCGTCGAAGGCTTCTTCGATTGCATGAAGGTCCATCAGAACGGCTGGCGGAAGGTGGTCGCCCTCATGGGCGCTACCATGTCAGCAGCGCAGGAGGAACTAATACGAAAGCACACGGCCCGGAATTCGCACGTCATCGTCATGCTTGACGAGAACGAGGCAGGGCAGGCCGGACGCGAGGACATCGCCTGCCGGCTGTCAAAGCACTGCTTCGTCAGGGTGCATCAATTCGCCCAGCCCGACGCCGAGCCGGAGCACCTCTTTGCCGAGGACTTGGCGGAAATCCTGGAGGACGCGGCATGAACGGGAATCAACCCGAACTGTTCGGCGTCATCTTCCGGCAGCCGTATCCGTTCCGTTTGCGGGCCAATGACGTGATCCGCATTGACGGGAGGCTCGCTCGGATTATCCGGGTGACCGAATCCGCCGCCGTGGTGGTCATGAACCGACCGGCGCGGGAATTCGTGACGCGCTTCGACAAGCGCGTCCGTCTCCAGCCATCTCCTATCATCTTCCGCATCTCGGCCAACTCCGAAACGGAAATCATCAACAGCAAGCCTCCGAAGAAACGAAAAGTAGAAAGGAGGAGGCCATGAAGACCTACGAAGGGCGTCGGGAAGGCTCTGCGGCCATCGTCACTGTGGACGGAAAACCCCTTCGTCTCCGGCTCGATCTTTACAGCCACAGTCCGACGGGATTCGAGTGGGGATACTGTGGCAGCGGTCCAGCGCAACTGGCACTCGCCATCCTGGCCGATCACTTGGGCGACGACCAAGAAGCATTGGAGTTCTATCAACGATTCAAGTGGGCAGTCATTACGGGTCTTCCGAAGCATTGGACACTTACCAGCCGCGATATTGACGCGGTTCTTCATTCGCTGCGCGAGTACGAAATCGCCGCGAACAACTAACTCACCGGCTTCCCGCGCCGTTGCGGGAAGCCTTTCTTCCGCCCACCAGGGCGGCACCAGCTTTCGCTGAAGTGCCGTCCGCGCTTCCAGTCGAAAATTGAATCAAACCAGAAGCAATCCTCTTGAGGATGGACGGCAAAGAAAGCGAGTAATTATGAGAAACGACGTATATCAAATCGTCACTGACCGAATCATGGCGCTCTTGGAATCAGGCACGATTCCCTGGCGCAAACCGTGGAGAGGCGGCGAACCGCCGCAAAACCTTGTCAGCCGGAAGCCGTACCGGGGCATCAACATATTCCTGTTGAACGCCGCGCGGTTTGGATCCCCCTACTGGCTGTCCTTCAGGCAGGTTCAAGGCATCGGTGCGATGGTGCGAAAGGGTGAACGGGCATTTCCAGTTGTGTTTTGGAAATTGTTTGATGTTGAGAGCGCCGGCAAAAAAGATGAAGCGCCTCAAAAACGCGCTCCGCTGTTACGCTATTACAAGGTGTTCAACGTCGAGCAATGCGACAAAGTGAACCCGTCGCTTTTGCCGAAATCGGAAACAATCGAGTTTGAGCCGATTGAGCGGTGCGATCAGGTGGTAGCCGGGATGCCCAAGCGGCCGAAAATCGTCCATGGCGGGGCGCGGGCGGTGTATTGCCCGGTCAAGGACACGGTGACGATGCCAAACACCGTGTCATTCGATTCGCCGGAGTTCTACTATAGCACCTTGTTCCATGAATTGACCCATGCGACCGGCCATGCGTCCCGGTTGAGCCGCACCGGCATCACCGAACCCATTCATTTCGGCAGCGATCCTTACAGCCGGGAGGAACTCGTTGCCGAAATGGGTGCGGCGTTTCTGTGCGGCCATTGCGGAATTGAAAACCGGACGATTGAGGAATCAGCCGCGTATATCCGGGGCTGGCTGGAACGCCTGAGGGACGACCGGAAACTAATAGTTCACGCGGCAACACAGGCGCAAAAGGCGTGCGACTTTATCCGCAACCTACAGGAACAGGCGGACGAAGGAGGCTTGCATGAACCCGCGCACGCTAAAAATTGAAGCTGTCGGCGATTTTGCTTATCGCAAAGTCAAACCACGGATTCGGTTGACCGGACATTGGCTTGAGCGTGCCGGGTTCAAACCCGGCAATCGTGTGAGTGTGACCCACATCGCCGAAGGCATCATTGAGCTCCGTTTGGAAGACCCTGACGGATTCATGCTCAATGAAACAGGCAACCCGTCATAAACACGACCCCGACCATTTTTGGCCGGGGTTTTTGGTAAAAATTAAGATCAAAGATGCAGTTTGTTACCCTCGCACCCGTGCGTCAAAGTGGGGGATTTATTTCAGGCAAAACTGGGATAGAAAATCCGCGCATAGCAAAAGTTAGGCGCGGAGTGAAAAAAGCTGATCAGGAAAGGGGTTGCTTGTGGCGCACGAACACCCAGCGGTGGCTAACACGCCAGAGGCTGAATGTGTAACCGTCTGCGGGGTAACCGTTCAGCCATCGCTTATGACCATCAAAACGATCTACGCCGAAGATGCGAAAGTTCCCATCGTAGTCGGCGATTGGTTCCATACCGATAGCAAGCCGCTCATATTTCGGCTGGCGATTATATTGCAACCGCAGTTGGGGACCGACTTCGGCGGGACACAATTCTAAGCCGAATTTTTTGGCTTGATTGTATATGTTCGCGCGGGTGGCGCTCATTTTGAAACCGAGGTCTGTAATTGAGACAAGAATGAGTTCGACTTTTTTTTCGGTGGTCACAGTGAAAGCCGGCTTGCTGAGCATGTCCTTAGCCAAATCGGTTACTTTGCAACCAGCTTTTTTCAAGGCTGTGCAGAAACCGTTGGCATCTTTGATGCCGGTACCAAGCTTGATTGTTTTCCATGTTTTGAATGAGTGAGTGTTTTTTATCATAAATCCTCCAGAGTTAAACCGTCAGCGAGAAGCTGTCGGTATTTTTGCTAGAGGACGACAGAAATCGCCATAGCCCAAAAAAGCCAAGAATTCAGCCCCTTTGGGCCATGGCGACATCTCAAGAAGTTGTCGAAGGGCATTCGCCTAATCCAACCATACAACACTTAAAATGTAAATGACCTCACAAGGGACGCGCTTTCCGTCTTCGCCTGGGTTTGGCGAATTGCACAAATCGAGAACCGGCAGAAGCGTTTATTGGAAATTGCTGAAAAACTTTGGAAGATTGAATAATTTTGTGGCTGCGACGAAATTATTTATTTCTCGCAAATTGCGAACCAAAATTACGATACAACAAAATTAATGCCGACCGCGCACGAACAGCTTTCAGAGCAGTTTCGCAAGTGGGAACTGCGCGGGCGCGGCTGGCAAGTGTATGACGAGCCGGTTCATCTGGAGCCGCCTTTTATCCCATTCACCGTCCGCCATTTTCCAAAAACACCGCCCGTTGATACAGGAAGCAGGCCGAGCTTTCTTGGCTCTTTAGTTCGGGGCTTAGGCCAAAAATTGGCGACGCAACCGCCGCCGCAGATAGAACCCGAACCGGAGGAAGAACCTGAACCAAAGCCCTTTTCTCGCAATTCCATAGTTGAGCTTCAAACGTCCCTGCCAGCCGACCTCGACATTGCGAAAGATGAGTTCGAGCAATTCCTTTCCAACCTTTCGCTGTGCCGCGAGCCAATGGCCTTTGAACTCCTTGGCATTCAGAACAAAGTGGCAGCGCAGTTTGCGACGGCTTCACTCGACGCCTCTTTGGTGCGGCGGCAGTTGCAGGCGTACTTTCCTGAAACTGTGTTCAAGCCAAGCGAGAATGTTTTAGCGCAAGCCTGGGAGACGTGTTCGGGGGAAGAATCATTGGTGGTTGACTGCGGGCTGGCGCGGGAATTCATGTTTTCGCTGGCTACCGGCAAGCTCGACCCCTTCATCGGCATCGTCGGCGCATTGTCGGAATTGCAGGCCGACGAGCTTGGACTGTTTCAAGTGTTGTGGCAGCCGGTTCGTGAGGACTGGCAGGAGGACATTTTGAATTCGGTTATGGACGAGGACGGCAAGCCGCTTTTCGTGAACCTGCCGGAACTGACCAAAGCGGCCCAGCAGAAAGTATCCAAGCGGCTGTTTGCAGCGGTAGTGCGTATTGCGACCAAGGCCAGGACATTTGACCGGGCCTTGGAAATTGCCCGCGACCTGGCCGGTTCACTGCGGGTGTTCGCGCAACCCGGTGGCAATGAACTGATACCCCTGCAAAATGACGACTATCCTTTCGCCGAACATATCGAAGATGTCATTCGCCGCCAGTCACGAAGGCCAGGGATGCTTATAAACAGCGATGAACTGATTGGCTTCGTCCATCTGCCATCCAGCGCGGTTAGCTCGCCGGTGTTGCAACGAAGGACAGGCAAGGAAGCACCGGCCATCGTCCGCCAGCAGGAAGGCATATTGTTCGGCAACAACGTCCATTTTGGCGAAAGCGTTCCCGTCCGCCTTACGCCCGCGCAGCGCGTATATCACACGCACATCATCGGCGCGACCGGCACCGGCAAATCCACGCTGCTGTTTAATCTCATCCGTCAGGACATCGAAAACGGGCAGGGCGTAGCCGTATTCGACCCGCACGGCGATTTGGTGGAGAAGATTTTGGGCGTCATCCCGCCGGAACGCATCAAGGACGTTATTTTAGTTGATCCCGCCGACGAAGAATTCTCAGTTGGGTTCAACATCCTATCGGCCCACAGTGACCATGAGAAAACATTGCTCGCGTCCGACCTTGTTTCGGTTTTTCAGCGGCTTTCGACTTCCTGGGGCGACCAGATGCAAAGTGTCCTCCAGAACGCCATTCTTGCCTTCCTCAACAGCAGCGAGGGCGGAACACTCGCCGACTTACGGCGGTTTTTGGTGGAACCGGCCTTCCGCCAGAAATTCCTGAAATCGGTTTCCGACCTCAATGTCCTGTATTACTGGCAGAAAGGCTTCGCTCATTTGTCCGGCAACAAGTCCATCGGCCCCATACTCACCCGGCTCGAAATGTTTCTCTCGCAGCGGCCCATCGCCCACATGGTCTCGCAACCCGAGAACCGGCTCGACTTCGGCGACATCATGGACAACGGCAAAATCTTCCTCGCCAAGCTGCCGGAGGGGCTTCTAGGACGGGAAAACTCGTATCTTCTGGGCGCGGTTCTCGTTTCCAAATTCCAGCAGCTTGTCATGGCGCGGCAGGCCAAGAAGATCGCGGCGCGGCGCGACTTTTGGATTTATCTGGACGAGTTCGCCAACTTCATAACCCCCTCGATGGCGGAAATCCTGTCGGGGGCCAGAAAATACCGCATCGGGCTGACGCTCGCGCACCATGAACTGCACCAGTTGCAGCGCAGCCTGGACGTGGCGAGCGCGGTGATGACGCATCCTTTCACGCGCGTCGTGTTCCGCGTCGGCGACGACGATGCCCGGAAGCTGGCCAATGGATTTTCCTCTTTCAAGGCGGACGACCTCAAAAACCTCGAAACGGGCCAGGCCATTTGCCGAGTCGAACGGAGTAATTTCGATTTCAACCTTTCGATTCCCTTGCCGGAGTTGCCAAGCGACGAGGAAATGGAAGCGAGACAAAAGGAAGTGATCGCGGCATCGCGGGCGGCGTATGGCACGCCGAGAACGCGGGTGGAAGCCATGCTGCGTCAGGCGTGGGAGGTTGAGACACAGAAGCCCGCGCCGACGAAAGCCAAACAGCCGCCACCGGAGGAACCGCCCGCTTCCCCGTCAACCGTTCAGCCTATTCCGCCAACGCCACCACTGATACCGGTTGCCAAAGTTCCGAAGGAAACGGTTTCGGAAAAGAAAATCATTGAGCCTCCGCGCGACTTGGGCCGGGGCGGGTCACAGCATCAGGCCATCCAGCAGCGCATCAAGAGGGCAGCGGAAGAACTCGGATTCAGGAGCGTCATTGAAAAGCCGATACTCGGCGGACAAGGCAGCGTTGATTTGCTCTTGGAGCGGGACGGGCAGGCCATCGCCTGCGAAATTTCCCTTTCGACGACGATTGACCATGAAGTTGGGAACGTCTCGAAGTGCCTGAAAGCCGGATTTTCGGAAGTGGCCGTGATTTGCCTCGATGACGAGCGGTTGAAAAAGATTGAAGCCGCAGCTTCGAGCAGCCTTGGTTCCGAAGCGGTTGCGGGGGTGAAATACTACCAGCCCGACCCGTTCATCGCGCATTTGAAGCAGTTGAAGCAGCCGACGCCGCAGCCGTCCGAGACGGAATATGGCGGGTATAAGGTGAAGCGGACGGTCCCCGATTACTCGGCGCGGGAACGGAGGCAGAAGGAGGACATCGCCAACCGCGTCATCGGCGAGGCGATGCGGCCTCGGCGCTAACGCCCGTCACTTCCTTTTCAGGCAATAGAAAGGGCCGGTAACTTTGAACGGCGAATATTCTTCGATCATCCGCAGCCGCAATTTGAGCAGGCTGATTTCGGGGTTTTCCTCGGCGCGGTGGATGGACACATGCGAGACGCCCAACTCGCGCCCGGCCCCGGCGCGGGTCTTGCCCGACTGTTCGCGGAAACGCTTGGCGAGCGCCGCCAAATCCGTTTCCCGCAGGAATTCTTTTTTCGGCATGAGGGAAAATATCACACTTACACGATTTAGCTACACTTTTTTCTTGCCCTCCGATGGTGATTTTTGATATGAAGTAGTGCTATGAAGGACAATAGTATCTTGAACAAACCGGTGGGCATTTGGATTCGCGTTTCGACCGAAGACCAAGCCCAGGGCGACAGCCCTGAACATCACGAAGAACGCGCCAGAAGCTACGCCAAGAGCCGCGGCTGGCAGGTCAAGGAGGTCTATGACCTTGCGGGGCAGAGCGGGAAAGCCGTCATGAAGCACCCCGAAGCCAAGCGCATGATGAAGGACATCGAGCGCGGCCATATCACCGGCCTCGTGTTCTCCAAGCTGGCCCGTCTTTCCCGTAATCGCCGTGAACTGGAAGACTTCTCGGATTTTTTCAACAAGCATGAGGCAGACCTGATCTCATTGAGTGAAGCGATTGACACCAGCACCGCCGGAGGCCGGATGTTCTTCCACTTGCTTGGCGTGTTCGCCCAATGGGAGCGGGAGGAAATCACCGAGCGCGTCAACGCCTCCATTCTGACCCGCGCCAAGCTCGGCAAATCCATCAACGGGAGCGCCCCCTACGGCTACAAGTGGAAAGACCGCAAACTGATCGTTCAGCCGGAAGAAGCACTCGTTCGGAAGAAAGCGTATGAATTGTTTTTGCAGCACCGGCGCAAGGGCGTCGTTTCAAAGCTCCTGAACGCCGCTGGCTACCGCACCCGCGTTGGCTCGATTTGGCGGGACACGTCCGTCCTTCGCATTCTCGACGAGTCGAGCGCCAAGGGCATCTATGTGTTCAATAACCAGCGTCAGACCGGCAACTGGCGGACGGAACTGAAGCCCGAAAGCGAATGGGGCAAAGCCGAGTGCGACGCAATCGTCTCGGAAGAACTCTGGAATCAGGTCAACCAAATCATTGAGGAACAGTTGAAGTCGTGGAAGAAGCCCGGCAAGACGCCGGTGCATCTGTTTAGCGGCCTCGCCCATTGCTCGTGCGGCGCGAAGATGTATGTCCGCGCTAACAGCCCTAAATATATCTGCCGCAAGTGCTGTAACAAGATTCCCATCGTGGACTTGGAGAACATCGTCAAAGGCGAACTGAAGCTCTTTTTCGGCCATCGTGACCGCGTTAGCCAGCACTTGGAAAACGCTGCCCGAAATCTGACCGAAAAGACCGCAGCCCTTGAAATCCACCGCAACGAAATCCAAAAGGTGCGTGACGAAATGACCCGGACGCATCGCCTCTATCTTGACGGCCAAATCACCGCCCAAGGCTTTGGCGACTTCTACAAACCAGCCGAGGAACGGCTTAACCAATTGCGTGCCGAACTGCCCAAATTGGAAGCCGAGGTTGACCTGCTCAAAGTCAACAAGCTCTCCACCGACGACGTGGTTCACGAATCCGATACGCTTCACCAGCGATGGCCGAAAATGCCCCTCGACGACAAGCGGAAAGTCGTTGAAGCCCTCATCGAAAAGCTGGTTATCGGCGATGGCGAAATCGACATAACCTACTCGTGTTTGCCCACTTCTGAAGAACTGTGCAAAAACCAACAGGGCTTAGGAAACAGGTGAGGGCGAGCTTAATTGTAGCAGCGGACGTCAGTCCGCTCTGACTTCCATTCTGGCTTTCCGCTCCGGCCTTCTGGATTCCTGTCGGCGGCCTCTGCCCCTCGGAGTCTCTGCGGTTCAAAAACACGAATTTGCCAAACGAACCCATTTTACCTTTGGTCACGGTGGCCCAAGTTTTTCCACTCAAAGCCTTTCAAAGGTTTTGGAGAAAAAT
>Ga0206868_10123_pt1 | contig 22246 bp, 14 predicted proteins | sample Alteio_BWOrgCont_38_FD_152901 | JGI IMG/M metagenome (GOLD analysis project Ga0206868, IMG submission 152901) | Enriched cells from forest soil in Barre Woods Harvard Forest LTER site, Petersham, Massachusetts, United States -... | ecosystem: Environmental > Terrestrial > Soil > Temperate forest >... | reverse complement strand
GTCTTCAGCGTCAGTTCGGAATAAAGAGCGTCCAAATTCATCCACATAATTTGCTGGCAACGGGCCGTTTGCGCAATGGATTTCCGGCCACTTGCTATTTTTTTGGATTTAGTGGACATTACTATTGTAATGGACAAGGTGGTGGCGTGTGAGACATGCGGTTTGGTTCAGGAGGTGGATCATGTTCCGCGAGGCAAAGTTGCTAAATGCGCGCGGTGCAATTTCCAGATTGTTCATCGCCGCCCGGACAGCCGCACACGCACCCTGGCATTTTCGATCGCTGCGGCGATACTTTATTTTCCCTCGAATTTTTATCCCATCGTCACCGCCGAATACCAGGGCCAATTCGTTCAAGCCACCGTTTTCCAGGGCATCAAGGCACTGTGGCATGACGGCCAGTATTTCATCAGCGGACTGGTTTTTTGCACCAGCCTTTTCACGCCGGCTTTGAAGATCATGGGCTTGATCTTTATCACGCTCACGATGGATTGGCAGAGCTTCCGAAAGACCCGTGCCTGGATATATAAAGTCATCCGCATCATCGATTCGTGGAACATGCTGGAGGTTTTTCTGCTGGCCATCTGCGTCTCCATGATTGAGATGGGTGAAGTCGCCACGGTGCATCCGGGACGCGGCGTTTTTTCATTCGCGGCGGTCGTAGTGCTCACGCTAATGGCCACGCTAACCTTTGACCCGCGATTGCTGTGGGACTCTGCGGGGAACAAGGAAAAATTATGAGCGAAAAAACACAGGGATTGCCGAAAGCGAAAATCGAAAAGGATTTCATGACGTGGTTCATCTGGCTGCTCCCAGTGGCCGCAGCCGGGATGTGCGGCTGGTTCGTCCTGCACGACTTTGTTTTTTCCGGCCCGACTATTACCATTTATTTCCAGGACGCCGACGGTTTGCAGGAGAAAAACACCATGGTGAAATATCGCGGCATCACCGTCGGCCAGATTGTCTCCCTCCAGCTCACGGATAAGAGTGAGCGCGTGGCGGTGCGAGCCAAATTGCAACATTCCGCCAGCGATCTGGCCCGGCAGGGTTCGGTCTTTTGGATTGTGCGTCCTGAGTTAAAGCTGGGAGCCATCAGCGGGTTACGCACCATCGTTTCGGGAAATTACATCACCGTCCAGCCCGGCGACGGCAACCGGACGAATGTTTTTACCGGCGCTGAACAAGCGCCCATCGTACCAGTCCCGGGTATTACCATTACCCTGCTGGCGGACGATCTCAGCGCGCTCGAAAACCAGTCGGGAATTTTTTATCGCGGCATCCAGGTCGGGGAAGTGCTGGATTTTCGCCTGGGTGACAACGCGCGCTACGTGGTGGTGCATGCGCGCATACATCATGATTACGCACCGCTGGTGCGGGCGGATTCAGAGTTCTGGAACGCCGGTGGCATCAGCGCGCACCTGGGACTTTTCAGCGGTCTGAACATTTCCGCTGAATCGGCGCAAACCCTGGTCAGCGGCGGCATTGCTTTTGCCACGCCGGAGCTTTACGGCCCGCCCGCCACTAACGGAAGCATTTTCGTCCTGAATGACAAAGAGGACACCGCCTGGAAAGATTGGAACCCCATCATTCCTCTGCAATCCGTACCGGAGGCGGAGAAGGAAAAGAGCACGCTGCCTGACATTAATCCCCATTAAATTGGCCTAAAACGTGCTTTTTCAGGGGGGAAATGGCACAGGAAAACATCGGGGGACGCGAAAAGTTTAGGCTCCCGCCCTGGCTTCCGGTCGTGGCGTCGGTCATGTTAATGGTCATGGTCGCGCTGGTGGCCGCGTCGAACGCAAGGAATTTGAATAAGGCGACGCTCTGGCGCCGGCATTCGGCCCTCGTCATCCTATCCGAACAATCGTTCCAAGATAATCTTCTGGATATCCAGCGCGGCATGCGCGGCTATGTGACGCTCGGGGACACGAACGCGCTGGCGTCGTTCTACAGTGACGCCGCGGCCGAACACCAGCAATTCGCACAACTCGCCACGCTGACCGCAGACAACGCGGAGCAGCAAAAACGGCTCAAAGCTTTGGCCAACGCCATCGCCGCCTTGATTTCGTTCGACAAGCAGTCCATCACCATCTACCGGCAACAAGGCTTTGCGGCCATTTCAAGGCTGGAGGCCACTGGTGAAAGCCGAGCTCTCTTTGGCCGCGCCCAGGACGCTCTGATCCAGTTTTCAACGGAGGAAGACAAATTATGGAACATGCGCGATGTCGCCGAACAAAAGGACTATCACACGATGGGCCAGTTCGTGGTGGCCGGAAGCGTACTGGCGGCCATTCTCCTGTTACTGGCGACTTTCCTGGCCAGCCGCGAACTGACATTTCGCCGAAGGGCAGAAACGGAATTGAAGCAAACGCTGCTCCTCCAAAACGCCATCCTGGGTTCTGCGGATTATGGCATCGTGGCTACCAACGCGGAAGGCATCGTGCAAACATTCAACGCGGCGGCCGAACGCCTGCTGGGATATTCCGCTGCCGAAGTTATCGGCAAGGTCACACCGATGCTCTGGCGCGACCCGCTGGAGATTGCCGAACGCGCCAAAAAATTGTCCAGCGAATTGGGCGTTCCGGTCAAGGCGAGCTTTGAGGCGATCGTTAAAAAAGTTCAAACGGATGCGATCGATGAGGGCGAATGGACGTTTATCCGCAAGAATGGAACCCGCTTCCCGTGCCTGATTGTCGTGACTCCCCTGGACAACGAGGCCGGCGGTCTTACCGGTTACCTGGGCGTTTTCCGCGACATCAGTGAACGCCGGAAAGCCGACCGCGAGCGGGAAGAACTGATCGCGGAATTGAAAAAGACTCTCGCCCACGTCAAAACGCTTTCCGGCCTCATTCCGATTTGCGCCTGGTGCAAGAGCGTGCGTTCGGACACCGGCTATTGGCAGACGGTGGAGCAATATGTCCGCAGCCATTCCGAAGCGAGCTTTTCGCACGGCGTCTGTCCCTCTTGCGCGGAAAAATTCAAAAAGGACGCCACTCGCAAAAAAGAAGAAGCTTCCGATGTCGTTTTCTTCTCTAAGACTTGATTTTCTTCGCTGTTCAGGGGATTTTTGCGGCCAACAATGAATCCTCTGCTGCTGCACGAACTTCATCATAGCCTCAGCGCGCAATTCACGGAGTTGAACGGCGCGGAAATCGTCGCCGACTATGGCGATTGGCGTGCCGAATATAAAGCGTTGCGCGAGGCGGCGGGAGTGATCGATTTGAGCTTCCGGGGGCGGATTTGTTTGCTGGGAAATGACCGGGTCCGGTTTTTGCACGGCCAAATCACGAATGATGTGAAAAAAACTTCGTCCCGGCGAGGGCTGTTATGCTGCGCTGACGACGGCCAAGGGCAAAATGGAAAGCGACCTGAATGTCTTCAACCTGGCGGATGAACTGCTTCTGGACTTCGAACCGGGATTGACGGAAGGGATTTCGCAACGGCTGGAAAAATATATCGTGGCTGATGACGTGCAAATCGTGGATGTCGCACCTCACTACGGCCTATTGAGCGTCCAAGGGCCAAAAGCGGCCGAGGTCATCGGTGCCGTGGGATTGATGAATAACGGGGAGAAAAGCTGCTCCATCGTAAAAATTTCCGACGCCACACTGGGCGAGATTTATCTGGCAAACCAGCCACGCGTCTCTCGGTCGGGGTTTGATATTTTTGTCACGAACGATTCGCTGGGAGCCGTCGCAGACAAATTGATTGCCGCCGCAAAGAATGCCGGTGGTCGCGCGTGCGGCTGGACAGCGCTTGAAACCGCGCGCATCGAAGTTGGCATCTCTCGTTTTGGCACGGACATGGATGAGACGAACCTGCCGATGGAATGCATCGAGAGCCGCGCCATGAGTTTCAACAAAGGCTGCTACATCGGCCAGGAAGTCTTGAACCGTATCCACGCCATCGGCCGCGTCGCCAAGGAACTCCGCGGCCTGCGCCTCGCCGATAACTTAAAATCCCTGCCGCGCAAGGGCGATAAGCTGTTCCAGAACGGCAAGGAGGTTGGCTATCTCACTAGCGCCGTCAAATCCCCCGCCCTGAACGCCAATATTGCCCTCGGCTACGTCCGCCGGGAGGCGAATGAAATCGGAACAGAGTTGGTGCTTAGAACAACAGAGGGAGAAAGTCCGGTAAAGATTGTGGCGTTGCCGTTTGTGAAACCCTAGCTTTCTGCTTGGCTTCTTATTCCAATCCGCCATCCTTGAATTCGGGTCTTATCTATTCGGGCTAAAACCATAACCATTGGCTTAACGTGAAATCCGGCAGAATCGTTCCTTTAATGGGTCTGTTCATCATGCTCGGCATCAGCGGATGCGAAACAGACAACAGTGGCTCCGCCGGCAACAGCATGGCCGGCTTGACCGGCAATATTAAAACTCAGGGCGTTTATACGACCCTGACCATGCCCGACTCAGGACTTGATATGCCCGCTTCAGGTTACATGCAAAAAACCTCCTTCGGCCCGGGTGAGGATCCCTCAGCGATTGTCGTGGGGTACGGCAATTACAATCAACAACAAGCGGTTAATCTGGAGCTCATTGAATCCGGCACCGGGCGATCCCTGCTATCTCAGGACTATTATGCCAGTTATGGCAAAGCGATTATCCAGCCGCTGACTATCCGGCTAAGCGGGAATTATGAGCTCAAACTCACTTCCAACGAAACTCCCCTCGATAGCTGGAGCTTCACGACCACACGCACGAACAGCTCCGGCATCGTTACCGTTGACGCTGGAACTTCCGGCAGAAACTATGCCCAGGGCCTTTTCCACACTTCCATCGGCACCGAACATGAGCCGGATTTTTTGGCCGACTATAATGACAAGCTAAGTTATGCGATCGTCAATTCCATAAACGAGGAAGCGTTCTCCAGCACCAACCGGGATTTGTTTGCCCAGCGGTTTCCGGGAAAAGTGGTCATTCAATGTCACCTGAATTTTCAGGGAAAACTTACCGACCCGAAAATTCTGGAAAACTCCCTGGACGAAGACTGCGGGCGAATCATTACAAATGCTTTGCTGGATAGATCTCCTTACGACACCTGGTCGCAAGACATCCGCCAGGAACTTGGCTCCGACGAACGCGAAGTGACAGTAACAGTTTATTTTGATTAACCTTACGGCACGCACGCCCTCGGCTGGCATGCCTGCGAATCAATCGCAACCGTCGCCGGCCGCAATCCATCCGCCGTCGCGGTCAATTGAATGTTCCCGGCATCTTTCGATGATTGCACGATGACCTGCGCGAGGCCGCAGAATGCGCTGCGTTGCCAGCGGGATTGTGTAGGATGAAAGAGCAGCAGTTCAGCCAAGTGCCGGACAGGGAACGCGCTACGCTGCCAGCCCGACTGCGAAGGATATTTGTCCGGCTCATGGCAACTGGGATCGCCGTTGCCCACGCCGATGATTTTGCCCGGCCCCTGAATCGTGAAATGGACGCGGTCCGACGCCGTGGGCACAATACGACCCTGCGCATCGCGGATGGAGATGGTGATGATGCTCAAGTCCTCGCCATCGGCGTTAATCATCGTGCGATCCGGTTCCAGGGACACGGCGGTGGGCGCACCGGTGGTTTCGACTTCTGTTTCGGCCACAACGTCGCTGTCACCGTCATAACCCCTGGCGCTCAACACGCCGGGCGCATAGGCCACGTCCCAATCAAGAAACCAGTTCGGTTGCATGGCTTGTTTGCCGAGGCTTTTGCCGTTGAGAAATAATTCCACTTCCTTGCAATTGCTGAACACGCGCACCGAGATATTTTTCCCTTCTTTGCCCGACCAATTCCAGTGGGGCATAATATGGACCATCGGCTGGCTCGTCCACCACGCCTGATAATAACAATAGATGTCCTTGGGAAAGCCGCAGGTGTCCATCAGCCCGAAATGTGAGCTGATGCACGGCCATTTGTAGGGCGTTGGCTCGCCGCGATAATCAAATCCGGTCCAAACAAACCCGCCGCTCGTGAACGGATGCGTCGCGTAATACGGCCACCATTGCCAGGGACGCTCAATGCCGTTCGTGCCGTAGGCGGCCACATAGCCGGCCATCTTATCATCAGTATAGATATCGCGCGTGACACGCGTGCTGGCCGTCTCGGTGCCGATGGCCAGCTTGTCCGGAAATTTTTCGCGGAAGGCGTCAATGCCCCGCGTGCGATAGTTGAAACCCTGCACGTCAATCACAGTGGAAATCCCATAACCCCAGCCGCCGTTCATCGCCACGGTGCAAAGGCGCGTGGGATCCAGTTCATGCGCGAGCCCCTGCATCGTGTCCACCACGCGTACCGCCGCCGCGTGCGCCACATCAACCGTGACGGTCGCATTCGTCCCTTTGGTGCCTTGCAAATACATTTCCTCGTTGCCGAGCGACCAAATGAATACGCTCGGATGGTTCCGATCGCGCAAAATCAAATCGCTCAACTCGTTCGATTCATAGTCGCTGTCGTCAAAGCGGCGATTCTCGTCCATGACCAGCACCCCGAGCCGGTCGCAGGCATCGAGCAATTCCGGCGTGGGTGCGTTGTGCGAGGTGCGGATGGCGTTGCAGCCCATCTCCTTCAACTTCTTGACGCGAAAATACTGGAGGGCATCCGGCATGGCCGAGCCAACGCCCGCATGGTCCTGGTGATTGCACGTGCCCTGGATTTGATAACGCTTGCCGTTCAACAAAAAACCATTTGTCGCATCGAACGCGATGGTACGTATGCCGAAGGAAGTTTCCTCACGGTCAACGACCTTGCCATCGCTTTCAACCGTTGTGATGAGTTTATAGAGATTGGGGGTTTCGGGGGACCAGAGAAGGGGAGGATGAGGCGATGATTCATCGCCTATACCTAACGCCAAACCCAATGGCTCATTTGGTGAGTACAAATAAAATCTCAAGTTGGCGAGGCCATCTGTTTTTGATGGCAAATCAACAGCGCGATGAGCTTCACCAAGTGACTGTCCGCTTGGATCAATGATTTCGCATCCTACCGTTGCCTTTGCGTCACTCGTTTGCGGGTTGCGCAATTGAGTTTGAATGTGAATGGCACAAACTCCTTCCGGTTTATTATTGGGAAACTCATTCCACACAAACACGCTGTCCGGCGCGATGGCCAGCGGCGACGTTTTTTCCAACCACACGTGCCGATAAATCCCCGCACCTTCATAGAACCAGCCTTCAAACCGCGACGCGTCCGCGCGCACGACCAGTTCATTCTTCCCGCCGTAATTCGCGTATTGGCTGATGTCGTAGCGGAAACCGGTGTAGCCGCTCAGATGCCGCCCGAGGCAATGGCCGTTGAGCCAGACGAGTGAATTGCGATAGACACCATCAAATTCCAGCCAGAGGACTTTGCCTTTATCGGACGCGGGCAAATCGAACTCGCGCCGATACCAGCCGATGCTGTTCTGCGGAAAGTCCAGGCCCACTGGCTTGAAGCCGTGATGAAAGTCCGCCGTGGAATCAAACGGCAATTCCACTACCCAATCATGCGGTAAATCCAAGGCGCGCCAGCCGCTGTCATCGAAGCCCGGTTGCACAAAGGAAACGCCCGCGCCGACGTTGTCTTCGACCGCATCGGAAAGGTTGGCCAGTTCGCCTTCCTTCCCGATGTCCTCGACATGCGTTTTGGCCAAATCGGAAACTTCAGGATAATCGAATTTAGTTCCTGCATCCGGCGCGTCTCCGAGATGAAATTTCCAGCCGAAATCGAACAACAACCGTTCGCGCGGCGAAGCCGACGATGCTGAAAGTTTTGAAATCGAAAAGTAAAAGGCAACCGCGACAAGGACCGCGCGCAGAAATTTTGACGTCATAAAAAAAGTTTGAAAGACGACATCGCGGAGCGCAATGCCAAACTGCTTTTGGCATTATAAATTAGTGAGGCGGTGAAACAATCCCGTCGCGGATGGCTAAGACAGGCCCTTAAAAGCTTGTGAAACTGGCTCCAGAGGTAGGATTCGACGGTCAAAACTGCGATATTCTGTGGAAAAATACTATGTTTTCCCCATTGAACTCAAGCTAATTCACTAAAAGGCAGTCACTACTCAAGTACAAGGCATTTACAAATTTTACTGCACAGTTTACTACACACTTTTTTAGTGTCATTTTGAAGAGAATAAAGCCGATGCATGTGAAAATTAACATTCAAGCTGTTAAAAATACCCCCCCCCGGAACTACAATTTTCGTCTTCATAGTGCTGATGACGCTTGTTTACAAAGTGCCAGGCTGACAATTCAACTCATTCCAAATTTTCCCAGCTTTATACGGTCCCTTTATTCACGTCTGAGTGAAGCGCCGGCAATGGTTTATTATTGATAGACTGAAAGAAGCGAATACACGTGTCTCGCCAGTTTTTTGCATGGGCAAGTTGCGCTTGGAGCTTCTTCTGAACCGCATCGAACCGCTCCGCATCTATCTTGCCGCGTAATGTTTCCCATTCCGCCTGCATCTTCGCTACATATTCGACACCATCGTTATAACGGAAACATAGCTCGTCCCAAACTGTGCGTCCTGACTTCATCTTGTAGTCCCACGAGACATGATGAAACCAGAGAAGAAAACCGTCAGGACAAGTCGCCAGATTGCCATACACGTCGCCGACAGGCGACGCGTATTCAGAAATGGCGTCAGAACCCTCGCGAGTTCGATCGTAGCCAATGCCTTGAGTATCGGCTTTGTGGTAATTCTGAAATTGCTCTGGATCAGGATCATAATGTTTGGCCGGTTCCTCCATATCGGTCAAGCCAAGTGGCATCTCATAATTCACGCAGGCTTGCCATGAGCCGCTCATCATGGCGTGGATCGTCGTGATAACCTTGGGGTTGTTGCCCCAGGTCGCCCGAATCCATTCGTCGGCGATTTGATCCGCAGAAAGATTGCCGTCCCAGGCGAGCCGGCCATACGCATACCAGTTGACTTGTGCGAAATCAGATCCGCACCAATCAAGGTCGCTTCCAGTATTTGCCACTCCCGCAATACCCGTAATCGGCGATGCGGCCAATTCCTTTGCAACTGTTGAACCTTTGCCATTGGCGTATGTATCCGATTCAAGAAATTCCTTCCACATGGGAGCGAGGTACACGAGATCTGACGACTGCCCCATGTATTCTTGGGTGACTTGTAATTCAGCTACAAAAGAAGTTTTCGGCATCGCCCCGAAAAGAGGATGAAACATCTCGTGGGGCTGAAAATCAATTGGGCCGTTTTTTGCCTGAAGACTAACGTTGTCATGAAATTTTCCATCGAGCGGCCTGAATTCTTTGTAGGCTTCCGTGGCACGATCATGCGCCCTGCCCATGCCTCCGTAAACAAAGGTGCGCCACATCACGATGCCACCGTGCGGGGCAAGGGCATCGGCAAGAACGTTGGCACCGTCGGCATGAGTTCGACCGTAATCCTGCGGGCCGGGCTGGCCTTCGGAACTTGCCTTCACCAGAAATCCACCGAAGTCCGGAATCAGCGAATAAATCTCATCCGCTTTCTTTCCCCACCAAATCCGAACGGCAGGGGCAAGGGGGTCGGCAGTATTCAATCCGCTGAGGGCTTTTGGCGTGCCAAAATTGGCTGAAAGATAAACGCGGATGCCATAAGGACGGAAAACGTCTGCCAAAGCTGCCGCTTTCTTGAGATACGGAGTGGAAAGTTGTTTGGGATCTGCGTTTACATTGTTTAATACCACACCGTTAATCCCAATAGAGGCATCGGCGCGCGCGTAGTCCTTGTAGCGAGGGTCTATTTTGCCGGGCAGTTCACTCCATTTCCACAACGATTTGCCGGCATAACCACGCTCCACACTGCCATTTAGATTGTCCCAGTGATTTAAAAGCCTCCGTTGAAGCATCGGTTTTTCAGAAATGTTCAAATGAGTAATGTCTCGTTGCGTTTGAAGCAGTCGCAAGAAATTGAACGTTCCATAGATAGCACCTACCTCTCCACGCGAAGCAATCACAGTCAATGCCCCGTCGCTGTTCGTTATAGAACGGATAAGATACCCCTCATCACCAAGCCTATTAAGCTCCGATTGCAATTGCAATGTCGCGATGATTGGAGAACTGGCGGGAGTCCCAACTACTATCGCTCCGCTTATGGTAACACCCCTGGTCACAGGAATATCGTGACCAAGTAACCCAGACAATCCCCGTTGGAGTTCGGTGCGGACTATCATTAACGTCGGCGAGTTGCTTTGCACGACAATCTCCTCAGCGCGTCCCGAATATATTTCCAAGAGTTGATGGTTTTCGATTTTCTCGTAACGAAGCCAAAGCCGGTAGCCGTCTTCGGCCTTGAGAGCGCCAGACGAAAATAAAATCACGATAAGCGTACATAAGGTGGCAAAAAAACCGGCTTGATGACTGCCGGTTTTATAAACTTGTGATAGACATGTTGCTCGTAGATGAGTCAAAACGTAGGCGACTTGGAACGTTGAACGTCAGCAGCAATCGTGTCCATAGCAGCCTGCTGCAGGTCGCCGTTAACTGATTGCTGCACCCATTGCTTCGCAGCATTTGGATCCTTTAATCCCCAGCGTTCGACAATGGCAATCAAGGCTTCATCTTGGATGTCTCCAGATGGCAACGAATTAGCGATCAAATCAGCTGCCGAAACCGGATCGGTATCCGACCATCTTATGGCAATGGCTGAAACAACCTGTTGACGCAATCTATCATCTGAAACTTGTTTTGCCCAGGTAGCTGCATCTTGAGGAGCACTGGCGGCCCATGTACCCGCAGCGTTTATAATCAATTGATCACGAGTTGGATCTTCTGGCAGTTCGGCAGCCAAAGTCAGCGCTTCTTTAGGATTAGCATAAACGGCAGCTCCAATCACGCTCTCGATGGCCGCCACTCGCCCGCTACCATCAGAAAGCTGAGTTGCCCATGCTTCAGCCGCAGAAAAATCCTTTTCCGCCCATTGAGCCGTCGCGGCAGCAACGGCATCAGAGCGAATATCTGACGGCGTTTGTGTCGCCCACTGAGTTGCCGACCGTGGATCAATGTCAGCCCAGCGTCGAAGCAAACGCATTTCCAAATTGCGGCCCCTGGATGTTGGATTTTGCAATTGAAGTTGTTGAAGCTCCGCAAGAGCATCCGGCAATTCATTGTCAGGAATGCTATCAGCGAAATCTTGCAGTTCTTTCATTTGTTCTTCGGCGAAAGCACCAAACAAACTATTCGTGTTCTTTTGTATAGCTAAAAGCATTTCTTCCCATGAAGGCCGTGGGGGAGGGTTCCAATTGGCCTGAGATGGCGGGGTCTCTTCAGAAGTTGCAGATGATGGGGTTGGCACCGTTTCTGTATGTGCTACGCCTGCGGGTATGGGGTGCCAACTCCTTAACAAAAGAATACCTCCGATCACCAAAACAAGATACATCAGCACTTTCATTTTTTGCACCATAAACACCAGTCAAAGGGAATTTAAAGACACATAAATATGGATCAAGGTGCGGAACTTGTAAGTCCCGCACCCTGAGGCCCCAATAGATTTTTACTGCGTTGGAGGAACATCCATCACAGCGGCTACCGAACTCACGCAGTCCCAGGAACCAACATAGGCTCCGTTCGTGCAGACTAAATGCCAATTTTCCCAAGAAAGGCCATCGGAAGCGCGTGAAACCTCCCAAGCGCAACTAGCATTGGCCTGCAGCCACGCCTCATAAGTGCTCTGCATACCCCGATGTATCATATATGCCGATGCCCAACGAATACCGATACCATTCAACCCGGAATTATTGTTGTCTAGCCCGTAAATAGGCATGAGGTGAAACCCGCTGGAACTGGGACTGGCATTGGTGCTGCCCATGGTCATCAGATAATTACAAGCCAAGGTTGCACCGCCGGTCCAGCCAAGGTCGTCATTAGCTTTAATGAATGTGCCCTGATTATAGGTCGTCGGAGTTTGGCTCGTCAAACCGTCATAAACCTGCCCCGTGCTTGGATTCCAAAGATTATTCCGTTCGTAACTAAGAATATTACTCGCCTCGTCATAGTAAGTCGAGCTGCCCGTAGCTTCATAAAGCAGATATGCAACAATCGAACCGGGACATTCGACGCAGGAATTTTTTGCATTGTCCGACGTGTTCCACCATAAACCTCCCGCACTCGAGTCCCATGCACGCGCATACATCATTCCATAGTTTGCTTGAGCTATTTGGAGGAAGGTGGAATTGCCGGTAATTTCATAACCACGCAGGTAAGCAAGGCAGCCCCAACAAATATCATCATTATAAGTGTCGTAAGACCAATTAGTTTGCATGTTGGCGCTGAATCCGTTGATGAGAGCGGTTACCAGGCTGTCATAACTGCTGTCCTGTAAAGCAGCATCCTCGGCGGCTTCGATCTCCTCGGCTGTTTCCCAGAAGTCAATACCAGACGTGCCAGTGCCTTTGTACACTGAATAATATGCATTCCCATTGTTTCCGACATAAAACGCGGTGTTGTAATCGTTGAAAAGGGTATCGGCATTGGCAGCAGTAAAGGCGCGAGCAGAATGAACGACCCCAAAGGTCAATATTATTGCAACAAGGCAACGTGGAGCATTATTCGCTAACAATTTTATTAGTTTCATGGTAGGAGTTATGTTGATGTTTGCTTAAGCATGGTTAGTTTTAGTTGCGATTCTTCATGGCAATTATAAATTTTTTTATGGTAATATTGTCATCGTTATTGAAGGCGCCAGCGTTGATTAGCGCCGTTATTATATCCCCACTGATCTATTTGGGTGCCATTAGCGGTGGAATAGCCCGGGTCCTCCAAAGCCAAGCCGCTATAGGCGTTCAAGATGGTGTAGCAACCGTCTTCTCCGGGGTCCACGATCCAGTGTTGATTTTCACCACCGTTGGACGCCCATTGATCGATCTTAGTCCCGTTGCTTTCGGAAAACCCTGGATCTTCCAAGACCATGTTACTAGTCTCATTCGTGATAGTATAGGTGCCGTCGCTGTTCTTGCTGAAAGTCCATTTTTGATTGGCGCCGCCATTGTATCCCCATTGGTCCATAATGGCTCCGTTGGTGGTGGCTGACGCGGGATCATCTAAAACCAGCCCGCTATATTTATTGTAGACGAAGTGAGCGCCTGCTATGGGAGTTGGCTGTGTGGCCGGCGTAACTTGTAACATGGCTACTGCGCTAACGAAATTATTCGCAATAAATGTATTGTTAGTTGGAGTCTGCGAGTCCCATCCATTCCAGGAGATATTCAAGTCGGTGCGGCGACAGCTCCATGCCGCATTGGCATTGGTCAACATGAATGGATAATAGGTGCTCCATAAATTATTGTATGCAACAAAGTGGCCTATACCGCGCGCAAACTCATCCTGCCACGTGTTCAAACCGGCTGCACTATCACTCATGATACCGCCATCGTGTGTAAGGTTGGCCATTGTGTATTGGATGGCCGCTACCGCGTCATTCGAATATGTAGTATTCCCTGTAATTTCGTAGAGCAAATTAGCAAAATCGGTAAACGTTCCCTGATCGTAGACAGCCGGGCTTGAAATAACAATCCCATTGGTTTCGATACTTGCATAAACTTCGCCAGTGCTTGGATTAAAGAGATGACTGCGCACCCAAGAGTATATTTGTTCCGCTTCGGTCAAATATGTTGAATTCCCAGTTGTTTGGTAAATTATGCATGCCGTCTTCCCCAAGCTGTCGTTAGAAAGGGGAGATTTTACAGGAGGATTGGAATCGTCTGCGGGCTGTTCTTCCCAAATTCCGCCTCCGTTGAAATCTGTATCCCATCCCCGGCCATAGGCATAATTAAAACCATATTCTGCTTGCGTCAGAAAGTTGGCTGTGCCTGTCATTTGATAGGCCCGAATCAAAGCAAGCGAAACCCAGCCAATATCATCATTCCAGCCATCCCACGACCAGGGTGGTGGGTTTTGAGACAGGAACGTGTTTTCCAAATCGATGATCGTCGTCTGCTCTGAAGAACTGCCAGTGGCTTCGAAGGCGTCCTCCTCTCCTTGAATGTCCAAAGCCTGGCTCCAGAAACCATCCGGCGAGCTGTTGTCAAGGGCGTCTTTGTAATATGCCGTGCTGTTTGAGGTATACAAAAGAGCGGAATTAAATGAACTGATGGAATTACTAGCAGTGGTCGATCCAATGGCAAGCGACTGCAATGGCCGGCCGCATAAGACAATGACGCAAAGCGAGGCTATGCCCACCCATAGCTTTGTGATTTTTTTAGTTCCGGCAAAACAATATAGAGCATAATGCATTGGAATTTTTATTAGTTTCATGGTTGGATCTATGCTTATTGCTTGCTTCATCAAAATTGGTTTGGACTGCAATTCTTCACGACAAATCTCCTAAGCTTTCACCTCGATAAGCATTTTTTACTAGAAAAAGGTAGCATGTTTCTCATTGCCTTCTATCCGTGCTTATTGAAACTTATCCTAAGACGATGTAAATATGTTTTCAACCAGAATAATAATCCAATTGTATTACTTTTGTAACATTGATGTCGTGTCTGGCGTTTTAAAATAATGTAGCGATGCATTCATAGTATTCTTACCATACATTTTAGCCGCGTCAGTACGGATTAAAAAGCTAAGGGCCGGAAGTTGTTACCATTAATGAAAAACCGCCGGACAAGAACGTCCGGCGGCTGTTAGACCGTATTCCTGTTACGGCATCTGCAGGAGGTAGAACTCTAAAGGAGTGTTCGGATTGATTATATTGGTCGAGAGATTGAGATCGCCACTGCCGTCAAAATCGTTTGTCAATACCGGCGTCCATTGGTTCAAAGGCAGCAGGAGGTTTGTGCTCTCAAGCAACACATATTGTCCGCTTACCGCACCGTTTGTAGCGGTCATCGTCAGCGTTGTTCCGCTTACGCTAATGCCTGTGATGGTCGCAGACGATGGGATCGGCGCCACAACCAAGTCAAGCGCGCCGTTATTAATTTGGAGCGAATCAGTTGCCCCTGCAGCGATACCACCTCCAGTCACCGTGAACGAGGATGGCAGTGTTCCAGCCGCCAACCCGGTAGCGGGATCATTGGTGATGATTATGTAAGTGCCCGCTGCCAGAGCTCCGCCGGTGTTATTGATTGTCAATCCAGTGCTCGCAGACAATGTCAATGTGCCATTGGTGACAAGCAATGACGGCGTTCCTGGGTTATATGTCAGCGACAAGGTTCCCGAGCCGGCACTGGCGCCGCCAATGCCGCAGTTGATTATGGCTGTTGAAGTGCTATTGCTCAGCACCTGACCGGAGCCAAGCGTGAAGGCCGATGAAAGCGCTGATACATCAAAGGTCGCACTGCCAGCAACAATGATGTCAGGACTCGCAATCGAACCGCCCCCGCTCAAGGCCAGGCTGCCTGCGCCAATTGTCGTGTTGCCGCTGAATGTATTCACGCCACTAAGTGCAAGGGCGCCGCTGCCGAGCTTCGTTAAGCCGCCGTTGCCGGAAAGAACATTTGTAACATCCACGATATTTCCATTGTCATTAAATGTTAAGCCTCCGGTCATAATATTGACGTTGGTCAGATTGCCAAAATAGCTGGAACTCGCGGCTATCGCCACGATTGTACCTCCATTGGCGTTAACCGTGGCAGTTCCAGAGCCTGCGGCAATACCATCAAGATTAACTGTGCCGCCATTCAAATTCACAGTGCCAACATTGCCGGAGTTCCAAGCGACTTGCATTACGTTTGAGTATGTGAACGCGGCAGTGTTTTGGATTGTGAAGGTTCCTATACCTGTGCCATTGTTGCCAATTGCGACAATAGGGTTGCCGTTGCCATCAAACGCGCTGGGATTAATATTGACCCATTGGGCACTGTCTCTCAACAGAAGCGAGCCCGAACCGCTATTATTGCCGCCAACCCAGAGTTGCTGGACGTCGCCGCCCCCGGTCTGGTTTTGAACAACGATCGCACTCCCCGCCGCCGTCACCAAATTATTTGTGTTGCTTGAACTGGCTGAGCCAATCACGAATTTGTTTAGATTCAATGTGGCGTTTCCGCTGACAGTATAAACGCCATTTGCAGCACCGATCCGGCTGTCTGTAATCACGGTACTTGTCCCACCGCTGATGAGAAGACTGCCGTTATTGGCTACTACCTGCAAATTGGTAAATATTGAAGTTCCGCCGGTTATCGTAAGAGTGCCGTTTCCCGTCACTTGAGCGGTATTAAGAATGGAATTACCCGAAAGAGCAAGAGAATTGGTTCCCGCTTGCTGCAAAGTTCCTACGGTAAGATTGCCGCTATAGGTGGTGCTAAAATTATCGCCCCCATTTACGAGAGTTACGGCCGCGCCCCCGGAATTCGCTAATGGGATGTTTCCTGCGCCGGCCAAGCCGCCAAACGTCGCCGAAGTAATGCCACTGGCAAAGGTGACGCCACTGGCCACGTTATTGCTGACCGTGCTGTCTTGAAGGGCCGCGCTATTCGAGACCACCAGCTGGCCGTTGTTGATCACAGTCATACCTGAATAAGTATTCGCACTGGCCAACGTGACCGCGCCACTGCCATTTTGAGCCACGACGCCAGAACCGGAAATCACATTGGTAACGACCAATGCGGTGTCCGTACGGTTAAAAGCCAGGGTGCCGCTGTCGGCGAGCGTACTACCTCCCAGGCTGCCACCCGTATCGCCATTGCCGACTTGCAAGGTGCCGTTGGCGATGGAAACGGCGGTGAAACTATTACCGCTGCCATTGTCCAAAGTTAACACTTGGCCACCGTCCACGACCAGTGAGGAGGCGATAATGCTGAAACTGCCGGCAAAGATATAACTGTCAGTGGATGAACTGTTGGTAATAATTGTAGGAGTGTGATTACTACCGGTAAGAGTCACGGTAATCGGGCTGCTGCCGATTGCATTATCATCAAAAGTAACATTGTCGCCTTCCGCGTAAGTACTTGAGCTACCGTTGGAAATGATCTGCCAGTTAGCATCGGTCGTATCCCAATTGCCGTTGACAGAACCGATCCATCTTAGCGAAGGGATTGGAAGTGGCGTATAAACCAGGCTCACTAAACCATGGACCGTGTCATTGGTCAGCCCGGCCGTAAATCCAGCAACCGCCGGCAATGTTCCCGCAACAAAACTGCCCGAACCGCTGATAGAATTGTATGAAATCAGAGGATACGTTGAGCTGCCCGATAAAGCAGCGGAACTGCTCACATTCACTGTTACGGTATCGTTCAGGGCTAAAGCACCATTGTCTTTAATCACCGGCACAGTCGTACTGGCGAATGAATTCAAAGTAAAATTGGCTGTGAGACTGCCGGAAGCGCCAAGCGTAACGCTGCTGTTTGTGAGTGACTGGCCCGAAGCCGATACCTGAACTTCCAAGGCCGCTCCATCCGCAATAGTATAAGAGCCAGCACCGGTGCTCGCCGTCGTGACCACAAGTTTGCCGGCGCTGATTGTCGTAGCCCCTGCGTAAGTGCTCCCCACACTATTTGTGACAACACCCGTCCCGGATTTGGTCAGCCCACCCGTCCCGGAAAGAACGTTGGTAATCCCAATAAGATAACCACCATCGTTGAAGGTCAAGTTTCCAGACGCAAGATTAACGGAATTATTTCCACTTGTTCCTTTAAACCCTGCAAAAAAGTTGGCGTTGTTCGCCAATGCTGTAAGAACTCCGTTGGTCACATTGATGATGCCCGTGCCTCCGCCGGTCGCAAATCCATTACAAATAAAATTACCGCCATCCAAGTTTACAGTTCCAGTCACAGTACCACCGCTATTAACCTGCGCTACGATTACAGCGTTGGAATATACAAAAACAGCACTGTTTTGAATTGTAAGAACACCTGTAACTGTTTCACCACTACCTGCAGTCCTGCCTACCACTACTTGACCCCCAGTTTTGTCCCAATTCGTCCAGACCGCAAAATTTTCAAGAACCATAGTTCCGGAACCGCCGTTGTTAGCGCCGACCCATAATTGCTGGTTAAGGCTATCACCTGTCTGATTTTGATTAACGACTGCATTTCCAGAGGCAGTCACGTTACAACCAACGACGCCAGCAACAGTCCCAATTTTTTCATCGTTAAGGTAAAGTGCTCCTCCACTGATATCAATGGAGCCACCCGAAGCCGTAATTCGGGAGTCACCTGTGTTTGTAACGACGCCTCCGCTTATCGCCATAATGCCAGCGCTCGTTACGTCAAACGTTCCAGAAAAAAGGGCACCCCCCGAAATAATGTTAGAACCAGCTCCAATTACCTCAATTGTGGGAACGGTTCCACCTTCAGCAAAGCCGGGGCCAGTCAAAGTTCCTCCGGTCATCGAAATAACTCCAGCATTCGCCTCCAACGCAGTAATAGAAATATTGTCGCCAGACTGAATCAAAGTTGTAGAACCGGCGATGTTATTAATACCCGTATCACCCGATGCGGGGGTACCGCTGGCAAACGGAGAGGAGGTATTCGTCCAATTGCCGGGCGTACCAGTAAAATCCGCCCCTCCACTTATTGTGTTCGTCCAATTCCAAGTGGCAGCGAAAGCGTGCTGGCTGATAATGGCGGCGAAAATGATTGCAAACTGGAGTGTTGATTTATAGATGTTTTTCATATTCTGTCCTATGCTTCGTTCCTGAATCAGGTGATGCGTATGTCGCAAGCTTTCAAAGGAAACTTAAGTTTTAAATCACCGCACGCACCATTGACTGTTCGGGTTTGTGATAAAACACATTATTGCACGTTTATTGCTTATACAATTGAAAAAACATACCCTTTTTGTAACTTTTGTAACATCGGCGGTTCACTTAAAAACATTCAGTCTAAGTAATAATTTCATCTCCTGATCGAGAATAGGTGGCAAAACAAATTGGTCGCCCAGACCTAACAAGTATGGCGTTATGCTTTTGTTAACAAGTTTTAATTTAATTACTCAGGAGTCAAATTGCACAAATGCAAATGCGTTAATAGCTACTAATTTGAAACGATCCCATCCGGTGAACAAGTGTTGATTGTTAGCCACAGCCGCTCTTTTGCTACTGGTCACGGGACAAAAGGCCGTGGCACACATTCTTGAGATTGAATGGATATCGTGGCAGGCACCAATCTATCAGCCGATGCAGTCAGTTCGATTTTGCCTACAGCCTTGCTGGATTGCACAATAACCTGAGCCAGGCCATTGAAGACGCTGCGCTGCCATGGCTGCGGACTAGAGTTTGCCGGACAAATATCTGGTTCATGGCATGTGGGATTGCCGTTGCCGACACCAATTATTTTTCCGGATCCGCTTATGGCAAAATGAACCAAATTTGTGGCCACGGGTACAACGCGGCCTTCAGCGTCTGTTATCGAAACGGTGATGACGCTGACATCTTCGCCGTCTGCATTGATTGTGGAACGGTCAGGACTCAGTTGGATGGTGGCGGACAATCCGGTGGTTTCAACCTTTGCTTCGGATATGACTTGACCACTCTCGTCGTAACCTTTGGCACTTAGAATACCAGGCTCATATTTCACCATCCATGATATGTGCGAGTCTGGCTCCATAATTTTTTTACCCTGACTCGTGCCATTTAGAAACAGCTCTACTTCTTTGCAATTACTATAGCACCAGACTTCGATGTAATGGCCCTCGCTGCCCGCCCAATTCCAGTGCGGCAGCAGATGAAGCACCGGTTTGTCGCCCCACCATGCCTGATAGTACCAAAAGTTATCCTTCGGAAAGCCGCAAGTATCAAGAACGCCAAAGTGCGAATTAATGCATGGCCATTTATAGGGCGTCGGCTCTCCGCGATAATCAAATCCGGTCCAGGCAAATCCGCCAGAGGCCCACGGTCGGGGAGCAAAAAAGCCCCACCATTGTTCAGCGGTTTGCCCCCAGCGCGGATTGTGTTTGTCATAGGAACTGACATAACCACGCGCCACATCATTCGTATAAATGCCGCGCGTCCCGATGGTACTGGCTTGTTCGGTTCCAAGAACATAAGCTTCAGGATACGCGGCATGATAGGCATCCATGCTTTCAAAGTGGTAATTGAATCCTTTGATATCTAGGACAGGAAAGACCCCGGCATCCTCGTATGTGCCGCTGTTTACGGCCATAGTGCATTGGCGCGTCGAATCTAAAGAATGCGCAAGGTTTTGCATTTCCGAGGCAATGGCGCCACCAATGGGAGATTCCTGGGCATTCCATTCTTCATTTCCTAATGACCATGCAAAAACGCACGGATGATTCCGGTCTCGAAGAATTTGTCCGGCGAACCTGGCAAGGTTAGCCGGATCATCGCCGAACAACCGATTTTCGTCCAAGACGAGCATCCCCAACTGGTCGCAAGCTTCGAGCAGTTCCGGCGTTGGGGCATTGTGTGACGTGCGATAGGCGTTGCATCCCATCTCTTTTAATTTTTTGATGCGAAAATATTGGAGGGCGTCCGGCAAAGCTTCGCCGACGCCGGCGGCATCCTGATGATTACACATGCCTTTGATTTCGTAGTGCCGACCGTTCAGTAAAAAGCCGCCCTTCGGATCAAATGCAATAGTCCGAATGCCAAATTCGGTTTCCATACGATCGGTAATTTGACCATTGTCCTCAATTGTCGTGACCAGTTTGTAAAGTTTTGGCAATTCGGGTGACCAAAGTTCCGGTGATTTGAAAGTGGCAGCCAGTTGCAAGTCCAGCCCAGACGATGAATCTATTCGTGCTGACTTTTTAAACGAGGCGACAGACTTGCCTTCGGGACTCATAATATCGCAACGAAAAGTCACGGTAGTGGCATTGGTTTGCGAATTGAGCAAGCGCGCCTGAACGTTGATGGCCACCGTCCTGCCCGGCATGTTGTTTTTAAAGTGACTGGAGACAAAAATTCCATCCGGCGCGATTGCCAGCGGTGAAGTTTTGACCAACCAAACGTGCCGGTAAATTCCCGCACCTTCGTAAAACCACCCTTCAAACTGTGATGCGTCAACTTTTACAGCAATGACATTCTTGCCGCCGGGCTGCACTTCGCTGGTGATATCATAGCGGAAGCTATCGTAACCATCATCATGATGCCCGACGAACCAGCCGTTGACAAAAACATCGCAATCGCGATACACACCGTCAAATTCAAGCCATATACGTTTACCAGCATCGGATTTGGATAATTCGAAAGTGCGGCGGTACCATGCGATATTATTCTGTGGAAATCCCGGTCCTATTGGCTTGAAACCGTGGTTGTAATCCGCGTGAGGATCAAATGGGAGTTCCACAGCCCAATCGTGCGGCAAATTGATTGTTCTCCATTGCGCATCGTCAAAATCAGGCTCTGCAGGACCGCTATTTTCCCCAGCTTTAGCAAGATCTATCACATTGCTCCAGGAATCACCAAGATGGAACTTCCAGTTAAAATCCATTAGGAGGCGATCGCCAGGTGAACTAATATCGACCGCTGACAGCTTCGTGGCAAAAACCACAACGATACTTGTAACAACAAGCAGTGGAAGAAAAACCTTTGATTTAATAGTCATATCGGCCCGTTATTTCAATGATGCGAAACAGCGTTGATAACCATTTGCCAGTTAATGAACGTTTGGCCTGGTTTGCCAGCCAACCCAGCCGCAAGCCTCCCCGAATTCCTATATACGCTTCATACAGCAATGTTATTGACTCACAATGGATCCCCATAAAAAAAGGCTTTCATCTTTGTCAAACAAACGGAAAAATGGAAAATCTTAAATTGAATAGGCATTTTCTTCTAATCACTTGCGCGGTACTGCATTTCCTACCACTGGAATCATGGGCCGGATCGGTCAGCTTGAATCCTGGAGAGATATTGCAATTACGCGTCCTTATTGGCACAAATTCCGCGGTGGCCGCGCAATATGCACATATCCTCAGTGCTGCAAACCTCGCCCTCAAGGATGAACCTGCCCCGATTAAAAAAATAGTCAGTGAGGGGCATCTTGGAAGCGATCCAAAAAAAATCCGCAGTTGGGCGGCCATGGCCGATATCTATAAGGTTGAAACTCTCAGTTGGACCTGGGCCGTGACCGGTGATGAACGTTATGCGGCTCACGCCCTTCAATTTCTTCTGGCTTGGGCGAAGGTCAACAAATCAGATGGAGATCCTATCAACGAAACTAAGTTTGAACCAATGATTGTAGCCTACGATCTTTTACGTCCTGCATGTTCAGAGGCAGACCGGACGATAGTGGATGGTTGGCTGCGAACCAAAGCAGAAACCCTTTTGTTAAAAGGAAAAACTGAGAAAAATAATTGGGGAAGCCATAACCGTCAAATCGTGGGCCTTGTCGGTTTGGTGCTTGGCGACGAATCAATGAACCAGCAGGCACTGGA
>Ga0206868_10122_pt1 | contig 22310 bp, 23 predicted proteins | sample Alteio_BWOrgCont_38_FD_152901 | JGI IMG/M metagenome (GOLD analysis project Ga0206868, IMG submission 152901) | Enriched cells from forest soil in Barre Woods Harvard Forest LTER site, Petersham, Massachusetts, United States -... | ecosystem: Environmental > Terrestrial > Soil > Temperate forest >... | reverse complement strand
TCCAATGGAAAGAAAGGCGATACTAGCGTTCAACATCGCTCTCGTCGTGGTCGTGACTTGTTTATGTTTGGTTTAGGCGCAGCCACAGTGGCAACCTATGTCGGACTTCCACTATTGCTTGCTAAATACAACACATACAAAGCAAGTGTGGTTAAACAAAAGTAAAACATTATTTTATGATTTTCAAAAAAAGCCTTGGCGTAAAAACCAGGGCTTTTTTTATGAAAACATCATTAGGCTTCAACGTGAATTCGAGCTGACGTAGGGTGTAATTTTGCATTGCTTTCTCAAAAGGTTTTACTTTCCCGTTCGTCCTGAGGGGAGCGGCTTGGCCGCGAACTTGAAGGATAAATTCCGAATAAAATTTAATAGGAACTGATCCTTCAAGTCCGTTCGCTTTGCTCACTTCCCTCAGGACGAACGGATAACAATATTTTTCCTACAACTCTCTTAGATCAAACTCACGTTAATTATTCTTCACAAATTTATTTGATGTGAATAGAATGGAGCAAAAAAATACATGTATGTACGTAATGTTAAACAAAGTAAAATAGGAATCAAAATTATGAACATAAAAAATGTATTGTTTATCGCTTTAGCATCTATCAATGTAGCAGCAATTGCATCAAGCTCTAGCAGTAGCAGTAGCCAAAGTGCACAACATAGCAGCAGTTCAAAACAGCGAACGGGTGTTATGTATAGTAGCGGTTCACGATATGTAACTTATGATGGTGATAGCAGAAAGCACCCAGGAAATCGCAAACAGCTAAAGACGCTTGCAAAGCACGGCATGATTGGTAATTATCAAAGCGAATCAAAATCAAAAAATGGAATATTAACTCTAACGGCTACCTATCCCGTTACTCTCCCTAGCAACTTTGACCCTAGCTCATCTCATCTAGCATCAAGTGACAGTAGTGAATCATCTGACGACGAAATCGTTACTCTCCGTGAATTTAACGGCAAGCTTAGAAGCCTTACAAAGAAATATCATGCCCCAAAATCCAAGAACAAAGACAAGCCTCAAGACTCAGCCACAGAAGACTCAACAAAAAAAGGGACTATCACTTTTGTTAGCAAAAGCTATATGACTTTTGATAACGATACTCATGGCACTAAATACCCCGCAACTATAACAAATGTCGCTAACATAGCGGGAAATACTAGAATTAACCCACAACAAGCTAAGCCCACAAGTACATCAAAAGAAGAAGAAGAAGATGGTGTATTAACTCAAGCTGTTACAGAACCATTTACTCTCCGCAACATTTACCGGGCTAAAGCCTTCTCAACCCAGGCTTCACCTACAGATTTGCGCGTGGCAAAAAGCACAGAAGGATCATTTGCTGGATCGTTGCAATCCTCTGATGATGAATCCTCTGATGACGATGAAGATGAAAGGTTTGAAAAAAGCACACATGAACTAAAACAAACTGTAGATAAAGTAAGCAAAGCTATCTCCAATATTACTCAACCTCGCTCTCATTATGGCCTTACATTCTGTTTGGGCGTAGGCACGGGGATAATGAGCCTTCTTGGACTTGCTAAATACAACACATACAAAGCAAGTTTGGTTAAACCAAAGTAAAACATTATTTTATGATTTTCAAAAAAAGCCTTGGCGTAAAAACCAGGGCTTTTTTTATGAAAACATAATTATTCTTAACAAGTTCATGTGATACGAATAGAATGGAGGTGAGTAGAAAGTGAGGCTCTACAAGTGTGTAGGTAATGTTTAAACAAAGCAAAACGGGAACCAAACTATGAACATAAAAAATGTATTGTTTGTCACCTTAATGGGCACAAGTTTTGTTTTATATGGATCAGGGATATCAAAAAGCCCTTCACCTTCACTCGATTCTGATGTGCTCCATGACGATAGCCTAGGAGGTTCAACAGTTTTTGTACATCAACAAGCAACCAAACGTACAGGATCTCCTGCACATGTGCCTGATCATTTCAAAACCCCTCCCACAGCCACAACTTTGGTAGGATTAAACTCTAGGCCTCCTCATACTGTTGCCGCTGCAAATTCAGATTCTGGTCAACCAAATAGCATGCTTTCTTCATACACAAAGCCAATCTGGGCTCATTGGAAATCTCTAAATCCTAAAGATGGCGATCCCTCGATTTTAGGATTATCGTACCGACAAGCTGCTATTGCAAGCATTGCCAGCCTTACTGCCTTGGGTTTGTTGGCCAAAGTCGCAGGCGGGTCTAAACAAAATAGATAATGCCCTACAACTTTCATTTTTTTTAGTTTCTGTTAGACTTATCTATACGTTAATGGCCTTAAATCTCGTTTTAAAATTTTAAAGCCCCTCCTGTTAAGGTTGCAGGGGCTTTTTTCATAAAGTGAATACATAAAACCATGATCCAAACAAATAATATTTGTCTCTCATTTGGCGAACAAGTCGTTTTTGATGATGTTTCATTTACCCTTAATCAAGATCAACGCATCGGCCTAGTCGGCCGTAATGGTTCAGGCAAATCTACCTTACTCAAAGTAATTGCTGGCCAACAACATCTAGATTCCGGGTCAGTAGCTATTTCTAACAAAAAAGTAGTAGCCTACATGCCACAAGAAGTGGTATTGGAATCTGATAAATCAATTTTGGACGAAACTCTCACTGCTTGCGCTTCCTTAACAACCATTCAGGCACAAATCGATGCGATGGATGAACAACTAGCTGAAGATTATGAAAGCGTAGATCTTGACCGTTATTCAGAACTTTTAGTTCAAGTTGCTGATATGAATCCTGCAAAAATATCCGCTCAAGCGCAACAAATGCTTTTAGGCCTTGGTTTTACTGCTACGCAATTTGATAAACCAGTCAGCACGCTCAGTGTTGGTTGGAAAATGCGTGTTGTACTAGCTAAATTATTGCTTCAAAACGCAGACTTTTATCTTTTTGATGAACCTACCAATCACCTTGATATCGTTGCCAAAGATTGGTTTTTATATTTTCTGAAAAATGCCAAGTTCGGCTTTATGCTTGTGAGTCACGAACGTTACTTCTTGGACAAACTATGTACCCAAGTTCTGGAAATAGAACGAGGCAACGCAACGTTCTATAATGGAAACTATTCAAAATATGTTGTTCAAAAGGAACACGATTTACAGATGCTGCAATCTGCTTACGTGCAACAACAAAAAGAGATTAAACAAAAAAAAGAAACGATTGAACGTTTCCGTGCTTCGGCATCACGTGCACGTATGGCTCAAAGTATGATAAAAGCGGTTGATAAAATTGAGCGAATTGTTCTTCCACCATCACCAAAAACAATGACTTTCACCTTCCCGCCAATTCAACAACCAGGAAGAATTGTTTTAGATGTGGAAAACGTTGGTCAATGTTTTGGTGAAAAACGAATATTTGCTCATGCAACATTCCAAGTTGAACGTGGCGATAAAGTTGCTATCATTGCACCCAACGGTGTTGGTAAAACCACCTTGTTCAACACTATCATCGGTGCATTAAAACCAACCGAAGGTACCATCACTTTTGGTTATAACGTTAAAGCCACCATCTTTGCACAAGATCAAACCAAATCGCTCGATGTTAAAAAATCGGTGCTTGAAAATGCCACCATGGTTGCGCTCAAAAAGCCTGAAGGCACGATTCGTCAATTTTTAGGTTCATTTTTATTCAGTAACGATGATGTACATAAAAAAGTGCAAGTGCTCAGTGGTGGAGAAAAAAATCGCGTGGGAATGGTCTGCGTTTTACTACAAGACGCAAATTTATTGTTACTTGACGAACCTACCAACCACCTTGATATTCCATCCAAAGAGATTTTGGTAAATGCGTTAACCGCATTCAAAGGCACCATCCTTTTTGTCTCACACGATCATGACTTTATTAATACGCTTGCAACCCGCATCATAGAATTAACACCAAATGGCACGTATAATTATATTGGTAACTACGATTCGTATTTGTATCAAAAAAAGCACAATAAAGCCGTAGAAGAACGTAACGAACAGGAAAAAAACAATCCTAAATCTGCAGAAAATGGTTCGGCACAAGAAACGCCAAAACAACATGAACAGGATAAACTGGTTAAAAAGCTCGAATCTAAAATAGAAAAACTGGAAAAAGAGATTAACACCGCAGAACACGCGTTTACCGATATTGCGTATGGCACACCAGAATTTAGCGCAATGCAAGAAAAACTTACACAGTTAAAAGCTGAACATGCACAAACTATTGAGCAATGGGAGCAGGCATTAGCGCAAAAGTAGAACTTCGTTTTTTGCATTTCATGTTTGCCACTAAATTAAGCTACAACTAATGTGAGAAGTCGGGAGTGATTGTTCACTCCCGACTCTCCGGATAATTATTGAGCCGCTAATATTGGCCCGTATTTTGCTTGGAGATCAGCTGCAAACAAATTATTTGAGTAAGAGTTTGAACAGCTTGACGGCGGTGTATATGCAACCTTGAATGTGGAAATTGAATTGCTACCTTCATTTACTGCAGCAAGCCACAGATTATTTGATGAGCACGGATTATTTGATGAGAATGAGACAGAATACGTCTCATTGTCTACGGTACCAAATGGTGAACCGGCAACTTGAGTTAAGGTGCCAGCTGCACCTGAACCACTTATGGAGAATACGAAAACATAACCAGGATACGCTAAGCCTGCAACAGCAAGATGTGTGCTATCTGGTGAAAAAGCTACGCTGCCGCTATCAGCTCCTATAAGTGTATATGGATTTGCAGTAACGGAAGTTAGTTGACCGCTTGTTGCATCGACAGAATATAGGTATAAATTGTTAGAAGAGCCTTCCTCTGAGCTAGCGGCACACCATTTGCCATCCGGAGAATAGGCTATAAACCATGTATGCTGTGCTGAAGGAACAGTCCATACAGGAGTTGAGCTAGGAACTCCTGTAGTTTGATCAACTGAACATACAAGAACATTGTTATCAACATAACTTGCTATTGCCATAAAACGACCATCCGGCGAATAGGCAACCGCTCCGGGACCATTTGCACTTAATCCTGTTACAGGTGTAGCTGTGCCATTAAATAAGACTCCTGTGCTTTGATTGATCTCAAAAGTAGTAATACTGCTTCCACCAGAATTAGGAATGGCCAGCCATTTACCGTTTGGAGCATAGGTGATGCTATAATAGGACTCACTGGCTCCCGGGTTGGTAAACGGAGAGCCTGTTACTTCGGTGAGTATTCCTGTGTCTTGGTTAACAGAAAAAACAGAGACAGTTGGGTCAAAATTGCTAGTAGCAACATAATATGCGCCATTGATGAATGGAGAAAAAACAGCGCCATAAGTCTCTTGTGGTGTAATAGGATTAGTTTGCGTGATTGGTGTGAGTGCGCCTGTTGTGCTATTTACACTAAAAACAGCTGGGCTTCCGGATGTATCGAAGAAAGCTGTAGCATAAAATTTGCTATCAGGAGAATAGGTCCCAAAAAAAGGTTCGTCACCGCCCGCTGGAACTGGCATTAATCCTGTGCTAGGTATAGGTGTAAGATAATTAGATGATGCCAGCGCGCTGTGCGCAAACCATAATACAGTAATAATTGCATACATGCGTGGTGAGTAAAAATTTTTCTTCATAATTGCCCTCTTTCAAAATTCGTTAAAACTGAATGTCAACATTTACCCAGACAGAAACTACACTTGCAGTGTTGCTATTTGCAGCACCTTCATATGATGCATTGACGCCTAAATCAATTGGATGCCAACGATTATCGCAGGTATAACCAATAGATCCAAAAACAGCATTAGAACATGATGCTGCTTGTGCACCACTGCATACATTAATATTTGCAGGAGTTACTAAGGTATACGTTGCGTCATGAACCATTTGATTAGAATTTGGCAATACACCTTGAGAAATATTTGCTGTGCTTGATGTTGTCACGGTTACAGGATTTGCATTGGCAAGTTGTGCAATGCCTACAAGATCAGCAATGCCAACGTCCGGAAGGCTGATGCATGGGCACACAATTTCTGCTTGGCGATACCAAAAATTATACCCAAGTTCAAAACTAAATTTGTCCAACCCAACATGTGCAGCTAACAGCAGATCGAGTGAGCTGCGTGGGGTGACATCTGCTGCGAACGTAAGATTATTGATAGCAAAGAATGGATTTGCACTTGCAGTTGGTGTAGTGAACAGCATATAACGTGACCATTGTCCATTTGGTGTCATATCAAATGATCTAGTTTCTGTTGCTTTAAAACCATAACGCCATTTAAATTCACCGTATAAGGAAAATTGATCGCACATATTAAGTTCAAACTCTTTTTCAGCATTAAGACCAAGTCCGAACTGAGCGTGATTTGAACCGACAATTGGTTCAAACAAATACACTGCTTGAGAGCCACGTCCTGTTGGTACACCTACTAAAGCATATATATCACCGAATAATGATGCATCATCACATAAGCTAAAATTCTTGAGGAATTTTATTTGTATGTCATCAACGCCACCTTGCGATTGAGTGCCACAGATTTTGCCATAATTCAAACCGGTGCTGGTAAATGCTTGTGTGAGTGTAGAAAATCCTGGCACTTGGCCAAGATTCATTATATCTGACTCGCAAATATACATATTATTGTTACGAGCAACTGCTGCAAAGTTGATAGTAATGGCAAAATCGGCTGGCAACATTAATGCTCCATAGATTAATGCACCATACGTTTTTTGTATTGGGTTAAATGCAAGTATTGAACTATACATGCTGCCAATAGCAGAAATATCTTGAAACCAAAGCGAATCAATGTTTCCTGTACCATTTTCTTGCACGTTCATGGAACATAGATGATGTATGTTAAAATATCTTTTTATCGAATTTCCAACAGTTTGAGTGTAAATTGGCTTTGCTGATAATAAAAATTTTTCATTGCCCATATGCGCATATTCATCAAACACTAATGCATCTTCATACATAGGATTATATGATAATTGACGTGGCACAAAAATCGAATGCGCATAATCGTCAGCATGGGAATTCATACCTATTGAGCACATAAGTAATGTGCTGATTAACAAATACTTTTTATTATTTTTTATCATGTATACATCCTTTTTATTATGACTTTTCATTGAACACCATACTCATTTCTATACATGTGTATAGCAAAAATATATTCGATGTTGCAAGCTCGGCAAGCAGAGGATACATAAACACTCGCGACACAAATTGAATCGAATTTTGTAAAAGCATAATTAAACTCAGACTTTTATCACAACTTCATCTTTGCATTTCATTTTTGCCCTTAAGTTAAGTTACAACTAATAGAGATAGGTAGTTGATAGCTTGCAAAAAAGGGCAAAGCTGTGATGTATGCAAAAACAATGCTCTCCTATACCACGTTAGTAGGACTCCTGATAACGACGTCAGGATGTATGCATTTGCCTCCCTATCGCATGAAACGCAAAAAAGTAGTTCTTACAAAACCTAATTGTCCAACTACAACATTTGCTGACGCACAACATCTTGCCGCTATCAACGATTCACTCGCAACTCATATTGATATTGAAAATCAAAAACCAACAATCACGATCTGGATTCATGGCACCCGCCTTTTGCCTAATCCTGTTTTCCAGGCCTATATGTATAGTCCTGCTGGACTCAATCCAATAACAGACCTTGATAAAAGTTTTCATTTACGTCAGTTAGCTGATGCCATAATAAATGCCGATCCACAACGTTATCCGCTGGATCATTTTTATATTTTTGGTTGGTCAGGAAAACTTGATGCAGATGTACGCAAACAAGCAGCAGAAAAATTATATGCTCAGCTGCTACAATTGATTGAATCATACGAACAAAAAAATAAAACCAAACCTGATATTCGCATTATCACTCATAGCCATGGAGGCAACATTGCACTCCACCTTGCAGACATGAATACACCAACCAAACCTGTTGAAATTCAAGAGCTTATTTTGCTCGCCTGTCCTGTGCAGGAAAAAACAATGCATCACATAAAAAATGATATGTTTAAAAAAACATACGCGCTGTATTCCAGTCTTGATATGTTACAAGTACTTGCACCACAATTTATGTATCGCATTGAAAGAAAAAATAGCAAAAAACACAAAACCGATCTTAAACTTCCACTGTTTTCTGCTCGTCGATTTGCCCCTGAACCAAAACTTGCCCAAATCAAAATCAAAATTAATGGGCATGCAATTTTTCATACCACATTCACCTCTGCAAACTTTACACGCCTATTGCCAAAAATCATTGACGAAATTAATGCATGGCAAATGCAAGAACCGCAATATCCTTTTGATAAACCGGATACTAGACGATTAATGAGTATTTATGCGTAAATCAAGATTTGTATAATGCAATACCAATTCGCAAACAATATATCGAAGCTTTAAAACTTGCTGATCACCATGATTATACAAAACTCTTAGCATTTGCTCGATCGTAATTTTTTTCTTTTGCTCATATTATTTTTTCCCTACTCCTGATTGTTCTTCTAATTTTTGCAATTTATGTTTAAGCAAAGCGTTTTCTAACATTAAATAAGTAAGTCCTTTGAAATCAGTCTCTACGTCTCCTTGAATTTCCTCTGATATAGCTTTTTGGGCAGATTTATTATTAAAGCGAATTGCGAGCACATGCATTTCGACGACCTTTTGTGTTCTAGCTTTAAAAGCAGCAGTTTTTCCAATTTCGTATTTTTCTAATGCTTTGTGTAATGTCGTTTCAAATAATTCTTCTTGTGTTATACTTTGAACTGAAGCCCCACTTGCATTAATGTAAGATGAAAACATTAAACAAAATGTTGTTAAAAATAATAGTTTTATATTCATTGTTTACCTTTCAAAAATTAGACCAATTCTTTTACTTTTTTGACAATCGCTGTTGCATCAATGCCGGCCCATGCCAAAAGCTCATCTGGTTTTCCTGATCGTGGTAACTGAGTAACGGCCAAACATTCAACAATAATTGCCGTGTTGCGTAGTGCATACACCACAGCCTCACCTAACCCACCTTGAATATAGTGATCTTCAACCGTGATCACTATATCACCCGCTGCATTTGCAGCTTTGATAATTGCCGTCGCATTAATTGGTTTTATGCAATAAAGATCGATCACGGTGACACTCATACCTTCACGTTGTAGCTGATCATAAGCTTTGAGAGCTTCATGAAGCGTGATACCTGCCCCAATAATACATGCTTTATCTTGTTCACTTTGACGGACAATTTTGCAGCCACCGATTTGACTGGGATCCCCATTTTCGCAAAATGGGGTAAAAAAATCTTCGTTTACATCATACAGCACCGGAGTTGTCATACGTGTGGTGCGCAGGTAACTAATGCCTTTATTATAGTTTGCCATCTGTTCAACTAATTTAAAGGTGCTTACTGCATCACTTGGATAGAATACAACAGAATCTGGCAATGCACGCATCATGCCAATATCTTCAAGCGCCATTTGTGATGGACCATCCTCACCGATTGAAACACCGGCATGAGACCCACACAAGCGAATCGCTGATTTGCCAATTGCAGCCATACGAATTTGATCATGCGCACGAGAAAAAAAAGATGCGAATGTGGAAATGAAAGGAATATGACCACGTTTTGCTAAGCCAACACCCATGCTCACCATATTTTGTTCTGCCACAAAACATTGGATAAATCGCTCAGGGAATTTAGCTTCAAAAATTTCAGCGAATGTAGAATTTTTTACTTCCGCATCAAGAGCAACAACGGCCTTGCATGCCACGCCTGCCGCACGTAAACCCTCTCCGTATGCTTTGCGTGTAGCGATTTGTTCACCTTTTTTGTAGTGGGATGTAGCAAGTTCTATTTTTGAACATACTTCAACTGTCTTGTCCGCCGTAGCCTTGGCGAAGGAGGATGGTTGCCATGAAAATGTCGATTCAGCAAATGACGCAGCTGCAGCAAATCGAGTTTTCATCTGTGGCAAAATCTCATCTAACTCTTTTTTGCTAAATGCTTTGCCATGAAACCCTTCTTTGTTTTGCGCTTGGTCAACGCCATATCCTTTAAACGTCTTAGCAATAATAATAGTCGGGAGATCTTGAGAGCTTTTTGCTTTATCAAAAGCAAGCATAATCTCCTGCATGTCATGCCCATCAATCACGATTGTCTTCCAGCCAAATGCTTGAAATTTTGCTTCGTAACGATGCACATGATGATCATGCATCACCTGTGTGCTTTGACCCAAACGATTACAATCTAAAATTGCCACCAAATTGTTCAGCTTATAAAATGCTGCAATTTCTGCAGCTTCCCACACTGAACCTTCTGCAACTTCGCTATCGCCCATAATTACATAAGTATAAAAATTACGATGATCAATTTTTGCACTCTTTGCCATCCCTACACCAATAGATAAACCCATACCAAGAGAACCCGTTGAGCCTTCGGTCCACTCAAAACGCGATGTTGGATGCCCCTCAAGTACTGAATCAAAATGACGATACGTCATCAACTGATCTTGTGTTAAAACACCCGCTTCTTTCCATGCAGCATAAAAAATTGGTGAAGCATGCCCTTTGGATAAAATAAAACGATCGTTATTTGGGTTGTTTGGATTTTGCGGATTATACTGCATTGCATAAAAAAACAAAGCCGAAACTATGTCTGCTGCCGATAGTGCTGATGTTGGATGCCCTGAACCTGCTTGTGTAGTCATCAGTAGAGAATTTACGCGCATTACATATGCTTTGTGTTCTAAGAAATTTTTTAGTGTGTGCATGGGTACTTTCTAGGTAAAAATTTTGTTGCACACCACTATATCATATGCCGATTACTCATGGCAATGCGCATGCAATAAAAAATCCCACACTCTGTTAACAAAAACAGCTGTGGGACAATTTTTATATTCTTAAAAGACTTTATCTATCGGTATGTGACTTGTGATGGTGATTATCATGAGTTTTCTGATGCTTATCTTTGCGACGCCATTCGTTGCCATGAGCAAATGAAAAACAGCGAGCTCTTTGAGCCGCTCCACATGAAACCTTGTGCCATGATGAATGAGCCATGTTGCGCCACCAGTCGTTGAGGCCTTGTTGCATTCTTTTAAACATAATTTTCTCCAATTTTTGACAATAACTCATATAGTTATAAAAACGTTGCCTTGCCATAAATAAGCTTAGGAAAAAAATAGTTCTAAAAGCAAGAATTAGTTTTGAGTTTAACTATCCAAGTACTCTCAACTCAAAAATATTAACTTAAATTATTTTAATTGTGCAAATATGGAGGATATAATTAAAAGTGTTGGATCGATTAACCTCTGAACCAGCCATGTTATTCTTCAATTCTTTTCTTAAGCATGCGTTCGACATTCTGCATCAAATAACGGTTACTCACAAGCCACACTTGCACTGAAATATCCCCTGATCCTGAAACAATCATAGTTTTATCTGCCGAGAGCGCTACTGAGCTTACCTCGCCTTGATGTCCTTGTAATGTTGCAGCGGCTTGTTGTTGATTGGCCCAATTTCCCTGTCCATCAGCGCGCCATATCCTAATAGTCTTATCCCACGCTCCTGAAACAATCATGGTTTTATCTGCCGAGAGCGCTACTGAGCTTACCCCGCCTTGATGTCCTTGTAATGTTGCAGCGGCTTGGTGTTGATCGGCCCAATTTCCCTGTTCATCAGCGTGCCATATCTTAATGGTTCCATCAGTTGATCCTGAAACAATCATAGTTTTATCTGCCGAGAGCGCTACTGAGCTTACCCCGCCTTGATGTCCTTGTAATGTTGCAGCGGCTTGGTGTTGATCGGCCCAATTTCCCTGTTCATCAGCGTGCCATATCTTAATGGTTCCATCAGTTGATCCTGAAACAATCATAGTTTTATCTGCCGAGAGCGCTACTGAGCTTACCTCGCCTTGATGTCCTTGTAATGTTGCAGCGGCTTGTTGTTGATTGGCCCAATTTCCCTGTCCATCAGCGCGCCATATCCTAATAGTCTTATCCCACGCTCCTGAAACAATCATGGTTTTATCTGCCGAGAGCGCTACTGAGCTTACCCCGCCTGCATGTCCTTGTAATGTTGCAGCGGCTTGTTGTTGATTGGCCCAATTTCCCTGTTCATCAGCGCGCCATATCCTAATAGTGTTATCCCACGCTCCTGAAACAATCATGGTTTTATCTGCCGAGAGCGCTACTGAGCTTACCCCGCCTGCATGTCCTTGTAATGTTGCAGCGGCTTGTTGTTGATTGGCCCAATTTCCCTGTTCATCAGCGCGCCATATCCTAATAGTGTTATCCCACGCTCCTGAAACAATCATGGTTTTATCTGCCGAGAGCGCTACTGAAGTTACCGAGTTTGCATGTCCTTGTAATGTTGCAGCGGCTTGTTGTTGATCGGCCCAATTTCCCTGTTCATCAGCGCGCCATATCCTAATAGTGTTATCCCGCGCTCCTGAAACAATCATGGTTGTATCTGCCGAGAGCGCTACTGAAGTTACCACGCCTTGATGTCCTTGTAATGTTGCAGCGGCATGCCATAGACCATGCTCATCAGAAAGCCATATAAGAATCAAACTGCCAGACGTTGTTACGATCATGCTTTTATCAGTTGAAAGTGCAACTGATTGTGGTTTGTTCAAACCCTGAGAAATTTTAATACGTTGAGTTCCACCCAGACAGTCCGCAATTTTTTTTCGTAAATTAACAGGCAGTCCTTTGCCTCCACCAGCCCAAGCTCCTCCGGATCGCCCATATAAAATATCAGCAGCATCATTAATTTCTTGTTGTTCTGATGAGACCGCAGAACTTGAGCTTGAAGAACTTGGCTGTGATGGCCGCACATTCCCTACAAAGCCTAACGTGATTATAAACGTCATTAATAAAGTTCTCCCGACGCAGAGCGTCGGGGTATTACAACTTTTTAACGGATTTCTAACATTATATAAATGACGTTTGGCCCATGTCTTTTGCTTCTAGAATAGGGTCTCTTTTATGCAATGCATTATAGTCTTGAAAACCCTGATTCTTAACATACTCTGCTACTGCTTTTTCACTTCCATATCTACTTACAGTATTTACATAATAACCAGATGACCAAAATTCTCCTCCCCACAAAAATTCTTTAATTTCTGGTACTTTTTCAAAAATTTTTTTCGCAGTTATGCTTTTTATTTTCGTCACAATTTCTGTAGGACTGTTCATTGGAACTGATTGAACGAGAAAATGCGCATGATCTCTATCTGTACCAATCTCCAAAAAATATATCTCATACCGCAATTCCATTTCTAAACAAGTCCATTTCAGAACTTCATCTACTTTTTCTGTAAAAACTGCTCTTCTATATTTTGCGGGGAATACCAAGTGATACATAAGAACCGACGCATTATGACTTTTGAATACTGTTTTACTTTTTCTTCGCATAACAATATCTTAACAAAGTTTCTCATGCTAATATATAAGGACTTCGCCGCAGAGCGGCGGGGAATTATTCCCTAGAAGATTAAAGGTAATTTCATACTACTAAAACCTCTTTTAAGCCGCATGATGAATATACGTAGGTAGATCAGGGCATTATCCTACATACTTTCAGTTCAGTATTCCATCCAAGATAATTTCAGGCTAACATGCAATAATTGCAAATAGCAACAGTTTAATTGGTTAAATCAGGACTTACGCACTAAAAATACCATTTTTACAGGGGCTTTTCACTAACGTAGCTGATTGAGCTTTTAAGATTTTTTTGACAATTTGAAAAATAGATGATTTGAACTAAAAAAGGTATGTTTGCTCAAAAAAACAATCCCGCCAAGGAGATTTTAATGAGCAACATACCTTTAAAACCATTGTTACACACAGATGAAAAACATTCAATCATCAGAGAGTACATACATCAAAAAGAGTTTAACAGATTGTTGTAAATATGTACTTACATATTTCTAAATAATTATGAAAATAATCCTGCCAAAATGAAGAGTTTCACAAGACACATAAATAAAAAACAAGTAACATTACTTATATGAACATGCAATTTGTACGCAAAATAATCTTTTGGATTCTGCGCTTTTTAAAACTTCAACTCTTTATTTCCCTCTTTGCTATGCCAATATTGCTCTGGTGGGGATTGCCACTATCCATACTCTCTCCAATTGGCAATCTCATTTTTGGCCCGGCGCTCACACTTTTTTTAATGCTTTCATCCCTGCTATTTTTCACCGAACTTTTGCACATTCCAAATACTCCAATTGCGTGGTGCTTAGATGCAATCACTAAAAGCTGGATTTATTGCATGCAATCGAGTAATCATCCGTGGCTTTTTGGCTTTGCAACCCCATCAGTTCTTTTTTTACTCGCAATTCCACTATTGGCAATGCTTGTTTTACATTTCAGAAAATTCACCCATATCTGGCAAAGTGTGCTCTGCCTTAGTTTACTTCTAGTTGGTTCTTGCCTCTATATAAAAACAACACACACCAAAACTAACAATATTCAGATAATACCTTGTAATCGCGGACAGTTAACACTTCTCCATGATAAAAAGCATCTTATTGTGATCGATCCAGGGGTTATAGGACAACGAATTTCTGCTGCTTCATGGGTTGAGTACACCCTTGTTCCTGAGCTTATTAAATCAAGCGGAAAAACGACCATAGATAGCTTAATCTTACTGCAACCCGGAGCAATGCTTTTTGACGCAATAACAACATTAGTCTCCAAGATTAAAGTGAAAGAAATTTATTTAATCTGTTGGCAGGGATCAATGACTAAGTATGAATGGGCAAAATTTTTTGCTATGAAGCGAATGCTAGATTGCCAGGGCACGGTTATGCACCGCATCACTAACAAAGAAATGGAAATAGTGCTAACCCACGCGTCAAAAGTAATGATACAACCAACCGAATGCATCATTAAGCAAAAAGATATAGAATATCCTGCTGTCACGGTCTGTGGTCACATATGCAGCAATCCTTTCTCTGTTCAATCACACAAGTATAAACAATCTGACACGATATCATTGTAAAAAATAAGAAAGCTCTTTATTATACTAAAACAATCGCCCCTTAAAACGTTTTTATAAAGGGTAAATCATGATGTATATTAAAAAGACCTGTGCTGCTTTTATATTCATGCATATGCAAACAATCCATACGATGGATGGACAAAACTCTTCTTCTTCATCAGCTCATGTTGTGATAAATACCAACGACTACTCTGATGATGAAGAAGAAAATCAACCTGGTAGCAGAAGAATATCTGACTCTTCTTCACACTCTCCCGTGGTAGCACCAAATTCCCTCATACAATTATCAACTTCAAATAATTATATACCCTTTGATCAACAGCCAAGAATACCAACCCACTCATCAGGGCACAGCGTAGAACTAGCATCAATCGCCGCAGGAAAAGTATTGGTCAGGGCCATTTCCGAACCGATATCCAATTTTTGTGTAAACAATTCACCTAATAACCAACATCTCCTACAGAGAAGCGTCAGTGAGCAACCGCCTCACATATGCCTCCATCCACTTTGCAAGCACACAGATTCTCAAGAACCACAGCCATATCAAAACTAAAAATAGAAAAAATCAAAAACTCTTGAGCTTATTTTCCATTTTTAGTTAATATTATATTGTATAATAGAAATTATACGACTTTTGTTAAAAGCATTAAGTGGTTTTATTGTTAATTAAAAAAAGGAGTTTTTTATGAAGAAAATATATGTACTAGCGTTATCACTAGCAGTTATTGCCGGTGGTGTAATGATGCAAGATTTATGTGCCCATGGCGGCGGCGGCGGCGGCGGCGGTCGTGGTGGTGGTGGCGGTGGCTTTCATGGCGGTGGCGGAGGTTATCATGGCGGCGGAGGCAGTAGCTTTCATGGCGGTGGCGGAAGTCGTGGCGTTTCACGAAGCCCAAGCGTTAGCAGAAGTTCAAGCGCGAGTAGATCAAGATCATCAAGTGCATCACGTTCGGCAAGCGCCAGCCGCAGTGGCAAACACACAGCAGCAGGTGCTCATAAAGGCGGCGGAAAAGGACAACATCATGCCTGGAATCATAATGCAGCAAATGGTGGCTGGAATAGAGGAAATTGGGGTTATGGTTGGGGCGGATGGGGCCTTGGATGGGGTCTTGGCTTTGGTTTAGGACTTGGATACTGGGGCTGGGGTTGGGGTCTTGGATTTGGACCCGGCTTATACTGGGGCGGCTACTTGTGGCCTTGGACCGGATTCTGTAGTGTCTGGGGACCTCTCTGGGCATGGAACAACTGTCTTGATTACAGCGGCGGCGAAATCCCTCAAGATATAGTCGTTAACATTCAAAATACTTTTAGCGACGATTTCGATCCAGCACAAATAGATCAAGCAGCTCAACAAGCAGGTGCCCAACGAATGAGCAAAGAGGACTTTGATGCGCTAAGCGAATCTAACCAATAAGACAATAATTAATAATAGCGGGAGACTAATAGTCTCCTGCTGTTGTAAATAAATAAAAAGGAAGAAAAATGATTAAAAAAACAATGTTTATAATGTGCGCGTTATTATCATGTGCACTACTCGTACAAGATAGCTTTGCACGCGGCGGACGTGGCAGTGGCGGCGGTGGACGCGGCGGTGGAAGTCGTGGCGGTGGGCACAGTGCTAATCGAGGCGGTGGAAACCACGGTGGCGGCAATCGAAGCGGCAACCACAGTGGTAATAATAGTGGAAACCGTACCAATAACTTCAATGGAAATCGCGGCGGCTACGGCGGTGGTTATGGAGGTGGTTATGGTGGGTATGGCTATGGCGGCGGCGCAGTAGCTGCAGGCGTAGTCACAGGTGCCGTAGTTGGAACAGCCGTAGGAGCTGCAGCTGCGGGATCCGCAAACAGCCAAAATAATAGTTCGAATGGTGATTAAGGAAAAAGATGTTTAAAAAAATAGCACGCATCATACTCATTCTTTTTATCTGTGCATCAGCACAGATAGATGCCCATGGTGGCGGAGGTCACGGGGGTGGTCATGGCGGCGGAGGTCGTGGTGGCTATGGACGAGGCGGTTATGGCCGTGGAGGCTGGGGTCGCGGTGGCTATGGAGGATACGGCGGCTGGGGGGGATATGGTGGTTATGGATGGGGTGGCTATGGCGGCTGGGGCTGGGGCCTTGGATTAGGCTGGGGATACCCTTATGGATATGGATATGGCTATCCTTATGGTTATTATGGCTATGCTGCACCAGTAACTCGTGAAGTGGTCGTTAAAGTTGAACCCCAAGAAAAACCTGCTAGAAAAGAACGTACGCATACTCGTTGGAAAATCAATAATCAAACAGAACAAAAAATAGTGGCCTCCAACGAACTTGAAACTATCATTTTACAACCTGGTGAGAACAGAATCTTGAATCATGATGAAAATGATTTTGATCTTTCTATTAAAGCCAAAGGAGTAAAAAAACGGGTGCGACGGTTTGGACGTCAATTAAATGTATTTTTTGATGATAAAGGAAAGTTACAAATTATAAGTGTAGAGAAATAAAGTAAAACTAAGAACCAATAAAAGGAGAATGACTATGAAGACAATGAAGCTATTACTAACCGCACTATGTGTATTATCACTATCGACAGCTGTTTTTGCAAAAGACAAAAATGCAAAAATGACCACCAAAGCAAAGGCTGTTAAAGTGATAAGCGATGAACAGTATTGGAGCAACATTGCAGATGAACTGATTGCCAAGGAAGTAAAAAGACAAAAACTAGATGGCAACACCCTTGAAATCAGCACAAAAAACGATCTTCTTAGCGCAGCAATAAGCAGACTTGCAAGCGAATTGAACAGACGAAAAAAATCGGAACAACAATTAGAGGCTGATGTTGACGAAATGGGAATGTAAACCAAAAAACAAAAAAGGAAAAATCATGAAGAACGTACACAAAGCTATTCTTTTCAGCTTAGGACTGTGCTCAGCCTCTACCCTTCTGTTGGGTGAAGAACAAGCGGCCATGACAGAAAAAGAACGATTAGAATCGTTGGCTATGGATGCAAAAGAAGAGGCAGTAAAAATCGCCCACGAGATTGAAGAAAAAGCAAAGGAAGCCTACCAAAAAGCTGTGCATCTAACCGAACAGGCAGAAGAAAATGCTGAGGCTGCGGCTAACAAGGCATATGAAGGCGCCAAAGCCTGGGGCCACGAAGCTGAAGAAAAAGTGGAAGGCGCGGCTCAAACAGTAGGACAGGAGCTTAGTGCTGCTGGTCAAGCCATCAAACGAGAAGCAATAAAAGTCAAAGATGAAGCACAAGGGGCTTTTTCTAGAGGGCAAGAAGCTGTTAAAGAAGACATAGAAGCCTTAGAAAGAAAAATGAAGTCGTTATCTGAATAAAAGCAGACCGAACGTTTACCCTTCCAAGATCACCCGGCCCCATAGCCGGGTGGTCTTTCTTTCAATCAGATCAAAAATTGCCCTATTAGAAAAAAACATAACAATAGCCCTATAACAAAACACCCCTTGGCCCAACTCCATAAATTTCATATTGACATTTATTTCACAAGCCCTACAATTATAGGAGTAAGGTAAGGTTTTTATCCGACTATAATCTTTATGGAGGACTTTATATGGTTAAAAATAGAACAAAAATTGCAACAATCGCATTATTGGTAACTTTGATGGGTACGGCATCTGCCTACGTTAATTTCGGTGTTTCATTCGGCAACTACTGCCCGGCACCATGTTACCCTGTATATGCGCCAGTTTGCTATAGACCAAGCCTAGGAATTGGCTTTGGTGGACCAAATTTCGGTGTAGGTTTTGAAATTCCTCTAAGTCCACGGCGCGTAGAAGTTGTTCGCCATGTCGAGGTGATTAACTCATGCAAATTGGACGATCAAGACAAATCATATTGGAGAATTTTTAATAGAACAAACTTTGATGTTACCGTTATGAATGCCAATGGCAGACAAGTAACCATCATGCCTGGAGATAGTGAAAAACTCAGCCACAAAGATAGCTTTAAGTTCAGAGTGAAAGCTGATGGCGATCATTTTTCAGGCAAAAGTTCATGCCACAATCTGATTATCAAATATGATAACCAAATGGATGAGTTGTATTACACCGAACAATGATTTTGTAATTAATGTATAGAAAGAGCTCCAAACGCATACCACATGTTGGAGCTCTTTTTTTGGCCCAGACTAACCTTTTAGGAATTTTATGAACATAGTAAAAAAAATCGCATTTTTGATGTTACTGATCGGTAGCATTCCCTGCAAAGTAATGCACGCTTCTTCTTTGCCTAATATACATAAGAAAAGCGCACCTTTTTCTTCTATTGCTGCAAATAATGCAGCCGCGCCACAAATCACGCCTACGCAAGCCGCTATTCTCCCAAGAATAGCAAGCAAGTATCTCTTTAGACCTGCTCAATCATCAACAAAATCCCTAATCATGACAACAAAAGGCACACAGACAGATTTTCCCCCTTTACCACCATCTTCTGGCAACATCAAAGACTTACAAAGACCACAACCACGTCCCACTGTTGTCATACCAGTTGCACCTGTTCATCCTGAAGAAATTCCATGTATAAAGAAATCAAAATCTACGGCTGATGCAACACTACAACGACTATTACAAGAAGAACCGAACTTAGCAGAGCTACATAAATTACGGCAAAAAATGTTCCAAAAATCTTCTAGTCTGCATGCAGAATGTACTATGCAATCTTTCCTTGCTAATACGGGTAGAAATCTTGACAATTCTAAACGTAGAATTGCTCGTATAGAAGAACAAAGCAAGCTCATGGGTGACGAATATGAAACACTAACAAACACAATGCTTTCATCTGATGCAGGAATATTGAAATACTTGAGCTATTCAGAGCTAAGAAATAATGCTATGGATGCTCAAAACATACTACTACTCGATCGCAATGAGCGATTTGCAAAACAAAATGATGAATTAAAAAAAGAAAATGCAAAGCAAAGCAGAACTATACAAGCTTTACAATCTCAACTGTCCGATTTTAAAATTGGATTAAGACATGTACCACAACAATTGCCACTCATTATTGAACGCCGGCAAGAACAAATGCCACGTTTAATTGCGCAAGAAAGCAAATCTCAGGAATAAGAATCAAGAAAAAGAAAAAACGACATAATGCATTTTAAGTGATTACAAAGATTACATTTAATCATGTAAAAAAAAAGATGTACTTCCAAAAAAAATTATGCCACATTAAGGATCTTTTTAAAATAGTATTATTTCTTATGCATGCGATCAAATCACAGTATGCGTAATAATATTTTAAATTAGAGTGTACTTCACACGGCGTAAAAAACCGCGGGGCTTTAAGAAGTTAAAAAAGAAGTTACATATTTAATAATAATATTATTGAGGAAAAAATATGTCCTACAAATCTTTTTGCTGCCCTTCATCAGAAAAAAATCAAACCACAGACAGCGCACTTCACCATCATATCGAATCCACCTCTTCATATTCACCTCCAACACAACAAACACAAAATAATGTACCCCAAAAAACATCAAGAAGAGGACTACGCGAAGGTTGGACACGCGTCACATTTATTTTACGAGAAGAGCATGTTGAAAAATTAAAAGCAATTTCTTATTGGGATCGAGTCACCATTAAAGAAATTATAGATGAAGCATTATCAAACTATTTAGGTGATAAAGCGACGAAAGCATTAAAAAGATAAGCATGCATTATCGCAAGTGATCAGAAAAATACGCCAGATATGGGTTATTTCTCTGATCACTTGTGCACCTTTTTCGATACACAATCTAACACCCTCATCACCAAAAAAACTCTTTTTGTATCTATTGTGGTACAAAAGATTCAAAATTTACATTATATTTTTGCACAACTATTGGGCCAACCTCTCCTTAAGCCCTTTCAAATCGTACCAATATTGATGCGATTTTTGATTTCAAAATGAATTAAATGGCCGGTTTTTCTTGACAAAAAAAACCAAAAACGTACTCTAATAGTAAATATGTGCGAGGTTGTTTATTTTAAATAAGAGGTTATTTTTATGCATACTACTCACAAAAAATCGATTCTGTTATCTTTATTGTTATTCTGCACCACATTGGCAGTACAGACATCTGTACATGCATCGGCTGCTTATGAGCCTCGGGTCGAAATAGTAGCAGACTGTGTAGACCACTTGGTGTTGAAAGGTATTGCCCACATATTAAAGCATGGTAGAAAAATTACCTCACACGCCGGAGATGCTCTTCAAGCTAATAATACAACATATGTATTATTAAATTCTTTACGAAGAGTTCATGCCCTGAGGGCTCCAACTTCAATACAGTATGTTTGCAGAGAATTTCTTGCTTACTTTGACGGAAGCCTTAAGGTAAAAGATGGTTTAGCTCAAGCATCAAAAGTATGGAAAGACTTGGCCGATGCAAATGGCGAAATATGTTCAAATTATGGCTATTATGTTTTCCGTCAGAACATTCCCGGCACCCAAATGACGCAATATGATTGGGTTATTGATTGTCTCATGAAAAATAATGATTCACGAAAAGCATTTATTAATATTAACGACATCTCTCACAAAAAACCTACCACAGGTCAAGATTTTCCCTGCACCATCGGGATGCAATTTTTAATTAAACCAGGCGATGATGGCTTAAATTATGTGTGCTGTGAAGTTTCTTCCAGAAGTACTGATGTTTTCACCGGTTTACCATACGATATGGCATTTTTTTCTTTTGTTACTGAACTCGTTTACACCGATTTACAAGAACGACTTCCGAAAGAAAAATCCGATATGCTTAAATTAGGATATACCACCATGACAACTACCTTTACACAAATTTATGATAAAACATTAAGCAAAGCTCAAGATCTTTTGGCAAAAAATGAACATCTTCTAACAGCTTGTCCGCAAGGCTCAACATCAGTCTCTAGCAAATCCTCAAGTAGTACCTCCTGCGCAAATAGTTCTAGAAGAGCTACAGTCGAAAATCTTCTCATTCGTACACCTTCTGCTTCAAGCACCCCTTTAAGCACTTCCCGTTCTTCTCTTGGTTCAGCTGAACGCAATTCAACTGAAAACACCACACCTAGTGGATCAACACCGACAAGTCCCCCCACAACCCAACCGGATACCCCTGACCAACATCTCGATCATACAAATCCTACAAGACATCATATCCCTCCATTTTCATTAAACCAACCAACTTCAACATATAGCCCTATATTGGAAGGTGCTACACCTGATGATGTAGAAAATTAAATTGAGAGAGTGAGTTGTGTTAAAAAATATAAATTTTAAAAACATTATTGAAAAATACTGCATTTCATCTACACTCTGACGAGTAAAAATTTTTACCTAGTAGTAGTAAA
>Ga0206868_10120_pt1 | contig 22389 bp, 20 predicted proteins | sample Alteio_BWOrgCont_38_FD_152901 | JGI IMG/M metagenome (GOLD analysis project Ga0206868, IMG submission 152901) | Enriched cells from forest soil in Barre Woods Harvard Forest LTER site, Petersham, Massachusetts, United States -... | ecosystem: Environmental > Terrestrial > Soil > Temperate forest >... | reverse complement strand
AACCGGATGGAATGCCGCATGAAATTGGGGTTCAAGTCATAACAGCGGCAGGCCCAGGAAATATCTAACGAAGTTCACATTATTTTATGAATACATACCGTTAACATTTAAAGCACCTCTTTTTCCACTTCAATCTCAAATTCGTTTCAATGCGTTCGTATTACTAAAATTCTTTTGAAAAATTGCGATTCTTTTTCCAGAGAATCCACTAAATTTTCTTTTTTGCGAAAACCATGTGCCTCTCCAGGATATTCGTAATACTCATACTCAATTCCTTTCGATTTGAGCAAACGTGCTATTTCTCTGGAATTTTCAGGAGCGACCACTTTATCATCTGATCCTTGAAAAATAATCATGGGTGCTTTGAGTTGATTAAGATGGTTAATAGGAGAGCGATCGTAGAAATCTTTTGGATCAGCCTCTAACGTACCACCTACCAACTCTGCTATATAATGCGATTCAAATTTATGTACCAATTTTTGCAGAGTAACTAAATTGGCTACGCCATAATAACTGGCACCTGCGGCAAATAAATCAGGGTAGTATGTCAGCAATCTTTGCACTGTATAACCACCCGCACTCCCGCCTGAAACCACCGCTTGGTCACTGATTAAATCCCGGCGTTTCAATTCAGCCAAACCATCTTTTACATCCTGTATTTCAAGAAGGCCCCATTTTCCTTTCAGTGCATCACGGTATTGCCGACCAAAACCGACCGATCCTCGATAATTCACGTCAAAAATAGCAAAACCCTGACTCGTCCAAAATAATTTGGCTAACGAAAATGCATTAGTCGTTCTCGCTGAAGGGCCACCGTGCACTAAAACACGCACAGGTGGTTTTTCTCCTGGCAAAGCAACATAATGTGGGTTCACTGGCGGGTAAAAATAGCCATAGCTTTTTTTACCATCCGTCGTCGGAAACTCGATTAGCATCGGTTGGCTTAACGCTTTTGGATCGAGCTTAAACTCGTCAGACACTTTTAGCACTTGCACTGTATAACTGAGTGGCGCCATTTCCACTAAAACACCTGGCTGCGTAGGTAAATAACCCACCGCATACACTTGGCCAGATTCGTTTGCAGCTAAAGATCCGCAAGTCACAAAACCCAGACAACCAAAATCGCTGTATTGATTGGCCAGTACCGTGCGCACACCAGTATTAGGTTGCAAAAGCATTATTTTAGGCTCACCGTGACGCTCAAGCATCACTAACAAATTTTTCCCTGAGGATGTGATATATTGAAAATCACCCAACTCTTTTGTCACTGTTGTGATTTTGCCATTTTGATAACGGTAAATATTATAAAAATTCTGTGGGTCATTTTCTTTTTTGCCAGCAAAATCTTGCGCAAAATAAAGTGTCCCATCCGGTAAGAAAGTAAAACTTGAAATAGAAGATTGATCTGATCCCGCAATAGGAATCTTGACTTGCTTATCTAACTTACCATTTATTATTTTTGTCAAATAAAGTCGTGTGGAATCCCAAGGCATATAAGGATAATTCCATTCAAGCCATCCCAGCTGTGTACCCTTTGGAGAAAATTGTGGTAACTTATAAAAATTTGCCCCTCGCACTAAAATCTTGGCTTCTTGTACACCAGACTGCTTTAAATTGATAATAGCAATATAATTGGGATGTTCACCTCGTTTTACTTCTTTTTCATAGACAAACACTAACCAATTTTCATCGGGCGACACAGCGAGATCCATGTATTTTCCTAAACTACCATCTGCATTTTGCTTTGGCGTCAAGGGGGAAATTTTCGATGGATCTTGAAGACTTTGTCGATAAATGCGTTGATCTTTAAAATTAACAAAATAAATCCAATCGCCTTTTACTACATAAGAACGACCACCGTATTCATACACTCGGGTTCTAACCGAATAAGATTTAGGCGTTAAATCTCTTATAACACCTTGTGCATTACGCTGAACGAGTACACAACGACCTTCTTCGTCTGGACGCTGCTCAACCCAAAATAAATCGCCTTTATCAGTCGCTTGAATATAGGTAAAAGTCACTGCATTTTTAAACACGTCTTCGGCTGATAAAATGGGCTTCCATTTCAAGTAAGAAGCAGACGTAGGTGTAGCATCCAAAGCAAAACAACAGGTGGCTAAACAAGCGCAGAGTATCAGAAACAAAAAATTCCTTTTCATATTTAAATCCCTTTAATCAAGATAGAAACGAAACACCATATCGCAATGGCGAAATCCCTAAGTGTTTTGCCACTGTTTGACCAATATCAGCAAAAGTATCACGCTTGCCAATAGAGCCTGCTTTGACAGCAGGGCCAAAAGCTAAGATCGGAATATTCTCGCGAGTATGATCCGAACCAGGCCAAGTCGGATCACAACCATGATCCGCAGTAATGATAGCTAAATCACCTGGCTGCAGCAGTGCCATTAACTCGGGTAGACGTGCATCTAATTCCTCTAATGCTTTTGCATAACCCACAACATTACGTCTATGACCATACAGCATATCAAAATCAACTAAATTCAAAAAGACCAAACCACCCTCCGGCGCCGCTTTCACTTCCTGCAAAAATGCATCAAACAATGCCATGTTGCCATCTGCTTTCACTGCTTTGCTAATGCCGCGGTGCGCATAAATATCAGCTACTTTACCAATTGCAATCACTTCGCGACCTGCAGCGATTAATCGATCTAGTAGAGTTTGATCAGGCGGGGGAACTGCATAATCAATACGATGGCTTGTGCGATAATAGTTTCCCGGCACGCCCAAGAAAGGGCGTGCAATGACACGCCCCACGTTATATTCATTCACTAATTCACGCGCAATTAAACACAGATCATAAAGCCGTTCCAAACCAAAGCTTTCTTCATGAGCTGCAATTTGGAAAACACTATCCGCGGAGGTATACACAATAGGCTTGCCTGTTTTCTGATGCTCCTCACCTAATTCTATGATAATGTCAGTCCCTGAAGCATGTTTATTACCCAAAACGCCTGGCAATTTTCCACGCATAATCAGCTCACTTAACAATTCTTCAGGAAAACTAGGATATTCTGGCGGGAAATATCCCCAATCAAATAGGGCAGGGACACCTGCAATTTCCCAGTGCCCGCTGGGTGTATCTTTCCCAAAGCTCTGTTCTGCAGCACAGCCATACGCACCTGTAATAGCATTCTCAGTAACAAGCCCAGGCACCGGCTTTCCACCGCTTATTTCAGCCGCACCGTTTAAACCTAAACGAGTTAAATGGGGTAATTTTAACGGGCCCTGGCGCACATTTTCTTTATCTGCATTCCCTGCCGCACATTGCTCTGCGATATGACGCAAAGTATCAGCGCCCGCATCACCATAATCAGTAGCATCTTCAGAAGCACCAATGCCAAAAGAGTCCATCAAAATAATAAACGCACGCGTCATAATTGTTTATCGCAATAAATTTCTCTGCCGTTGATTTACAATACACGATTCACTTCTTTTACAAAAGCAGGAATTAATTTCAATAATTTACGCGCGGCAATTTCACCATGCTGCAACGTGAGTTCATGCGTCACTTTTTCAGTGCCTAAACCGACTGCTAAATTAGTCACAACGCACAATCCTGTTACGCGTAATCCACAATGACGTGCAATAATCACTTCAGGAACAACAGACATGCCAACCGCATCTGCACCCAGCATACGGTAAGCACGAATTTCCGCTGGCGTCTCAAACGACGGGCCCAGTAATGAAATATAAACGCCTTCTTGCACTCTAATATTTATCTGCTGAGCCACTCTTAACAATATTCCTCTTAACTCTTCATCATATGCATTTTCCAAACTGACAAAACGCGGGCCAATGGATTCATCATTCGGCCCAGCCAGAGGATTACCAGGCTGCAAATTAATATGATCATTGATGAGCATCACTTCACCGGGTTCCATGGCCGGATTTAACGATCCCACTGCGCCCGTAATAATCAATTCATTCGCACCCAGTTGGCGCACAATCCGTATTAATGTACCAATCGACTCATAGCTTGCACCTTCATAACAATGCAAACGGCCTTTCAAACAAACAACCGGCACACCTTGCAAATAGCCAAGCACTAGTAAAGAGGCATGCCCCGCTACTGCACTGGAATGGATACCTGGAATAGCTTGATAAGGAATGGTAATGTGATCCGTTAATTCCTCAGCGATGGAGCCGAGGCCAGAACCGAGCACAATACCCATTTTTGCGGTAAAATCAGGCGCGAATTTACGAATAGCCGCCATGGTTTCTTGTATCGGAATCATGATAGTCCCTTATTTTGCCGCCATGATAGCCACAGCAACATCTAACATACGATTAGAAAAACCCCATTCATTATCATACCAAGCCAAGACTTTAACCAAATTGCCTTCTATTACTTTCGTATAAGAAACATCAAAAATAGAAGACGCAGGATGATGATTAAAATCCACCGAAACGAGCGGCTCTTCATTCACTTCCAGAATACCTTTCAGCGGGCCTTTTGCCGCAGCCGCTTGTATTAATTGATTCACTTCTTCAACGCTCGTGTTTCGTTTTGCAGAAAATGTAAAATCAACGACGGAAACATTGATAGTGGGCACGCGCACAGCGAATCCATCTAACTTGCCATTCAGCTCTGGCAACACAAGACCCACCGCTAATGCTGCACCTGTTTTAGTAGGAATCATAGAATGCGCAGCAGCTCTTGAGCGACGAATATCACTATGATGCACATCAAGCAATGCTTGGTCATTCGTATAAGAATGGATAGTATTCATCAAACCTCTTTCAATACCGATCCCTTCATGCAATACCTGAGCCAGTGGCGCCAAGCAATTAGTCGTGCAAGATGCGTTTGAAATAACGGTGTGGCTTGCTTTTAAAGTATGGTGATTAACGCCATAGACAATGGTTGCATCAACATTCGTTGCTGGCGCTGAAATTAATACTTTTTTCGCACCCCCTTCGAGATGCGCAGCTGCTTTTTCTTTACTGGTAAAAAAACCGGTACACTCCAGCACAACATCGATATTCATTTCTTTCCAAGGCAGCTTTTTGGGATCACGCTCAGCAACAACGCGAATTTTATCACCATTCACCACCATATCATTTCCTGACACCACGACTTCACCCGGAAATTTACCGTGCGTAGAATCATAACGTGTTAAATGTGCATTTGTATTCGCATCACCCAAATCATTAAGAGCAACGATTTGAATTTCCGGATGACGCTTTGATTCATAATGCGCACGTAAAATATTACGTCCAATTCTACCAAAACCATTAATTGCAACTCGCACAGCCATGATGATCTCCTCTTATTCCACACAAAGTTCCAAAAGCATTTCTTTCGTTACCGCAAAAATACGCTCGACAGTCAGACCACAGTCTTTATACACATCCTGCGCGGGCGCAGATGCTCCAAAACGATCAATACCAATGATTCTACCCCTACGACCTACAAATTGATGCCAGAATACGCTGACACCCGCTTCAATCGCTACACGCGCAGTCACATTACTCGGCAATACTCGCTCTTTATAAGCGTCGTCTTGCGCTAAGAATACATCTGTCGACGGCATAGACACCACTCGCACTTGTGTACCTGCTTGCGATAATTGTTTTGCTGCCGCAACAGCCAGCGCCACTTCCGAACCTGTGGCAATCAGGATGACATCTGGATGACCACTGCAATCCATTAACACATAACCACCCCGCGCAATATTCATTAATTGATCACGTTCACGCTCCAAATAAGGCACATTTTGCCTGGTTAACAATAAACAAGTAGCCCCGTGATGCTCAATCGCTTTTTGCCAAGCAACAGCAGACTCTACTGTATCACAAGGACGCCAAACTGAAAGCTGCGGAATCATACGTAAACTGGCAGCATGCTCTACCGCCTGGTGAGTAGGGCCATCTTCTCCTAAACCAATTGAATCATGCGTATAAATAAAAATAACACGTTGTCGCATCAAGGCAGCCAAGCGCACTGCATTACGCGCATAATCCGAGAATGTTAAAAATGTACCGCCAAAAGGAAGCAAGCCGCCATACAAAGCGAGACCATTCATGATAGCAGACATACCAAATTCACGCACACCATAGTGAATATATTGTCCCTGCGGTGTTGTCTTAGAAAAAGTTTGCATACCTTGCCAATTTGTCAAATTAGACCCGGTTAAATCAGCAGAACCTCCAATAAATTCAGGCAATATTTTAGCAAAGTAATTCAAACAAACCTGAGAGGCTTTGCGTGTAGCCATGGTTTCTGTCTTTCGGTACATTTCATCCACAAGGGCAGATGCCGCTTCAGACCAATGCGCAGGCAATCGTTTTTCTATACGACGACACAATTCACGCGCCTCATCCGGATAAGCTTTTTGATATGCTGCAAAAAGCTGATTCCATTCTTGCTCTCGTTGATCACCTTTAGCGCGCGCATCCCAAGCACGATAAATCTCCGCAGGCATATCAAAAGGGGGATGCATCCAATTGAGATGCTTTCTGGTAGCTGCCACTTCTGTTTCACCCAATGCAGAACCGTGAGTCTCTGCTGTGCCAGCCAATGTAGGTGCACCATACCCAATCACTGTCTTACAACAAATCAGGCTGGGCTGATCTGTGACAGCTTGTGCAGCGAGAATAGCGTTGCGTACTGCCGCACTATCATGTCCATCGACGTGAGGCACCACATGCCAGCCATAGCTTTCAAAACGCAATGGCGTATTATCGGTGTACCAACCACGCACATCACCATCAATAGAGACATTATTGTCATCATAAAATACAATCAATTTTCCCAAACCAAACGTACCAGCCAATGAGCAGACTTCATGGGAAATCCCCTCCATCAAGCAACCATCGCCTACAAAAACATAGGTAAAATGATCAATCAGTGGGAAGCCTTCGCGGTTAAATTCGCGTGCCAAATGTTTTTCTGCAATCGCCATGCCCACTGCATTCGCCAAACCTTGCCCTAAAGGCCCTGTGGTAGTCTCTACCCCTGGCGTTTCCCCAAACTCAGGATGGCCTGGTGTCTTGGAATGTAATTGGCGAAATTGTTTAATATCGTCCAACGTCAACGCATAGCCAGTAAAATGCAGTAACGAATAAAGCAACATACAACCATGGCCATTCGATACAATGAAACGATCACGATTCAACCAGCGTGGATTGGTCGGGTTATGTCGAAGAAAATCATTCCACAATACTTCTGCAATATCCGCCATCCCCATGGGCATACCGGGATGACCTGAATTGGCTTTTTGCACAGCATCCATGCTCAGCACACGAATGGCGTTAGCAAGCTCGCGACGGGAGAGCATTTTTTACTCCTCTCAATACTCTGTGAAAACAAAAACTGCGTGAATCTTATCAGAAAAATGCGTATTATGCTCAGCTCAATTATCTCAAAGGGTTAGATCATGGAAAAAGATTTCTTATTCACCTCTGAATCCGTCTCTGAAGGACATCCTGATAAAATTGCCGACCAAATTTCAGATGCTATTTTAGACGCGATGCTGAGTCAAGATCGGGCTGCGCGCGTCGCTTGCGAAACACTCGTGAAAACAGGGATGGTATTAGTCGGAGGAGAAGTCACCACCTCCGCCTGGGTTGATATAGAACAAATTGTACGCAATGTGGTGCGAGACATCGGTTACAATAGCTCTGAAATGGGTTTCGACTGGGAATCGTGTGCCGTGATGTCTGCCATTGGCAAACAATCGCCAGATATTGCTCAAGGCGTAGATCGAAAAATAGGTGAAGATCAAGGCGCAGGTGATCAAGGACTCATGTTTGGTTATGCCACTAATGAAACACCGGTACTCATGCCCGCCCCTATTTTTTATGCTCATGAACTCGTTAAACGCCAAGCAGAATTGCGCAAGGAAAATGTATTATCGTGGTTACGCCCTGACGCGAAGAGTCAAATCACTTTTCGTTACGTCAATGATAAACCAGCGAGCATTCAAGCAGTTGTGCTCTCTACACAACATCATCCTGATATTAGCCAAGATAAATTGGTCGATGCTGTCATTGAAGAAATCATCAAGCCTACCTTACCAGAAGAGTGGATTGATAAAGATACAAAATTTTACGTTAACCCCACAGGACGTTTTGTCATCGGTGGTCCATTAGGTGATTGCGGTTTAACAGGTAGAAAAATTATTGTCGATTCTTATGGCGGCATGGCACGCCATGGTGGCGGTTGTTTTTCGGGTAAAGATCCTTCTAAGGTTGATCGTTCCGCAGCCTATGCAGCGCGTTATGTAGCAAAAAATATTGTGGCTGCAGGTATCGCTGACCGTTGTGAAATCCAAGTTTCTTATGCTATTGGTGTAGCAGAGCCAATCTCGATCTATGTTGATACTTTTGGTACTGGAAAAATCCCCGATCACGACATTATCCAGCTAATTCGTGAACATTTTAATTTACGCCCTTATGGTATTATTAAAATGCTCGATTTACTCAATCCTATTTACCGTCAAACAGCCAGCTATGGCCATTTCGGTAGAGAAGATATCAATGTCAGTTGGGAAAAAACAGATAAAGCAGCTACTCTGCGTAAAGCAGCTAGGCTATAAGACGGAGAATTTGAAATGAGTACAACAACCAGGGTCGATTACAAAGTCAGCGATATGAACCTTGCTGAATGGGGCCGTAAAGAAATTCGAATCGCTGAAACAGAAATGCCGGGATTAATGGCATTACGCGCACTACATCAAGGTAAAAAACCATTAAAAGGCGCACGGATTGCGGGTTGCCTACACATGACTGTGCAAACCGCTGTGTTAATCGAAACCCTGACGACACTCGGCGCAGAAGTGCGCTGGTCTTCCTGCAATATTTTTTCCACTCAAGATCACGCGGCAGCAGCCATTGCTAAGGCGGGCATTCCCGTATTTGCATGGAAAGGTGAAACAGAAGAAGAATATTGGTGGTGCGTAGAACAAACCATTATTGGCACAGATAATTGGCGCCCCAATATGTTATTAGACGACGGCGGTGATCTCACTTTATTACTTCATCAAAAATACCCTGAGCTATTAAAAGAAATTAAGGGAGTCTCTGAAGAAACAACAACGGGCGTACACCGCTTGTATGAAATGCATAAAGCAGGCACGTTAAAAATGCCTGCCATTAATATCAATGACTCTGTGACTAAGTCTAAGTTTGATAATTTATATGGCTGCCGCGAATCGCTGGTAGACGGCATCAAGCGAGCAACCGACGTCATGATTGCGGGAAAAATTGCTGTTGTCTGTGGCTATGGCGATGTAGGCAAAGGTTGTGCTCATTCGCTACGCGCGCTAGGCGCAACAGTGTTGATCACAGAAATTGATCCTATCTGCGCACTACAAGCTGCTATGGAAGGGTACCGCGTTGTCACGATGGATGACGCCGCCGATAAAGCAAATATTTTTGTGACCGCTACTGGTAATTTCAATGTCATTACACATGCACATATGTTGAAAATGCCAGACCAAGCCATTGTCTGCAATATCGGACATTTTGATTCAGAAATTGATGTGGCTTCTTTGCGCCAATATCAATGGGAAAATATCAAACCACAGGTAGATCACGTCATTTTCCCCAATGGCAAACGAATTATTATTTTAGCTGAAGGACGTTTGGTGAATTTAGGTTGCGCAACAGGGCATGCCAGCTTTGTAATGTCTACTTCATTTACCAATCAAGTATTGGCACAATTAGAGTTGTGGCAACACACTGAAAAATACCCCGTGGGCGTCTACATCTTACCTAAAAAATTAGATGAAATGGTTGCGCGCTTGCATATCGATAAGTTAGGCGTAAAACTCACTACACTCACAAAAGAACAGGCTGATTACCTCAACGTGCCTGTGAATGGGCCTTACAAGCCTGAACAGTATCGATATTAAGTCACCAAAATTGTCATCCTGAACATAGTGAAGGATCACTTGAATTTAAGCAGATCCTTCGCTACGCTCAGGATGACTACGCATCTAAAGATTTATCCAAAAAAACCATGACACTGGAGAGGAAATCCTAAGGAGCGACTCCATGAATGAAAAACGACCGACACTATTTGCTAACTATGCTAAACCCCTGTCACAAGCAAATGCCTTGCCACTGAAGGATCATCCACAACTACAGTGCATAGTCGATATCTTAAGCAGACAACAACGTCATCATATCTTTTTGACAAACTGCCCTGCGAAAAAAATCCAACTGGCATTCATGGCCAGCTTGCAACAACGCCTTATAACGGCACCCGCGCCAACAGCACTACAAAACGCACAAATTATTTACTTCGATACAACGCGATTTGATTTACCCTCAGAAGAATTACCCGATATTGAACGGGATTTTCGTGCGCTTTGCACAGAAATTCGCGCAAAAGATCAGCAAATTATTTTTATTATTAACCAAATTAAACCGTTAGTGAGCCACGACAATAAAACGCCCTTAAGCTATTTGGGAAAATTACTCAAATCTGTTATCACAGAGCCACAGTGGCGTTTCATCATCCTCGCACCCGATGAACCTAAACCCACTTCTCCTTATCTTGCGGAATTTTTTACTTTTATTGCTTTCATGGATCCCACTCAAGCAGAAAAAATAGCATTGCTAAAATCAGCACGCACGCAATTAGAAGAATTTCATCAAGTGACTCTAGTCGATGAAATATTCCCCGCTGCGTTTGAAATGGCAAATCATTATTTACCTCATAGCGACTACTTTGATACTGCATTTGAGTTATTAGATAGCGCAGCGGCACGCGCCAACGCGAATACCGATCATACGACAGAACAAAAGCCCATTGTCACTAACAACCATTTGGCATCCATCTTAGCAAATTGGACGCATCTCCCTTTGGTACATTTACAAAATGCACCTTTTCAAATAGCAAAATTTGTAGAAACCCTACATCAACGCATTTTTGGGCATGATGCAGCAATTCAAGCCATTGGATCATTATTGCAAACGGCTGGGCTTAAATTACGTGCGAAATCTGGCCCACACTGCAGCTTCTTATTTGCTGGGCCTGCCTGTGTAGGCAAAGCAGCGCTAGCAGAAGCCATTGCCGACTATTTGTTTGGTCACAAAAATGCGCTGCTACGTGTCAACTTTACCCGCCTACACACTTCGCTCAATCAACTCACAATCGTAACAGAAAATTACCCTCTGGATTTATTAACTGCCGTTGCACGAAAACCTTACGCCATTTTATTATTAGAAAATATTGATCAATGCTCGCCCGATTTGATAGAAGATATAAAAACTATTTTAGCTTATGGATATGCCTTAGATTCAGAACAGAAAAAGGTTAACTTCCAGCATACCATTGTCATCATGACAACCACGATAGGGACTGATTGTATTGTTAATTTAACCGATGCCGCACCTGAAAAAAATAAAACGCTCGATATTTTGCAATTAGTTTTTAATGAATCCGTGCGTGATATCGCTCTTCATCCTCTACAACAATTTTCTATACCAGAACTACGCGATGAAATAACAAGCGCCTTAGCGGCACATTTTTCTTATGATTTTTTACAGTATTCACATACTATTCCTTTTGTTTCACTGGATTATGCATCACTTGAAAAAATCATGTACGCAAAAATAAAAACACTCACAAAGCGTTTATTTACCCAATTCAACATAGAATTAACTTATGCTCCTGAAGTGATCCGCTTTCTGGCACAAGAAGCATTATGGCAACGGTCTACTATAAAATCATTGGACAACTGGCTTGAACAGCACCTGTATTGTTATATCACGCATGAAATTCTGGCACAGGCTGAAAGAAAAGATCATTCAAATCAATTGCTGATACAGTTAAATGAAACAGGGCAATCTATTCGATGTGAATTTATTATTTCTAATGAAACGGCTTTATATAATTTATAAGTGTAGCGAGGGCGACCACCGATCTCGCCCCCTACCTCTATTCATTAACTTGAATGCTCACTGAATTTGAACCACAGTTTGCAACCGTTTTTTTGTTGGTTCCCGGAGGGCCGCCGTTCACCAATAAAATAAACTGTGAGCAAGCGTTGGTTGATGTTGATATAGGCATATCAATCGTGTAGCCCATCTGATTTGCAGTCGGGATAGTCACTGGACCACCCCATGGTGAGTTCGGCATTTGTCCCCCTGGAAGATAGGCACCCAGTGTTGTACCAGAGGCAGTAGCCAAAGATCCTGTTGCTGCTAGCAGGCTTTCACCGGCTGCCACCACGGCTGTCACTACATTCAGCCCACTTGTAATTTTTTGATTCGTTGAGGCAGATTGGTAATAACGAATAGACATCACAATAACCATCGACGCAATCGCCAACACCAACATAATTTCCAACAATGTCACGCCTAACATTGTTTGAAGAGATTTTTTCATAGCCGTATTCCCTTTTGAAAAATTCCAAGATGGACGCAAGCCTTAATCAATGATAACTAAACCTTGCCTATTTGTTATTAAAGATTACTATGTCTGTTTTGGCTAAGCAATAGGTTAATGTGTAATATTCATTTATGATCACTTATACTCAAACTTCAAATGCCTCCCTCATTGAAATGATGCCCAGTGTTCCCGCTGTGGGCAGCCTCATTTGGTTGCACGGTTTAGGTGCAGATGGCACTGACTTTCTTTCCCTTGTATCAGAATTGCGCTTGCCAGCACATTTACCGCTGCGTTTTATCTTTCCGCATGCACCTTTACAGCCTGTAACTATCAATAATGGCTACGTCATGCGAGCCTGGTTTGATATTTATTCTAAGCAAATTGATCAACGCATTGATCAAGCAGGAATCGCTAATTCAGTAAAATTATTGAATGAATTAATCGAAAACGAACAAAGAAAGGGCATTCTGACAAAAAATATTATACTAGGCGGGTTTTCTCAAGGCGCAGTCATTGCACTGACCACAGGATTAGGTTACCCAGAAAGGCTGGCGGGAGTGATCGCATTATCGGGCTATCTACCAAACGCTGCTGAAGTGTTAGAGAACAGAAACCAGGCAAACCAAATCATGCCTGTCTTTTTAGCACATGGTACAGAAGACCAGATTGTGCCTTTCTCGCTGGGACAAGCAACGGCAGCTGCTTTGGAAAAACAACGAGTACCCGTTACTTGGCGCAGTTACAGAATGTCTCATTCCGTCTGTGCTGAAGAAATCAGCGACATAACACAGTGGCTAACCAAACAGATAGGTCAAACCAAGCGAGAATAAATCAAGGTTACCAGTCGAGGTATTGCCATCCACCCGATTCCATTGGATGTTCGCAGACAAATTAGGCATAAACGCATAATCGCCGCCCACACCAAAATATAAATTAGTCGAGTTATAGCGACCTGTATTCAGTGTTTCACCACTCGCAGCCAAAAGTGATGCATTGGTCGCTGTGACATGTGACTTAGCACGTGCAACACCTAGCTTAGCAAAAACCTCTGCACCCACATCTTGGATAGGTACAATGGCTTTCCCAGCCAAATCATAAGCATACACCTGATCCGTCCCTACTTTGGTTCCATTAAAATTGATGGTGCCATTGGCATAGGACGTGTAGCCTATTTCCGTCGCGAAATAAGGTATGAATTTATAGCCCCCATTCAAGTTCCAACCTAACCCTGAACTTTGAATCGAAGTATTAGGCGCAAAAGAAACGTTACTGATCTTTGACGCACCCAAATTACCTTCTAAGTACCAACCCATTGGCGCAGATGCTTCGGCCATGGCCAATACTGTGAAAACGGCCATTGCTGTGCCTACTACAACGAGTGCTATTTTTTTCATGTGCTTCATATTATTTCCTTGCTAAATTTACTCAAATTTATAAATCAAGCCCAGCTTAAATGCATCTGACTTGGGTGAGCGAGAAGCAGAAACATTGCTATAAGCAGTAAATACGTATTCAGCGCGTAAATCAACATCTTGAGTCACATTGGTTTGCATGCCTAATCCTAATTGCCCGCCTGTTTTGTTTTGACCCAATGCACTAAAATGCGATTTCACAACACCTGCGCGCACATAGCCCAGCGTATGGTCGCTAAACATCACGCCTGGCATAACACTTACGCCATATCCATAGGTTGTTTTAAGACTGCTAAGGTAAGAAGTATTTGATAACGTACCGGTAAACGGCGTTAAAAATACTTCACCGCCTAGATACAAATTAGTATTAATGGTTGCGCCGTAACCCGCAAAAAGATCAACAGGCACACCGCGATAATTACTGCCGGATGTAGAAGTAATCGTATTGATCCCTAATGCAGCACCCACATACGGCGAAGCACTACCAAAAGCAACGCTTGAACTTGCTAAGATGACACTTGCAATAACTATTTTCTTAAACATTATACAACACTCCTACGTGATTTTTTATTTTTACCCATACGAAAAGAACAGCAATGGTATAGAATTCTCAAAGAAAATTCAACTTATGATAAGGTCTGCTGACCCGAATTATTTCACCTGATGCGCCGAAAATACTTCATTTAATTGCTTAGTCACGCGAATAAACGTCGTACGTTTACTTAATTCCTTGATTCGATGCGCACCGACATAGGTACAAGTCGAGCGTATACCGCCTAAAATGTCCAATACCGTATTTTTAACAGGGCCACGATAAGGTACATTCACCGAGCGGCCTTCGCTTGCGCGATATTCAGCGACTGAACCATGATATTTTTCCATTGCTTCCGCTGAGCTCATACCATAAAAACGTTTAAAGCGTACACCGTCTTCTTCAATCACTTCACCTAGACATTCATCATGACCAGAAAACATGCCGCCTAACATCACAAAATCAGCACCTGCAGCAAATGCTTTTGCCACATCACCCGGAGATGTACAACCGCCATCAGCACAAACATGTCCACCTAAACCATGCGCCGCATCAGCACATTCGATAATGGCAGATAATTGCGGATAACCCACGCCTGTTTTTTCACGCGTGGTACAGACAGAACCAGGGCCAATACCAATTTTAACCACATCTGCGCCTGACAAAATCAACTCTTCTACCATTTCCCCGGTCACCACATTGCCCGCCATAATCAATGTATCCGGATAAGTGTCACGCAACCGTTTCAAGAAGTCTACAAAACGCTCTGTATAACCATTCGCTACATCGAGACAAATCATGGCTGCTTTAGCCACTTTAATAATTTCCCGCACCTTAATAAAATCGTCTTCCGAAGTACCTACTGAAACAAATGAAGAAGCGATTATTTGTGGATTTCTAGTCGCAAATACTTTCCAATCATCTACAGAAATAAATTTATCAATCGCTGTTAAAATACCATGTTGCGTGAGTGCACTCGCCATTTCGAAGGTACCGGTATGATCCATATTAGCGGCGATAATCGGTACACCTTTCCAAGTTGCACCTGAATTTTTAAAACGAAAATCTCGCTCAAGCGAAACCTCAGAGCGCGAAGTCAATACACTACGCTTCGGCCTAATTAAAACATCTTTGAAATCCAGCTTGATATCGTATTCAATACGCATAATTATTTGAGTCCTCTACTTAATCGAGCAAAATAAAAACCATCCATTCCATGCATACCAGGTAAAATTTGCCGGCCAATCGCACAGGCTTTTCCCCAAGTCGCCACTATTTCTTCCTCCATTGCATCTGGATGAGTCGCTAAAAACGCTCCTAGCACTGCAGCATTTTCTTCAGGAAAAACAGAGCACGTTGCATACACTAACAAACCACCTGGCTTTAGCAAATCCCAGGTTGCGTTTAATAGCCGTGTTTGTTCGTGCACTAGTTTGGCAATATCTGTGGCGCGACGCAATATTTTAATATCAGGATGACGGCGAATCACACCGCTCGCCGAACAGGGCGCATCCAACAAGATTCTGTCAAATAGTTGGCCGTCATACCAGTCTTGATCGGCTGCATCCGCACAAACACAGGTAGCAGATAACTGCAGGCGTGTTAAATTATTGCGCACATCTTGCAGCCGTTTTTCATCGCGATCCACGGCCACTAACTCAATCTCTGGTTGTCTCTCCAAAATATGTGCGGTTTTTCCACCTGGCGCAGCACACATATCCAATACACGCTGTCTCGGCTCAAGCATCAGTAATTCCGCAGCCAACTGAGCCGCGCCATCTTGTACCGACACTTCGCCTGTTAAGAAACCCGGCAAGTCTTGCACATCCTGCGGCTGCTCTAACACAATGCCTGCTTGCGTTTCTGGGATGATAGAAGCTCCCCATTCTTTCTCAGTCAATTTTTCAAGATAATGGGCCCGAGTAATCTGTTTTTCATTCACCCGTAAAACAAAGGGAGGATGTTGATTATTGGCCATTAAGATATCTTGCCATTCTAATAACCAATTTTTTTGTAAATGATCGATCATCCATTGTGGATGCGCATATAAAGTCACTAAGCTCTGCAACATTTTTTCATTCAACTCTGTCGCTGAGCGTTGATAGCTACGTAACACCGCATTCACCAAACCCTTTGCCCACGGCTTTTTAAATAGTTGTGCTGCTCCCACCGTTTCATCTAATACGGCATGCGCAGGAACGCGCATATCCATTAATTGGTACAAACCTACTAAAATAAGACAGTGGATATCCTGATCTTTGAGCTTGAGTGGTTTTTCTAAAAGAGCATGTGCTAATGCATCGAGACGATAATACCAACGGCACACACCATAACACAACGCTTGCAAAAAGCGCTGGTCACGCACATCCTGCACACGTGTTAATGCTTCTGGCAAACAATCGCTTAAAGATCGTCCGTGAACAAGTACTTGATATACTGTACGTGCAGCTAACATACGTAGATTGATCATAAAATTTTGCCAACTGTGAAATCGTGTTGTCTCCCATTAAGGATATCTGCAACCGGCAACATGCGTCCACCGGCTAACTGGATTTTTAATAAGCGTAATGCATTTTGACTCGTCGCAATATCGATTCCATTGACATCAGCCTGTAAAATTTCACCCGGTTGATGTTGACGCACGTCTTTTTCGATCACCGCTGCTGCCCATACACGTATCACTTGTTCTCCATGCTGAGCAAAAGCCACTGGCCAAGGATTAAATGCACGCACTTGACGCGCTAATTCATTCGCAGAAGAATGCCAATCGAGCCGCGCTTCTTCTTTCGTAATTTTATGTGCATACGTGGCTAGCGTTTCGTCTTGCATTTCAGGCTGAGAGTAGAGCAGCTGGCTTAAAGTAGTCACTATTGTACTGGCACCTAGCTGTGCTAAACGGTCATGAAGCACTGCGGTAGTATCCGTTAGCTGAATGGGACATGCCACTTTACAGATCATGGGGCCCGTATCCAACCCCTTTTCCATTTGCATAATTGTCACGCCCGTTTTCTCATCGCCTGCTAATATAGCACGCTGAATAGGCGCTGCGCCGCGCCAACGCGGCAAGAGTGAGGCATGAATATTAATACAACCCAGTCGAGGTATTTGTAGCACCGACGGAGGCAAGAGTAATCCATAAGCAGCAACAACGATCACATCAGGCTGCATTTGAGACAAAATATCTTGCTCCTGTATATCACGCAAACTAGCCGGCTGATGCACTGGCAAATTATATTGTAAAGCCAACTCTTTTACGGGACTTGCCGTTAATTTCCGACCACGACCAGCAGGACGGTCTGGCTGAGTGTAAACAGCGATTATTTGATACGGCGATTCCAGTAATGCTTGGAGCGCAACAGCGGCAAAAACAGGTGTGCCAGCAAAAATAATTTTCAGAGGAGATGCGATAGTCATGGCGTTACTTGCTTTATCCATTTTTTATTATAAAAAATAACTGTAGGCCTGTTGACAATTTGTCATTAGTACATTTGAATATAGTTTTTAAAAAATTATTTATCAGATTGTGCAGAGTTACCTCTGTCTACTAACCGTCCTGTAACAAATTTATGAATAACACTCGCAAGTAAAGTTTGATAGGGTATTCCTTCTTGTATCGCGATCCGACGGGCCATATTTAAATCAGCGCCTGACACTCGGATATTAATTCGATTATCTCGCTTCATAAAACGACCTGCTGCTTGGCGGGCCAATTGCATTTCTTCATCTATATTATCAACCGACACAAATTCGTTTTTTTCAAAATCATTTAAAACATCTTTTTCATCTTGATTCATATTAAATTTTCGTTTAGGCATGGCCTTTATCCCTCTTGTTAATCATTTCTAAATATTTCTTAGTATGTTTTCGGCTAGGAAATATTGTCTTTAAAAAAATCTTACTGCTTTTCTGTACGAATGGCACTAAGTAGACATAGCCATCTACGTCCAGAATATAAAAAAACTGCCCTGGATATTTTTCTTTATTAGGATGCTTAACAATGTCCAGCAAATGTCCGTTATCAATGTAATAAATAACCTCTTCAAAGCTGATACCATGCTCTTCTTTGAGTTTTATATTTTTTTCAGGATCATATTCATATTCATATTCATATTCATATTCATATTCATATTCATATTCATATTCATATTCATATTCATATTCATATTCATATTCATATTCATATTCATATTCAAGCGCGAGCGTCATAGAAAATAGTATAACAAATTATTGCCTAATGTCAATCTATTTGATGCCTATTAGGCTCTTTTTGGATAATGGCTCAGGCCCACTATAACTATGCGCTTGGATTTCTCACCCCTGCTTACAACAAGCTACCAAACCCTCACGATAGGCTTCCAACGCAGCCGATGAATCCCCTAATTGTACCAACAAATTGCCATATCCTAGATAGGCCGCAGGGCTTTCTTCTAATGCTAGACTATTTTCAAAATAACTACGCGCCTTACCCCATAACTGGCAATGCACAGATAACCTACCGAGCGTCAATAAAAGCAGGGCTTGATTAGGATAATGCGTTAACCAAGATTCTGCTTGTGCTAATTGTTTCACAGAATCAGTCATCTCTAATAATCCATATAACTTAACAAGATCCGCATTCCAAGATTTTTTGAGAGACTTATTAAGCAGCTCTACGGCTTCGGCAGCTTCATTGGGATAATACAATAATTGCTGCGCATAACAACCTAGCAATTGGGGGTCTTGTTGCAATTTGCGAGGTAGCTTGCGCCATATGGCACGCAAAGAAACTAAGCCAGATGGATGATTCATTGTGGATTTTAATAATTCAATATAACTCTTTTGCTCGAGAAGAATAGCCTCTTGATTTGTGATGATTTTCGCTTTATTCAACGCAGGTATTAGCTTTAATAAATTTTGCCAATCCGCTAAATGAACATAAATTCGTTCTAATAGTTTGAGCACTAAGCCATGCCGTGGCGCAAGGCTCCGCAAATGGCCCAGCGTTGCGAGTGATTGCTCTAATTGTCCTTGATTTATCTGAAATTGTGCCTGCGTTAAACCAATAGCGACTTCTGTCTGCGGAGAAATAGCATATGCTTTGGATAAATAGCTATCGCGCCTATCATAGGCCATTTGCTCATGTGCTGCTTTAGCAAGCGCAAGATAATTTATCAAAGGGGCGTCAGATTGACTAATACCTGCAATTAAATTATTTTCTGCCTTTTTCCAATGCGCCTCTATTAATTCAATTAAACCACGGTTAGTTCTGCTATAGGATTGACTTTTACGCCGCCAACGCAACCAATTGCTACAGCGATAAAACAAGCTTTCGATGCCGCTAAAAAAACACCCCATGAAATAAAAAAGAGATAGCACGATGAGCAAACAAAACAACGCAAACCAAAGCGGCATTTCAACTGACCACTGACGGTAGGAAAAAAAAGCAAGTCCAGGGTCTTTAGCAATCTGCAATCCCAGCCAAACTGAAACAATCAAAACAAGCAAAAACCAGAGAAAACGTCGCATCGTATTTACACTCCGTTAAATGCTTGCAATGTGTTAGCGATAGTAGGCACAGGGGGATGAATATCTATTTTTTGTAGCTGCATTAAATCATTCAACACTGCACGAGTCATGGGCGCATCCGCTACAAAATAGCGATTAACCCATATAACAGCTTGTTGCAAGCTGGATTGATAAATAACAGGCTGCTCATGCAGCAATGCCCAAATAGCTTGCCCCAGTACTGCGTGTAAATTTTGATAAAGAAATACCTGTTGCCCCGGAACCATTAAAGGAGTTGATCCATTAGCGTTGTAATGCACAACGACGATGCTTTGTAACGCTTGCCAACCTGCATGGAGCGCTCGTTGCCATGCTGTTTGTTTTTGGTCTGCAGCCACCACCGGTTTTTGTTCTTGCGAATTTAATTGGTTAGTCAGTAAAGGCATTTTTTCTACTTGACCATCTAACGCCATTAACTTCATATAGACACTCGCGACATCGACCTGAGGAGTGCCTTGCAAATTAGCGATATCTGCTACAACCATTTTACGTATTTCAGCCAAACGAGGATTGGTTATACCACTCATTTCTTGCTCAGCCATTTTTAACAAAGTAATAGCCTGCAGAATAGGGCGAGAGAATTGCAAATAATCATTGGCCAATTTGACATGATAATGTGCTTCCATGATTAACCATTTTTCTTGATTATCTTGTTTCCCTTGAGAAAAATCATGCACAGCTTGTTTTAGATTTTTAATGTCCTCTACCAATTGCTGGTTTATTTGCTGTTCTTCTTCTGCATTTTTCTGTACCGCACTGACATCAGATTGCAATTGTTGTAACTGATTTTTTGATTGGGTCGCAAGCGTTGTTAATTGCATGTTAGCTGTTATTAAATGGAAATAACTATAACTTCCCGTGACAATCAAAACGATAATGGCCAATGCTGAACATAAAATCCCGATATTAACCCAAGAAATCCGCAACCCTTTTTTAGCGCTACCAGACTGTGTTGTTTTTACTTCATCTTTTCTTTCAGTTGACATACCGTTTCCCTTAAAATTGCCATCATTGCATCATGACTCGCATTTTTTGCCAATAACACTTTTTCAAATTCCAATTGTTTAGCCAACATTTGCATACGCTCACTCACCACAACAACAGGAATATGACATAAGTCTGGCCAAGCTGCCTCTAACAAGGTTTTTAAATTATATAAAATCTCACCCGACGTACAAAGTACGATATCGAGGCCATGTGTTTGCAATAAACGAATATATTCTGTCACATCCACTTGTGGCAAAGAACGCTTATAAGCAATGATATTTGTTAAATGCGCACCACGCACAGTTAATGTTTCTGCCAAGAATTCACGTCCGTTTTCACCGCTGATTAAAGCGATTTTTTCCCCTGCCAATTCGTGAAAAGACGCCTCATCCAGCAAGCCTTCACTGCGCCAATCTTCCGCTGGATAAGCATCGATAGGTAACCCAGCGTGATGCAACACTTCCGCAGTACCACCACCCAAGGCGGCCACTTTAACCTTTGGAGGAAACTGCGGCCAATATTTTTTAATTGTTTGAATGCTTTGATAAACCGCTTGTGGGCTAACGAAAATAACCCAATCATACTGATCTAAACTGGCAATGCCTTGCGTGAAAGCCATGACATCTTCTGGCGGCTGAATTTCTATAGTAGGAAAATAAATCGCACGACCGCCTGCCGCACGAATTTGGTCACACAGGATGCCACCTTGCGGTTGCGGACGCGTTACCATCACGGTGAGTCCATTCAAATTTTGCATATTACCTCCCCACATTGTTCAAAATCATTTCTGCACCTTGTTTTATCAGGTCCTTTGCAACCGCCATACCTAATGCTTCCGCTGCTTCAAGGGCACTGGTTTGCTCCGCACGCAACAGTAATGTACCGTCTGGACGCGCCACTAAGCCACGCAACATTATTTTTTCTCCTACAATAGAGGCATAAGCAGCAATGGGAACATGGCAACCACCGCCTAATTGTCTGCACATAGCACGCTCTGCTGTCACGCAAAGAGCATCCTTTGTATGATGCAATGGTGCAAGTAGCACTTTTGTTGTTGCATCATCCGCTCGACATTCAATACCCAAAACGCCTTGCCCCGCTGCAGGTAGCGATTGCTCAATGCTCAAATAAGAACGAATACGATTTTGCAAATTCAGTCGCTTCAACCCAGCTGCCGCCAAAATAATGGCTGTAAATTCGTTGCGGTCAAGGCGAGATAAACGTGTATTCACATTGCCACGTAAATTTTCCAGACAAATATCAGAACGAGAAGCATAAAGCTGACTTTGGCGACGTAAACTAGACGTGCCCACCCGCGCCCGCGAAGGTAATTCATTTAACGATTGAAATTCATTTGATACAAACACATCACGCGGGTCTTCCCGTTCACACATCACTGCTAAACAAAGCCCTGCCGGCAAATCCATTGGGACATCTTTCATTGAATGTACTGCAATATCGGCACGACCTTCAAGCAGCGCCTCTTCCAATTCTTTAACAAACAGTCCTTTGCCCCCTGCGCGAAGTAAAGGCACCTCTGTTATTTG
>Ga0206868_10119_pt1 | contig 22682 bp, 26 predicted proteins | sample Alteio_BWOrgCont_38_FD_152901 | JGI IMG/M metagenome (GOLD analysis project Ga0206868, IMG submission 152901) | Enriched cells from forest soil in Barre Woods Harvard Forest LTER site, Petersham, Massachusetts, United States -... | ecosystem: Environmental > Terrestrial > Soil > Temperate forest >... | reverse complement strand
GTTGGCATTCACCACGCCGTTAAACCCGCCCATGAACGGCGTCTCCTTCACCTCATTGATCGGGTCATACTTATCCGCCCGCGCCTCCAGATGCGTATGGCAATCGATCAACCCCGGCAGCACCCAGTCATTCGAAAGATCGACAACCTTCGCCCCGGCAGGGATCGTCACCTCGCCAGCCGCCGCAACCTTCGTGATGCGCTCACCCTCCACCACCAGCACCACATTGTCCCGCAGCTTGTCTGAAGTAGAGTCGAAAAGATGCCCCGCCTTCACATAAACCGTCACCGGCTCAGCCGGCTTCGAAGCAGGAGCCTGCGCCATGCAGACAGCAGAGGCAAAAGAACAGATCAACGCAAAGACAACGTGAGAACGAAACAAAGGTATACGAGGCAAGATACAACTCCTATGCAGACAAAGAGGATGGGAAACCAATCTCCGCATTATAGAGAACAGCCCGCCAACCGGCAGCGCCAACCATCCTTTATCTGGACAATCCCTCAACCCAACGCAATACTGTCCATGCTAAGAAAGAGGTGCTCACCATGAGCAAAATCCGCTACGGAGTAGCCATGAGCCTCGACGGCTTCATCGCCGGACCCAACGGCGAAGCAGACTGGATCGTCATCGATCCCGACTACAACTTCGCTGAACTCTGGGCGCAGTTCGACACGGCACTCATGGGTCGCCTCACCTACCAGGCCGCACTCGCGCGCCTCGGCAAATCCGCCTTCCAAAGCATGAAGACATTCGTAGCATCCCGCACATTCAGTCCCGCGGACCACCCCGGCATAACCATCCTCTCCGAGTTGAATCGAGAGTTGCTGCAATCCATACGCGCGCAAAGCAAGAAAGACATCTGGCTCTTCGGCGGAGGCAATCTCTTCGTGCAGTTACTCGCCATGAACGAAGTAGACACAGTCGAAGTCACCATCATCCCCGTCCTCCTCGGCGCAGGCGTCCGATTGCTTCCGAGCACAACACAGCGAACGAAACTGCATTTGTCAGAGCACAAAATCTACCCCTCAGGCACAGCGCACCTGATCTACGAAGTCCGGCAGTAATTCGCAATCTCAAGTCGCCAGCCGCGCAAACCCCGCCCGTGCCAGCTTCGCCAGCGCCCGCGTCAGCAGCGGAGAAGCATTCAACGACTCCGCCCGCTCCAGCCGCATCCCCAACTTGGCCGCATACTCCTTGAACGCAATATCGATGTCGTACAAAATCTCCACATGATCGCAGAGAAACCCAATAGGCTGCACAATCAGGGCCTTCGCATCCTCAGCCGCCAGCTCATCCAGCGTCGCCTCGACACCCGGCCCAATCCAAGGACCACCACTCGCTCCCTGGCTCTGAAAAGCAAACCGCCAATCCACAATCTCCGGCACCCGCTCCGCCACCAGCCGCGCCGTCCGCCGCGCCTCTTCCGCATAAGGGTCAGGAGTAGCCTCAGAACCCGGCCAAAACTTCGGCCCGCCTTCCGCAGCCGCCTGCGGCTGTACCGTCCTCAGCGGCACACTATGCGCCGTAAAAATAACCGGCACAGCCCCGCCAACCTCGCCAGAAAGCCGCCGATACACCACACGCAACCGCTCCGCGAAAGCCTCAATCAGCAGCGGCTCATCCGCCCAGCCCTCCAGAAAATCCATGCGAATACCACCAGCCTCAGCCAGCGCAGCCCGCCGATACAACCCCACCGAAGTCCGCGAATTCTGCGGAGCCAGGCAGATCACCGCAGCCTCCTCCACTCCATCCGCGCGCATCTGCTTCACCGTGTCGGCAATATAAGGCCGCCAGTTCCGCATCCCAACATAAACAGGCTCACCTAACTCAGCAGCCAGCAGCCGCGCCTGCTCCAGCGTCAAATCCGTCAGCGGCGAATGTCCCCTGGGCTCCCCAATCAACGAATACCGGTGCTGAATCTCCTCAATCACCGCCTGCGGCATCGGCCGCCCACTCACCACATTGCGCAGATACTCAGGAATCTCATCCACATTCCCCGGCGTCCCATGCGCCAGCAGCAAAACCGCTCTCTTGCCGTCGGCATAAGATTTCGTTTTTGAGGATGCTTCCGTCTTTGAGGTAGGCCGGGGATTTATCCCCGGCAATACACCGCCTTCTTGAATGAGGGCTTTAGCCCCTGAGGTATGCCGTCCTTCGACTACGGATATATCTTGGCGTTCTTTTGCAACCTCATCAGACAAGTGGCACCTCGCCCGGCCCAACTTGAACCTTCAAAGCAAATTCTTTGAGAGCAAATTGCGGCGATAGTTTCTTAACCATCCGCACCACCGCCTGCACATTTTCAACCGGCGTCCCCGGCACAATCCCATGCCCCAGGTTGAAGATATGCCCCGGCCTACCCGCCGCCTGCGCCAACACCTGCTTGACGCGAGTTTCAAGTATCGGCTCCGGCGCAAACAGCGTAATCGGGTCCAGATTCCCCTGCACCGCGCACCCATACTCCATCGCCCGCCATCCCTCATCCAGCGGAGTGCGCCAGTCCAGCCCAATCACATCCGCGCCCGTCTCCCGCATGGCCGGCAGCAAACTCGTCGTCTCGACACCGAAATAAATGACTGGCACGCCCATCTCCTGCACCGCGCGAATCAGCCTCTTCGTCACCGGCTGCACATAGTCACGATAATCCTCCACCGACAGCGAACCCACCCAGCTATCGAAGATCTGAATCACATCCGCGCCCGCATCCACCTGCTGCTTGCAAAACGCCACCTGCACGGTGAACACCTTCTCCAGCAGCTTCTGCCACGCATACGGCTCCGCATACATCATCTGCTTGGTGTGAATGTAGTTCCGCGAACTCCCACCCTCGATCATGTAACTCGCCAGCGTAAACGGAGCGCCGCAAAACCCGATCATCCCCATCCGGTCGCCAAAGTGCCCTGCCACCTTGGCAATCGCCGCCGCCACATACTCAAGCTGCCCCGTCCGATCGACGCGCAACCTGTCGATAGCCTCCACCGTCCGCAGCGGCTGATGCACCAGTGGACCCTCGCCCGCCACAAACTCAAAATCCAGCCCCATCGGCTCCAGCGGCAGCAGCAGATCGGCAAAGATAATCGCCGCATCCACGCCCAGCTTCTCCGCAGCAGTAATCGTCACCTCGGCAGCAATCTCAGGCCGCTTGCAGATTTCGACAAGAGTATGGTGCTTGCGCACCTCGCGATACTCCGCCATATACCGCCCAGCCTGGCGCAAAAACCAAACCGGCGGCCGGTCCACAGGCTTACGAAGGCAAGCCCGCAAAAACCGGCTCCCACCCGTCATCCCAAGAGGATCAAACGAATCAGCCGGCAAATCAGGATTTTCAATCAGAGAACTCATCTCTATCGATTTTAGAGGCTCAAACTCGTAGCGGTCAGCAGCACAGCATTCGCGCTTTGATTCCACGCAGAACGCGGGCGATTCGCGTTGTCTTCTCCGCCCCCTCTACCAATTTGTCATCCTGAGCGAAGCGAAGGACCTGCTTGTGTCCTTGTCTTTCTGTCTGTCATTCCCCAAGGGAATCTGCTTCACCCACCAAGACTCAAGCACCAAAGGTGCGCCGCTATCCCAGCCCAGGGCAACGCCCTGGGTATGCGACCAAACAAATAATGAGAGGGCTGAAGGCCCGATCTATCGACTGGCCGGGTGCCGGGTGCCCCGGGTCTCGATTCTGAGACCTGGGCCTAATTCGTGCGCAGCACGAACCAGCGACAAGCACCTAGTTAACATTCAGAGCCATCGCGCCTCTTATAATCACAAGAAGTCACCCCGAATTCCGCTCAACCATGAGAGAAGCATGCAACGTGAGACCTTCGCCGCATTCGTTGAGAAAACACTAGAAGAGGTGATCACGTTGGCCGAGAAGACGACGCACAAGAGCCTATCTCGGAAATTCGCGTTTCAGTGGCTGGGCAAAGCGCATTCTCGCGTCACAGAGGGTGTCGTCGAGCACATAGTCCAGCGACTTTACATCGATTCGGAGCACATCTATCCCTGTGTTGACATAGGAGTCGCCGATCTCATCGAAGGCGACTCTCTCCTGATCGTGGCGAATATTGCCGGATACGCACCATGCAGCTTTCGTCGAAATTGGACTGGCCGCGAGGGCCCCTTCGTCCAAATCGTTGGCGGCCCATTGATAGAAAGAATGGCAGGGCAGACCTCGAAGTGGACACCTGAAAGTGGATCTTTCAGTTTCTCCACCCCAAAGTACAATCCCACTACCAATTTGTCATCCTGATCGAAGCGAAGGACCTGCTTCTGTCCTTGTCTTTCTGTCTGTCATTCCCCAAGGGAATCTGCTTCACCCCAGGGCTCCAAGCGCCGAAAACGCGCTCTCACAGCGATAACACAGGTTCGAATCCCGTCGGCGACGCCAATCAATCTAGCTGGAACCTTGCAAATTCAAATGAAACGAAAGTGAAAGTGGCATCTAGCCGTTTAAGCAACTGACTTCATTACAGATTTTCACTTGCGACGGCAAATCCTGCTCCACCCACCATAAGCTGTTATGGTGGGCGTGAGGATTAACGATGAAAATCGAGATTGTTTGGACTGAACCGGGCGGTAGCATAGTGGGACTTCCACCATTCACAGTCAATCCCGAAGATCCCAACAAAAACGACATCGAATTGCAGATTGCAAAAGCGAAAGCGGCTGCTCAAGCCAATTTGCATCGACAGTTTGGCAGTGCCCCGCCACCTGACCAGTTTTCGATTAAGGTCATTGAAGACTAGTCACAGTAGTTCATTGCATGCATAAAAGGCGCAGTTTGACGTAGCCTACCTGTAGGCGAACGGGAAAAGTGCAACGATTGCCCATTTCTATTCCGTTGTGTCGGCGGTAGGGGGCGCGAGGAGTGCCTGCTGTGCCGGAGTTAGAAGTTCCTCGGCAGGTTTCAATGGTTCCTCAATCTGTACCGGTCCGAGCATAGTGACAGGGATTGGGCGTTCTCCTTTGAGAACTTGCAACAGAGTAGTGCGAAGAGCTTGAAATTGCGTCTCCTGATCCTCGTACCCTTGCGGAACGTAGATATTGTCTTTCAATGTTGCCTTATCGAGATGGTCGTAACCCAAACTGTTTCCAATCTTATAGGCCAAATCGATTAGCAATTCAGACTTCTTTTCTCCCCAACGCTGAGAATTATTTTTCAAAAGCACTTTGTCATTCAAGTGTGATGAGTACAGACGCCATGCTTCGAAAATGCCTTTGTCTGAGTAGAACTCCAAAGGAACGCTATTGATTGCGTCGACGTGCCTTGGTGCCATCGGAACTTTTAACGTAAGGAGTAGCTGCTGGAAAATCAGACGGCGGCGTTTATCGTCCTCACGGCGTCTGTCCTGCCAACGTTGTATGAGCAACGCCAGAATGGGACCAGTTACTATCGCTGCAATGGTCAGCCAGCCTTCGAGTTTAATTCCGAGAAACATCAGCATCGTCAGATCAACATTACTATAATGCCAGTTGCAGGAGTGGAATATGATCGACGGTTTGTGGATACTTCAGATTCAACCCCCACCTGTCACATCAGGCGGTATTGTAGTCTTTGTAAACGGCAAAGTTCTTGGCGGCGACAGTGGCTTTACATGGGTTGGAACATATGTACTTAACAACTGTCTAGTCAAAGGGCGGGTCCACGTTCACAACTTTGATCCTGAGGTGCAGAGTGTGCTTGGGGTGCCGGGTGACTACGACATGCATTTTTCTGGCAACATTGACGGCGATACTATTATCGGAACTACAATGATTGCCAATCAGCCCCAGCACAGCCTTGCTATCCGTTTAAACAAACGCGCACCACTGTAAATACGCTCTCCGCACTTATGGAAACAATCGTGAAAGTTGCTTACCACGTGCCGGGTGCACCGGTCTCGCTTCTGAGACCTGGACCTAACTCATGCACAGCACGAAGCACCCGCCACCCAGATTTCTCAATTACCGTCAATGGACCGAAATTTCCACTTCGGCGTAGCCGCTGACGCTCATGCGCTTGCCTTTCTATTTGTCATTCCAGCAGAGAATCTGCTTCTGTTTCTACCCATCGCAAGATTTGGCGTGCGCACATCATTTATTCGGACTTGGTCTCCTCGCCCAGATCTTCGCGCTGCTCTTCGATTTGATCGGAAACGTTGGGCAAGGTCATCATGAACACCACACCGCAGCCACTGGTCCCACACTGGGGGTTGCCCCCCTCAAGGCCTCCGAAAAACGTTGTCCCGTACAGGACATTCTTTCCGACCCGAGTCAGCCCGCTTTGCGGGTAGCACCCATCCCCCGCTCCCTGGGTGAATGTATGCAGAACCGTCTCCTTGCCCTGTGGGTTTACCCGAAAGACCACGCCACAACCCGACGCCCCACCGATTTGCGCGGTGCCGTAGAGGTTGCCATAATAGTCCCAAACCATGGGCGAACCCGGGTTCCCGCCGTCCGCGCCGCCGGTAAAGCTATAGAGAGCCCTCTCTTCACCCGTCGTTTTGAGTTTGAATACAACGCCAGCACCGTAGGCGCCGCCTGCAATCGTGGTCCCATACAGGTTTCCTGCGTTATCCAGGCGTACGCCTCCAATGGGAAACTCGCCATCTATGCCGCCCGTGAAGTTGTAAAGCACGGTCTCATTCCCGGCGCGGTCAAGCTTGAACACCACGCCGCACCCAAAGCCGTTACATCCGTTCAGGTCAGGGCCGCCCGATTCGGTGGTGCCATAGAAAGTGCCCTGCCTATCCACGACCAATCCGCTGGGAACGGAGCCGTCCGCTCCGCCGGTGAAGGAATGGAGGACCGTATAATTGCCGGCTCGATTTACTTTGAATATCACCCCTTGTCCGTATAAGCCTCCGAAAAGGGTCTCCCCGAAGATATTGCCGCTCTCCTCGCGAACAAGTCCACCGTAGACGTGGTTCCCATCCGCTCCGCCTGTGAAGGAATGGAGGACCGTATAATTGCCGGCTCGATCCAACTTGTAGATGACCCCGTAACCATCGGGGCCTCCACTCAAGGTGGTGCCGTAGAGGTCACCGGCTCCGTCCAAAACCACGCCGCCCTGTGGGACAGCGCCGTCCGCTCCATCGAAGGAATGGAGGACGGTCTCTTCACCTGCCGGACCTATCTTGAATACAACTCCGCAGCCAAAACTGCCGCAAGAACCCCCTTCTGCTGTCGTTCCGTAGAGGTTTCCTTCACTATCCACAGCCAAACTGCCGGTCCCATTGCCGTCCCCAATGCCGTCCCCAAATGGGTCCGCTCCATCTGGCGCTCCTTGAAACGTGTAGAGAACGCTATAGACAGGCGGCGTGGAAGCCACTTCCTGCTGCGACCAGGCGGACGTGCCGGTTGAGAAAATCAGAATCCCCGTGACCAGCGCCATCACGCCGTGAGCGAGCGATATGGAGGTCCGACTGGACAAGTTCAGCGTGTTCAACCTGTTTTTCATGGAGAATTCCTCCTGATTCCGGTGTGGTTGATTTCTGGTGCGGTGGGTCAAAGTCTCGGCAAAGGGGGCGGCGCGGGTGCGCGGGCTCAAGCGCTTTCCAGGGTCGCGCTGTTCTGCGTCGCTCAGTATAGCTACCTGGAGAGCTTGCTGCCAGCCTGTTATGCGGCCTTCTGGAGCTCTCGACCCTGTACGTATGGCGATGTGCCGGGTGCTCCAGGTCTCGATTCTGATTGGCGAATGGCGCGCGAAATGTGGAACCAGGCAGCCGAAGAATAACCGTGTTACACACCCTCCACACAGCCCAATTCCCTTTCGCTGCAACAAGGCACAAACCGTCCCTAAAATCGGCAATTTCAAGCTCAAGAAAACACGCCACATCCAACAAACCTCGCCAGAGCCTTCCCGTTCACCAAAATTGCCAATCGTGGAACAATCCGGGAACTGCGGAACAATCACACCTCCGCATCCTCACGCCTGTTCCGCATTCTTAAACGCACCCTAGTGGCCCTGAAGCGCGGCCCTCACCTTGTCCACATGTGTGCCGTGGCTGCGTATCGCTTCATGAAGCTTGTCGCCACTCACGCCAAACTCCTTCGACCAATAGGCCACGTCGGAGGCCATCTTCGGGTTGATTTCCTTCGGGTCGTGCGGGCCCTTCGCGGCGTGGTCTTCGTGAATTGCATGCGGCTCGTGGCTTTTCGGACTATCGTGATGCTCAGACATGCGTTATTCCTCGTTTCGATTCCATCCGATTAGATCAGGAATCAACGAGCAAAGATGTATCCGAGGACTCATGGACCAACCGGGATATCGTGCTCAGAGCCAGGAACCGGCTATTGCGCGAAGTAAAGCCTGCTGAATCCGCATAGCCCATCTTTATCCGACACTTGGCGCGTCCTCAGGGTGGCTCATTTGCCAGTAGGTATCCCACCAGATATCCCAAACCTCATCCTCCCAGAGCAACATTTTGCTCTCGTCGGATGGCGAGTAGTGCACGCAGACAGTTTTGTCTTTCAGTCCTGCAAGCGCGCCATCGGCCATCGCCTCCGATGTGCAGTTGAACGAGTAGCTGCCGGAATGCTCCTGCGCAACGCGGTAACTGTAGTCGAAGCTGACCTTCCAGTAATCGACGCCATTCAAGCCGCCGTCCACCTTGCGCACCTTGACCTCGGCAATCGTCCCCGCAGCCGTCGGCCATCTCCGCGAGCGGTACTTGCGCAACTTCTCGCGAAAGGTCTGCACAGCCCACCAGAGCGCGAGCAGGCCAACGATCAGCTCAATCTGCCACCACGAGTGAATTCGCCCAAGAAACAAGGGCAGCGAGATCAGGACCATGAACATGGTCAGTCGAGCCTACGCCACCAAGAGCGCTCAAAACAAGATTCTTGTTTAGACATATCGAACCAGCTCAGCCGCGCTCGTAGTGAAAGTGCAGTTCCTGCTCGCTGACCACCGGAACGCCATTCTTCTTCGCCGGCGTATATTCCCACTGCCGCACTGCAGCGATCACCGTCTCATCCACCGGCGATCCCAATCCCTTGACCAGCGTCAGCTCGGAGATCTTCCCATGCTCATCGATCACCGCATTCAGAATCACATCGCCCTTGGTCCCATGCGGCAACTTCGATAGATCGGGCTTGGGATACAGAAAGACCGTCTGTAGCGCAATCGTAATATCGCCTTCGCCCAGCCCACTCTTCTCCGCCGCGCTGGTTCCGGTTTCCGCCTGCTGAGGCTGCGAACGAATCGGCTCGGGAGCCTGCTCCACCGGATGAGCCACAGGCGTGGGCGTCGTCTTCTTGCGGCTCTTCAGTTGCGAATCCGACTTCAGCTGACGAAAGCTGCCCGGACTGTAGAAGGTCAACGGCGTAACCCCCAGCGCAGTTCCCGGCAGCCGCATCGGCACAACTCTGGGCGACAACCGAATGCCGCCAACCAGGCACAGCAGCACACACAGATGCGCCGCCACCGACAGCAGCTCGCCCCGGTACCGCAAAGATCCCGCCCTCATCCGAATTAAGAAAGAACGCATCGCACTCTCCGCAAACTCGAAGGTGTTCTCAGTGTAGGACATTCCGCCAACGCCATATGTCAACAAGAAAGTGGGCGCGGAAAAATCCGGTACTCGATGCTCAGCCGATTCCGCCGCATCTCAGGCAGAGTATAGGTACGATGCAACACGCTGTTCAGAAAGACCAGGCCATCGCCCAACTCAAGCTCCGGCGCCCAGAACTCCTCTGGCCGAAACCGCTGGCGCAAGGCTGAATCGTCAAGTTCTGAGTAATGCAGCAAGCCCGCCTGCCGCCCGCGCACAAACTCCAACCCAGGACTCTCCCGGCCACAAGCATCCAACGGAATCCAGCAAGTTATCAACTCAGTCATCGGCAACATCGGTCCTGCTTCCGGCGGAAACCGCACCCCCAGCGCCCCATCCTGATGCCAGCCTTGCTCACTGTACATAGAGGCCGGAGCCAGCATCGGCGCAAACTTCTTCCGCACCCACGACTGCTCCATGCTGTATGTCCATGAACTACCCATCACTTCCGAGAACAACCCCTCAAGCCCCGGCGCAGAGAGTGGCTTCGTCAACTCATCACAACCAAAATCCATCAACGCAGCCAGCGGAACAGAATGCGAAAAGCGATTGAACTTATAAATCTCAGCTAGCGCAGTATCAGCCTCAACCGCCGCAAAGCAGCGCATGGCCGCATCTCTGAAGTCGATCAAAGAATCCTTCGCGAAGGCGTCGCGCAACAGAGACACACCCTGTTCCCGCAGTTGGGTTGCACAATCCTCGGCCGCCACAGAATCTCCTTTTTCCGCATCGATTCCCTAGGATTCTGCAGGACACACGCCAGTTATTGCCTGACTCTCGCCCAATCTTCCATGGCAGGTTGCTACTGCGGAATGATTGGTTGTCCGATCCAGTGTGCACAAGCAAACCAAAAAGGGCAGCTAGTCAGTAGGCATGAGAGCAATACTCCAACCCAAAATACCCGTCTACGAAGGTAACTCGGTATGTCGAAATGAGATTGACGCACGACCAACTCAATGATCCAGCTCGGCGTGTAGCATAGGTTCGCAATCAGAAAGTAGCGTGGAATGAAAAAGAATAAAGCCATTGGTTCAATGGCATCTTGCCCTGCAGGAAGATGTGGGCCCGCAACCCCTAATACTCCAAGATACGTCGCCATCAAGGCTACCAGAAGGATTACGTTGTACGGAACACGACGCAGTTCCCACCACCCAATTATTTGAATAGCGATTGGTGGCTTCAACTCGGGAAAAGCTTCGAACATGATATGCCTACCGCGTTCCGTAGTTCCGATCTATCCACTTGAGATACTCGCCCGAAGTAACTTCCTGCACCCAGGCCTGGTTATCCAGATACCAGCGCACAGTCTTGCGCAGCCCAGAAGCGAAAGTCTCCTTCGGCTTCCATCCCAGCTCACGCTCGGCTTTGGACGCATTGATTGCATAGCGCCGGTCGTGCCCTGGCCGATCCGTTACATAAGTCAATAACTGCGCATGAGGCCGGTGCGGCGAATCGGGCAGGAATTCATCGAGCAGCGCGCACAGCATCTGGACAGTATCTAAGTTGGCCTGCTCGTTCCATCCGCCGATGTTATATGTCTGTCCGGGAATACCCTTTTCGAGAGCTACACGCAGCGCAGCCGCGTGATCGCCGACGTAAAGCCAGTCGCGTACCTGCATGCCATCGCCATAGATGGGCAGCGGCTGCCCGTGAATCGCCTTGTTCAGCACCAGCGGCAGCAGCTTCTCAGGAAACTGCAGCGGACCATAGTTATTCGAGCAGTTAGTCACCACAGCCGGGAAGCCATAACTCTTGCCCCACGCCCGCACCAGCAGATCGCTGGACGCCTTCGAAGCTGCATAAGGCGAGTTCGGCTTGAACGGGAACGTCTCTTCAAACGGAGCATCCCCTGGCTTCAGCGATCCAAAAACCTCGTCCGTGGAAACATGCAGGAAGCGGAACTTCGCGCGATCCGCGGCGTCGAGTTTGTCGAGATAGGCTCGCGCGGCTTCCAGCAGTACAAACGTGCCATTGATGTTGGTGGCCAGAAAATCCCCAGGTCCCACCAGCGACCGGTCTACGTGGCTTTCGGCAGCAAGATGCACGATCGCTCGCGGCGAAAACTCATTCAGCAGCGTGTCGACAAGTGCGCGGTCCTGAATATCTCCACGCACAAAGTGGTAGCCCGTGCGATCGGCGATGGGCAGCAGATTGCGCAGATTGCCGGCGTAGGTCAGCTTGTCCAGATTGACCAGCGGCGTACCGACTGTATCGAACCAGTCGAGAACAAAATGCGAGCCGATAAACCCGGCACCGCCCGTGACAAGAATAGGAGATTGATCGGAAAGCATTGTCGTCTGGAATCCTCATGAGCAGGATACCAGTCCGCCAAATCGATCCCTATGGCCCGAACAGGGCAGAGCAGTGTAGCGGACCATTGCAAGGTTTTGATTCAAACCGCTTGACACATATTCTTATAGTGGAATATACAAGTGCATGATGAGGCCGCGAAAATCGCAGACTTCTTCAACACCATCGCAGATCCTCGACTTCGCGCACTTATAGGTGCATCATTGCAACGCCCCACGAAAGGGAGACAAAAGTGAGCCATCTCGAATCGATGCTGATGGAATTCAATCAGGAAGCAGCAACCACCAAGCGGGTTCTCGATCGCGTTCCCGCAGACAAGCTCGGCTGGAAGCCACATGAACGATCCATGACCCTGGGCCAGCTTGCGATGCATGTTGCCCTGGTTCCTGGAGCCATCGTCCGCATCACCAAACCGGATGTCTTCGACGCGACGCAAGGCAACTTCACGCCGCCGTCACCCGCGAATTGCGAAGAGATTCACGCCGCCCTTGAGCAGAGCGTTCGCTCGGTCGAACAAACCCTCAAGGAGACGTCCGCCAGTACTGCTGAAGCCGATTGGCACTTGATGGCCGGCCCGCAGGAACTCAGTTGCGTCCCTCGTGCGACCGTTTGGCGAACTCTGATGCTCAACCACTGGTATCACCATCGCGGCCAGCTCTCTGTGTATCTGAGGATGCTTGATGTTCCCGTGCCGTCAATCTATGGCCCAAGCGCCGACGAGAATCCTTTTTCGCCTCGCCCTTCCTGACATGACCGGCAGCCGATCTCACCGGCTACATCCGCAGACTTCTTTCAACAGCAAAGCACAGCATACACACAAAAAAACGGCCCCCGAATCTCGGGGGCCAAGTTGCCTTGGTTCTCTCGTGTTGCGAGAGCTTGTTTGGCGGCCAAACGGCGGGGACCGTCAGGCGCGTAATGCCTCGGGGCGTGGCTGCAGCATTACTGCTGCGTCGCACCTGTCTGGGATGAACCTAACCGGGGGGTCGATCCATCCTGGGCCGCCAAGCTGTTTTCCATCAACCGCAGCTCAACGTAGCTGGTCCGAACAGGCGTTGCTTTGGTATCGCCGGTTTCGGCCGCGCTCACTGGGGCGTTACCCAGGGCTACGGAATGCATGCGGTAGACGGGAATCTCATGTTGGGTTACGAGGTAGCGCTTCACTACATCGGCTAACCTGTTTGAATTCTGAATGCCGACGCTGCCCGAACCAGGAGCGTGGGCTTCCACTTCCAGCAGATAACCTTGATGTCCGGTCAATGCAGTCGCCAGATCGTCAAGCTGCTTCTTATCGTCTGCAGAGAGGGTGGTCGATCCGCGATGGAAAGCGATCGAAATCGTGTTCTTCTGCGCGTAGTTGTCGAGGCCGTTGACCGTGCCGTTGATCTGATCAACCTTGCCGCTCGCTTGTCCGGCGATGGTGCCGGCCTGCTGCGCCTGCGTTCCAGCCGCAGTCGCTACCTGATTGGCCTGGTCGGCAGTGGTTTGCGCCTTGTTGATGCCAGCCGTCGCGCGGCTATCGACATCCTTGATGTCGGTGGCGTTCTTGGCGTTGACTTCATCCAGCTCATTCAGCTGACCCTTGATCGGGTCAATCCGCTTGGCTACCCACTTCTTGCGGGCGAAGGGGTTGACTTTACCCCAGAACCCCTCCTGCGGCGGCGCGCTCAATTTGTTTTGAGCGCCGGGGGAGGGCTGCGTCGCCGCAGGAGTCGGGTTACTGGTACCATTTGCTGGCTGCTGGGCAGCCGCAGAAACACATAACGCAGATGCCAGCGCAAAAACGGCGACCTGGCCAGGGAAAGAATTTCGGATTGTAGAACGCACTGTCATGGGTATCTCCCGATGTATGTTCTTTTCCGTATCAGTCCACCAATTTGGCAGCTTTTCGGAAGTGAGCAAGTCTCGCCTGCTTGCCTAGACATATTGCAAGGGCCGTGCCAAACTGCGTAACGCCCAGATGAATCCTTTAACTACATTAAAATGAATGACATGTATAAGAATTAGAATACAGTTGCACCAAGAATGATGCAGTGTGTCCGGGGGATGTAATGTAGTTTTTGCCGAAGAGTGTAATTATTACCAAGTAAATGTTTGCAGGAGCTCTGCGTGACTAAACAATGGGTAGTCCGGCAGTCGAACTGAGTAATTTGGCTGAATAAGCTCAATCCTGACTCGCTCAATCATGGATGCGCTTCGACATGCAGCACCCGGATCTCCGGGGTTTCCCCGGCCCAGTCCGCCGTCACTGAATCGAAGATCAGCCTGAAGTCCTGCTCTGCCCCCGGCTTCAGCGGCGCCGCCGACACCGGCTCTGTATCGACATAAGGCTCCCGCATCCTCACCAGGGTCAGCGGCAAAGTCTCGTTCTGCGCCACCTCATGGTTGTAGTTGCGAAACAGCACTTGCACCGTGATCCCGGTAATCGTCCGGTCGCCCTGGTTGGCAATGTGCCCATCCAAATAGGTGACTTTACCGCCAGCCAGATTCGCCGACTCACTCATTGTCAGGTTGGTCAGAGGCAGAGACGTCGCATACGGATCGGCTCCCACCGTGGTCGCCGTTACCCCTACCGCCGGCTTGCGCCCGCTCATTACCAGTCCGGCCACGATCACTCCCGCAACCAGCACAATGGCAATGACCAGCGGCAGCCAGTTGCGGTCTCGCTCAGTCTCCACCATGCTCCAACGAGGTTCCAAGAATGCCTCCGCCGACCCTCGGCTGACACCGCGATTCTACACCGGCCCTAGCTGGCCAGTGGGCTGACCTTTGGAATTGGGGTGAAATTCTGCGGGATCGGGAACCGGCTGAAAAATATTCTTGCCGCGGCGCGAAACTTTAGTCTGCCAAATGCACTAAAGAATATGTACCCGTCCGGCGATACCTTGAGTACGGACTCAAGCTGAAGCTCGATCACAAAAATTCATCAATCGTACCCCGTCCGTGCGGCGTCTAACGCAGTAGTGGGATAGCCCAAGTTAAAACGGTTCGATCAAGCTGATTGCCAACCTGATTGCGCTCGAAATTCTGAAGCAGAAAGGAGCCTGACCATGCAAGCACACTATCCAGACCAGACTCTCGCGGGCATGGCTCCTTCGCATCCTGACGCTGAACAGCAGCAGGAAGGCCATCTCCTCTATCAGGCTACAACTGTACTGGCCATTTTGCTCTTCCTGATCAGCTTCTGGTCCTGCTAGCGGCCTCAGCCGAAGCGCGCACGGCCTGCACTCTGCCGGAAATCCGCCCCGCTCATCTCTACCCGAACGCACATCTCCGCCAGCCGCGAACGCATGCGTTCCCCGATGCGGTCGCCCAGGGTCTCTTCTCGCGTGGCCCGCTGCGTCGCCGAAAGGCCTACGCCTCCAGCAGGCAGATCAGGATAATTGGTGGTGATGATGGTCGTGCGCTTGTCGTTGTAGCGGGTATTCAGGATCAGCGCTACCGTGTCCCACACCCAATCGGTTGGCTTCTGTGCGCCCAGCTCATCCAGCACCAGCACTTCGGCTTCGAAAACCGGCTTGAGCACGTCGAGCTCGGTTGAATTCACCTGCGCGTTGTAGCTGTGCTGAATCTGCTTGAGCAGCTCGCGATAGTCGTAAAAGAGGGCCTGCGCGCTTTTTTCCTCGATCAGCGCCAGCAGCAGCCCAACAGCCAAGTGAGTCTTGCCTACCCCGATATTGCCGGTAATGAGCAGCCCCTTGCCGTCGGTTTCGACGGGATAGGCCTCCACAAAGCGCCGCGCCGTCAGATGCGCCTGCTGCATCGAGGCATTTGCGCCGCGAAAGCCGGTCTCGTAGCTATCCAGCGTGCAGTGCTCGTAGCGCTTGGGAATTCGCGCGGCAGACACGCGATGGCCACTCCGGGCTACCTGCTGACATCCGCACACCCGGGCAACACGCACTCCAGCAGCATTCACCGCCAGCACCATCCCCGCTCCGCCGCACTCTGCACACACATCACTCATCGCACTCTAAGGGTAGCGCAGAATGCCTGGATTGCGGACGGCGTACGGCTTCTGCAAATGTGGAATACGAGTTCCGAGATACTTTGGGCAATTGAGTTGACGGCCAGAGCGCGGATAGCTGGCCAGTTCGTCTCGATGCGAATGGCTCGATGCGCACGTGCCGGTTTGGCAGTTCAGGGCTGATGTTGAAGACAACAATACCCTTGCGGCAATACGTTTCGATCTATCTCTCACTCAAAAACGATATCGCTCAAAAACAATCTCACTCAAAAAAGCCACTGGGCCCATTTTGACTTGACTACAAGATTGCTCCCAAAAGGCCTGACGTGGCGATGCGCATGGTCCCAGTCGTCGTGCTCATAATATTCGCTTGAAATAGGCCCCATGTAGCCTACAAAGGAAATTAGCAAATACCCTTTCTTGAACCGCATATATTGGCTGCATTTCGCCGCAAATGCCTGATGCCCGACTTTTGGTACCCCGCTATTGCAACAGCTGATCTTAATCGTTCCCATAAAGGTTCGTTTCAACCCGTCCGAGATCATGCGATCGCACACATCTTCATAGGAAATGGACCCCTGCCCATTCACGTCTGCATCCAGTTGCGGATCTCCTGGGCCACCGTGCCCGCGAACATAAATCGAGCTTCCGGCTTTCAAGCCGGACAGAGGCGTATTTGGATCCTGATACATCACGATTTGCCAGTTGATCGGATTCTTGGTATTGCCGGCCTGATCTTCGGCTACCCACTGTTGAGATTTCAGCAGAAACTCAGAAGCCAGGGGCATCGCCCATGGAATGTATATGATGTTTGACATTGCAAGCCTCGCAGGGGGATTTGAAGCGCAATCGAGTCTAACCCTACTTTGCCAGCCGACGCAATAATGATTAGTGTCTCAGCCTGAATCTAAATTTCCATCTCGACCTATGGGCTCCATGGTCTTCGGATAAGTTAATCGCCGCCACTATCGCTGCATCCGAATACCCTTCCTCAATGCATGAAGATAGTAAGCTATCCCGAGCAGCCCGGAGCTCCATTCCGCTGCAACGAATCAAGAGGTTGCGCATGGCGCTTTCGCTATCGACCCGATCCCGACTGCTCTTCGGCTGCACGGTCTTTCTCGCCTCGTTCCTGCTCTTTCTCGTCGAGCCCATCGCCGCCAAGGAACTTCTGCCGCTCTTCGGAGGCTCAGCCGCCGTCTGGATCACTTGCCTGGTCTTCTTCCAGACTGCGTTGCTCTGCGCCTACCTCTACGCCCACTGGCTGACGCGGCATCCGCAGTGGCGCATTCATCTGGCGCTCATCTTCCTGGCCGCGGCTGGAGCCCTTCTCTGGGCCTTTCACCAGGCGAATGCCGCAGCGACGGAACACCCCATCCTGGCAATCTTCTCCGCGCTGAGCATTTCGATCGGCCTGCCTTTCCTCATGCTCGGCGCCACCAGCCCCTTGTTGCAGGTCTGGCTCGCGCACTTGGAAACCAGCGGCATTCCCTACCGGCTTTACGCGCTCTCCAATCTCGCCTCTTTGCTGGCGCTAGCTATTTATCCAACACTCATCGAGCCCAACCTAACTCTTAAAACCCAACGCCTCGCCTGGAGCTGCGGCTTCGCAGCTTTCGCCCTGCTCTCCGCCATTTTGACCTGGAAGACGCGAACCGTCCTTCAGAATCCGTCGAAAATCGAAGCTAATCCGGAGGAAACAGCCCCGCCATCGCCGCGCTTCCACAAGCTGCTTTGGATTCTCCTGCCCATGGCCGCATCCATGCAGTTGAGCGCCGTCACCAGTTACCTCACCGCTAACATCGCCCCGATTCCACTGCTCTGGATTCTCCCCCTCGCCGTCTACCTCATCACCCTGATCCTCGCCTTCCAGTTCCCTGCGCTCGCGGAAAAAGCTGGCTCGCGCTCCATCCTGACCCGCCTGCTGGTGATCATGCTGGCCAGCCTGGGCTACGTCATTTCGAAGGTAGATGTCACGCTTTCGATGACCGTCGGCATTCTCTTCTTCCTTGCCGAACTCTTCTTCGCCGGCCTCTTCATGCACAGCGAAGCCACGGCGCTCCGCCCCAAACGCTCGTCGGAATCGACCCTCTTCTATCTTCTTTTCGCCGCCGGTGGTGCGCTGGGTTCGTTCCTTATCGGCATCGCCGCCCCGCTGCTCTTCCGCTTCAACTTCGACCTGCCACTCGCCTTTTTCGCCACTGCTCTCCTTGGCCTCATCGTTACTTGGAGCAGCAATTGGGGACAGCGCCTGCTCTGGACCACCGCCAGCGTTCTCATGCTGGTTCTCGTCTTCTTGATGAACACGGCCTACCAGCACAACACCCCGGTTGCGGTGCGCAATTTCTATGGCAGCCTGCGCGTCAAACAGGCCATTCAATATCCCAGCGCAATCATCCGCACCCTATCGAACGGCAGCATCCAGCACGGCACCCAAATCTTCTCGCCCGAGCTCAGCAAATCCCCAACCACCTATTACGCTGAAAACTCCGGCGTCGGCGTGGCTCTGCACAATTGCTGTGGAAACCGCGCTCGCAGGATCGGTGTCATCGGCCTGGGCGCAGGAACCATCGCCGCTTATGGCGAGTCAGGCGACCAGATCCGCTTCTACGAGATCAACCCAGCCGTCGCTCCCATCGCGCACAACCTCTTTACCTACATCCGCGACGCCACCCAGCGCGGAGCCAATATTTCGATCGTCGAAGGCGACGCCCGCACCTCACTCGCGCATGAACCGTCGCAGAATTTCGATGTTCTGGTCATCGACGCCTTCTCCGGCGACGCCATTCCGCTGCACCTGCTTACTACCGAAGCGGTGGCGCTGTATAAGCAGCATCTCGCGTCGGGCGGCATCCTCGCCTTCCACATCTCCAACCAACACGTCGATCTCGAACCGGAGATCGTGCTGCTGGCCAGAGCTGCCGGCATGAAAGCCATGCGCGTGACCAGCTCCATCAATGAGGAGCGCGGCGAATTTTCCGCCACCTGGATGCTGGCCACCGAAAACGCCGCCTTCTTCGATCAGCCGGAGGTCTTCAACCGCGCCCACCAGCCTGACGAAAACCCAAAGCTCCGCCTGTGGACCGACGACTACTCCAGCCTCTTGCCGATCCTGCGCTGGTAGAAATAGCAACAGAGGCAGGAGATCGCTGACCTAGGTCAGTGCCCTATCCAGATGCACATAGCCGCCATCGACGATCAGGTGCTGACCCGTCGTATGTCCGGACTGCGTGGGCGAAAGCAGAAAGACGGTTGCCGCTGCGATCTCTGAAGAGAGCGTCATTCTGCGGCCCAGTGGAATCTTATCGGTGATCTGCTTGAGCTTTGCCGCCGGATCGCCCAGCGTTTCAAGCCAACGGCTGTAGAGAGGCGTCATCACCTCAGCCGGCAACACAGCGTTCACGCGAATCTTGTACGGCAGCAACTCCGCCGCCCACTCTCGCGTCAACGCCAACTGCGCGCCTTTGGAAGCGGCATAGCCAGAGGTGCCGCCTTGCCCCGTCAGCGCCACCTTCGAGCTGATATTCACAATGGAGCCCTGCGCCCGCTTCAGGGCTGGCAATGCATAATGGGCCAGCGCATAGTAGTGCGTCAGATTCTTGTTGAGGCTCTCCAGAAAGCGATCCACCGACCCCGATTCAAGGCCCACGCCATCGTTGACTCCGGCATTGTTCACAAGGCCGTCGATGGCTCCATAGCGCTCTTCAATCTCCGCGATCGCCGTCCGGCATCGCTCTGTGTCTTCCAGCCGCGCCTCAATCAACGCGCAGGCCGCGCCGCTGGCCTTCATCTCCGCCATAAATTCCTCGACGTTTTTGGAGATCCGGCTGAGCACCGCAACCTGTGCACCTTCGGCGAGGCAGGCCCGTGTAATTCCTGCTCCAATTCCGGCGCCGCCTCCGGTAACCACGATCACCTTGCCCGTCAATCCAAGATCCATGCACTACTCTCCTTCTGAACACTCTTACAGCACAACCCTGCATGTAGGCAGGCGAGCAACCCATTTGTCCTCAATCTAATTCAATTGGCGCCGTTTCCGACAGCCGGCCTGCGATAGAGTGATCCTCATGCCAGACGCGAACGACAAAGCCACCATCATCAGCATGGCGGTTATCGCCTCGGCCGCCGCCACGCTGCTGCACGAGGGTCTGGGCCACGGAGTCACCGCCTGGTTGCGCGGCGACGTGGTCACTGAACTCACCAGCAACCACCTTTCGTCACTCAACCCCGATCATTGGGTTCAGGCGGGAGGGACCATCGTCAATCTGCTTGCGGGTTTCGGATCGCTGGCAGTGATGCGCCTGGCCGGCAGACGCTGCAATTTACGCTATTTCTTTTGGCTTCTCGCCGCGCTCAATCTGCTGCCCGCCGCAGGTTACTTCATGCTCTCGGGAATCTTCGGTTTTGGCGACTGGTACGAAGTCATCAAGGACCTGCCGCACCAGCTCCCGCTGCGCATCGCCATGACCCTGATCGGTGCAGCCGCCTATGTGGGCGTCGTGCGCCTGCTCGCGGTCACCATCCGGCCCTTCGCCCCAGACAAAAATACGTACAACACCGTCGGAAGAATCCCCTACTACGCCGCCGGCATCTTCAGTTGCATCGCCGGAGCCTTCGACCTCCTCGGCATTAAGCTGCTTCTGATTTCAACCATGCCGGCAGCCTTCGGAGGCTCATCCGGCCTGCTCTGGGCCGACAATCTGATGCCGAAACTGGCTGGCGAACCTGCTCTCATAGTGCGCAAACAGCCAGCATGGTGGATCGTGGCCATTGTTCTCGGCTCTGCCTACGCGTGGTTCCTCGGCCATGGCATCGAGTTCAGTCACTAAGCGTCTCACCCAGATCACGCTTTTGAGCAATCATGCTGCATGGAGCGTCTATATAAACGCAACTGCAACAATTCCAACTCAGGCCAAATAAAAATGCGCTCTCGTGTCGCTCATGCTGTTTTTGCCATCGTCGCTCTTTGTTCTCTTCCGCTCGGCGGACAAGTCCATCAACCGCGTCACTCCCGCTACCCCAACTCTCCTTCCAATGATCCGCAGCTCCAGATCCCCACCGACCAGGCGCAATCCTGCTTCACCCCGGCCAGCAGGCGCAACGGTTACGAACAGTTCGAGCAATTCGATTCGTATCCTCAGCCCGCCAGCAGGGGCTACCTGTGCATCAACATCCCCTCCGGCGACCGAACCTTCGTCATTGACCATCTCTTCGCCGAAGCCGACTACGACTCAGCGCCTCCCGCAGAGCCGGAGTGGTATCTGGATTCGGTCACCGGAAGCTACGAGTTGATGACTGGTTTCGCCGCACAGAGAGCAGGCTCCGCCACCGCCAAACCGCACTACATCCTTTCGGAGGGGGTACATCTGGCAGCGGCGGCTGGAACCCGCGTCACGCTGATCATGCATGACTACTTCATCGCTGCCAACAACTCGGTCACCGAAACTCCCGGCTCCGCGAGCCTCACCATACTGGGTCACTGGGAATAAGCAAGTCCACCCACGATGCACTGGCATGCTGGCCGGAGACGATTCGCAAGGCGTTCTCAAATCGCTCCGACCGCATGTTCTCCAAAATCTGGTTTATGTGAACTCTTGCATACTGCAGTTTCGCTTCATCGGTAGCCAGGCTGACTTCACCGGCCCAAATGCGATTGTGGAAGTCCCGGAAATCCGGCGCAGTGGTGTCAAGTTCAATCGCCTTGCCGCGAGAACTTATCAGCATGAAGACCATCGCATAGGACATGTGAGCGATCTGGCGCATGAGATAAAACCGCGCGCGCCTGTATTCACCTGGAGCTTCCCCGAAATACGTCCTGAGATAAGCCTCTTCCTCTGCGTCGTTGGTAACGACAAAATTCGCCACCACCGCCAGATCGAAGTACCGGTCGTTCAGGAAAGTGGCCTCCCAATCCACCAGCCAGACTCGGTCTCCATCGAAGAGGATGGTAGTTCACCGCTCTCGGGAAGGGCGGCAAAGCATGCAGCTTCTGAAGCGCGGCAGGTATCAAAGCCAGAGCCTCCCTGATTGGGAACGCCTGTGCCTCCACGAAATCTGTGATCGAGACCCCGTCTTCAATGCTGGTGTACCAGACCCGCGGCGCGATCCATACCTCAGCAGCGCTCCTCATACATGCGAACTGGCGGGTGGGGTCGCCCTGCCCCGGACCGGGGGCGGCGGCAGTATTGAGAATGATTCGCAAAAGATAGGCCCGCCCCTCGACGACAATCCTGAAGACCAGCGCGGCGGACATTCCCGCAGTCAGCCTCTCGATGCCTTCAAACTCGGTTACACCAAACGCCTCCCGCAGTCCTCGCGCCACAGCTTCCTTTTTCGCTTCCGGAATCATGCATTCCCCTCCTGTACTTTCACTTCCTGGACTCGCACTTGAGCTGGCAGCTTCGCTCGCTTTCCTTCATGAGCCGCATTTACAGCTCAGCCTGCCGATACTACGCAAAAGTGATTTTGAAAAACAGACTGTTTTCAATGAGTTAGGTGTCCTATAATTTAGATAGTGGGGAAGCTCTTACACCCCGGAATCGCCCTAAATAGATACTTCAAACCAGTCGCACTCCTAATAGCCCTCTCCTTTTGTGTTCCAACCAGGGTTACGGACTATAGGGAGACCGACTCGCTACAGGGGCGAGACGAAGGTTCGGCACTCGATCAAAAGCGGCGTATAGTACAGCAGCAAGGGATTCCCTGTGGGGAGGAAGACCGCTATGGATTCGTGCTGGCAGACCGAAAACGGAGCGATCTCCCGTCGATGGACGCAAACGGGCGAGGCGCTTCGATGCAAACCATTGTGGATGCTGAACTTGCTCGATATGCAAAGCGGCTACCTGCCGCCAACGCCCGACTTCGCCAGTCACAGCCCGTTC
>Ga0206868_10118_pt1 | contig 22883 bp, 21 predicted proteins | sample Alteio_BWOrgCont_38_FD_152901 | JGI IMG/M metagenome (GOLD analysis project Ga0206868, IMG submission 152901) | Enriched cells from forest soil in Barre Woods Harvard Forest LTER site, Petersham, Massachusetts, United States -... | ecosystem: Environmental > Terrestrial > Soil > Temperate forest >... | reverse complement strand
CGCAATTATTTTAAATTTGGCAGAAGTCAGGAAAAGTTGCTATAGTGGCTTGCATGAGGAAATTAATTATCATCATGAATGCCATTCTGAGAAACGGAACACGTTGGGAATCTCGGTGTGAATGACATACGATGATGTCTGTGTATACTTGGAAATCTCATTTTGATCGGATTAAAATCCGATCAAAATGAGATTCGACAAGCCCACAAAGTGGGCGCGTCAGCAAAAATATGTTTGACATTTAACACAGTTGCTAGCCAGTAACGCCTCTCGCTATCTGATCGAAGTCGCAGTTGTTCTATGGCGTTACTGGGTAGGATCCAGTCTTTTAGCGGCTTCACTGAAGTCATATGAATTTATCACATATATTAAACGCAATTCATCGAGAAAACGAAAGCGCAGATCAAAATCGCTACCGTGAACGAGAATGTCGCGGGCTGACAGAGGGAGAGGGAGTGGCATCATCATTAGCCGCTTTAGAGAGATTTTTGCGTGAAACAGTTTTTTGAGGGACATAATCCGGTAGTTTTTTGACATCCGCGATGGCTTTTTTCATTGTCGCCATTGTTTTTGATGGGTACAGTGAGGCAACCAAAGAGGCAGGTTTTTCTTGTTTCTGAATGATCGGTAATAGATTTTTCAACATAATCTCTAATTCTGTCGCATCTAATTTATTTTCTTTGTACAGAGTGATTGCTTCTAATGCAATATTCAATGTGTCATGTAGAAGGGGATTCCGGGACTTCATGTTCGTTTGGTACTCTATTAAATGGGCTGCAATAACAGTAGCATGAGCCCCTCTTTTCTTATGCAAATCGATTTCTGAAGCAAGATGTTCAGGGGACATTTCTTCTCCTTGTAAAAAAACATCGCGTATGAATTTAGAATGGGTCTTAATGTGTTGTAGCTCAAACGTAAATGTACTCGGTTGTATTCCATCTGCACTTTTATGTTCTTTTAACTTATATAATATTTCTGTGGGCGCAGCGAAATAACCCACTGGATCGCGTTGACTCGTATATCCCTTCACAGTTGCCTTATAATAAATATCCTGTCCTTTACGATAAAGATTCGATTCTCTTCCTTCCGCTTGAAATGCCCTACCAGCAGCCATGCCAATCACAGGATGATAGACCAGGGGATCCACGATCAATCCTTCTAAATTTTGACTATACGCTTGATTGAGCTGTTGAACGACCTCTTCGCTCTTGAATTCTTTTTTGACGAGTTCTTCAAAAGAGGGTGTAACGCCCCCCTCAGCCGCATGCGCTCTATTAAACACACTTCCAAATTCCTGACCATTGAGTGTAAAACCCCTGCCTCTGTTTCTAGCCACATCCGCTTCCGCCATTTTCATGCCACCTGCTTTTTTTCCACTACGCTCATAATACATACCATCATCCTCTGCAGCTTGTTTCTGCACGAGAGGATGGGTTGATTCTTTCAAATCATCTAGTGTTAATGTGTAGGCAGGCATAGTGACTTCCCTCCTATTTAAATAAACCGCATTCTACCCGTTGCACGAACAGCGGGGCTTGTTACTTTTTGTAATTCTGACAGAGCCCATGTTTTTAAAGGGCCTTCCTTCATCGTGCGTAGACTCTCTAATATTTCGTTACTTATCTTACTGTCTTTTTTCCATAAGCAACTGATACCGTTTGCTAATAATGTATGAGCAGAAGACCCTGCCGTCGCATAATCAATGGGCTTTTTTCCTGCTTTATCGCGCAGTTTTGGATTGATACCCTTTAAAAGTAAAATCACGAGATCAGACAATGGCGCTTGTTTCTGAACAGCCAGATGTAATAAAGATTGGTTTTGAGCCGTTCTTTGATTGATGCCGATTTTTTCAGCTAAAAATAGAAATATTTTTTCGCTATTCTCTCTTTTATCTGTTGTCGCTGTATCACTACGAGATTCCAGCAGCTTAGTATAAGCCATATCCAGTAAAGTCCTACCGTCATCATCCTTCATCGTTAAATCAATATGGGTGTTATAAGTGATAATCTTTTCCAGATCAGCTATACGATGGTTGTGAATTGCCTCGACAATCCGAGCAAAAGGAGCTATTTTCTTATTATAAAATAACGAGGAAGATCTGGCTGTCGTTTTAAGAAGATCGATTTTATTCCGATCCATTTGATCATGCACGAGTTGTTCTGTTCTTTCTAAAGTAGGCATGATGTCTTTATTTTCAGTAGGAATTTCTTTCATTTTTTGGAGAATATTCAAGCTCCCCGCCGATGCGTTTTTCACTAGGTGATGGAGAATCTTGTGGAAGAGAGGTTTTTGTATTAAAAGCGGTAATTTTTCTTTTTGTTCTGGGCTATCTAGGATCGCAAGGATGACATCCAAACGATTTTTTTCCAATGCATGAAGAACTAATTTTTTTAGCATGTTAGGGTGTTTGATCAGCGGAATTAATTCCAGCATGTTATGCAGTTTTTCTTCTTTTATGAGATAATCAACATGATTTCCTGCAGCATAGAAATCAGTGACAATTTGCCTCACAGCTGTAGAAGAGTTATACCTTGCAAACTCAATTTTTTCAGAACTACATTTTAGTAATTCTTTTGCTATCTCTGAGCTACTACTCACATCATGCATGGGAGGCCACCTATCAAATCCATATAAATCTGGATCTGCTCCATAATCTAACAGGATTTTTACCATCTCAATGTGTTGAGAACGAACAGCAGAACCGAGTGCGGTAAAAGCACAGCCACGTATTGCGTTAATATTACAAAGACCATGTGCCAGCCAATGCTTCACTTTATTCCTTTCATTCCGTTCAGCAGCCTCTATAAGCAAAAATTGCCCTTTTTTCTGCAGATTTTTGACGTGGTTCTTTAAGAAAGTTTGAATAATTGCATATTGCTCAGCATTTCCCTTTTTTATAGTATCCAGCAATGATTGGCTTCCAGGTTCAAGGAAATAAAGAAAGCCTTTCTCTAATAGCGCTTTGTACTCGAAGAGAGGATGATTTCCTGATACATAATCACAGGGTCTTTTTCCTGCTTTATCTCTTGCAGAAAAATCAGCACCGCGGAATAAGAAACTCAATATATCAGAAACAGGTTGTCTGGCGATCACTGCAATATGCAGTAAAGACAGGCCCTGCGTGACTCTCGCGTTGACATCTAACTTGTTAGATAACAGAGAAATGATTTTTTTATTGTTTTCAGATGCCACGAATGTCGAAAAATGTTCGACTTCTTTTTCAGCTTCTTGTTTGTCTTCTTTTGTGGATACCCTCTCAGAGGGTTTTGTCTCTAATTTGGGTTCTTCTGCTATCTTACTTTTAAAACGCTCAATGTCTTCTTCTGTTAGATCAGCGTCAGATAGCATGACATCAAGCAGAATCTTTCTTTCCAGTGCTGCCTCGAGTAGCGTCATGCCACGGCTATCTCTGACTGTGATATCAATCGTTGTGTCACGCTTGATTAATTCCTCCAGCTTTTTAAATTCATTGTGTTCTATAGCAGTCCGCATTGAACTAAGATCAGAAGCAGTTCTTTTAAGGCGACTTTTCAAGTCCGTGATCTTTTTTGCCTCTATGATCCATTTCAAGTGGATGAGTTTCTCTAAAATAGCGAGTTTTTCTGCAGAGGGAGGCGGTTTTTGAATATGGCGTAGAATTCGATTTGTCATCGGACGTAAGATTGCATTCATTTGCTCTGCTTTTAACTCGCCCGTCGCTTTTGGGATAGCCTGCTTGCTCTCGTCTGATAGTTCTCTATTAATATTAGAATAGTCGAGCATCGCTAAAACGAGATCACTACGATTATTATCTAATGCCAGAGAAGCCATATCTCGCAATATATTAGGATCCTTGATCTCTGGGATTAATCTTCTAATGTCTAACCCTTTTTTGATAGCCGTGCCAAGTGGCGACTCTGACTCATGCCATGCGTATTTCACGCGTGGGTCAGCGCCATTTTGCAATAATAGACGCATCATTTTGATGTTCCCATTCTCAACGGCGTATTTTAATGCATTGCCAACGTAACCTCCTTGCCAAGCATTAATATTGCAGCAATCTAGCGCAAGTAAATGCTTGACTTGCGCAAGATTATTATCTTTGGCAGCTCTCATTAACAACAATCTATCTTTTCTTGCTAGTTGTTGGGCACGATTTTTTAATAATTGTTTTAGCTGAGGATACTGCACAGGATTATGTTTTTGTAAAATGTCTAGCAGTATTTGGCTTTCGGGTTGATAAAAATAATTAATGCCTCGGCCTGCAAGTTGTCCCATTGCATGCAAGATTTTATTAATCTTTTCTGCCTCTGCGTTTAAAATGTTATTACCATCCGCTGGGTTTAAAGTATTAATCGCTGTGTTCATAACGAGCTGGATTGCATTTTTGCTTTCTTTCGTGAGTGAGGTATGACTACTAAAATAGTCAAGTATTCCTAAAATAAGATCATGACGTTTTTCCTTTAATGCCAGAGAGATTAAAGCTTCTAACACCGCAGGCGATTGAAACACGGGAAGTAATTTTTTATCCATTTCACTTGGCTTGATCATTGAGAAAAATAGCAATAGATTGGCTTCTTCTTCCAATAACTGCCGGAGCGTTTCAATGTCGCTTGCGCTTTTGTCTTTCAGCAGAGTAGCTAATCTCTCTTGCATGCCTTGCCCAGGCGTTCTGGGATCCATATCCTGCCTCCTTAAAAATAGGTGGCGCTTTATAGTTGAGTATAGAGGCTGGTGGGGAGAAGGGTGGAGTGAGGGGGGTTGGAGGTGATTAAAAGCGGGTTATTCTCGATTTGAGAATCTAAGCCCCCGATGTTATCTCGGTGTCATTGCGACTGCGAGCTTGCGCGGCAGGAAGCAATGACAAACATAGGAGCTGAGCTATTACCACCGAGGCAGCATCAGGCTTCAATTAATCAATCGAGGATGACGCCGGGGAGGCACAGTCCTTTTCAAGGCCGATCTAACGGCGCGAGTGTTTTTGCAGCTTGGGAAGTGGCATTGGTTTGGTTATTGACTGGCGGTGGTGCGATGGCGGCGGGGGCATTTATTTTTTTTCCATTGCCATTGGATGCAGCAGGTGCTTTGTCTTGTGGAGAATGCAATCCATCCATGAAAGCACAGCTACTTAATACTAAGCTGATCGCTAATACGCTGATCCATCGTGAATACATAACAACTCCCCATAGGCCTTAATCAACATTATCGACATCATCACTCGTACGCATATCCATGTCATAATCCCTATTATCATCTACATTGTCAATATCCCGCACTCTTCCATAAGGCGCTGCGCAAAACTCTGGATTAGATGCAGGGCAACGCACTGTCACCCACGTTCCATTGCAACAACCAGATGACGGGATCCATAGGACATCGCCGTTAATACTTCTAAAAACATAATAAGTCGAAATGTGATAATGACTTTTCGCATGCTTTTTAGCGTGGTGTTTCACATGATGATGCATTGCCGGGCGATGCGGTACATAGCAAGGCATGGTGACCACATCATAATCGGGGATGTCCGGGTCGTGATAATACGCTGCGTTCACCTGACTCGTGCTAATCAGTAGTCCTACTACAAGGCTGATGTTGAATAGTGAGATAACCTTATTTGTCATAAGAAATACCCCTTGAGATGGTTTTGCAAAGCTATATTCATTTTATCATTGAGTGAAGCGTAGGGGGAAACTGTTAACCCTAAGATGGGCGTTGTTGCGTAACTCACTGATTTTATTCGTGCCCGTGCCCGCGTGCGGTTTTTCTTCGACAAAAAATTAACCTTTTTCTTCGGTTTGTCGAAGAAAAGCTGCATACGGGCACGCCCACGCACACGGGCACGAAAAATCAGTGAATTGCGCACAACAAAGCCCATGATAGCAACTTCTATTGGCATGTCTTATACTGTCTTGTATCCAAACACAGTGACACAAAAGGAATACGACATGGACGAGAGCATTGATTTTGATCACAAAAAAGCGGCGGTTAAGCAACAGAGTTGTTTTGTACCATTATCTGAGGTAGAAACAACCGAGCTCGCTAATTTGCTTGTCGAGAAACATTTCTCGAAAGGAGATGTTATTGTCGTGGAGGGTGATTTGGTTGACAGTGTATTCCTGATTATACAAGGACAAGCCGATGTCAGGGTCACCACGATCAAAGATCGCGTCAAACAAGTCAAATCCGTCGCTACGTTAACGGTCGGATCCGCTATCGGCTTGAATGAATCGGGTTTTTACTCTTTGACGGGCAAACGCACTGCCACCGTGGTAGCACTCACGGATATGGTGGTTTTGCGGCTCAGTGTGGCAAAATTTCATGGTCTTGCATTGGCTTATCCGCATGTGAATGAAGTGATGCGGAAGAGTGGTGAAAAGTTTACGACGAATTCGTCTTAGAGTATTGTGACTAAAGTTTGCACTTTCCTCGGATTAGGGTAAAATAGCGCAAAGTTCGATTTGCTTTGTATAAATATTATACCAAAACAACGAGGAGCGAAAAGCATGCTAAGCGCATCATCCCGTCAAGAGATACACTCCCATCGAGCTTATGGCTGTGACATTCTCGTGACGACACAAGGCGAACATGTCCTGGATGTGGAAGTATACGTCAACAGCGCACAACGTGCAGAATTTCTTAAGCGTTTTACGCAGAAAACACTTTCTTCTGCCACTGAATCCTATACAGGGTTAGTGCAACGAGGGTTAACAAGTTATTTTCATGAAGAAACATTTGTTCAACACCGCTCTTTCTATCAGCGAGCCAGAGCCTGGTTTTTAACAGGGGATAGGCTAGCGCGCCTTCCAAAACTACAACGCTGGCTTCAATCAGGGGAAGCCCAAGACCAACGACATCACGCAGCGGAAAGAGAAAAAGAAGAAAAAGAAATTTATCCTGTCATGAAAACCATTTCTGATTGCTTAAAACCGTTTGCGCACTTAGAAAGACAAATTAATAATGCCTTTGCTGTCAGAAAGGATAACAAGAAGCCTTTAGACGTATTAAAAGAAGAAATCACGATATTTGAAGAATCTTTAGAAAGAATTCTAAAAGAAGGCAAGCAGTCAGATCATCGAAAAGATTTGATAAAAAAACTTAAAACTAATATTCAGTCATTCCGTGATCACGTTGAATCACTCGACGATAAAATATTAACCGCAGCAGACATACAACAATTATTTTGCAGCCAACGTGGCGCTATTAATGCTTCCACTGACCCTTGCTTAGGTTCTTTCTTAACAGAACAACTTTTTCTGCTCACTGAATACGGCATTGAAGAAGTATTTTCGCTCACAGGCACACGGCTGCAATTCTTTGGCGCGCATCCTGCGGTCAAGGCCTTGTCGGATGCAAAAGCAGATATAGAATCAAGGGCATTATCCGCTAAAAATGTGAGTAAAGAAAACAGCCAACTACCCGTTCCGGCTGCGTTATTGGATTTAATTGATGTCGATTCATCCACAGAACAACAGGCACATAGCGACCGAGGCGAAGAAGTTGCCAACAACAAAAAATGGCTATCACTCAAACCCTATGTCGATCAATTTCAGAATATAGAAGCCATCGATACCATGGTTTTTGCATTATCAGAAAAATCAGAAGAAAAATCATTTAAAGTATCCTCTTCTCTTACGTGGACGGTAGGATTCAAGATCTTTGTAGCCAGCATTGGTGAAGTGTTCATTTCACTCGTGCATATGGTTTGTTCTATTTTTTCGTTTCTCGCAGAAGGTATTTGTTGGCTACGCAATTGGTTTCCGGGTTCTCCCTGGGGCATGGAGTGGTTTGATAATGGTGTCACTCAGGTACATAATGTATTTTCTCATTATTTATTCAAATTTAAAAATGAATCGCGTGAACTCTATCAGAGTACGAGAGAAGAGCAGAGTACTAGAGCTTTTTTGGAGACACTTTATAAAGGGAAAATAGCCGAAAAAGATAACACACTCAATCAATTTTTCTCAGAGTATTCCGGGCACAAAGTAGCCGCCATCGTCGGTGATTTTTTTAGATCGGTACGAAAGACACTGGGACATATTTGGGAAAATTTAAAGTTTACACTGCCCAAAGCAGGATTGCTCTTCATGTCATCAAAAAATCGCCAACAAGCATTAAAAGCAAAACGCCAAAAAGCATTTACTGATAAAATACAACAAATACGCGATGAATATCAAACGCTTCACGATGAAATACAAAAACAAAATCTGCAACCTAAAAGCCGGGAAGCTGGGTTCGCGTCATCAACAGCGGACAACAAAGAGGAAGAAATAAAGGAAGAAGAGCAAAACCACCCGACTTGGACGCCTGGAACTCCATGGGTGAATAATCACATCAGATTCACCGGAGATGTGTTGGGTAACATCTTTGTAGGGGTATCCGATAATTTGATTGGAAAAATGTTTAGGCAAAATCCAGCACCCGCTACCGCTTTTTTTATGTTGTCTATGGCCTCTTTTACCGTTTTAATGACACCCTCACTGGCAGCGAATGCAAAAACAGCATGGCTAGCAGCGCCCTCTAACTGGCTTAGTCACCACATTACAGGAAACGTTGTGGCTAATTTCCCGGGCCAGCAACCTTTTTCCAAATTAGTTTCTTCTTTTCTACAATGGAAAGTCACTGTTTTATCAAGCGAATTAGGCGCAGAAATATACCGTGGGAATACTGAATTTGTCTATAACGTTTTTAAAGACCTAGATAAGATAACGCTTGCTGCGTTTTTTATGATAGCGGTAGGGAAAGAAATCGCCTTTTTTGCACATCATCCCATTCCATCGTTGCATTTGTACTCCATCGTGAATAACCATTTCCCATGGGTTCCTGAGTACCTCAAATATAGTCTGAAATTTGTCGATGGATCTATCAATACGTTTCCTCACGTGCTAAATACATTAGGCGAAGAATCAGCAGTCTGTAACACGCATGGTATCGGTGCTTGGACATGGATCGAAGATGCCTTGTTGGGAGCACAGTTTTGTTTTGTGCTCCACTCCATGTTACAAAGTCCACAAAGAGCCCCTGTTTTAAACGTAGAAAAAGTAGTTGCCAATTTAATGGCAGTGGCACGATCGTCGAATGCTCATTTAACTGAGGAAGAAGTCATAAAATTATTGAAGGAAAATGGCATTTCTCAGCCCGTAGGTACAGAAGCACTTGCACAATACAGTGAATTAATAAGCTTGCTAGCAAATCCCGAAGAAACGAGAGAAAAAATACACTCATCCGTGTCCCAAGCACAGCAGATTGCCCAAGAAGAGGTAGCAAGAGTAGCAGCGGTAGAAAGACAATTAACGCCAGAGCAAATAACTTTAAGAGACAAACGTAAGGCATTAGAAGAAGCGATGCACGCTGTACACGATATGCAAGCGTTGGCAAACAGTGGATTTAAAGATAAAAAATCAGCGTGGGATTTTTCAGATTATTTATCGGATTGTTTTGATGATTATATTAAAGCGTTAGAAGCAGCACAAAGCCCAATAAAAGAAACCAAGCAGCTTAAAAAATATTATCTCTTAAATTTTAACAATCTATATTGTCATGGTACTGCTAATACAATCATAAGCTTTTTTAGCATCTTCCCATTTTTGCCCATTACGCTTCTTTGGCGTGGATTTAAATACGCTCTTTCATTTTCGCCTGTTATAAAAAATGAAGTCATCCGAAATTGTAAAAAAGATATCATGATGGTTTTTCAATTATTCTCGGAATTAATGCGCCCTGTGCGTGAACTGCTTAGAACGGTGAGCTACGTTTTAAGACTTGCTGTGATGTTAACAACCGTCATCCTTATTTCTCCAGAATTAGTTTATCGATGCGCAAGCGGTCAAGGAGATAAGGCTTATGATATAATCAAAAAAATTGAGGAAGGTGTCGCAAAATGGATTAATCTGCACCGTATCAGTGTCCCTGGCTGGTCTTGGCTAAAAACAAAATATGCAAAATGGACAAGTGATTGTAATGCGAGTCAAGAAGAAGCGTATCTCGCCCATTCTCAGGAGAAGCTGGCGGAATTGTTAGAAAAAAATAGGATGTTTGAAATGCCAAGTACAGCAGTGCAATCTGCCAATCAGCCGTCTTCCACAACACCGCATAATCCGCCTGCGAAGAAACCGGTCGTTAGCTCATCACCGAGGCCCAATGCTACTAGCAGCCATGCTACCATGAAAACCGCTTTTCAAAATAATACCGCTCCGTCCTATGCTTATGTACCAACACCAAGTACGCAAAGCGATATTAATAAAATAGTTGAGAAGGCGTTGATTGTACAGGCTGATACGTCACTAACAGAGGCAAAAAAATCAGAACGCTTTCGGAGTATTTTTGTAGATCTAAAAAGCCGTTCAGAAGCAACGCGAGAAGAAGTGCGAGAAAGGCTGCGTCTTGCCTAATTTTTTAAAATGCTATTGGGTCTATTGACTTTTTGTTTTTTATATACGACAATTAAATATGAAGAAAGCTACTCACAAAATTCTACGGTATTATGTAACCCTTTTGGGGAAAGTGCCTTTTTTAGAGTGGCTAAACAGTTTAAGGGATGCTCCTACACGCCTTAAAATCAGGCATCGTTTAGATAGACTTGAATTAGGTAATTTAGGAGATTGTAAACCCGTTGGCGAAGGCATCTCTGAGCTAAGGTTGGCTTTTGGGGCAGGTTATAGAATTTATTTTGTGGAAGAAGATAACACTGTCATTATATTGCTTTGTGGAGGCGACAAGAGTAGCCAAACGAAGGATATTAAGCGAGCGAAAAATTACTGGCAAGAATTAAAGGAGCGCAGCAATGAATGAATCAAAAATATTAAAAAACACATTAAGTTATCATGATGAATTAATAGAATCTCTTGCTGATCCCAAAGAGGCAGAACTTTATTTGCGTATCGCAATGGAAGAATATCAAGAAGACAATGATCCAGAACCGCTACTTGTTGCATTACGTAATATTGCCGAAGCAAAAGGAGGGGTAGGCCAGCTCGCTAAAAGAACCCATTTAAACCGACAAAATCTTTATAATGTACTTTCAGAAGAAGGGAATCCAACTTTAGATACATTTGGTTTAATTTTAAGAGAATTGGGATATCAACTAGCCATTCAGCCAATAGCACATGCTAAACAGGCCAGATCAAGTCAACATCATCATAAATAGGCTTTGTAATAACTCACCCCACCTATCGATTCCAACGTCGCAAAAGCCGCTTGATAATGTTCAGGGACTGCAAAGTGTTCTACATAACAAATGGAAGGCGGTGTCAAATGAGTGAGTGTAATGGATTCTTTCGCCTGCAGAGACACGGAGAAATCCGTGAGGGATAAAAATACGCCTTGCCCCAATGCTTTAATAATCGCTTCTTTCTTAGACCAAATCTGATAAAACCCTTTCATTTTTTCATCACTGGACAACGCCATGAGTTGTGCATATTCAGTGGGACTAAAAAACCGCTTGGCTACGCCTTCGTTAAAATCGGGTTCCATTTTTTCGATATCGACACCGATTTCCAGGTGGGCTGTCAATGCAAACACGGCTAAATCAGCCGAATGGGACACATTGAATTGTAAATCCAATGAATTATTTTCGAGATAAGGTTTGCCGTGAGGGCCGTAGATGAAACGTATTTGATCCGGTGCTGTATCGAGATACTGGCTTAATGTCTTGCGCAGCAAACCACGCGTGATAATGAAACGTTGTCTATGCAATGGAAAATGGAAGCGCATAGCGCGCTCTATTTCATCGGGACTCAGTAAAGCACGCAACGAAGCTTCGTTGGCTACGAAGGAGGGTAACTCTGCTAACCAGAGATCGACGCTTGACTTTGCTATACGACGGTGCTGGATTTTATCCTCCTACCTTAAGTAGCGGGAACTCGCGATCCTGCTTTTTTGCGAGTATGATGCCATTACATTACATTTAAACGGAGACTATACCCATGGCTACAGTGACTTTGCAAGGCAAACCGCAACAAACTAGCGGTGATTTACCTAAACTCGGGAGTCATGCCCCTGATTTTACGCTGACTAAAATCGATCTATCAGACGTTCGTTTATCAGATTATGCAGGCCGAACCCTGTTGCTCAATATTTTTCCGAGCGTTGATACGGGCACTTGTGCAATGGCGATGCGTCGCTTCAATGAAGAAGCCAGTAAAATGGCCAATGTCACTGTACTATGCATCTCAGCTGATTTGCCTTTTGCTCAAAAACGATTCTGTGCAGCGGAAAATTTAACTCATGTTCACCCTGTTTCCGTTTTTCGTCATGCTGATTTTGGTAAACAGTATGGCGTACTGTTAACAACAGGCCCGTTAACAGGCTTACTATCCCGTGCAGTGGTCATCCTGGACGGAAAAAGCAACGTGATTTATACACAACTGGTTCCTGAAATTTCCGCAGAACCGGATTATGCGGCGGCATTAGCCATGCTATCATAGGACGCTCATGCGACAAGCACCTCATTATCTCTTGATTGGCAATGGTCGCGTTGCGCGGCATTTCCGGCATTATTTTTCTTTGCTTTCACTTTCTTTTACGACGTGGCAACGTGGAGAGTCTGAGGCAACCTTGCAGCAAGAGATCCATCGTGCAACACACATTTTAATCTTGATTAGCGACCAACAGATTGAATATTTTATTGCACAGCATTTAAAAAATACAACCGCATTGCTCATCCATTTTTCAGGCAGTTTGATCAGTGCAGAAGCCCACGGTGCACACCCTTTGATGCCATTCAATCAAGATTTATATGATTTGGCGCAATACAAGGCTATTCCTTTCGTCATCGACCACGATGCGCCTGCGTTCAACACACTGCTGCCAGGATTACCCAATCAGCATGCGCGGTTAGAAAAATCATTAAAACCAAAATACCATGCACTGTGTGTGTTGAGTGCTAATTTCAGTTGTTTATTATGGCAAAAATTATTTACCAGTTTAGAACAAGAATTTCATTTGCCACCGGACATTGCAAAAACGTGCTTACAGCAACAAACGAACAATTTATTAGCTAACCCGAAAACAGCGTTCACGGGGCCCTTAGTCCGTGGTGACGCAGTGACTATTGAAAAAAATAAAGCCGCATTGGCTGGCGATCCTTTTCAAAAAGTATATGAAAGTTTTGTAGAATGTTATCAAGCGTTAAAAAAGGAGACATAAAATGAATATCATTGATTTTCACAAAAAAAAGACAGCGGGCAGTAAAATCAGCATGGTGACTTGTTATGATTATACGAGTGCACGCATTCTCGCCAATACGACCATTGACTGTATTTTGGTCGGTGATTCCGCTGCCATGACTATGCACGGCTATCGAGATACGCTCGCGGCAACCATCGACATGATGTGTTATCACGTCGCAGCCGTGCGTCGTGGTTCGGGTGATAAATTTGTGATTGGCGATATGCCGTTTGCCAGTTATCGTAAATCATTATCCGATAATGTCACTGCAGCGCAGTTATTGATGCAAGCGGGCGCGCATGCCGTCAAATTAGAAGGCGTTGCGGGTAACCAAGATTTTATTCGGCATTTAACCGAATCTGGCATCCCAGTGATGGGGCATGTTGGTTTAACGCCGCAATTGATGCACATGTTAGGTGGTTTTAAAGTACAAGGTAAAACACAAGCGGGTGCAGAGCGTTTGAAAGAAGAAGTCTTGTTGTTGCAAGAAGCGGGTTGTTTTGCTTTAGTGATAGAGGGTGTGCCCGCTGCACTCGCGCGGGAAATGACACAATGTTTAGCTATTCCGACGATTGGCATTGGTGCAGGGCCTGATACGGATGGGCAAGTATTGGTATTACAAGATTTGCTGGGTTTAACGCTGGATTTCAAGCCTAAGTTTGTAAAATCATTTCTCAATGGACATGAGCAATTCAAGAGTAGCGTTGACGCATTTGTACAAGCGATTCATGCAGGAGAATTCCCGCGGGAAGAGCATTCTTATTAAAAACACAGAGGTAAATAGCGCATCTAGGTCATTGATACATTTGTCACTATGCTGACACCTTTTTCTATACTTACTTTTAAAGCCGGTGTAGAATGGCGATGCGTGAGAGTTCTAAGGAGACTCAGTGCAAATGAAAAAAAATGATTCTAAAAACAAAACGTGCGACAGAACAGCTTTTGCCTTTCTGAAAAATCCATTAAAAGGCCTCTAACAGGTGATTACCGTTTTAATAATTGATGATCACGAAATTGCGCGAGCTGGCATTAAATATATCTTGCTATCTGTTCCTAAAATTAAAGTGGTAGGCGAAGCAGCAAGAGGATTAGACGCGCTGCGATTGGCGAAAGAATTGAAGCCAGATATTGTATTCATGGACATTCAGATGCCCGGCATGGATGGTCTTGAAACAACGAGAAAAATGGTTCTAGCAAACCCGGCGATCAAAATCATTGTTCTCAGCGCTGTTCAAGAAGATCCTTACCCTGCTCGCCTTTTAGAGGCAGGTGTCATGGGTTATCTCACAAAGGGTTGCGCGACGGATGAAATCATTAAAGCAATACGCGCGGTCACGACAGGAAAACGTTATGTCACGCCTGCTATTGCACAGCAGTTGGCGTTAAAACATGTGGGAACGGAACATCATACTATTTTTGATACTTTATCAATACGCGAATTGCAAATCGCGTTGCTGATCATTGAAGGAAAAAACTTGCGTGAAATCGCAGACATTTTCTTTATTAGCCCAAAAACCATTATGGCTTATCGTCACCAGATATTTACTAAACTCAATGTGGCCAATGAAGTACAATTAGTTTTATTGGCGAACCAGGCGAAGTTGGTTAAGAAAGAAGTTTAGAAAATAAAATCGTAGCTAATCGGTGTCATCCTAGCCAACGTCAGTATTGCCTAAGCCGCTGTTGCAGGCGAGTAAATCTCGATTTTACCCCGGTCATCCTAGTCAGTAACGCCCCTTTCTACTCGATCGAAGCTACTGTTCCCTCTGGTGTTACTGAGTAGGATCCAGTTTTTTAGCGGCTTAACGAAGTCAATTATCTGAGCCGCTAAAAGACTGGATCCTACCCAGCAACGCCATAACCAACTGTGACTTCGATCAAATAGAGAGGGGCGTTGCTGGCAAGGATGACAATGGTGCGATAGGGTGACAAGGAGTACTACGCGCATGCTACAATGTAGAATGGAATAAAAACCTTACCGCCAGGAGCACCTCTTATGAGTGAACGTTTGCTCATGTTTATACAACACTTTCTTTTCAGTGGGCTTATTCTCTTAGCAACACCCTCCTATGCTGCATTAGAATTTCATAGTGACAGTGACAGTGACAGTGACAGTGACAGTAGCAGCAACCAAACTCATCCCGTTTCCATTATCGTAGCCAAAAACTACGCGGCTCTCCAGCAAGCACTCGCTCTTTACGAAACGGCAGCAACGCATCCCTGGCCCCTACTGCCATCCAATGCAAGGCCATTAAAGCCCGGCATGAAAAATGGTTATGTGGTAGCGTTACGCGGCCGTTTAGAAGCCACAGGCGAATTGAAAAACAGTGATCCCACTCATTTGGATACCTATGACGATAACCTAGAAAATGCAGTGATGACTTTTCAATCTTGCCATGGTCTCACCCCAGATGGCATTGTGGGGAGTGATACACGTGCTGCATTAAATGTGCCACCGCAAGAACGCATTAAACAAATTCAAGTGAATATGGCACGCTGGGCAAAATTAGCGGGTGAATTAGGTGATCACTATATTATGGTCAATGTCCCTGCTTATCGACTCGATTTAGTCGAAAATGGCAATATCGTTTTAAGTATGAAAGCCATTGTCGGAAAGCCCACCCGCCCGACACCTGAAATTGATTCCACGGTGACACGCATTATCTTTAATCCTTATTGGAATGTGCCTAAGCTCATTGCACAAAAAGATATTGTACCCAAAATATTAAATGACCCCGATTATCTCAATGAAATGCACATTAAAGTCATTAATCGCGAAGAAGATGACGCACCTGAAATCAACCCCAATGAAATTGATTGGCAAGCCGCCGCTGAAGAAGGATTCAGATATCATTTCCGTCAAGACCCTGGCGAGAATAACGCACTGGGTTTAGTCAAATTTGAATTTCAGAATTCGCATGATGTTTATATGCATGATACACCTGCAAAAGAATTATTTGATGCTGATAAACGCGCCTTCAGTTCAGGCTGTATTCGTTTAGAACGGCCTTTTGATCTTGTGACTTATTTAATGGAATATAATGCCAATTGGAATGATGATCGCATGCACACTATTTTAGAAGAAGGCAAAACCAGTTATATCAAAATCGCAAGACCGATGCCTGTGATTATTACTTATCTCACGACATGGGTGGACGAGGAAGGGCAGCTACAGTTTCGGGATGATATTTATGGGAAAGATAGCGCTGAATAACGGCGTTTGATTCATAGTGGCATATAACCTGCGTGAATAGTCGCCCATCGTGTAGTGCACGATATTCTTTATCAGAAAGGTCGGGATGGCTTTCTGTAGGCTTCTCTAATCGATCTAATAATTTCTTCACAGCGCTCAATTTATCAGTTTTGCTAAACCATCGGTTGTTTGGTTTAGAAAATAGAGAACTGAGTGATGCATGCTCCTTCGCACGCATATCTCGATAGGATTCGAGCCCTTTTTTGAAATTTTGCAGGAATATTTTATTTTTTTGTTCTTCTCTATAGGCTATGACTTCATCTTTTATGACGCCAATATCTTTTCTCTTTAAGGGATCTTGTAATTCATTCTCAAATAATGTGTTCATTATCTCCGTTAAAATAATATTTCTTTCCGGGTGAGGTGACTCTTTAACTAAGGAAATCAATTTTGCTTGTGCTGTTTTCAGATAATCTTCTTTCATTTTTCGTTGTTCTTCGGGCGTTAATTTGCCGGTGACTTGATCCATTGCATCTGCTAATTCAGACACATGTTTTTTGATGCGAATGAGGGTACCCATTAAATTTCCTTCGAGATCTATTTCGGATGACTTCTTACAAACGCTTTGTATGAATAGAGATAACTGTACCCATTCTTCAAAAAATGCAGGATTGTTGTTGTCTGCAATAAATCCTGTCTCACTTGCCTGAAACGCGGATAATTCTTCTTCTAATTTTTTTCTGCTATCACTCATAACACGCCCTCTCGTGAGTTTGTATAAAAAGTATAGGCGTAAATTATGTTTTTGCTACCTTTTGTCACAAGGGTGAGCTGTTACCTTGCTTCAGTGGCAGAGTGTCATCCTTGCCAGTAACGCCCCCCGCGCTTGATCGAAGCAATCGCGGCCGAAGGCGTTACTGGGTAGGATCCAGTTTTTTAGCGGCTTAACAAAGTCACACGCTGAACTGCTAAAAGACTGGATCCTACCCAGTATGCCGAATAAGGTTACTGTTTCTGTCTAGTGTGGGGCGGCATCCTGGCTAGGATGACGCTCTGCCACTGAAGCAAGACCGCATTTACTTAGGGTAGTGCCATTGGGGTCTGGTAACGGCTGCAACAAGAAAACAAAAACACAGGTTGAAATCGCTACCGCACAAAAACACGTAACAAAGACCTGTTTACCTAAACAGAACAAGAGACGTGTTTTTTGCAGGATGACAGGTTGAAACACTGGAAAGGTATACTAACCCACTATTTTTCAACAAATTAACCACCCTAACTCACCCCGCTGGCAAAAACACCATTCGCGTCTATACTTTTTTTATGCTCACCGAAACAGGAGGCGTGTTATGAGTTATAGCAGAGAAAAATTGGAAGAAGAATTATCCGCGTTTCAGGCAAGTGAGACAGGATTTATTGCAGACAACAACAATCCCATATTTTTTCACGAATGGGGGCAGTTATCCGTATTCATACAAAGTGTTTGTCATAAGCAAAGCTCGATTGATCTCGACGAAAATTTAGTCGGTACTATCATGCGCATCAAAGATCATCTCTCTAATTTAGCCGAAGCAATGGATCAAATCACCGGCAAATTAACGCCCGAAGAACAACGAAAAATGAAAGAAGATTATCTGAAAACAGCACAAGCAAAATTGATTTCCTTAATGAGCTCATCAGATCATCCTGAGAGAGTCACTGTCTTAACGGAGATAATCAATACATTAGTTGAAAATGAGTTAGAAGATCCCTTAAAGAGGAAAGATATTGGCGTCATAACAGATGAAGTCACCGCCTACATAGCAGCACAAAACACTGAAGTAGAAAAAGATAATGCCCGATTAAATGCAGAATTTGAAAACATATTCTCCCAAGAAGATCAAAACAAAATAGACGGACTCATTGATAGTGTGACGACATTGATTCCCCACATCAATAAAAAACCTCCCTTGCCATCAGATCGCTTTAAACAACAAAAAGCAAACCAGTACGTCGTCACGTTAGATCTGTGGCGCACTGTGCAACCGGGTCTTTTTGGTGCATATGGACATGGCTCAGACGAAGCAAAGCTGACTTTCAGTAAACAAGATGGGAAAATCTCATTACAAGCGACTCTCCCAAAAGGAACCCCTGAAGCAAGTCAAAAAAAGCTAAAAACGATAGTAGTAGCGATGAACGAATCGCTGAATCCGAAAGAAGGCCTCTCTCCCAGTAAAAATTAAGGTAACTATTCAGCGCTTACAGTAGGTCTAATCGGGCACGGGCACGATTAGACCTGCTGTAAGCGCTGAATAATTACTTTAATTTTATCATAATCTTAGCAATTTTCATCCACATCAGACCAAACCGACAGGCAGATTGAGATTTAAGGACTATACTAGATAAACCAATCAACAAAAAAGGAGAAATCCTATGTCAGACTCACGTCAACTTACGCTTGCCGATATGGATCCGAGCTCACCTTTCTATCAGCAAGCCATGACAGATATGCAAACCCAGCAACATCGTCATCAAACATTATATAAACTCGTCATGCAATCTCTAATAGAAGTGGCGCAGGAAAAAGAACAGCGTGTAGAAGAGGAAAAGCGTTTAGCACGAGAAATTTCAGAACACTATCTAAAGGCTATTGTCGAACAAGAACAGGCAAAACATGCGGCAGCGTTGGAACAATTGCAACAAGATTTGCGATCGAGAGATCTCGTTACTCATTTGGAAAATCAAAATACGGATTTGCTAGCGGAAAAAGAAAATCTGCAACGCCAATTGGAAAGGTTGCCGATGGTACACAAAGAAATTTCTCAGGAATGGACAGCACAGCAAACGCAGGCTAAAGCGGATTTTGTAGCTAAGCTGAAAGAAGCGAACATCCATACGGTAAAGGGCGCGGATGGGGTGGAGGTAGAGCTGAAACAAGAGGATATGGATAATATTGTGGATGCAGCATTTTCTTCGCCGGATCCCGTTTTTGAAGGGAGGGTTAACCCAGCTGTCGCTAATATCCCGGTGGCTGTCAAACACCAACATGATAATGTGATGAGTGCTTTTAAAATAGGACTCGAAATTAATAGTATTACTAGACGCGCTAAGACCGAGATAGAAGTGACCTATCTCTCAGTGAGAGAGCTCACTGCTGTGTTCGAACAAAATAAGGATCTCATCGCGATACTGGACGCTGTCAGAAATAATCCGGAGAATGAAAAAGCCCTTAAGGCGATCATGAAAAAAGCAATCGAGAGTAATGAAGTGAGTCTATTGACGCGAATAGCGGTGATAGATGGAAAGATTGCGTTGAATGATCAGCGAATGGATCAAACTAGAGCAGAAATGGGAAGACCTACAAACCGACCAGGCGGCGCTTCGATGGGAGGTACTTATTAGTATATGTATTCCGTTAATCCGTTAACCAGTTGAAGCTAGATATCACCTCGGTGTCTAGCCAGTAGCGCCCCTCGTGCTCGATCGAAGCAATTGCGGTCGAAGGCGTTACTGGGTAGGATCCAGTCTTTTAGCGGCTGAACAAAGTCACACGCTGAGCTGCTAAAAAACTGGATCCTACCCAGAATGCCGAATAAGGTTACTGCTTCTGTCTAGTGTGGGGCGGCATCCTGGCTAGGATGACGCTCTGCCACTGAAGCAAGACTGCATTTACTTAAGGTAGTGCCATTGCTTCGAGCCACTCGGGCGGTGGGAAAACCAATTTGCGTTGCTTCAGATCCAGCATGCCAAAAGTCAATTCAGCTGTGCAGCATATTTCTTCACCGCGTCGCATACGTTGCGTTATCTTGCCAATTTTTTCCCGAAATGAAACTAGCTGAGTTTCAATCGTGATGGTTTCTCGTAACCGAATTTCTTTCAAATAACGAATGTTAATTTCAAGTATAGTAGGGCCCATGCCGGTGGCTATGATGGTAGGCAAGCCAAAACCATTTTTTGTGACAAGATCCCAGCGAGCCTCTTCGAGTAAGGTCAGATAAGTGGCGTTATTCATATGACCTAACATATCTAAATGTTTTTCCAAAATCAGGACAGGGTAAGTAAAAATTTTTGTATTCATGGGGGTTCCTTATATTCAGCGACAACGTACCATCGACGGTCGATGGGCCAGTGAAGAATGCACTAAAGTAGGATCAGCCGTGCCCGCGTAAAGGCGATAACGCGTCCTTTCTTCCTTCAATATAATAGGTGATTTTCTCTGTTGTGGTGACATTTGCAATGTATGAGACATTGTTGCTGTATTAACACCCGCTTGCTTTGCTTCCACCGCACGATGAGGTACCAGTGGTTCCGGTACTTTAGGCATGCATGCGCGTGTGATGGCAAAAGGCACCCACATTAACAGTGGCCCAAGACAAGGAGGACACGACACACCACATCCAATCAAGATAATCGGTATCAGTAACATCAGCAGATTCAGCCCAATGCTTATTTTATCATTTCTATTTTTTAATTGGGCGGCTTCTTGCAAAATAGGTTGTATTTTCTCTAATTGAATAAACAATTCACTGAATGATCGAATAGAGAAATTAGCAACGGATTGTGTCATTGCATCCGCCACGGGCGATTCCATGGCAACGCCAATATCACATTGCAACAAAGGAGCGATATCATTCGCGCCATCACCTATAAAGAGAACGCCCTTGCCCTCTGTTTGCAATGTTTGGACATCCGTTAATTTATCTTGTTTTCCTTTTTCTTGCCCTGGTAGAGCGGTGCGATTCGCTCTAATCTTGATATCAGTTATTTTATGATGTTTCAAGAAATCCCTAACCGTGTTTTCATCAGCGCCTGTGCAGATGTGCACGTCGATTTTTTTTTCTTGAAAAGATTCTATCGCTTCTTTCGCCCCAGGACGTAATCGAAAATGTACTTTGATATATCCAATTAATTTGGTAGTATCACCGACTCCCTCTTCAATGTAAATGTATTGGCAATCTGCCGCGAGTTTCTTTTCTTTTTCCTGTTGTCGAATGATTTCTTTATAGTGTTCTACATTACCTTGCATTCTATTTTCATTGCCTATGCAATAATGGATGCCGTCATCCAGTGTGGCGGCGACACCCGAGTGTTCTTTTTTGTCAAGTTTGGGATTTTTCACTTCCTTAGCAAGCGCACGGTTTTCTGACAATAATTTTGCACAGATCGCTTGTGCATAGGTATTTGACTCATTTTTCTCAAGAGAATAAATTATTTTTTTTAATTTATCAGGTGTATTTTCCAAAGATACAAAATCTATCGAATTCATATCAGTCAGAGGGTCAATAGGCTCCATCAATGTGTTAGTAAAATCAAAAAAAACATCCGTGATTTTATTTTGTGATACTTTAATATTGCGACATTCTATTTCTGCTTCCCGCAATTTTGCTTTTGTTACTTGCGTTGCTAACCCTTGATTTAATCCGATGGTGCAAGGGCAAGCGGATGTTAAAAGAAAAATGGCGGTATTGAGCACCATGGGCCACGCCACAAAATGCCATAAAATAACTGCTGCTACCGCTGTGATGACAATCACAGCAGGGATAAACCATTGGATGACTTTGCTCACGTTTTTATCTTGGTGCTGTAATGTTTTGATCGAACGATCGACTGTATTTAAAGAGGAATCTGTATAAGTGGCAGTGACTTGGAAGTACTGTTCTTGTTGAGATTGAAAATGGATGAGCATCCCTTGTTTGAGTGGCGCGCCTTTTTTAATGACGGCGCCAGAGTCTTGACCATCCATCATCGTATTATCTATCACGCATTCTGTGATGCACGTGACATCGACTGGGACATAATCACCACGAGATAATACAATCTCATCACCCGGTTTTAAATCTTGTGAAGCAACTTTGCTGCCATCGCGTAATGTAACCGTCTGTTCTGGCGGAATACGATCTAGCACGGAATCGGGAGTATCTTTTTGCATGTGCTTTTGCAACGCGGTGCTAGCGTGTTTAATGCCGGCGCTCAATAGCATCATATCCAGTAATAATTTGATGCCGAGCGCAGGAAATGCGAGGCCAATCGTTGAAATGATAAGCATCGTGAGCATGCTGATAGCGAATAATGTGTCAGCAGTGATTTGTTTTGTTACCCAGGATTGACGTAATGATTGATAAGTATCTGGTGCGAGATAGGCAGCGGATAAGCTTGTTATGAAGATGGCTAGAAGCAATGGCATGATAATCCCTGCCGTTGATAAAATCAGTAATATCAAACCGAGATAAATGCCGATGAATCCCCGCAAAAATAATGCAGGGATATCTGATTTTGCTTGGAAAGGGGGGAAGCCGGCGTCATCTAAAATGCGTTCTATTTCGTCGTCTGATATGGAATCAGGGAGCGTTAGAATGCAGCTTCTGGCGGGTAGGTTGAGTTTAATATCTTTTTCGTCAATGTTGTCACCCAAGGCTTCTTTGAGCGCATCGACAATACGGCTAGTGCAGCCATTGCACATGGCTGTCGGAATAGCACGTTTAAAGATTCGGGGCATGTTCGTTACCGGCGTTTATCCTCAAGTGGTTGATAACTCTCTTGGTCATCTGAGCAAGTAAAAATCTGTCCT